>Ga0209342_10000170_pt1 | contig 70296 bp, 56 predicted proteins | sample RifCSP16_2_FD_184023 | JGI IMG/M metagenome (GOLD analysis project Ga0209342, IMG submission 184023) | Soil microbial communities from Rifle, Colorado - Rifle CSP2_sed 16_2 (SPAdes) (version 2) | ecosystem: Environmental > Terrestrial > Deep subsurface > Rock core/Sediment | place: Rifle... | reverse complement strand
CGAGATACCCAAGGAAGTAAGGGCGGAGCTGGCATTGTCAGCGCTGTTTTAAACAACATCGAAGATAAATATCAATAAAGTGAAAAGGGGGCTTGTTCAAAAGCCCCCTTTTCGTTTATATTGTCTGCTACCATGCCGAGAACCTTCGTAATCATATTCATTCTGTTGTCCTTTGTCCCAGGCCTGTCCTCTGCCGCTGGAACGGACGAACTGAAGTCGGCCCTTTCCGTTCTTGAAAAGGATTACCGCGCCTTTTACTTTGACGGCCATGTAATGGGCTCTCTCGGGGCTGGCGTAGCCGGGGCAGGGGTTTTGGCCAACAGCTCGGCTGACCGGGAAGCCCATGAATATTTTCAGGACAACTTGAGGAGCGGCGCGACCGACGCCTTCTCGGACGCCTCTCGCGTCCCAGGGGATGTGCTGGTGGCCATCCCGCTTCTTTTCGGCACTTACGCCCTTGCCGGAGATGGCGCCGTCAAGTCCTGGGCAAGAGACTCGCTCAGGGCCCTTTTTGTAGGCGCTCCTGCCGGGCTTTTCATCCAGTACGCCACAGGAGCCTCAAGGCCCGAGGAGGGCGGCTCAGGCTGGAAGCCCTTCAAAGGAAACAACGGCCTCAGCGGCCACGCCTTCGTGGGCGCGGCGGCGTTTCTCACAGCCGCGAAGATGCAGGACAGCACTGCGATGAAGTCCCTTTTTTACGGCCTTTCCGTTCTGCCCGGACTATCCCGCATGAATGACGAGAAGCATTATTTTTCGCAGGTAGCCCTGGGGTGGTGGCTCGCTTACCTGAGTACCGGCGTTATAGACGATAAAGGGCAGGGGGCTTCATTCAGGTTATCGCCTTTTCCGGAAGGGGTCGGAGTTATGCTGTCCACCTCGTTTTAGTCCTAAAACCGGGCTGCCGGTGGTTGGAAGTAAAGTTTCAGCCAAAACATCCGAATAAGATATTAAGAACCGGCTTGAAGAATGCGCCCGCGGAGATAAAATTTATCTGTTTTTAATTGACAAGCACCTTCTGAATTGTTTATTTTAGTCGAAGTATTCAAACTCATCCTTTTGCCTGGTCGGATTTACTCAACCGTGCTTTGCTTTCTCAAAAGCAGGCCTGAAATGACGGCAGTACCTGAAACTTACCGACAGATGAAGGCAGGTTCTTTCGAGGGCACTGCGGTTTCATTCAGGAGAACGACGGCCATGAAGCCGTACGCATCTTCTGGCCTATCGCGAGCGCTTTTCTTGCGCTCGCTGCCTGGAGTTTCAAGGTTGCTGCCCATCTGGAGACAGCACAAAGATGTTGAAAGAAGGTAATAGATTTATCAGGCAGGCCCAGATCGCGATAGACCTGGGGGTTACGGCTTTATCGTTTTACACGGCTTATGTTTTGCGCGCCCAGGTCGGCGATGTCCAGCTCAAGCCTTTTTCCGCGCACTTTTTCCTTCTCTACCTGATCGCTCCGGTCTGGCTCTTTTTCTTTCTGCATTACCGCTGCTACCAATCGATAAGGGTTAAGAACCTTCTGCAGACGCTCGCGCCTGTACTGAAAGCAGTCCTCGCGGGCGGCTTCATTCTCATGGCGGCCTTTTTCATTTTCAAGCTCCAGTACATAAGCAGGGCGCTTATAATAATGTTCCTTGTCATTGACCTGTTCCTGCTCGCGATGATCAGGACCAGCCTGTACCTCTTTTTCCGTAATGTAAGGAAAAAGGGCTATAACTACAGGTCGATATTGATAGTGGGCTCTGGCAAAAGGGCTGACTCTTTCGCTAGGATCCTCGACCAGCATAAGGAATGGGGCCTACGAATCATCGGCTTTGTCGATTACGACGAAGTTTGCCAGAAGAAGGTCGATTGCAGGCGGTTTATCGGCAACTTGATCCAGCTCCCGGAGATACTCATTTCCAACCAGGTCGATGAAGTCATCTTTGTCGTGCCCAGGAGCGGCCTCGACAAGATAGAAAAGCATGTGCTCCTGTGCGAGGAGATCGGCATCAAGGCAAGCATCACGGCTGATTTTTACTCGCACAAGCTTGCCAAGGGCTCTTTCGAGGAAATTCAGGGCTGGCCCTTGCTGGCTTATACCCCTTATCCGCGCATCGAGGAGTGGTTCGTATTAAAGAGGGCTTTCGACATTGCCTTCGCTTCGGCTGTCCTTCTTCTGAGCGCGCCGGTTTTCGCGTTGATAAGCGTCGCGATAAAGCTCGGGTCTCCTGGCCCTGTCTTTTTCAGGCAGACCAGGTGCGGCATGAACGGCAGGAAATTCAGCCTGTTGAAGTTCAGGACCATGGTGGCGGACGCGGACAATATGAAATTAAGCATCCAGCACCTCAATGAGATGTCAGGTCCCGTGTTCAAGGCTAAAAATGACCCGAGGCTGACCCGCATAGGAAAGGTGCTGAGGAAGTACAGCCTTGACGAGCTGCCGCAGCTCATCAATGTCCTCAAGGGAGACATGTCCCTGGTGGGTCCAAGACCGCCGCTTCCTGAAGAGGTCGTGAAGTACGACATGTGGCAGCGAAGGCGACTGTCGGTCCGCCCCGGCCTTACCTGCGTCTGGCAGGTAAGCGGCAGGAACAACATAGGGTTCGAGCAGTGGATGAAGCTCGATTTGGAGTACATCGACAACTGGTCCCTGACTCAGGACTTCAAGATAATACTCAAGACGATCCCGGCGGTCCTGCGCGGCACCGGAGTTTAGCGACAGGGTTTTGCGGATTTGGACAAGTGAACTAAAGGCCGGTCTCTTTATTACCTGAAGCTTGATGAGATGATTGCGGCGTGCGCAATCGCGCGTAAGCAAGTCCTATTTGCATTGACAATCCGGCGAATATATCTTATAAAACCTACTTACTTTTTAGGTTTTTCAACAACACCCTTTTAGAGTGAACCTGCTGCCGTGACAAAGCATTTCAGAAGCCTTTTACTTATCCAGTTTTTTCTGCTCTTATTCCTTATTCTGCCTGAACAAGCCAATTCCCTGGAGACAGGACAACATGGCCTGAACCTCACAGAAGTTGAGGTTTTGAAGGGGGCAGTGTCAGACGGAGACTTTTCCGTCTTCGAGGCTTATGTCAATGAGACGGCTGGGCCCTACACCGATATACACAAACCGCTTAGACAGTTCGGGTATGATATTTTCAGCCGTCGCGCCGACTTTGACGCGACCCGGCTTATGCCGGTTGGGCCTGACTACCTCCTGGGCCCAGGGGATGAAATCAAGGTCAACATATGGGGAAAGGTCAGCGCCAATATCGCCGTCCCGATAGACCGTGACGGTATGATTAACCTCGGCGAGTTCGGCACTCTTCACATGGCTGGACTTACATTCTCTGAGGCAAAGGATTTTCTCCTCCAGGAGCTTTCCCGGTATTACAAGACTTCCGAAGTGAAGATGAATGTAAGCCTGGGCGCTCTCTCATCGATGAGGGTTTTCGTAGTGGGCAAGGCCGCGTCCCCGGGAAGTTATACGGTTTCTTCAATGTCAACGCTTCTGAACGCGCTTATAACGGCTGGAGGCCCCGGCAGGAATGGCTCGTTGAGAGATATAAAAGTCATACGAAACGGGCAGACCGTTACCGTATTTGATGCCTATGATCTGCTCCTTAAGGGTGACAAGTCAAAAGACATAAGGCTCAGGCCTGACGATGTCATCTTTATCCCGTCAATTGGGCCGATGGTAGCCGTCTCCGGTTTCGTTAAATCCCCGGGCATTTACGAGTTTGAGGGCGAGGCCACTCTCAAAGATGCCATAGAGATCTCAGGCGGCAGAAGCGACCTGGCTTTTTCAGGCAGGGCAAGGATAGACAGGATATCTGAGGACGGAAGGATCATATCAATCGAATCGACCCTTGATGGAAACTCAAATGACATGCAACTGAGACCAGGCGATGTTATTTCTGTTTTCGAAGCGGTCCTTGACAAGAAGGTTGTCATGCTTGCCGGTGCGGTAAAGAGGGAAGGGACATACTCAGTAGGTGAGGAACTCACTGTAAAAGGGCTTATTGGCTTGGCTGGCGGTCTTAAATCCTACGCGTACAATAAGCAGGCTGAACTTACAAGGGTTACGCCAACACCGACCGGCCCGGAAACAAAAAAAATACTCATAAACCTCGATCAGGCGCTTTCAGGTGATCCGGAGCATGACCTGAAGCTTGCTGAGAACGATTACCTTTTCATAAGGACAGTTCCCGAGTGGGAGCTTTACAGGACGGTCGTTATAAGTGGCGAGGTCAGATTCCCCGGGACCTACACTATAGAGAAGGGCGAGACTATAAACGCCCTTATAAGCCGGGCAGGCGGATTTACCGAAAAGGCCTATCTCAACGGCGCTTTTTTTACCAGGGCCTCCGTCAGGACGCAGCAGCAATTGCAGATAGAGGAGTTCGCAAACAGGCTCGAATATGAATTGATATCCAGTTCAACGGAGTCCATGGCGGCGACTCTGGATCCTCAGGCCGCGGCGCAGCTGAAGATTGCCAGCGAGCAGAAAAAGGCCCTCATTACCAAGATCAGGACCGCGAAGGCCACTGGCCGGGTCGCCATCGAACTTGAGCCTTTCGACAGGTTCAAGGGTTCTCCCGGTGACATAGCCCTCGAAGAAGGCGACAAGCTTCACATACCCGAGAACCCCGCGCAGGTACAGGTAATGGGGTCTGTGTACAACCAGACCAGTTTCATTTACTCTCCCGGGTCGAGCGTTTCAGATTATCTGAAGAAGGCTGGCGGTTTCACAAGAAATGCCGACGATGACGAGATGTACATCCTCAAGGTAAACGGCATGGCGATAAGCAAGAGGAACTCCTCGGGGTGGCTCGGCGGCTTTAACTCGAAAAGGCTCGACCCGGGAGATACCATTGTGGTGCCTGAAAAAATTGAGAAGGTCGTCTGGCTCAGGGAAGTCAAGGACATAACCCAGATACTCTATCAGATAGCCGTTACAGCGGGAGTCCTGATAGTAGCCTTTTAGTGGTTTACAGCATCAGGGCTGCTTGCTTCAATGCGCCACTTCTTCCTTCCCGAGTGCCGGGCTCCAGAACCTTTTTTATATTACTGTTTCATTTTTACCCTGTTTATCGAAGGGTGAGTTTATCAACTGTATTCGTCCAGTCAAACTTGTCAACGGGTTAAAGTATTATGGATGTGAATCGCAGCCGTTTTGAAGAAGAAATAGATTTTTTTGAGTATTGGAGAGTTCTGGTAAAATTCAGAAAACTCATCCTGATCATAATTTCATCAGCAATAGTCCTGTCTACGGTAATAAGTTTCCTTTTGCCGAAAGTCTACTCGGCCAAAGCCAGTATCATGCCTCCCCAGCAGGAAAATTCCATCGCCGCCGGTCTCGTGTCCAACCTGACCGGGGGGCTTGGCAACATTGCCGGGGATTTCCTCGGGATGGAATCTCCCGCGGACATCTGGGTCGGCGTGTTGAACAGTAATACGGTAAAAGACGCCATAATCGACAGGTTCGACCTGCGCAAGATATATAAAAAGGACACCATAGAGGAGACGAGGGCGAAACTCGACAAGCATGTGTCGGTCGCAAAGGCAAAGGAGCAGATAATCTCCATTACCGTTGAAGACAAGGACCCTGAAAGGGCGGCCATGATGGCAAACGCTTTCGTCGGGGTGCTCGACGAGGTAAACAAGAAGGTATCGATGTCCAACGGCCGCAAGACAAGGCTTTTCGTCGAGCAGCGGCTCGAGGAAGCGAAGGCGGAGCTTGCCGATGTCGAGAACAGGATCAGGAAGTTCCAGGAGTCAAACAAGGCCGTTCGGCTCGATGAGCAGTCAAAGGTCATAATGGACGCAATCGGCACCCTGAAGGGACAGCTCATGGCCAAGGAAGTCGAGCTGGAAACGCTTCTTACCTACGCGCAGCCCTCGCACCCCCAGGCGCAGTTGTTGAAGAGCCAGGTCCGCGAGCTGAGCGCGAAACTCATGGAGTTCGAGACCGATTCAAGAGGAGCGTTCGGCAAGGACATCTTCATACCTACCGCCAGGATGCCGGCCCTGTCGATTCAATACGCCCGCCTTTTGAGGGACGCAAAGGTGCAGGAAACGCTCTATGAGTTCCTCGTCCAGCAGTATGAGATGTCGAGGCTTCAGGAGGCGAAAGACAGTTCTACGATCCAGGTGCTCGACATCGCGAAGACGCCTGAGAAGAAATCCAAGCCTAAAAAAGCATTGTTGATACTCGGCGCTGCGGCAGCGGCGGCTTTTCTGTCTGTAATCCTTGCTTTTGTGCTCGAGTACAGGGCGAATATCCTGCAGAAGAGGCTTGGTGCTGAGTGAGATAATGATCGAGGATGAGTGGGAGAGGTTATGGAATGCCGCGCTGAAGGAAGCCGGGCTTGAAAACGCCAGCCTCATCAGCAGCAGCTATCAGGACCCGGGAAGGCGCGCTTATCAACGCGAAGACATTATTTATAAACTCGTACTCAGCGAACACGCGATAACGGGTTGGAAGAGGGCGCAGGACCTGAGGGGCGAGTTCGATGTCCTCAAAGACTGCAGCGGCATCTCCGGCGTGCCTGAGGCGCTCGAGTGGAATAAACGCGCGACAGTTGAGTCGCTCGCGCTGAGGCGCCTGAGAGGCGAGCCGCTCTCATGTGCTGACATTGGAACGCTCAGGTTTATCATGGTCCTGCTGAGGCTCGCTCTGGTAATAGTCAGGATCGGAAAAAGAGGAATCAGCCACAATGACATGTGCGCCGACAACATACTTCTCCTTGAGAGCGGCGGAGTCGCTCTTATTGATTTTGATCAGGCTGACAGGAAAAGTCTTGCAGGGGCTTTAATTGGATCTTTTTTAGGAATAACATCTGGAGGTGGAGCAAAGGTGCACAATTCGTATGGCTCTCTAATAAAGGATTTCATGAAAAGGAAGTTGTCCCCTGATACCGTGAACTTCATAAAGGGTGTTATGGGCAAGAACAAGCTTCAGCGTATCCCGGAGCTTCCAAAGGACGCCAGCGCGCAGCTCAAGTCAGTACAATGGGCCTGGAAGCTCGCGCAGAGTTCTGACGCATCCTCGCCAGGCGTTCAGGTTGCCTACTATTCCTATGATTTCCAGGGCATCCACTTCCCTGGTGAGAGGCCGTGGAAAGACAGATGGCAGGTCCTTGGCAATATCACTGATTTCAACGGGAAGCGGGTCCTCGAGCTCGGGTGCAACATGGCCCTGTTGTCCTCGTCCCTGCTCAAGGAAAAAAAGGCCAAGGCGGCTCTCGCCGTGGACATTGACGGCAAAATACTTGAGTCCGCGAAACTTGTCGCATCAGCGCTCGGCGTGATGCCCAAGTTCCGGCAGCAGGACCTTGATTCCCCTGAAGATTGGGAAACAGAGCTGTCAAATTTCAAGCCTGACCTGGTTTTTGCCCTGAATGTGCTTAACTGGGTCAAGGACAAGGACCGGCTGATAAGGTTCCTCGGACGCTTCAACGAGTTGATCTTCGAGGGGCATGACAGCGTGGAAATCGAGTCGGAGCGCTTCAGGAAAGCCGGGTTCAAGGATATCCGCCTTGTTACCACTACCGAGCGCAGCCGTCCAGTCCTGCACTGCAGGAAGTAGCGGCGCAGATGTCAGACCAGGAAATAGCACAGAGGCGGAAAGCAGTACACCGCGACAGCGCCCTTACGGTGCTTGTAGGCCCTCTCAAGTTCATAGTGCCTACATTGTCGTATGTGTTCATCTACCCGCTGATGATATCCCGGAACGGCCTCGATGTCGTAGGCGTCTGGTCGCTCTTGATGGCGACAGGGACCTTTATCGGGGTCGTGGATGTCGGGTTCAGCCAGCTCCTTGCAAGAGAAACCGGTTCTGATATGGGCAGCTCAAGCATCCGCGAGGCGCACGCCGACTATACCGCTTCTGTCAGGGTGTATATAGCGCTGCTTGTTTTGCTGACGGCTGTTTTCCTTATCCTGAAAGACTCTTTTTTGCCTCTTTTCGGCGGCGTTTACCCTGCAGGCGCGCTTACCGTCTCGATAGTCCTCGTACTCGCGGGAGCGGTAATCCAGCTCATTGGCAGGCTCGATTCCGCGATACTCTCCGCGTACCAGGACAACTACATCGTACAGATGGTGACGGCTGTTGCTCCAGTTTTCACCTACTCTTTTGCCCTCGCAGGGGCATTGCTTTACCGTCCCATTGAAGGGCTTGCGATAGGCACTGTCCTTTCAGGCCTTTTTACATTGATTGTGCTCCGCTTCAGATTGTCATCAAGTCATGGCCAATGGAAGGCCGCAAAGGCGGCGCAGCCGCTCGATGAGACTCGCAGGAGGCTTGGAGCTCTCGTTCGCAGGGGGTTGTACCTGTACGGCAGTTCTGTGGGCCTGTTCATACGCGGCCCTGTATTCAGGTTTGTCGTGGCTGCCGCGCTTGGGCTCCAGGCGACCGCAGTCCTCGACATAGCGATGCGGCTGACCCAGGCCGTAAGGGATATCATAGCGTCCGGTTTTAATGTCCTTTATCCGTCCTTTTCTTACCTCCACAGGAACAGCGACAGAGAGAGCATAATCGAGCTTATGCAGGTTTCCCTGATGGTGCTCCTGCCTCTGGGAGGTGCGGCGCTGGGGCTGCTTGCCGCTGTTGCGGACCATGTGCTTTCGCTCTGGCTTGGCGATTACCCGGCGGAGCTTCAGGGAGCAACGCGGGTACTTGCGCTCTGGCAGATAATAACCTTGGCGAATGTGCCGTTCTGGTTCCTGCTTCAGGCCACTCACCATGAGAAGGCGGCAGCGGCATCCGTCTGGGTGCACACGGTTTTTGTGTTCCTTGCTTACCCTGTTCACCTTGCAAGCGGCCTGGACATCACGGACCTTCTAGTATACTGGACGGTAACCTCGGTCCTGACGCAATGCCTCATTTATTATCATATCCAGACAAAGCTCGGGCTTCTCTGGGAAGTGATATTGAACGCAAGGGTTGCCGCTTTGCTCGCGATGGTGTCTGTGTTCTTTTCATGGAGCCTTCTGCTGCCGATGGGGCAGTCGCTGGGCCGTTCGGCACTGTTTTCGGGCGTCGGCCTGCTGCTGTTTTCCATAACTTCGGCCCTGGTCGTCGGCAAACCTGTATACAATTTTATAAGGTCAGCAAGGGCGTAATGGATTCATCCGGGGCGGCTTTTTCGGTGATTCCGCTCTCTTTCATTCAGATTATTCATATAACGCCGTAGATTTGAGACAGTTGGAAGTTCTGCTATAACTAATAAACCTGAAAGCCTCTCATGGGGTTTGGAGGCGGAGGGTTCAAGGAGAAAATGGAGCGGGTTTACGGACCTGATACGCGTAGTCATTTGTGAAATCGCAGTGACATAACAGAGGGCGTCATGAGTTCAGATAAAGCTGTTTTGAAGGGCCGTCCGGGGTATCACGCTTTTCCGGTTTTCGTCTCTGCGGCGCTCCTTGCGGGCCTTCTGGGATACGGCTCCGCCGGAAATAACTCTGACACCGCCGCCGCGGCCAGCGATTCCTCAGTTAAAACATCAAGCTCTCCCATTGAATTGGTATCCTCAAACCCGGGGAATATATTCTACGATAACGGCAGCGACGGGTCCGTAAGCGTCAATCTGACGAACCCCGACAAGATCGTCTCAGGGGCTTTGAGCGTAACGGATGAAAAAGGCAATGTCCTGGAAAATATCGATATAAAGGCCAGGTCCGGTTTTTTGAAAATCGCCCTTCCGTCAAAAGGGTATTATCGCATAAAGGCGTCCGCCAGATACATGGACGGCTCGAAAGCAGAAAACGGTGTCACGGCCGCAGTAATAGGAAAACAGCTGGCCGAAAATGAAAGGCTTGCCTCCTTTTTTGGCCTCTGGCACCTGAACGGCGACATAAGGATGAGCGGGGCCGCCGGTTCGGGCTGGACTCGAAGGATGTGGGGGCTCAAGGATTATAAGGTCGACGGCGCCGGAAAACCCCTTCCGTTAGATTTCGCGAAGCCGCCGATTGACAAGGGCTACAACCTGATAGGGACTCTCGCGTGGCCGCTTCCCGCGTGGCTCACCGGCGTCGAGGCGAAAAAAGAGCTCTATCCGCCTGAGGACTGGGGCAGGTTCGCGGAGCTCGTTGAAAGGTTCGCAAGGGATGTGCCGGATTTCCCCCCCTACTTCGAGGTCTTCAACGAGCCCGAAGTCCACTGGAAGGGCACGGAAGCGGAGCTTGTAAGGTTTATCGGCGCGATAGCCCGGGGCATAAGGGCGGTCCATCCGGGCACAAAGGTGCTCGGCCCGACGCTTTACAGGATAGATGTTCCGAAACTGGAGAGGCTTGTCGACCTGGGCTTGCTGGGCAGCCTCGACGGCCTCTCGATACACGCTTATGTCTACGGGACAAAGCCTGAAGCGGAATTTTTCGACAGGGTCAGGGAGCTGAAGACATACCTGTCGTCCATAGGAAAAGCCGAGTTCCCCGTTTATATCACTGAGTTCGGATGGACTACGGCCAAAGGCACATGGCAGGAACCAATAGACGAGCTTACGCAGGCCAAGTACTTGTCAAGAGCGTTCCTGCTTCTGGCGACGGAAGACATAAAGGCCGCCGTTTATTTCTGCCAGCTTTACAGGAACGCGCCGAACCCCGGCGAGGAGGCGTTCTCGATCCTGCATCAGGACCACACGCCAAAACCGGCCTTTGCGGCCTTTGCCAACGCCTCGCGCTGGCTTGCGGGGATAAGCCAGGAAAGAAGGCTTGTCCAGAACGGCGACCTGAACCTCGCGCTTTTCCTCAAGGGGCAGACTGCGGCTGTGGCCGCTTGGGATACGGGCGGCGGGTCGTTCCTGTCGTTTGAATCGGAGCCGCTTGCGGCTGAAGACATGACCGGCAGGCCTGTTCCGGCAGAGCCCAGGACATTTAAACTGGATGACAGCCCGGTGTTCATATCCTTCGTCGACCCGAATTTGTTCGACATGGCCGTGACAAACCTGCTGGCCGTGAACAGGGGCGAAGTCAAACCGGTGCCGTTTACCGGCGAATGGGCAGACCGGTTTTTCAATGTGGCAAAAGGCACTCTCACGGTGATGAACAGTGCCCCCAGGGGCAGACATACAATAATAGGGATGACTTCCGAGGGATGGCGTGCCATCCCCTTTGATGTTCAATAAGAGCAGATGCCGAGCAGACGGTCAGTGACATTCATAAATCCTTTTGCCGAAGGGCACCATGTGTATTACGGCGCGCTCCTTGCCAACGGCCTCGTTGAAAAGGGTTACAAGGTATATGCCGTAGGCGGCAAGGGTTTCGTAGACGGCATGAGAGAATTGTGCCCGGTCAGCGGCTCGGAGGCCATAGCGTCTTCGAGGCCTGCAACCATCACCGAAACCGAAAAGATAAGGTTTTTAGGAAAGGCGCTTAAGACAGCAGAGAAGTATAACGCGGATTACATACACCTGCAGCAGCTTGACAGGTTCATACTGACGCTGGCCCTCCTCAGACCCTTCTCAGACCTGTCCCGGGTGTTCGGGACCCTCCACTGGGCGGCCCTGCTGGACGAGTTCGCTCCGAATAATCTCAAGAGGCGCAAGGTTGCTTTTGAAAGGCTGGTTTTAAGGCATCTTGCCGGGAACGGCCTCAAGGTCATGGCCCATTCAAAAAAATTCGTCTCCATCCTGAACGCCATTACCCGCTCCGGCGCTGCAGGGTATGTCCCATATCCCGTAAACTTTCCGGTTTACAGCGCAGAGGAGCGCGCCTCGAAGAGGGCCTCGCTCAGGGAGCGCCTTTCAATTGAGCCAGGCGCGACCGTCCTGCTGTCTTTTGGAGGGACCCGTTACGATAAGGGCGCGGATATAGCCGTAAGCGCCCTGAAGAACCTGCCAGATAGCGTAGAGCTGCTTGTTGCCGGGAGCGCCGAGCACTTTTCGAAGGACGCGCTCGCATCTATCGCTGAAAAGTCCGGCGTCAGAGAGCGCCTCAAGCTATGCATGGAATATATACCTGAGGCTGAGGTCGTAGACTACTTTGCCGCATCCGACATAGTGGTCGCTCCGTACAGGAAGATTTTCGCCGGGCAGTGCGGGCCTATCACCATAGCCGCATCCATGGGCATCCCCGTGGTAGGTTCGGATTCGATGATAATTAAGGAGACCGTCGAGGCTTATTCGCTGGGCAGGACTTTTCCGTCCGAAGATGTTATCTCTTTTTCGAGGGCGGTAATGGATGTAGTCTGCTCAGGGCCGTTTTCACCCAGGGCTGAAGAGTTCACCAGGGACCACCGCAAAGAGGCCTTCTGCGGTGCGGTAATAAAAAATTACGAGCGCGTTCCGCCCCGTTAAAAACCCGTCCGAAGCCGTTCAGGACGAAGGCAAGCAGCCGAGAAGTTTATCAGCATGGGATATCTTTCACAACATAGCAGGGTTTCAAGTCAGAGATTCGGGATTGCGATTACCGCCGCCTTTCTGCTGTTATCCGCCCTTACAATGAGGCCGACTTTACTTGGACAGGTGTTTACGCCGGTTTCCATGCTTTTCGCGGCTATCGCGCTTTTCGCCGCCGCCGTCACGCTTAAAAGAACCGATAGGGCAACGGCGGCAAGGAACCTGGCGATAGCTTCCATCGTCTGCGTCTTATGGGTCTATCTGTCCATACATTCATTCGCGATGGACGCCAGGCGGCCTGAAAGCGTCGTGAAAGCGCTTATCTCGATCCCGTTCCTTGTCTTCGCTTTCGCGTTCCTGCTGTCGAGGCAGGACCTTAACCGCGTTTTTTTCAGGGGGCTGGTCTGGCTGTTCGTGCTATTCACTATTTCGTATTTCATCACTCTTGCTCTTCTGTTGTTCGTCCCGCTCGACAGCCTTTTTATTTTCCAGACGGATAAGCTGTATGGCGATAAGTGGGGCGGGATTTACTTCCCGTTCACTACGGCGTATGGCGTCTTCTCGTTCTACGGGGTAAAGTTCTTCAGGAGCCTTGGGCCGTTCAGGGAAGCCGGCATTTTTCAGGCCTTTCTCGTTTGGGCCTTTTTTGCTTCGCCATACATAGACATGGACAGACGCTGGATAAAGGCCGTACTGGTCGCGGGTATTTTCTCGACGCTCTCGACCGCCGGGATGGCCATTTTTTTCGCGACGCTTGCGCTCAAGACCGTTTTCATAAGCAACGACGCGCGGAGCCTCAAACGGATCCTGGTCTCGGCCGTGTTCACTCTTATAACTTTCGCCGTCGGCTTGCTCGCCTTCCTGTATCTGCCTGTTCTGGGTCTGCTGGAGAAGATGGATAAGGCTCAGGCGTCTATTGACGACAGGGTAGGTAATACTGTTTTGGGCCTTTATGGTTTTTTTGACAACCCGTTAGGCATCGGCATGTATAACGCATCCCAGGAAAACATGGGAATCAATCTTCTTTCAGCCCTCTATATGATAGGGTTGCCAGGGCTCCTGCTGCTTGTTTTCCTCGCGGTGGTTTCAGTGATCACAATAAGGAAGAACTCCGAGAAGGCCGTTTTCATGATATCTATGTTCCCATTTGCCATAACCGGGATCTTCTCCCAGCCCTTTCTTGAATCCCCGCTTGTTTTCATAATGCTGTTCCAGGTGCTCGCAATAAGAGCTGTTCAGGACACGAAATTGATTGCAGGCGCGCCCCCTCAGAACTACTTGAAAGTCATTGAAGGAAACGGCTGAGTGATATGACTTTGAAAATTAAAAACCTTGACCGCGGCAGGCCGTGCCTTGTCATAGCTCCCCACCTTGAGTACCCGACGCGAAACGGCGGGGACCTGCTCATAGACAGGAGGTGGGCTGAGTTCAGCAGGTATGTCCCTTTCGTAGACATAGTGGGCAAATGCACCGTCACGAGATACAGCGGCGGCCGCCTTGTCTCTCAGGACGCTTTCTCCAACGAATGGCGGTCGAAGCGCGCCGCAGCCGCGCGCACCGTCCTCAGGAGGAGCCATTACCTGCTGGAGAAGTACCTCGGAGGCGCGTTCAGGGCCAGGTGTGTTGAGCTCCTGAATGACGGCTCTTACGGGACCGTGGTCTTCAGCCTTATCTCCACTGCTTCCCTTTACGATGAACTGCCTGTGAAGCCCGGCAGGCTCTATTGCATAGAGACCCAGAACGACGAGATCAAATGGTTCAGGGACCTCGGGAGGGAGGCCGGCAACCCTGTGGCCAGGTTTGCGGCATCTCTCTCGGAGAAGTGGCTGAAGTCCTTCCTGCGGAGGCACGAAGATACTTTCCTTTACATCCATGTTACGGAAGCCGACTTGAGAGGGTACCTTGAACTGTCGCCGCGCCAACAGGGCCTTGTCGCGCCCGTGGGCGTTGACATGGAGAAGGATGCGATATGCCACCAGTGCCCTTCGGATAAAGTGCGCCTTATATTCGCCGGTTCTCTCGGCGTAAGGATGAACTGCGACGCGTTGAATGTCTTCGGCACGGAGTTTTACCCGGCGCTCAAAGCCGGGCTCGGCGACGGCCTTGAGGTCCGGGTAGTGGGCAGCAGGCCGGGGGCCGAAGTAAAGGCGCTGTGCTCCCGGTTCGGGTGGGAGCTTTTTCCGGATGTGACGGACGAAAAACTCATGGAACTGTACGCGTCGTCGACTTTCTCGATATTGCCTTTCCATTATGTCACCGGCGGAAAGCTCAAGCTTTTGAAGTCCCTGTCCCTTGGGGTCCCTTTTCTTTCGACTCTCGAGATGCGCGAACAGATAAACGGGCTCGTGCATCCGTGCCTTCTGTCCAACGACCCCGGTGAGTGGCTCGCAAGGGCCCTTGAGGTAAGAGATAACGGCATAGGCAAGGAGACAAGGGCCTCCCTTGCCGATTACGCAAGGCAGTATTCCTGGACTAGCATAGTTGCCGGCATGGTCGAGGTCATGGGCCTTGAGCCTTCCACCGCGGCAAAAAAAACCAGGGAGGCGGCAGTTGACTGAAGTTTGCATATCCTGCCGCAAGCCGGTGGAGAAAGTTGAAGAGGGCTTTTTTGACACGCGCTTCGGCATAGATTCTGAGTATGCCATAGGAAGGTGCCCGTCATGCGCCCTTGAGCAGACCGTGCCGGTGCCGTCCCAGGACGAGCTTAAAAACCTTTACGAGAACTATTACAACTTCTCTGGGGAGAAGAACACTTTTTATACGCGCCTCAGGGAACGGTTCCTTTTTTCAGGGCTTTACGCCGCCTGGACCGCAATTGACGGCGATATATCATTCCATAGACGCAAGGGCAGGGGCAGGCTGATCGACATCGGCTGCAACGAGGGCAGGGGGCTTGAGATATGCAGGCGCAACGGCTTTGCGCCTGAGGGGTTCGAGCTCAACAGGGCCGCCGCAGCGGTCGCGAAGGCAAAGGGGTTTTCTGTCTTTACTGACAAGCTTGAAGACAGGCCCGGGGACTTCTATGATGTCGCGTTGCTGTCGAATGTGCTGGAGCATTCCCCGGACCCGAAGGCGATGCTGGCCCAGGTAAGACGCTTGCTTAAACCCGGCGGCCAGGTCTGGATAAGCTGCCCCAACAGGGATAGCTGGCTCTGCGCCGTGTTCGGGCGGTACTGGATAAACTGGCATGTGCCGTTCCATATATCGCACTTCTCGCCCGCTACGGTCAAATCAGTGCTTGAAGGCTCGGGCTTCAAGGTAACGGGAATTGTGCACGAGACTCCGGCATTGTGGGTTGCCCACTCGATACTGGCGCGCCTTTTCGCCAGAAAAGGCCGCCCAACTGGAAAGCTCAGGAACCCCGTGGTCGTCGCTTCCTTGATACTCGCCGTAAGAGGGTTTTCTTTCCCTTTCCTGTGGCTGGGCAATTCGCTGAAAAAAGGCGATTGCCTCGTCGTGACGGCTGAAAAGGTCTGATGCGCATTCTCGTTTATGGATTAAATTACGCGCCCGAGCTTACGGGCATCGGCAAGTTCACCGGGGAGATGTGCTCGTATCTGGCGGCTCAAGGACATGAAGTGCGCGTAATAACCGCGCCGCCTTATTACCCTGCCTGGAAGATCAAGAAAGGTTATTCGGGGAAAAGGTACAAAACCGAGCGGCTTGAAGGCGTGAAGGTGGTAAGGTGCCCTTTGTGGGTCCCGGTGAAGCCGTCAGGCTTGAAGCGCATGGCGCACCTTTTCTCTTTTGCGGTCTCAAGCTTCCCAGCAGCTTTGGCCGAAGCCGTCCTCTGGCGCCCTGACATCGTGTTTACGGTCGAGCCGGCCATTTTCTCTGCGCCTGGCGCGTGGGTTGCCGCGCTCGCGGGAGGAGCCAGGTCATGGCTTCACATACAGGACTTTGAAATCGACGCGGCTTTCGACCTGGGGATAATAAAGGGGTCCGTGATGAAGTCAATCGTGACGGGCCTCGAAAAGCTCCTGATGAACAGGTTCGATACCGTCTCAACCATTTCACCAAGGATGCTGGAGAGGCTCGCGGCAAAAGGCGTTGACGGGCGTCAGGGTTTCCTTTTCACAAACTGGGTCGATTCGGCTTCGATCTTTCCTCAGCAGCGCGGTAATGCCCTGAGGGAGGAGCTGGGCATTCCCGGCTCGAAGACCGTGCTGCTCTATTCAGGCAACATGGGCGAGAAGCAGGGGCTTGAGATAATCATCGAATCAGCGCGGCTGCTTTCAGGCAGGAATGATCTGCTTTTTATATTGTGCGGGGACGGCGCCGTCAAGAACAAGCTCGTCGAGAGCGCGAAGGGGCTTGATAATGTGCTTTTCATTGAGCTTCAGCCGCTTGAAAAGCTCAACGACCTGCTGAACCTGGCCGATATGCATCTGCTGCCGCAGAAGTCTGATGTCGAGGACCTTGTGATGCCATCGAAACTGCTGGGTATTTTCGCGAGCGGAAAGCCTGTGATAGCGACCGCGCACAAGGGCACCCAAGTAGCTCTGGCTATTACGGGCAGGGGGCTTGTCACCCGCCCCGGAGATGCGCGGGCGTTCACGGAGGCCATACTCGCCCTTTCGGACGACCCTGCATTGAGGAAAAGATACGGCGAGGCCGCGCGCAGCTATTGCGTGGAAAACTGGAGTAAAGCCGAGGTGCTTTCGCGTTTCGAGCAGAAACTGATAAACATGACAACGAAATAGCCATGCGCGCTAAAGTTCACTTTTAACAGGGAGACAACATGAATTTCTACGGCAAAAAGAAGGTCATTGTTACCGGCGGGGCCGGATTTCTTGGTTCGTTCGTGGTTGAAAAACTGAAACAGGCAGGCTGCGAAAACATCTTTGTCCCGAGGTCAGCCAAGTATAACCTTGTCGAAAGTGAAGCCTGCCAGAGACTGTATAGAGACATTAAGCCTGACATAGTGATCCACCTTGCAGCCAGGGTAGGGGGTATCGGGGCGAATAGCGCGAACCCGGGCAGTTTTTTCTATGATAACCTCATGATGGGCGTTCAGCTCATAGAGGAAGGCAGGCGTTTCGGGTTGAAAAAATTTGTAGCCCTCGGCACGATATGCGCCTACCCGAAGTTTACCCCGGTGCCGTTCAAGGAAGACGATCTTTGGAACGGATATCCCGAGGAGACGAACGCGCCATACGGCCTTGCCAAGAAAATGCTCCTTGTGCAGTCCCAGGCGTACAGGCAGCAGTACGGGTTTAACAGCATCTACCTCCTGCCCGTGAACCTCTACGGGCCCAGGGACAACTTTGACCCGGCATCATCGCATGTCATACCGGCGCTTATAAAAAAATGCGTTGACGCGAAAAAAGCCTGCTCAAATTCCATAACAGTATGGGGGACCGGTAAGGCTACCAGGGAGTTCCTGTATGTTGAGGATGCCGCGGAAGGTATCCTGCTCGCGACCGAAAAATATGACGGAAGCGAACCGGTAAACCTGGGTACCGGATTTGAGATACCGATAAAAGACCTCGTTGACCTCGTAGCCAGGCTTACCGGCTTTACAGGCGAAATCATCTATGATACAACAAAGCCCGATGGCCAGCCCCGCAGGTGTCTTGATACTTCGCGAGCCTACTCGGAATTCGGATATAAAGCGAAAGTCGATTTCGAAGAGGGTCTGAAAAGGACAATAGACTGGTACATGCAGTCAGCCGGACAATAAAGGCCGATACAAATCAATAAAAAAGGAGTTCGCGGGTGTCTAAAAAAGCTTTGATTACCGGCATAACAGGTCAGGACGGCTCATATCTTTCGGAATTCCTCTTGGAGAAGGACTATGAAGTATACGGCATGGTCAGAAGGGCCAGCGTGGAGAGGTTTGACAGGATCGAACACATACAGGATAAGATCAACCTCATCCAGGGCGATTTGACCGACCAGTCCTCGCTTGACGAGGCCGTTAAATCCATACAGCCTGACGAGGTCTACAACCTTGCCGCTCAGTCTTTCGTGCCCACCTCATGGAACCAGCCGACGCTTACCGGAGAAGTCACCGGGATGGGCGCTACAAGGATACTGGAGGCTGTAAGGAAAATACGGCCTGAAGCCAGGTTCTATCAGGCGTCTTCAAGCGAGATGTTCGGAAAGGTGAGGGAAGTACCCCAGACGGAGTTGACGCCTTTCCATCCGAGGAGCCCGTACGGAGTGGCAAAGGTGTATGGACATTTCATAACGGTGAATTACAGGGAGAGCTACGACCTTTTTGCCTGCTCAGGAATACTCTTCAACCACGAGTCCCCGAGGAGGGGACTTGAGTTTGTCACGAGAAAGATTACCTATAATGTCGCTAAAATCAAACTGGGGCTTGCCAATGAGCTCAGGCTCGGGAACCTCGACGCGAAGAGGGACTGGGGTTTTGCCGGAGATTATGTCGAGGCTATGTGGATGATGCTCCAGCAGGATCAGCCTGATGATTTCGTGGTGGCAACCGGTGAGACCCATACGGTAAGGGAATTTGTCGAGCTCGCCTTTGAGAGCGCCGGGCTCGACTGGAAAAAATATGTGGTCATCGACCCGAAGTTCATGCGCCCGGCAGAGGTAGACCTTCTCGTGGGCAGTCCCGAAAAGGCGAAAACGAAACTCGGTTGGAAGCCAACGGTCTCTTTCCCTGAGCTTGTGAAGATGATGGTTAATAGTGATATCAGGGCCCTTTCTGAAAAACATCAGGTGATATAGCCACAGATATCCAGAAATGAGCCAATGATATGGATGCTCCGGAAGATTGGCGTACTTGCCGCTAAGTAGACGATTATGGCGGTCTAACATTATGTGTGTTCACTAAATAGGTGAAGTGCAAATGGTAGCCTTCGGCAAAAGGATTTGTGAACGTCACTGAACATCTATTCGGTATCTATTCTTATTGAACATCAACTAGGATGGCCTGCCATCCCTCGGAAGTCGTCCCTATTATTGTATATCTGCCCTGGGGGGCGTTGCTCATTACCCGGAGAGTGCTATTTGCCACATTGAAAAATTTGTCTCCCCATTCGCCGATAAACGGCACCGAGATCGCTTTGCCCCTGTTCATGGCTACGGGGGCTGCCACGGCCATGTCGAACAAGTTCTGATCTGCGAACGACATGAATACCGGGCTGTCGCTCAACCTGAATGAGACGGGCTCTGCGTTGACAGGCCTGCCGGTCATGTCTTCCGCCACAAGCGGCGCTGTTTCCAGCGCCAGCAGCGACCCGCTGTCTGAATCCCATGCGGCTACAGCCGTAGTCCCTCCCTTGAGGAACAGCGCGAGGTTCAGGCCGCCCTTTTGAACAAGCCTTCTCTCTTCGCTTATGCCCGCAAGCCACCTTGATGCATTCGCAAAAGCGGCGAAGGCCGGTTTCGGCGTGTGGTCCTGATGCAGAATAGAAAATGCTTCCTCACCTGTGTTCGGAGCGTTTCTGTAAAGCTGGCAGAAAAAAATGGCGGCTTCTATATTTTCCGTTGCCAGCAGCGTGAATGCCCTCGACAGATACTTGGCCTGCGTAAGCTCGTCAACCGGCTCCTGCCATGTGCCTTCGGCTGTCGTCCACCCGAACTCTGTGATATAGACCGGGAAATCGGCCTTGCCGATGGATGACAGGTATGCCTTCAGCTCCTTTACTCTTTTGAAGAATTCCGCCTCAGGCTTTGTCCCATTGACGTAAGCGTGTATCGAGATGCCATCGAGGCTGCCCAGCAAACCAAGGTCAATAAGCCTCTGGAGTCTCGGAACATCTATCCTGTAGAGCGTCGGGGCAAGCACTTTTGTGTCCGGATGGACCGCCCTTATACCCTGGGCTATCGTGTTTATGAATCGAACAAGCTCCTCTTCTGTGCCCTTCCAGTGGACTTCAGGCTCGTTAAAGACCTCAAAATAAGGTGGAAAATCCGGCACATCCTTGGCGAACCTGTCAACGAGCTCCGCGAATCTGCCCCAATCCTCGGGCGGGTAAAGCTCTTTTTTTGTTTGGACACCGGTGAGCCACTCCGGAAGTTCCCACGCGAGAGTCCCTATCCAGTTGTAGCCCTTGTCCATGGGTGGCTTCGCGAAATCGAAAGGGACGGGTTTTCCGTCATCGTCGATCTTGTAATCCTTGAGCCCCCACATCCGCCGCGTCCAGCCCGAACCGGCAGCACCGCTTATCCTGACATCGCCGTTCAGGTGCCACAGGCCAAAAAAAGAACCGAGCCTTTCATTTTCGGATAGTTGCCTGCCTATTACTGCCGCAGTGACGGCATGCTCCGCCGTGGAGCCGTCCCTGTAACTGGCGAAAGCCTTGATATTATAATACCCTTTTGATGGAAGGCTTATATTTAAAGCTTCAACACCGGGCTTAAATTCAACATTGCTTAAAACATTCTCTTTTTCGTCATACACGCTCAAGGTACCTGAGGTGAGCTTGTCGGAGTTCTTTAGATAAAATTCTACAGACCTCATATTGTCATTATTATCAAATATATTCCCGGGGTTTGAAGATATGATCTCGATAAATGTATTAAGAGAAACATTGCTTGTAGTTCGAACCTCAGATTCCTTAGCACCGCATCCAAACCACAAGACATTATGAAGCATCAAACAAATAATATTAAAACAAACCCTATATTTGAATAAGCCACTCCGACCTGATTTATCTGAACTCATAACACCATTTGTGGCTACATGGTTATTGATGCGCGTCATTTGAAATTTTGTTGGTTCAACCTGGGGCCAGCAGCCTGGGCTGGTCGAGACGAAGATCTGCAAATTTGTCACATTCTAAAAAATAGCTAATTTTGACTAATGGCTCTGTATGCTGATCGAAGTTATTATGGGAGAACGGGATGAAAATCTCGAGAGGCACCATGGTGAGTGTAAATATCGTCAATATCTCACTTTGACCAAGACAAACAGATTGTAGAAAAAAGCTACTACAATCCATGAATAGATTGCCAAATTGCAAGACTGAAAAAAACGTGCAATTTGTAAGATTTGGACGAATTTATTTCGGCCAAATAGTGGTTGAAAAAGTAGGGGACGGACTTTTTCAACATCCTCTAGTGAACACTGGTTGGGGGGAATCCTGAGATGTGTCAGACAAAAAAATGGGCATCTTTGGTACTTCGGTATGAAGGCACGTGTGGACAGCCGGAACAGGCTGATTACATTCGATGTGCTGTGCAAAATTGCCAGTGTAGCTCAGCCTTCATTGCAGTGGCCTGTTTCGAGGGAGTCTAATTACCTGTGACATCGATTGTCACATCTGCGTGACTCAGGAGTTATTATTCTGATAACACCATCCGTGCAGTGGGTTCTGAAAATAATACAAGGCGTTGCGCCCAATCAGATATATAAAAACTTTGCGTTTTTCCGACAAGCGTAGAGTAAAACGGCGGTGTTCTGAGCATCCGGATGAAAACAGAATCAAAATTACCCAATTAATGGGAGTTTTGACTTTAATCAGAGACGGCCTGAACTCAACAGGTCAAACGTATGTATGCAGATATGGTTCTTGAGAAACCCCGTAATTGCATCGGCCGTTCGCGTGCGGCCTACTATAAGACTTCGATCAATGCGATCGCGACGCCGAGGTCATCAAGGCGCTCGCCCTGATAGAACGTCACCTACGGTGGGGCTTCTGGAAGTGCTACAAGGCCCTGAGGCGTAAAGACCATCCGTGGCACCACAAGCGTGTCTACCGCGTTTAATGCGCTCTCAGGCTGAACCAGAAGCGCAGGGTCAAGAGGAGACTGCCTCAGCGGCGTTAAACAGTCATTATCGATGCCACAGCAGCCGAACCAGGTCTGGTCAGCTGATTTTATGTGCGATGGATTCTCAAGTGCCATGTCGGCATACATGCGCTTGAGCCTTCTAGCTCTTTCATGCGCCGAAGATCGGATACCTCCATACCGCCATACTTCGACTTCCAGTTGTAGTAGGTGGCATCCGAAATACTGTGCTTGCGGCAGACCTCCTGGACAGGCAGAGAAACGGGACTTTTTCACATGAACTTCCTAGCTCCTTATTGTGCCAGAAAGCTCTACTTTTAACATATCTACTTTTAGGGGAAGTTTACGTCTCAGATGCAGTGAGTCTGGTAATCGATATTTTTTAAAAGGTTATTGCTGTCGATTACAACATGAGGTAAGTTTATTTATAAATTCTAATTTGTCAAATTATAACAACCGGCAGAATTTCCTATTTAACCTTGTAGACAAACTTGACATCCTTTCCCAGACTCGGTACTCAGCAGATTTTATGTGCGAAACCATCCTAGGCAGCCGTTTTGGCACCTTTGAACATCATCGACGATTTCAACCGGGAATGCCTAGCCCTTTGAGATCGACACGTCGATAACAGGCAAGAGGCTTATCCGGCTTTTTTAAGCTGCCTTTTCAACCTTGGATTTTGCTTCTGAGGTCGCAAAAGGCTCGGGGTCTTATTGCCTAAGGAACTGTGTGGGCGGTACTCGTTGTAATCCTTCCGCCAAGCTTCAATCTTAGCCTTCGCGTCTTCCAGAGACAAAAACCAATTGGCATTCAGACACTCATCACGGAAACTCCAGTTGAAGGATCCTCAAAGGTATTGTCCGTAGGTCGTAAAACGTGAGCTGGTACGGTATCTGAGGAAAAGCTTTGAGGTCAGCGAGAGGCGCGCACGTTTTGTGTTGTGCTTCAGCAGGGCGAGTTATAGATACCGAGGCATAAGTGGCGATCAGACCGAGTTAAGACAGAGAATAAAAGAGATTGCGGCGGTTCGAGTACGTTATGGATACCAGGTATCCATGTGCTACTTCGGCGTGAGAGCTGGAAGGTCAATCATAAGCGCGTATATCGCCTATATCTCAAGAGGAGGAATCTGCGGCCAAAAAAGGCCCAAGAGGCGCTTAAGCGCTGCTCACCGTTTTTTAAGTGAACAAGCCTTCTGCATTACCGATAGTTGGTCCATGGGTTTTGTTTCAGACGGGCTATTTAATGGCCAGCGCTTTGTAAAATGTCTGTTCAGAGATCCCCATTTTGTGGAGTACCTCGGCTACCGGCGTACCGGTCTCCGCTTGCTTCAGAGCAAATGCTTTTCCTCTTCCGTAAACCTGCTCCTCTTCATGGCAAATTACTAATTTATAGGGGGGAAGGTCAAAAAAAATCTTACATATATAAAGTGAGAGCCAATAAAACCACATTTTTTTGTGAGCGCGGTGGCCAATGGGTAAAAAGCCTCAGAAAACGGCAAATAACTCCTTGACAATTTTTACAGTTATGTTATTTAGTATCCTGTTGATGACGATGCTTTCCGGCACGAGTTGTTTGTGCCTTCCCGGCCCTTCAGGCCAGGCAAGAAAATCGCCATAAAAAACATTGCGGGAGTAGCTCAGTTGGTAGAGCGCAACCTTGCCAAGGTTGAGGTCGCGGGTTCGAGCCCCGTCTCCCGCTCCAATTTTTGCCCGTCCTGAAACTCAGGTGCCTGTGACAAATATAGTCAACAAGATGGATGTCCTTAAATCGTACATCGAGACGAAGGGGCTGAAATCAACGGCCCAGAGGGACTACATCGCCGATACCTTCTTCAAGACCAACACCCACATAAGCCTCGACGAGCTCCTCAAAAAAGTCAAAAGAAAAACGCCTAACATCGGCTACGCCACCGTCTACAGAACGATGAAGCTTTTGACCGAGTGCGGCCTTGCCATCGCCCGTCAGTTCGGGGACGGGCAGACAAGGTACGAGAACCTCCCGGAAGACGGCCACCACGACCACATCATTTGCATAAAGTGCTCCAAAATTGCGGAATTTTCCAACCAGAAGATAGAGCAGCTCCAGATGGAGGCGGCCAAAAAGCTGGGGTTTACCGTCGTGAACCACAAGCTTGAGCTGTACGGCTACTGCCCGGACTGCGTTTGAGTTTTTTTGCCTTGCAATTGAAAATGAAAGTTATTATCATCTAACCCATGCATAACCACGAAAATGAAAACCTGACCCAGGCCGTTGAAAAATGGCTGGTCCTCATCGGCAACCCCAATGTCGGCAAATCGGTCATATTCGGGGCACTGACCGGAAGGTACGCGACAGTTTCCAACTACCCCGGCACCTCGGTCGAGATATCCAAGGGCATGGCCCGCTTCGGCGGCAAGAGGCTCGGCATAATCGACAGCCCGGGCGTCAACAGCCTGGTGCCGATGTCAGATGACGAGCGCGTCACGAGGGACATACTCCTCAATGAGGACATAGGCGCGGCCCTGCAGGTCATGGACTCCAAGAACCTGCGCCGGAGCCTGCTCATAACGCTCCAGCTCATGGAGATGGGCTTGCCCATAACGCTTGCCCTGAATATGTACGACGAGGCTGGCGAGAGGGGCATAACCATAGATTCAGCCGCGCTCTCAAATCTCCTGGGCCTCAAGATCGTGCCCACCATAGCAACCCAACGGTGGAACCTCGACAAGCTTGAAGCCGCTTTTTACAACCGTGAAGCCCCGGGGACTTACGCCACCGAATACCATGACGCCATAGAAGGCGGCATAAAAAAACTCGAGCCCCTCATCCCGAAAAACCGCATATCCGCAAGGTCTATCGCCATCATGCTCCTTTCAGGGGACTCTACGCTTGGCCCGTGGCTCAAAGCGTCTTTCAGCCCTGAGGATATAAGTAAAATAGAAGACATCCGAGCTTCCGTGCAGGCCCGCTTCCCTGAGCCTGTCGGCTACCTCATCAACAAGGCAAGGCTCCGTAAGGTCGATTCCATAGTTGCGCAGGTAGTAAGGCAGGAGCCGCTCGGGAAAGGCAAGGTCGCGTCCTTTCTGGGCTCCGTTACCATGCACCCGGTCTGGGGAATCCCGGTCCTGTTGTTTGTCCTCGCTTTCATGTACGAGTTCGTCGGGGTCCTCGGCGCTGGGGTGAGCGTTAATTTCCTCGAAGAGGCGGTCTTCGGGACATACCTGAACCCCTGGGCCCAGCGGACGGTCGGGCTTGTATTCACGCCCGGCGGGCTCGTCTACGACCTCATTGTGGGCCCTTACGGAGTAGTCACAATGGCTTTCACCTACGCCATAGCAATAATTCTGCCCATTGTGAGCTTTTTTTTCATATTCTTCAGCTTCCTGGAAGACTCCGGTTATCTGCCAAGGCTCGCCGTTATGGTAGACAGGATATTCAGAATGATGGGCCTCAACGGGAAGGCCGTCCTGCCGATGGTCCTGGGGCTCGGGTGCGACACGATGGCAACCATGACCACGAGGATACTTGAGACGAAAAAGGAGAGGATGATAGTGACCCTCCTCCTGGCCCTCGGCATACCGTGCTCGGCGCAGCTCGGGGTCATCCTCGGCATGCTGGGAGCGGTGTCTGTCGGGGCGACCGTTCTCTGGGCCGCCATAGTGCTCATAGTCCTTTTCATTGTGGGCCTTCTGGCCTCAAAAGTGCTTCCGGGCCAGACCTCTGACTTTATCCTTGAGATTCCTCCCATGCGGATGCCTCAGCTCTCCAATATGGCCTTGAAAACACTTGTGAGGGTGGAATGGTATCTCAAGGAGGCCGTGCCCCTTTTCATCATCGGCACTTTCATACTTTATGTACTGGACAAGACCAACAGTCTGGTCGCCCTGCAGGCCGCCGCTTCGCCAGTGGTGGTTACTCTTCTTGACCTTCCCGCTGAGGCGGCCAACGCGTTCATAATAGGGTTCCTCAGGCGAGACTATGGGGCCGCGGGCCTCCTTGACATGCAGAGGGACGGCCTGCTCGACAATATTCAGGTTGTAGTGAGCCTCGTGACCATGACGCTGTTCGTGCCCTGCATCGCCAACCTCCTCATGATAGTGAAGGAGAGGGGGCTCAAGGCGGCCATCTGGATGTCGGTATTCATATTCCCGTTTGCCGTGCTGGTTGGCGCTATCGTGAACTTCCTCATAAGGTTTTCTGGTGTGGCACTATAATACATAGCCGCCAGGCTGCTAAAAAAGCTCCACTTCAGCAGTCTTTCAGGAGAAGGATAATGACAAAAGACAAGGCAGTAGACGAAGTACTTGAGTTCATCTGGTCGCAGAGAGAACTCGGCAGCAGCTCCATAAACGAGCTTTTGGGGATAGAGGAGGTCGCCGAGGAGGCCAATATCGAAACCCTCCAGAAGATGATGTCCTCTGGCCTCGTCAGCATGACAGGCGACACCATCACCCTCACGAAGGAAGGCGAGCGGCTTGCCGAGGCGGCTATACGCAGGCACAGGCTAGCGGAAAGGCTCTTGACCGAAGTCCTTGCCCTGCCCGAAGACGACCTCGAAAAGAACGCCTGCTCCTTCGAGCATACTCTCTCGCACGAAGTGACGGATTCGATCTGCACGCTTCTGGGCCATCCGCCGACCTGCCCGCACGGGCTTCCGATACCGCGAGGGGCTTGCTGCAAACGGTCAAAGGACGAATTGAAGCCCATAGTCCAGCAGCTCAATGTCCTGGATGTCGGCGACAGGGGCAGGATAATATTCATAGCCTCGAACTCTCACATGAGGCTCGATAAGCTCGGCACTCTGGGCATCGTTCCCGGCAGCAATGTGAGGGTGCACCAGAAGAGGCCCGCTTTCGTCATTCAACTCGGAGAGACGACTCTTGCGCTTGACCCCGAGATAATAAAAGAGATCTATGTGAAGAAGTTAGAGTGAAAACTTCTATAGATATACAAATCTTGCGGTCCTTTTAACAGATAACAATCCAAAATACCTGAAATTTACGATGTCAACCAATACTGTTCTTGTGTACAGTATTAATATGAAGTGAACTGAATTAATATTTGTGCATCCCATGCACATAGCCTTTAAAGCTCGTCCTTAAAGTAAATCTATTGGAGGTAGCTCAGACTTTACAAGTTGTATCCACCATCATATGCAATTCATCACTCTAAAAGAGAACTATTGTTGTCCAGGATAGTCACAATAAAGGGAGAGGAGTTATGATGAGAGGAAGCGAATTAGAAAATGTTTGCAAGCAAATTATAACGCTTCTTGCAAATGCGCTGGCAGGTCCCACGCCTCAAAAAGAAAAAGTGATTAAATTATCATTGGTAAGAAAAAAACTCTTAGCCAACGATGAGCTTCAACCAGAAGAGGCCCGCCTTCGTCATTCAGCTCGGCGAGACGACCCTTGCTCTTGACCCTGAGATACTAAAAGAGATTTATGTGAAGAAGTTAGAGTAGGGTAGTTTTCTTTAAAAAATCATCCTGAACGGCCCCTGGAATCCAGTCTGTAAGTCAAAACAGGATTCTTAGGGCCGTTTCCTATTTCGCCAGGGCCGCCTGACCATGACAGAGAGTTTTCTTTCATTTCTACCCTGAAACGCCCAAAAACAAGCCGCTGCCCCGCTTTACCCCGGCTGAGGCGGCTGGTCTCAAAAGCCTTTCAAAACTCTACCAAAAACCGTTGAATTATGTTAATGTTTCTTACTATGCATCATGCCAATTTCGTCCATCTACATCTGCATACGCAGTACAGCCTTCTGGACGGCGCCATACGCCCGGAAGCGCTCATAGCCTTTGCCAAAGAGCAATTGATGCCTGCTATCGCCGTTACCGACCACGGCAACATCTTCGGCGCCGTCGAGTTCTATCAGAAGGCCATGTCAAAGGGCATAAAGCCCATAATAGGCTGCGAAGTCTATGTCGCCCCGGGAAGCCGTACCGAAAAGACCGCGGTCAAGGGCGAGTACGCCTTCCACCTGGTACTGCTCGTCAAGAACGCGAAAGGCTACCAGAACCTCTGCAAGCTCCTCACAAGGGCTTATACCGAGGGTTTCTATTACAAGCCCAGGGTCGACAAGGAGTTACTGAAAGAGTACAACGAAGGGCTCATAGCCCTTAGCGCCTGCCTCCACGGTGAAGTGGCCTATACCCTGGGCAACGGACAGATAGAGGCCGCCGAGAAAGTGGCTGCCGAGTATAAAACGACATTCAACAACAGGCGTTTTTATCTTGAGATACAGCACAACGGCATCGAAGAGCAGGAGGTCGTAAACAAGCGCCTCATCGAGCTCGGCAAAAAGCTCGACATACCGCTGGTCGCCACGAACGACTGCCATTACCTCAAAAAAGAGGACGCCAGGGTCCACGATGTGCTTCTGTGCATACAGACCGGCACTACGGTAAACGCCCCCAACCGCATGAAGTTCTCAACCGACGAGTTCTATGTAAAGACCCCGGATGAGATGAATGAAGCTTTCAAGGACACGCCAGATGCCCTCGCAAATACCATAGAGATTGCCGAAAGGTGCAACTTCGAGCTTAGCCTCGGCAAGCATTTTCTTCCTGAATTCCCGCTTCCTCCTGGCGAGACCCTTGATTCGGTAATCGACGCCAAGGCAAAGGTAGGGCTCGAACACAGGCTCTCGGCCATGAAGAAAGCAGGGCTCGAAGTCGAATCTCTCCAGTACTACGACAGGCTGGAGAAGGAACTCAAGGTCATAAAGGGCATGGGCTTTCCCGGCTATTTCCTCATCGTGACCGACTTTATCGAGTACGCCCGCAGCAAGGACATACCGGTGGGGCCGGGCAGGGGCTCGGCCGCCGGAAGCCTTGTTGCCTATTCGCTCGGAATAACCAACCTCGACCCGATAAAATACAACCTCCTGTTCGAGCGGTTTTTGAACCCGGACAGAATATCGCTGCCTGATATCGATATCGACTTCTGCTTCGAAAAGAGGGACGAGGTAATCAGATATGTCACGGATAAGTACGGGGCCGACAAGGTAACGCAGATTATCACCTTCGGCCAGATGAAGGCCAAGGCCTGCATAAGGGATGTCGGCAGGGCCCTGGACATGCCCTACGGCGATGTCGACAGGATAGCCAAACTCGTGCCGAACACCCTGAATATCACCATCGAGGAGGCCCTGAAACAGGAAGCCCGTCTCAGGGAGATGTACGAGAAGGACCCCAGGGTCAAAGACCTCATAGACACTGCCATAGCCCTTGAGGGGCTCCCGAGGCACGCCTCGACCCACGCGGCAGGCGTCGTCATATCCAACAAGCCCCTTGACGAGTACCTGCCGCTTTACAAGCAGCAGAAGGAAGACTCCATTACGACCCAGTTCACGATGAAGGACGTCGAGAAGATAGGTCTCGTGAAGTTCGACTTCCTGGGCTTGAAGACATTGACCGTCATAGACAAGGCGATCAAGTTCATAAAGCAGAACAGGGGCGTTGACCTTGACCTGGAGAACCTTCCGCTTGACGACAAGGCGACCTACTCGTTAGTTGCCAGCGGTGATTCGAACGGCGTGTTTCAGCTTGAAAGCTCCGGCATGAAGGAGCTTCTCCGTAAGCTCAAGCCCACGACCTTCGAGGACATGGTCGCGGCCGTGGCCCTGTACAGGCCGGGCCCTCTGCAGAGCGGCATGGTCGACGACTTCATAAACAGGAAGCACAAGAGGACGGCAATCGTCTATGAAGTCCCACAACTCAAAGACATTCTCGAGAACACCTATGGCGTCATGGTCTACCAGGAACAGGTCATGGAGATAGCCAAGGTGCTCGCGGGGTACACGCCGGGAGACGCGGATGTCCTCCGCAAGGCGATGGGCAAAAAATCGGCCGAGGAAATGACCATCCAGAGGCACAAGTTCCTGGAAGGCTCGAAGAAGAACAAGATAGACCAGAAGAAGGCGGAAAAGATTTACGACCTCATGGCCAAGTTCGCCGGCTACGGCTTCAACAAGAGCCACAGCGCGGCCTACGCCCTCATTTCATTCCAGACCGCGTACCTGAAGGCCCACTACAATGTCGAGTTCATGGCGGCCCTCCTGGGCTCTGATATGGGCAACACCGATCAGGTCGTCAAATACATAAACGAGTGCAAGGACACCGGCATCGCCGTGGACCCGCCGGATGTCAACGAAAGCTCGATGGAGTTCAAGGTCTCGGGCAACAGGATAAGGTTCGCTCTCGCGGCCGTAAAAAATGTCGGAGGGGCGGCCATACAGGAGATGTTAAGGGTCAGGGAGGAGGAAGGCAAGTTCACCTCGCTCCTCGATTTCCTTAGCCGCATGGACTCCAGGAAGGTCAACAAGAAGGTCATTGAAAGCCTCATTAAATGCGGGGCCTTTGACTTCACGAAAGAGAAAAGGGCGCAGCTCATGGCCGAGCTCGACCCCTCTATGGACGCGGCCCAGGCCGTCCAGAGGGACAGGGAGGCCGGTCAGTCATCCATGTTCGATGTCTTCGGCACTGGCGGCGGCGCGAAGCCCGCGTCTGCCCCTTCTGTCAACGCCCCACGGGTGGCCGAATGGAACGACAAGGAGCTTTTATCCTATGAGAAAGAAACCCTCGGCTTTTATCTTTCATCCCACCCGCTTGCCGGGTACAAACGGGAGCTTGACCTTTACGCCGTTCACATAGACTCGCTCATCGAAAAGAACAATGAGGACGAGGTCACGATAGGCGGCATAATCACCGCCCTGAAGGAGATAAACACCAAGAAGGGCGACCGCATGGGGTTCGTCACGATAGAGGACTTGACCGGCTCGGTCGAGGCCGTAATATTCTCTGACCTTTACAAGAAGGTGAGGGACCTGGTCTCAGGCGACCACGCCCTGCTTTTTACGGGCAAGCTCGACAAGGAAGAAGAAGAGGTCAAGCTCATCGCCTTTGACATAATCCCCATAGAAGAAGCCGGAACAACGGACAAGAAGCTCAAGGCCAGGAACACGCACATCCACGCGCCTGTCACGGGCCTCACAGGCGAGAAGCTCGCCGAGCTCAAGAAGATAATCCAGGAAAACCCGGGCAGCTCGCAGGTGATCCTGCGCCTTATATACCCTGACAACGGCAGCGTCATAATAAGCGTCAACGAAGGGCTTAAAATGAGCCCGCTGGACGCGGCAGTGGCGAAGATAAAAGAACTGATAGACGGCGCTGAAGTAGAGATAGTCTGACATTTTAATTTTTTACTACCAGAAACAAGGGAGAATTCCGCTGAATGTACAGGCACTGGCTTGAATTCGAAAAACCCGTAGAGGAAATCGAAAAGAAGATAGAAGAGCTCAAGACCTTCGAGGCTACCGGGAACTTGAAGTCCTCGGATGAGATGTCCAAGCTTGAGAAAAAGGCCAAGACGCTCCTGAAGGAGATCTACGGCAAGCTTACCCCTCAGCAGATAACGCAGGTCGCGAGGCACCCTGACAGGCCTTATACGCTCGACTACATAAACGGCGCTTTCGAAGACTTCATCGAGCTTCACGGCGACAGGAGCTTCAAGGACGACGCGGCGATAGTCGGGGGACTTGCGCGCCTCGAAGGCGAGCCTTGCGTCGTGCTCGGCCAGCAGAAGGGCAGAAATACCAAGGAGAAGGTCCACAGGAACTTCGGAATGCCCCATCCTGAAGGGTACAGGAAGTGTCTGCGCCTGTTCGAGATGGCTGACAGGTTCAACCTGCCGGTATTCACCTTCATAGACACCCCGGGCGCGTACCCGGGCATCGGCGCTGAAGAGCGCGGCCAGTCAGAGGCCATAGCAACCAACCTGATGGTCATGTCAAGGCTCCGAGTGCCCACCATAGCGACGATAATCGGCGAAGGCGGCAGCGGCGGGGCTCTTGCCATAGGGGTTGCCGACAGGGTAATCATGATGGAGTTCTCGACCTATTCGGTCATCTCTCCTGAGGGCTGCGCCGCCATACTCTGGAAGGACGGCGGAAAGGCAGACCTTGCCGCAAAGGCATTGAAGATAGACGCCGGAGAGCTCATAAAGCTCGGCATCGTCGATAAGGCCGTGAAAGAACCTGCCGGAGGGGCGCACAGGGACCCTCAGACAGCCATAAAGAACCTGAAAGCGACATTAAGCGCGCAGTTGAAGGAACTTTCGGCCATAGACCCCGGCACGCTGGTAGAAGCAAGGTACAGAAAGTTCCGGGCGATGGGCGTTTATTCAGAACCGCGAAAGTGATTGCAGGGTGCCTCTAAAAATTAGAAATTTTTTCCGAGATCGAGGAAGGGCGGAAATAAAAAGCGCAGCATATATTGTAAATATGTGAGCATTTTTTATTTCCGCCCTGACAAAGAAAATCGGGAAAAAGAGCAATTTTTAGGGGCAGCCTGGGGTAAATTAGTGATTGCTTTTTAAAAACCGATACATTAATCTATCTCTTTAAAAACAAAGAACTTTTAATTATATGGAAACTAAAAACAGGACATTAGAGGACTTAAGGGACGGCATAGACTCCATCGACCTCCAGATAATGGAGCTCCTCAACAAGAGGGCCGCTCTGGTCATCGAGGTCGGCAAGGTCAAGGCCAGGGAGCGCAAGGAGTTCTATGTCCCTGACAGGGAGCGCGAGGTCCTGAAGAGGCTTACGGACTCCAATAAGGGGCCATTCCCGAACCAGGCATTGAAGAATGTCTTCAGGGAGATAATGAGCGCGTCATTATCCCTTGAAAAACCATTAAAGATAGCCTTTCTCGGGCCTGCCGCGACATTTACGCACCAGGCCTGCATGCAGCACTTCGGCCTCTCCGGCGATTTTGTCGCCAAAAAGGACATCGCCGATGTCTTCGACGATGTTGAAAAGGGCAGGGCCGATTTTGGCGTAGTCCCGATCGAGAACTCGACCGAAGGGGTCGTGAGCCACACGCTCGACAAGTTCGTCAACTCGAACCTGAAAATCTGCGCCGAGGTCATGCTGGAGATTTCCCACGCGCTCCTGAACAGGAGCGGCAAGTCATCCGATATAGCCAAGGTCTGCTCGCACCCGCACGCCCTGGCGCAGTGCAAGAACTGGGTCAAGAACAACCTGCCGAACGCCCTTGTCTTCGATGTGTCGTCAACGGCAATGGCCGCGCAGATGGCCTCGGAAGACCCGTCCACCGCCGCCATAGCTTCGGTCGCGGCGGCAACCCTGTACGGCCTTCAGGTGATAGAAAAGAACATCGAGGACAACTCGAACAACTATACGAGGTTCCTCGTCATTTGCAAAAGCGAAGCCAAGAGGACCGGCAACGACAAGACATCGGTCGTCTTTGCCATAAAGGACTCCCCAGGCGCGCTCTACTCAATGCTCAAGCCATTTGCCTTGAGGGGCATAAACCTCACTAAGATAGAGTCCAGGCCGATCAAGACCAAGGCATGGGAATATTTATTCTTCGTCGACCTCGACGGCCATATAACTGATAGGCCGGTAAAAGAGGCTGTTGATGAACTTGAAAAGTCGTGCTCGTTCTTGAAGGTCTTAGGCTCATACGCTAAATCACAACAGGTATAAGGCGGCCATGCTGACCATGCGGAAGTTGAATATCCCTGTATCAGAGAACATAAAGTCTTTAGTGCCTTACCCTCCGGGCAAGCCCATCGAGGAGCTTGAAAGGGAGCTCGGCATAACAGGCTCGATAAAGCTCGCCTCGAACGAAAACCCGCTGGGGCCTTCCCCGAAAGCCGTAGAAGCCGTGTCAAAGGCGCTTGCCGGCCTTCACAGGTACCCGGACGGGTCGTGCTATTACCTGAAGGAAAAGCTCTCGGCCATTCTCGCTGTGCCCCATGAGATGATAACCTTTGGCAACGGATCGAACGAGATTATCGAACTTCTCGTCAGGGCATACCTGAAGCCAGGGGATGAGGCCATAATGGGAAACCCCTCTTTCGCGGTCTACCCCATTGCGGTTAAGGCCGTTGGCGGGGTCGCGGTCGAAGTCCCGTTAAAGGACATGAAGCACGACCTCAAGACAATGGCCTCAAAGATAACCGGAAAGACCAGGATAATATTCATCGCCAACCCGAATAACCCAACAGGGACAATGGTTTCCGGCGAAGAGTTCAGGGAATTCATGAAGTCAGTGCCCGAAGGCGTCATCGTATGCATGGACGAGGCCTACTACGAGTTCGTGACCGCCACTGACTTCCCGGACACTCTCTCATATGTTAAAGAAGGCGCGCCGGTCCTTGTGCTGAGGACCTTCTCGAAGATATACGGGCTCGCGGGCCTCCGTGTCGGCTACGGAGTCGCAAACCCCGGCATCATGGATTACATGAACAGGGTGCGCCAGCCTTTCAATGTAAACAGCCTCGCGCAGATAGCCGCGATGGCGGCCCTCGAAGATACGGCGCACATCGAGAGGACCCGTCAGAACAACGCCGAAGGATTGAAGTTCCTTCTGGGTGAGCTTCGCGCGAATGGTTTTGAGTGCGTAGATACCCAGGCCAACTTCTTCCTCGTGAAGGTAGGAGACGGCAGGGGCGTCTACGACGCTCTTTTGAGAAAGGGCGTCATCGTCCGCCCGATGGCCAGCTACAATCTGCCTGAGTATATCCGCATAACGGTCGGGCTGCCGGAAGAGAACAGAAGGTTCCTTGAGTCATTTAAGGCAGTAGTTTCCTGAAGACACGCAATCAACCCATGGGGGAAAATTTCATGATAATAGTGCTTAAAAAAGACGCCACGCAGGAAACCATAGAACATGTGGTTGAAAAAATAAAAGGCGCGGGACTTGCCGTGCACATCTCAAAGGGCAAGGAGCGGACCATAATCGGCGCGATAGGCGATGAATCCGTCCTGGTCTCGATGTCTCTCGAAGCGCTCCCGGGCGTCGAGAGCGTGATGCCGATAATGAAGCCATACAAGCTCGTCAGCCGCGAGTTCCGCAAAGAAAGCTCGGTGATAGACATCGGCGGCGTGAAAATCGGCGATACCGAAATACAGGTCATCGCGGGCCCGTGCAGCGTCGAAAGCAGGGATTCTCTTGTAGACTGCGCCAGGCAGGTCAAGGCAGCCGGAGCGAGGATTTTAAGGGGCGGGGCTTTCAAGCCCAGGACCTCTCCCTATGACTTCCAGGGGCTAGGCCCCGACGGATTGAAGCTTCTGGCCGAGGCCAGGAAGGAAACGGGTCTGCCCATCATAAGCGAGCTCATGGACCCGAGAGACACCGAACTCATGTGCGAGTATGTCGACATAATCCAGATAGGCGCCAGGAACATGCAGAACTTCCGGCTCCTCATGGAGGTCGGCAAGGCCGGAAAGCCGGTACTTCTCAAGAGAGGCTTATCGGCCACTTTGAAAGAGTTCCTCATGTCAGCCGAGTACATAGCCTCACAGGGCAACTCCAAGATAATACTCTGCGAGAGGGGCATAAGGACTTTCGAGACCGCCACGAGGAACACGCTTGACCTTTCCGCCGTGCCTGTATTGAAGGAAGAGACGCATCTGCCTATTTTCATCGACCCGAGCCACAGCGCCGGAAGGTGGAACCTCGTGGCCCCGCTTGCCAAGGCAGCAATAGCCGTGGGCGCGGACGGCCTCATGATAGAGGTGCATACCGACCCCGAGAACGCTCTGTGCGACGGCGCCCAGTCATTGAAGCCAAGCAAGTTCGCCCGGTTGATGGACGAGATGAGAAAGGTCGCTGCCGCTGTTGGAAGGACTCTCTAAAAAAAATAAGCGTGGGGGCCGGAAGGCCTCCACGCTTTCTATCTCCCCGCTTTACAATTTAAAATTCTCCGCCGTATAAGGTAGTTTTTCAGGATGGGCAAACCGTTACATTTTAACAAGGTCGCCATAATCGGCGTGGGTCTCATAGGCGGCTCGCTCGCGCTTGTCTTGAAGCGCGATGGTCTTGCCAGCGAGATCGTCGGCATAGGAAGGGGCCTGCCCAACCTTGAGGCCGCCAAAAGACTAGGCATAATAGACTCCTTTACCCGTGACATAGGCGAGGGCGTAAAAGACGCCGACCTCGTCGTCATAGCCGTCCCGGTTTTAAAGATAGCTGAGACAATCAGGCAGGCGGCGGCGCACCTCAAGCCCGGCTGCATAGTGACGGATGTCGGCAGCGTAAAGGGCGCGGTTATAACCGAAGTCGAGGCCGTTGTCCCCGAAGGCGTGCATTTCGTGCCCGGCCACCCCATAGCTGGCACTGAAAATTCCGGCGCTGAAGCGGCCTTCCCTGAACTTTACGAAAACAGGAAATGCATACTGACGCCCACCAAAAAAACAGACGCCGCCGCGCTGGATGCGGTTCGGCTCGTGTGGGAGGCAACAGGCGCGAAGGTCGTCGTCATGGACGCGCCGCTTCACGACATGATACTGGCCGCGGTAAGCCACCTGCCGCACATGATAGCCTACACGCTCGTCAACACCGTAGGCGACATGGAAGACTCAGGGATCGACGCCTTGAGCTACTCGGCTGGCGGGTTTAAAGACTTTACCAGAATAGCCTCGAGCTCCCCGGAGATGTGGTCAGATATCTGCGCCATGAACAAAGAGCAGATTCTAAAAACCATAGACGGCTTCAGGGTGCGCCTCGAGAGCCTCAGGGAACTCATTGAAAAAGAGGACCTCCCGGCCCTCAAGACCGAGTTCGGCCGCGCGAAGAACCTCAGAGATTCACTAATAAAAGCTAACCCGAAGGAGACGGCTTGAGCGCGTCAAACATATTCGAAGGCATTGTCCGTGCCCTTCCGGCCAAGGGATTGAAGGGCGAGATGCGCGTGCCGGGGGACAAATCCATATCCCACCGTTCGGTCTTTTTCGGCTCCATAGCCGAAGGCACGACAGAGGTGACAGGCTTTTTAGAAGGCGAGGACAACCTTTCGACCATCTCTGCCTTTCGCCTCATGGGCGTGGATATAATAAGAGATGGCGACCGAGTTACCATCAAGGGCAAAGGATTTAACGGGCTGCTGGAGCCCTCTGACATAATCGACGCCGGGAACTCCGGCACCACTACAAGGCTCTTGACCGGCCTTCTTTCGTCGTTGCCGTTCTTTTCGGTGATAACAGGGGACGCGTCATTGAAGAAACGCCCCATGAAAAGGGTAGTGGAGCCGCTTTTAAAGATGGGAGCGTCGATTGCCGGGCGCAAGGACGCCAGCCTCCTTCCGCTGGCAATAACCGGAAGGAAGCTCAAGGGCATACGCTTTGAGAGCCCCATCGCGAGCGCCCAGCTGAAATCAGCCATACTGCTTGCCGGGCTTTCAGCAGATGGCGAGACAACAGTTGTGGAACCCGAGAAGAGCCGCGACCACACAGAGCGGATGCTGGGGCTCTTCGGGGCTGACATTAAAGTATCCGGCAACGCCGTTTCCATCAGGTCGACAAACACTCTTACCGGGTGTAAAATAGATGTACCCGGCGACATCTCTTCCGCCGCTTTTTTCATGGTCGGCGCCGCTTTGACCGGGGAATCCGAACTCCTCATCAGGGATGCCGGTTTAAACCCCACCAGGGTCGGCATTATCGATATCCTGAAAAAGATGGGCGTGGCCGTACAGGCCACGGGCCTCCGTGAAGTTTCGGGCGAGCCGGCCGGTGACCTCCTGATCAGGGGGTCTCGTCTTAAAGGGGCGGAGATAAGCGGCCATGAGCTCCTTCCGGCCATAGACGAATTCCCCATCATCTGCGTGGCTGCGGCCTTTGCCGAGGGCACGACGACGATTGCCGGGGCAGGCGAGCTCAGGGTCAAGGAGAGCGACAGGATAGCCGTCATGTCCGAGTGCCTCAGCGCCATAGGCGTCAAGAACGAGGAGCGCCCCGACGGCATAGTAATACAAGGCACAGGCGGCAGGCAGGTAAAAGGCGGGTCGATCAAAAGCCACGGAGACCACAGGATAGCGATGGCCATGGCAATGGCCGCGCTTAATTCGATAGATGGAATTCAAATAGAAGGCGCTGAGAGCGTTGATGTGTCGTTCCCAGGCTTTTTCAGCGCGCTCGGAAAGGTTGCAATAGCATGAAAAAAGGGCCTGTAATTGCCATAGACGGCCCCGGAGGGGTCGGCAAATCATCGGTCAGCAAACAAGTTGCCGAAAGCCTCGGGTTCAAGTACATAAACACAGGGGCCATGTACAGGGCCTTTGCCCTGGCAGCAAAGGCGTCGTGGGTCGACTTCAAGGACGACCTTAACCTGCAGGACTACTGCAGGGACATAAACATCGACTACTCGACCGACACAGGCCGCATAATCATAGACGGCGCCGATTATACCGATAAGGTAAATACAGACCAGGCTGGAGAGCTGGCCTCGAAGATCTCGACGCAGCCTTCCGTGAGGGCTTGCCTTTCCGCCTGCCAGAGGATGCTCGGCGAGGAAGGGCGCGTTGTGATGGAGGGACGGGACATCGGGACGATCATCTTCCCGGATGCCGATGTAAAGATATTCCTCGACGCCCCTCTTGAGGTAAGGGCAAAGAGGCGGCACATGGAGCTCGAAAAGGACGGGGCAGGGGCTTCTCAAGTGAGCAGCACCCTTGAAGCCCGTGACAAGCGGGACGCTGAGCGCAAAGAAGCCCCGCTCAAGATGGCCGACGACGCTGTCCTCGTAGATACCAGTGACCTGACCCTCGATGAAGTGGTCCAGAAAGTCCTGAAAATAGTAAATGAAAGGTTGACTGTTGGAGATCCTGGTCGCTAAATCTTCGGGTTTCTGCTTCGGCGTAAAGCGCGCAATAAAGATAGCCGACAAGTGCGCGAACTCCGCGCCTGTTGGGGACATATTTACGCTGGGCCCAATAATCCATAACCCTCAGGTCGTAAAAAGGCTTGAAGAATCAAATGTTTTCGCCAAGAAGAGCCTTGAGGACATAGAATCCGGCACGGTCATAATCCGTTCCCACGGAGTGAAGCTTGAAGAATATAATGAGGCCAAGGAAAAGGGGCTCGGAATAGTCGACGCGACCTGCCCGTTTGTCAAGAAGGCGCAGGACCTGGTCTCACGGCTCACGAACGAGGGTTACGATGTCATAGTCGTCGGCGAGAAGGACCACCCGGAGGTAAAGGGGCTTATAAGCTACGGAAATAAGCAGGTACGGGTCGTGAGCGGCCTCGCGGAACTCGCTGACATGCCCCGGGTCAAGAGGCTCGGCATAGTTGCCCAGACGACCCTTCCCATGGAAAAACTCGAGGATGTCGTCCGTTTCTGCCTGCACAAGGCTACAGAGATAAAAGTTTTCAACACCATATGTAATGCCACATCCACGAGGCAGGCTGAGAGCGCTGCCCTTGCCAAACAGGTCGATGTGATGGTCGTCGTTGGCGGAAAGAACAGCGCGAACACCAGGAGGCTCGCTGAGGTTTGCCTCGCCATCCAACCTAAGACCTATCATATTGAGGTTGCTTCGGAATTGGACCCGGCCTGGTTCGCGAGCGCATTGAGTGCGGGCATCACCTCCGGGGCCTCGACGCCCGACTGGCTGATCAACGAGGTTGTGGAGCGAATATCGGCTATGTGCCCGAAATGATTTGCACTTTGAAACACGCTATGATATGTTTTTCTTTCACAGAATAAGACAGGGGAGGATAGGCTATTAATGATAGGGAGAGCGGATAAATCTCACGCCGGTGATGTTTCCAAGTCGGACTTCGAGGAGCTTTTCGAAAGCCGCCTCAAGGAGCTACAGGAAGGGGACATCATCAAGGGGAAGATCGTCCAGATCACCCAGGACTCGGTGATGATCGACATCGGGTATAAGTCCGAGGGGCAGGTGCCGCTCAAAGAATTTCTGGACAAGGACGGAGTTCCCACAGTCAAGGTCGGGGACGATGTTACCGTCCTTATCGAAAGGCGTGAAGACGAGTTCGGAAACATCTCCCTTTCCAAGGCTAAGGCCGACCAGTTTAAGATATGGGACAAGGTAATCGAGTCATGTGAGAAGGGGACTGCCATCGAGGGGACAGTGTCCCAGAGGATAAAGGGCGGCTTCTATGTGGATATCGAAGGCATTACCGCGTTTCTGCCCGGCTCGCAGGTCGACCTGAAGCCCGTCAGGAACCCGGATAAGCTCATAGGCCAGCAGTTCGCGTTCAGGGTATTGAAATACAACAGGCGCAAGAACAATGTCATCGTCTCCAGGCGCGTCATCCTCGAGGAGGAGAGGGAAGTAATGCGCAAGCAGACCCTCGGCACCATCGAGGAAGGGGCCATAGTCGACGGCATAGTGAAAAATGTGACCGACTACGGCGCATTCATCGACCTGGGCGGCATAGACGGCCTGGTGCACTTGACCGACCTCTCATGGGGAAAAGTCACCCATCCTTCGCAGGTATTGAAGATCGGCGACACCATCAAGGTGATGATCCTCAAGTTCAACAAAGAAGAGAATAAAATATCGCTGGGCCTCAAGCAGACCATGGAAGACCCGTGGCTCAAGGTCATGGAAAAATACCCCGCGGGCACCAGGACGACAGGCACGGTCGTCAACATAACCGATTACGGCGCTTTCGTTGAGCTCGAGCCTGGCCTGGAGGGGCTGGTGCACATATCAGAGATGTCATGGACCAAGCTCAAGCACCCCTCCCAGAAGGTCAAGGCCGGAGACCAGGCTGAAGTCCTGGTCCTCGAGGTCGACGCGGCGAGCAAGAGAATATCTCTTGGCATGAAGCAGATAGAGGCCAACCCGTGGGAAGAGGCTGAAAGGCGCTATCCCAAGGGGACAAAAATAAAGGGGCAGGTCAAGAATATAACCGACTTCGGCGTCTTCATCGGCATTGAAGAGGGAATAGACGGGCTCGTCCATGTCTCCGACCTTTCCTGGAAAAAGGTAAAGCACCCTTCCGAGATATTCAAGAAGGGGCAGGAAGTCGAGGCATTGGTCCTCAACATAGACAGCGCGAACAAGAGGTTTTCGCTTTCCACCAAGCTCCTTGAGAGAAACCCCTGGGAAGGGGTGGAAAACAGGTACAAGCCCGGCATGACGATCGAGGGCAGGGTCACGAGCGTTGCCGAGTTCGGAGCCTTTGTCGAACTCGAAGAGGGGTTAGAGGGGCTCGTCCATGTCTCTGAGCTCTCCCGCGGCAAGAAAAGGGGCGCTGACATAAGCGAAGGCGACATCGTCGAGGTCGAGGTATTGAATGTCGACCCCGAAGACAACAAGATAGGCCTGTCGATAAGGGAAGTCAAAAAGCGCGCTGACGGCGGCACACAGGAAGCTCAATGATAAAGTGCGGGGCGCTCAGGAACATCCTGGCCGCCTTCGGGGCGGTCGTCGTCTGCGTAATCGCCCTTGCCATAGTAATCAGCATAGTCTCTGGCGGGGGAGTGACCGGCGACAAGGTCGCCGTGGTGGACATACAGGGGGTCATTGCCGACCCTTATGAAATAAACAAGACGCTCCGCGAGCTCGGGGAAAGGGACGACATAAAAGCCGTGGTTCTGCGTATCGAATCCCCGGGAGGCGCGGTCGGGCCTTCGCAGGAGATACACGGGGAGATCCTCCGGCTTAAAGAGAAAAAGACCGTGGTCGCCTCGATGGGAGCCATAGCCGCCTCTGGCGGATATTACGCCGCGGTGGCCGCGGACAAAATAATGGCTAACCCCGGCACAATTACCGGCTCCATCGGGGTAATAGTAGAGTTCGTAAACGCCCAGGAGCTCCTTGGAAAGATAGGGCTCAAGGGCTATGTTGTCAAAAGCGGCAAGTATAAAGATGTGGGTTCTCCGCTTCGCGAGATGGAAAAAGAGGAAAGGGAACTCCTCCAGACCCTTATTAACGATGTTAACGGCCAGTTCATAAAGGCCGTGGCCGAGGGCAGGAACCTCAAGACCGAAGAGGTCCGCAGAATCGCTGACGGCAGGATATTCACCGGCGCGCAGGCAAAGGAACTGAAACTGGTTGACGAACTCGGGGGCCTCAGCGACGCGATAGCATTAAGCGCCAGCCTCGCCGGTATCGAGGGAGAGCCAGCGGTTATATACCCTGAACGGCAAAAGATGAGCATCTGGAAGACCTTCTCGGGCGGCGCTTCAATTGAATCGCTGACCGAACTCTTCACGGGTCTTCGCGTGTCGTACATGATACAAAACCCAGCCAGGTAAAAAGGAGGCAGCTGTAACATGACCAAAAGTGAGCTCATAGAGGCGGTAGCCGCCAAGGTCACTAACTTCTCGAGAAAGGATGTCGAGATAATCGTCGAGACCCTGTTCGAATCCATGGCCCAGAGCCTGTCTGAGGGCGACAAGGTCGAGATACGCGGCTTCGGGAGCTTCAAGATCAAGGAGCGCGACGGCAGACAGGGCCGCAATCCCAAGTCCGGCGAGAACATCTTCATCGACGCCAAGAAGGTGCCTTTCTTCAAGGCCGGTAAAGAGATACGGGAAAGGATAAACGACGATAAGTGAAACAGCTGTGGGCCCCCTGGCGTTCTGAGTATGTAAAGTCAGGAGACGCGCTCGAGTGCATATTCTGCGCCGCGCGCAAAAAGAGCCCCGAAGAAGGCCTCGTGCTCTTCAATGGCGCAGTCTCCATCGTGATGCTCAATAAATTTCCCTACAACAGCGCCCACCTGATGATCGCGCCGGTGCGGCATGTCGCTAATGTGGAAGAGCTCACTCCTGAGGAAGCCCTTGATTTTTTCAGGCTGCTCCGTCACAGCGTCACTGTCCTTAAAAAGGAATTGAACCCGGCCGGGTTCAATATCGGGATGAATGTCGGCAAGGCAGCTGGCGCCGGGATAGAGGAGCACCTGCATACGCATGTGGTGCCCAGATGGAACGGGGACATGAACTTCATGCCCGTCCTCTCTGACACAAAGGTCATCCCTGAGCACCTTCAGGCCACATTGAAAAGGCTGCTGCCGTACTACCAGCGCCTGGATACCGACGACTTCAACGGCTAAAATGGGCTTGACAAAAAGCCTCTTTTATACTAATCTATAGCCGCTTGAAATAGACCGAACTTGGTCAGACACCCGTAACTGACGGAACGAAGGTGGACACCACCGGGGAGCGGGGTCTTTGAATATTGTACAGCCGACCGTCTGGGCAGAAATAGCTTGGCCATAAGCCATGCTATTTCATGCTCAGGCGGTTTTTTTATGCCCGTTTAAGGCTTTCCGGACGGACAGGCCGGGCAAGCCGCCAGAGCGCTAAAATGTTTGACAAAACACGGGAAATCTGTTTTAGTCATTGCCTCGAAAACAGCCCGGAAAAGCTTCAGAAACTTACCTGACCGTTAATAAACCCAGTGGAGGAATGCATGTCCATGAAGATCATTTATACGGCAATAGATGAAGCACCGGCGCTCGCTACCTACTCTTTGCTCCCCATCATCAAGGCTTTCACCAAGGCGGCAGACATCAATGTCGAGACAAGGGATATATCACTGGCGGGAAGGATAATCGCCAACTTCCCCGAAAACCTCACTCCTGAACAGAAGATACCGGACGAGCTTACGGCCCTGGGAGAGCTCGCAAAAACCCCGGAAGCAAACATAATAAAGCTGCCGAACATCAGCGCGTCCATACCGCAGCTGAAGGCCGCGATCAAGGAATTGCAGGACAAGGGCTACAAGGTCCCTGATTATCCCGAAGCGCCCGCAAACGACGCTGAAAAGGAAATAAAGGCCAGGTACGGCAAGGTCCTTGGAAGCGCCGTCAACCCGGTCCTGCGCGAAGGCAACTCAGACCGCAGGGCGGCCGTCTCGGTCAAGAACTACGCGAAGAAGAACCCGCACAAGATGGGCGCTTGGAGCACGGACTCGAAGACCCATGTCGCGCACATGAGTGCCGGAGATTTCTACGGCTCGGAAAAGTCCGTGACCGTCGACAAGGCCGGGGTCGTCAAAATAGAGTTCGTGGGCCAGGACGGCAAGACGGCCGTACTCAAGGAAAAGACCTCTCTTAAGGCAGGCGAAATAATAGACGCGGCAGTAATGAGCAGGAATGCCCTCAGGAAGTTCTACGCCGAGCAGATAGACGACGCCAGGAGCAAGGGCGTACTCTTCTCGTTGCACCTGAAGGGCACGATGATGAAGGTCTCCGACCCCATCATGTTCGGGCACGCGGTCGAGGTCTTTTTCAAGGATGTGTTCGAGAAGCACGCCGCCACCATTAAGGAACTCGGCGTTGATGTCAACAACGGACTTGGCGACCTTTATGCCAAGATAGCGAAACTGCCGGATGCCAAGAGGGCCGAGATAGAAGCCGACATAAAAGCCGTTTACAATAACCGCCCCGAGATCGCGATGGTCAACTCGGACAAGGGCATCACGAACCTTCATGTGCCGAGCGATGTCATCGTCGACGCTTCCATGCCCGCCATGATTCGCGAGTCCGGCAAGATGTGGGGCCCGGACGGCAAGCTCCACGATACCAAGGCGACCATACCCGACAGATGCTACGCGGGCGTATACGATGTCGTCATAGAAGACTGCAAGAAGAACGGCGCCTTCGACCCGAGGACCATGGGAACCGTCCCCAATGTCGGCCTCATGGCGCAGAAGGCCGAAGAGTACGGCTCGCACGACAAGACCTTCAAGGCACCTGGCAACGGAGTCATAAGGGTCGTCGACGAAACAGGCAAGGTACTGCTCGAGCAGAAAGTGGAAGAAGGCGATATCTTCCGCGCGTGCCAGGCAAAGGACGCCCCCATACAGGACTGGGTGAAGCTGGCCGTCACAAGGGCGAGGGCAACCAATACCCCCGCTATCTTCTGGCTTGACAAGAACAGGGCGCACGACGCCCAGCTCATAGAGAAAGTAAATAAGTACCTCAAGGACCACAACACCACGGGCCTTGACATTCGTATAATGACCCCCGAAGACGCAACCCGCCTGTCCATTGAGCGCATAAGGAAGGGCCTTGACACGATATCTGTAACGGGCAATGTCCTTCGCGATTACCTGACTGACCTGTTCCCGATCCTCGAGCTTGGCACCAGCGCGAAGATGCTCTCAATCGTGCCCCTCATGGACGGCGGCGGACTTTTCGAGACCGGCGCGGGCGGGTCGGCTCCCAAGCATGTCCAGCAGTTCCTCGAGGAAGGCTACCTCAGGTGGGATTCCCTCGGCGAGTTCCTCGCCCTAGGAGTCTCCCTTGAGCACATGGCGGCGACCTTCAAGAATGCCAAGGCCCAGGTGTTGGCTGACGCGCTCGACCAGGCTAACGGCAAGGTACTCGACAACAACAGGACGCCAGCCCGCAAAGTCGGCGAGCTTGACAACAGGGGCAGCCACTTCTACCTCGCCCTGTACTGGGCCCAGGCTCTGGCCGAGCAGACCAGGGACAAGGACCTGCAGGCCAGGTTCACGAAGGCAGCCAAAGAGCTTGCCGAGAACGAAGCGAAGATAAACGCGGAGCTCATCGCCGCGCAGGGCAAGCCTCAGGACATCGGCGGCTATTTCCGCCCGGACTTTGGCAAGGCGTCAAAGGCTATGCGCCCGAGCGCGACCCTGAACGCGATAATAGATTCGATCTGAGTTTTTAAAAAACTTTATTGATACAGGCTGCCTTTTAAAATCAGATATTTTTTCTGAAGTCAGGAAAAAGAGCAATTTTAAAATCAGCCTGAACAAACTACGGAGGTAGTTATGCAGCTCACAGGCCTCTACTGGGGCCACAAGCTCTTGAGAAAGGTCGAATACCCGCACGCCGAGATCCTCGGGCCGGAAGCGAGCGTGGACCAGATAAAAGACCTTATCAAGAGATGCGGCCAGGTTTTCATAAAGCCTATCTTCAAGGGCGGCGTCGGCAAAAAGGGAAAATCAGGCCTCATAGGCAGGGCCAAGGACCTTCCCCACGCGCTCGCGGAGAAGGAACGGCTTTACTTCATCGAGCATAAATTCGGCAACAGCTCCGCCAAGGCCGACGGCGTCACCTTCGAAGGCGGCGTTCCCGCCGAGCACGAGGTTTATTTCTCGATAACAGACTCGACCCTTTACAGGGCCCCGATGATGACTATAACCCATCACGGCGGAATGGACATCGAGGAGCTGCCCAAGGACAAGATAAGGGAGATCCCCTTTGACCCGCTGACGGGCCTGAAGAGCTTCCATATATCCAACGCCCTGACAGAGCTCGGCGCGCCCCCGGAGATAATAAGCCCTCTGGTGCAGAACCTGCCCAAGCTCTGGACGCTGTACAACAACTACGGCCTGTCGACCCTTGAGCTCAACCCGATTAGGATGATGCCCGATGCCAAGGGAAGACTCGTGCCGGTGGCCTGCGACTTCAAGTGCTCTTTTGACATCGACAACTCGGCGTGGAAGAGGTTAGATCTCCCGGCGCACCTGTTCGCTTCGGACTACTCCGAGTTCGAGCAGGAGATAAACCAGCTCAGGACCTACCAGGGCCAGAGCGATGTGTTCGTCATGAACCCCAAGGGCACCATCACCGCCCCGACTTTCGGCGGCGGCGCGAACGCCCTCGTGACGGAGCTCCTCGGCGAGAGGGCCACGATATCCTCCGACTTCGGCGGCAACCCTCCCTACGAGAAGATGTTCCAGATATCGAGGATATGCTTCAAATACTGGATAAGGCAGTCGAATGTCCTGTTCATCATCGGCGGCAAGGCAAACAACACCGACATATACGAGACCTTCAGGGCAATGGCTGACGCGCTTCGCGACCACTTCAATAAGTACGGCCCGACCCCGCTGTTCGTCGTCATCGGCAGGGGAGGCCCGAACCTCATCCGCGGCATGGCTTACATGAGGGACACGCTGGAAAACCTCAAACTCCCGTACAGGATATTCGGCCACGACAGCGCCATGAGCGAGGTCGTGAACTACGCCCTCGACATCGACATGTGGATGGAAAAGGACGGCAGAAAACAGGTAGCCGAAAGCCTCGGACTCAACCTCGGAGCCACAGGCGCGAAGCAGGCCGCGGGCGTATAAAGTAGATAAGACACTCACTATATTCAGGCCGCTCAAAAAGCTCCAGATGCAAGGCGTCGAGTCGCGAGAAGTGAGGCGTACTTAGTGAACGCCGCTTTTGACAAGCGATGAAGACAACGAAGCAGATGGACTTTTTTAGCAGCCTGCCAAAAACAACAAGGTGAATGGATATGCATAAAGAAGGCGTAAAAAAATTCCCTTACTATGTAGGCGTCAACTCCCTGGCCCAGATTGCCACAAAGGAAGACAGGGTATGCGTCCTCAACATACTCGGCAACGAGAGCCGCACGGTTACCCCGGTAAGCCACATCTACTCCGGCGGCAACATCGTGTTCGGCACGATGCCCGGAAGGTCGGGGCAGGCGCTTGATACCAAGATAGGCAAGATACCGGTCTTCAACTCCGTCAAGGAGGGCTTGAAAGCGGGCCTCAAGTTCAACACCGCCGTGGTATACCTTCCGCCTTCAGGCGTAAAGGACGGCGTAGCCGAAGCGGTAAAGCACAACCGCGACCTCAAAAAAGTCATCATCCTCACTGAAAAAATCTCAGCGTCTGACGCGAGGATAATAAGGGCCATCTGCCAGACCAACGGCATCGATGTCTTCGGCGGAAACTGCCTCGGAGTGGCGGATGCCTGGAACCAGGTGAGAATAGGCGGCGCGCTCGGCGGCAACAAGCCGGAAGAATCGCTTGTAAAGGGCTCCATAGCCCTGTTCTCGAACTCCGGCAACTTCACCACGACCATGGCTGTCTACCTCCTTACCAAAGGCTGGGGCACTACGACATCCGTCTCCAGCGGCAAGGATGTGTACATACACTACGGCCCAAGGGAGTTCTTCCACGCCCTGGATAACGACGACAGGTCAAAGGGCGCCATCATTTATGTCGAGCCGGGCGGGTACTACGAGCACGAACTCGAGATAAACAAGCCCACTGTCGCTTGCGTGGTCGGACGCTGGAAGGCGAGGCTCACGAAGGCCTGTGGACACGCGGGAAGCCTCGCCGGATCAGGCGACGACGCCAACGCCAAAGAAAAGTGGTTCATGGACTACTTCGGCGTTAAGGACATCTATACGCCGCAGGCCCCCGTATTCTCGAAAAAGGGAGCGGTCGTCACTAACATAGCCCACATACCGGAAGCCCTGTCAAAGGTGATGGAGCTTAACGGCGTGAAGCCCGACTTCGCGCCCAAGGGCGACCTTTCGCTCAAGTGCTGGTTCGGAAGCAACTCGACCATCCAGGTCCCAAAGGAACTGGACATGGCGCCCGTGAGGGCCGAGAGCCCTTATGACGAGCAGATAGAGCACATTAACAAGCAGATTGGCGCGCAGTTCCCGAGGCAGTCGATGAAGGACGCTTCAGCGGCCTCCATGATGGACCCGGTAACGCAGGTGACCAAGGTCCATAACGCGTCCATACTCGACTGTTCAAAGAAGTCTCTCGAAGAGAACCTCGTCTTCTCGCTCCTCAAGAGGTACCCGGACGAGTACGGCAAAAACCTCGCGAACGCGGCCTTTAACGCGTACCTGAACCAGCATGGTGAGCCGGCAAATATAGCGGCCGATGCCGCAAGGGAAGCTGAAAGCTCGCCGAACAGCGTACTTTCCGCTGCCATATCGATAATAGGCAAAGGCAAGGTGAGGGCGGCCCTCGATGCCTCGAACCTCCTCATGGAGACTTTCCAGACTTCCGGCCTCCAGAGTGCGACCGACAAGTTCGATTACTCGCCCCTCCTCAAGGCAGTATCCACTGACGCGAAAAAGTCGCTCGCGGCAGGCAAGGACGACGCAACGGCCAAGACGCTCCTGAACAGGGTTGACGGCCTCGGCAAGAAGTCCGTATTCATCGAGTTTGTGAAGGAAGCGTCAGGCGGCAGTCCCTCGACTGACGCTCTCCTGGCCGCCATCTGGGCTACGCTTGGCTGGGAGCCCCTCATCAAGAGGAGCATCTCCAAGATAACTCTCACGGCCCTGCCGTGGTACTCCAGGATATTCTCATCTTTCGTCGGGTGCTCTGTTCCGGCCTCAAGGCAGACAAAGGACAGCTTCTGCGGCGTGAAGAACGACGATCTCGTCTCAAGCTGGTCTTTCACCGACGCGGCTTTCCTGGCCCTTATCGGAAGAAAGCCCAACGAGAAAGAGCGCTTCGAGTTCTCCATGCTCCTCGGGCTCATCATCTCCAACGGCCCGGGCACCATCTCTGCCCAGGGCTCCAAGGGCGCGGTAAGCTCTGACGGCCCCGAAGACCCGGCAAGGGTTCAGATAAACAAGGCTTTCGTGGGCTTTCTTACGCACACGGGCTTTGCACACGGCGGAAACGGCTTCGAGGCGATAGCGTTCCTTATCGACAGGTTCAAGGGCCGTGGCCTTACCGACCCGTCCAGCAAGAAGCACGGCATTGACCTCAAGGCCATTGCCAACGAGTACGCGAAGGGGTACGCCAAGTACAAGACAGACCAGAAGGCGCTCGGCAACATCGAGTACATAAAGATACCCTGCGTAAACCACCCGGTCTTCAAGGGCAAAGAAGTTAACTACGATCCCAGGGAAAGGTTCGTGGCTGAGCTCTTCGAGGAAAAGGGCATATACAATGTATTCCTCGACTTCTACCACGGCCTCGTAAAGTCGCTCTTCGAGAACAAGGTCTCAAGCAATGTCTACTGCGTCAATGTGGACGCTGTCATCGCCGTGATTCTCCTGAAGATCGTCTGGGAGGCGTTCAACTCCGGCAAGATGGCGGACAGGGAAGTAGAGTCCGCGGCCTTTACCACCTTCCTCTTCGGAAGGATGATAGGCTGCGCCGCTGAGATAGACGACCACATCAACAGGGGCCGCAACATGGACACCAGGACAGCGGCCTCCAAGTGCTCGTTCGTAGGTTAAGCTAATCCGTTTAACAAAGCCCGGCCCCGAAAGGGGCCGGGCTCTTTTTTATTTTCACCCGCTCCTGTAATTTTTCCTTTTATTTTAAAGCATTTCTTAATATAATTTAACTCTCCTCGTCAAACCACCTGGGACCTTCAAAACATAGGGCATATCTGTTTCTATTTTCGCTCGCTTCCCCCTATACGAGCTGCGGGGGATAAGCTCGCTCTGCGTTTTCATGCAAGCTCTTGACAGCCTTTCATCTATCGGACAAGTCTCTGTAAAACTCCATCCGGCTTATAATGCGGCCTTTCAGGTTGAACATGCCTGTAATCAAAAAGCTCCAGCCGCTCGGAGAGATACTCAAGCAAAAGGGGATCATCAACCAGGCCCAGCTTACGGAAGTCCTTGCCGTCGGCAAGAGGACCAACGAGCGAGTCGGCAAGGTGCTGGTCAACCTCGGCTACTGCACTGAAAAGGACATCTCGGACGGCCTCGGGGACCAGTACGGCATCCCTTCGGTAATGCTCTCCAGCGTCATCATCGAGCCTGAGGTCTTAAAGCTCGTGCCTGAGGCGGTCGCGAAAAAGTACATGGTCATCCCGTTCTCTTTGGAAGGCGACACCATGAAGGCTGCCATGCTCGACCCTCTCAATGTCTTCGCCATAGACGAATTGAAAAAATTGACCAATCTCAATATCGAGCCGGTGGTCACGACCGAGACCGAGATAATGAAGACCCTCGGCCAGTACAGGGGCATGGGCTCGTCGCTTGAGGAGGCCGTGAACAAGGTGCAGGCCCTGGGCATTGAGCTTTTGAAGGGCGAAGACGAACTGCCTGAAAAGCTCGAGAAGATCGCCGGTGAGACCTCGATAGTCCAGCTCGTGAACCACCTCCTTTCAAAGGCCGTGATGGACGGGGCTTCCGACATACATGTTGAGCCTGACGAAGACATCCTCAGGGTGCGCTCCAGGGTAGACGGCGTGCTGCAGGAGACCGTGAACCTGCCGTTGAAGCTCCATGCGGCCGTGCTTTCGAGGATTAAGATTTTAGGCGAGCTGGACATAGCCGAAAAAAGGCTTCCGCAGGACGGCCGGTTCGCCGTCCAGGTCGGGAGCCGCGACATCGACATCAGGCTTTCGACCCTTCCGACAATATTCGGAGAAAAGGCCGTAATGAGGCTTCTGGACAAGGGCTCGATGACGCTCGACCTTGAGCGCCTGACACCGCTGCCGGACACTCTCGACATACTGAAGAAGGTCGTCAAGAGGCCCTTTGGGATGATACTCCTTACAGGCCCGACCGGGAGTGGAAAGACTACCACCGCCTACACGCTTTTAAGCCTCGTCAACACGCTTGAGAAAAACCTCGTCACAGTAGAAGACCCTGTCGAGTATCACCTGAAGCGCGTAAACCAGGTGCAGGTAAACCCTAAAGTGGGCATCACCTTCGCGGGCGCGCTCAGGCACATACTGAGGCAGGACCCTGACATAATTATGATAGGCGAGATAAGAGACAGGGAGACCGCCGAGATAGCTATACACGCGGCATTGACCGGACACCTCGTCATATCGACCATACATACGAACGACGCGGTAGGGACAATTTCAAGGCTGCTGGACATGGGCATAGAGCCTTATCTCGTCTCATCTGCCGTCTCATGCATCGTGGGACAACGGCTCATAAGGAAGCTCTGCAAGTCGTGCAGCGCTCCTTTTGACGCTGACCCGAAAATGCTCGAAGAGCTTGGCGTAAGATTTCAGGGAAAGACGCCGCAGTTCTACAGGGGCGCGGGCTGTGCGTCATGCAAGGGGACCGGGCTCAAGGGCAGGGTCGGCATCTACGAGGTGCTGCTCCTGGACGAAGAGATAAGGTCGCTCATACTCGCCAAAGCCCCAGGCAATGCCGTGCTTGAAGCCGCAAGGAAAAAGGGGTTCAGGACGCTCCGCCACCAGGGCATACGCACAGCGCTGGCCGGGCACACTACGATTGAAGAGGTGCTTCAGGCAACACAGATAGTAGATTAAAAAGCCTTTGAATTGATGAACATGCTGAAAAAAATTTATAAAATAAATAATTCGCTTCTCAGCGGCCTGCCTTTCAAGACCCACGGCCTCGGTCAACGGTAGTCATGCCTTCATTCCTCTACAGGGCAAGGGATAAATCAGGCGCGCTGGTCAGGGGCTCGCTTGAGGCGGCAAGCATGAACGAGATAGAGGCTTCCCTCGACAGGATGGGCCTCATCCCCATTAAAATCATGCCCGGCAAGGCATCTTTCAGGCTCCCTGACCTCAAACATTATTTCGAGAAGGTACCTCCTCAAGAGTTGATAATCTTCAGCCGCCAGCTCGCAACGCTCTTCGGCGCGGGCGTGCCGCTTACAAAGGCGCTATTCACCCTTGAACGGCAAGCATCGGCTGAGGCTTTCAGAAAGATAGTAAAGTCCCTGCGTGAAGATATCGAAGCGGGATCAGGCCTGGCAAACGCAATCAGAAAGTACCCGGCAGTTTTCCCGGAGCTGTACGCTAGCATGATTGAGGCGGGCGAGGCAGGCGGCATACTCGAAGAGGTATTGAAGAGGCTTGCCGCCATGCTCGAGAAGAACTCCGAGAACAGGGCCAGGATAAAATCCGCGACGCTGTACCCTAAGATAGTCGTCGGCGGGCTCGCGATAGCGATTATTATCCTCATGAGTTTTGTCGTCCCCAGGTTCTCCCAGCTCTACAGTTCATTCAAAATAGAGCTGCCGCTTCCAACAAGGATGCTCATAGCCATCTCGGATTTCGCGCTCTCGTACTGGTACCTTTTTTTGAGTGGTGCGATAGCGCTCTTTCTGGCTTTGAAGGCCTTTTTGAGGACCGAGCGGGGCAAAGACTTCTGGGACAGATCGATAATAAAAATACCCATATTCGGCCCGCTGATCCTCAAATCTGTTTTATCGAGGTTCTCAAGGGTTTTGGGGTCGCTCTACAGGAGCGGGCTTCCGATATTGCAGTCGCTAGACATAGTCTCGAGGGCGGTTGACAACAGGCTCATAGCGGCTGAGGTGAAAAGGATAGAAGGAGAGGTGAGGGCAGGAAGGCCCCTTTCAGAAGAACTGGGCAAATCCGGACAGTTCCCGCCCATGGTGGTCCAGATGGTCGGCGTGGGTGAGGACACCGGAAACCTGGATGAGATGCTCGACAAGGTCTCGGAGTATTATGACCAGGAGGTAGACGCCTCAATAAGAAACCTTGCCTCGACCCTGGAGCCTGTGCTGCTGGCCTTCATCTTCGCTGTCGTGCTCTTCCTCGCTCTGGCCATCTTCCTGCCCATGTGGGACATAATCAAGGTCGTCAAAAGATGACGGCCTTTAAATTAAATGAACAAGGAAGGAGCGTTTTCGAGACGCTCCTTGTGTTGGCCTTGATAGCGTTAGTCGTCATACTGGCGATTGAAAAGTTCGAGTCTTCGGCAAGGTCGCTCAGGGAAACCGCGCTCACAATCGAGCTTGCCAATCTGAGGAGGGCCGTCGTCCATTACGCTATGTTAGAGAAAAAACTGCCCGGCTCCCTTGTTGAGCTTGCATCCGACAACATCGAGATACCAGCCAAAGGACTCCAGGGCGAGCGCAAAATAATTGTCTCGGGCAGGTTCGTTGAGACGGCTACAAGGGACACCGAAGGCAACCCGCTCGACCCGTTCGGCGGCAGGTACGGTTACGACCCTGCCACAGGCAAGGTATGGTCCACGACGCAGGGCTACGGAAGTTGGTGATTTTTACTGCTTGATAATAAGGCAACAGGCTGCGCGCTTGACTGAAATGCAGATATCAGATATATAAAAATATGAAGAGTAAAGGAGGGCCTATGACAAGAGGCGAAAAAGGCTTTACCCTGATAGAACTCGTGATGGTAATCGTCATACTCGGCATACTGGCGGCGGTTGCTATCCCGAGATTCATAAACCTCCAGGACGAAGCGAGACAGAGCACGGCGAAGGGCATAGGCGGGGCCATAGCAGGCGCGGCGAATATACTTCACGCCCAGTACATCCTCAGGAATGTCACATACCAGCTCGGCACGACAGAAGGAGTAGCCAGCACGACCGCGGTCCTCTATAACGCGAACATCTCCGGCGCTACCGTACTGGCTGCCCCGGGCGGCCTTACCGTCGGAGGCGGTTCATCTCTCCTGACAATAACCGTCAACGACACGCCTTTCACCATGACCTTTACCATTGGTTCCACAACCGAAGGCCCGAGGGTGCAGTACAACTGGTAATTTTTTCTACGCCGAGATACTTCCTTGAACCCGTTGCGGCCGCTTTTGAAGCGGCTGTAACGGGTTCATTTTTATGAAAAGCTAAAAGGGGTATTCAGTGCCTGAAGGCGCAAAGAAAAAAACTCTCCTGTCCATACTGCTTCTCGCATCCCTTGCGTCTTTGTATTTCTGGTCGGTCCTCGACGGGAAGGCCCTTCTTACGGAAAGGGACCTTTCAGTATTCTTCATCCCTCCCAGGGTCTTCTGGACTGAGGCTTTAAGGGCAGGGGAGTTTCCGCTGTGGAACCCTTACTCGTACGCCGGGCATCCGCTTTTTGCAACTCTCCAGCCGGGCGTGCTCTATCCGATCAACCTGTTACTCGTCTTTCTTCCCTTTGACCTTGCCTTCAACTGGACAATCGTAATCCACTACGGTCTCGCGGGCGCGTTCACTTTCGTTCTTTTAAGAGAGCTCCGTTCCAGCGCGTCAGGCGCTCTGGCGGCGGCAATGGTCTTCATGCTCTCGGGCTACCTTTTTTCCGTCCATAATGTCATGAGCACGCTTTTTTCGGTTGCCTGGGCCCCGCTCGCGCTAACGGCGCACATAAAGGCTATGCGAAAGGGCTCCGTAGCTTACGGGCTCGCAACTGGCCTTGTGCTTGCGGTGATGTTCCTGGGCGGCGGCATTGAAATCCTTTTCGGGACGCTTCTCGTTCTTTTCATGGCGACGGTCTACCCTTCAGTAATCCTTGTGGACGGCTTCACCAGGGCAGGCCTCGCGTCAAGGGCCGGCCTTTTCGCGTTGAGTCTTTTTATGTTCCTTGCGCTTTCAGCTGTTCAGCTCCTTCCGTTCCTTGAACTCGCAGGCCAATCCACGAGGGCAGGGGGCTTGAGTTTTTTTGAGGCCACTACATGGTCGTTCGACTTCAAGGATTTCATCCAGTTTTTCATCCCGGACCCTTACGGCTACGGCACTTCAAACGACAAATACTGGTCCAACCAGAGCTGGCTCAAGACCGTCTATCTCGGGGCCGTGCCTTTCCTGCTCGCGTCTTTTTTTATTTTAAAGCGGGGCAGAAGGGCGCTTCCGTTCGCGCTGGCTGGCTTTGTATTCTTTATTCTCGCGATGGGCAGGAACACGCCCATCTACCAATTTCTCTACAATTATCTGCCTTTCATAGGGAAGATAAGATACCCGGTGAAGTTCCTTTTCATGCCGTTCCTGTTCATAGCCGTCTCAGCCGGTCTCGGGCTGGACAGCCTAAGGGAAGGCTTGAAGAAAGTTGACAAGAGGACTTCACGCGCAGTATGGGTGATGCTTGGCGTTGCCACGCTTGCGGCCCTCGCGCTCGGCGGACTCGACTACTTTGAACCCGCCGTAAGGGACTATCTCGTCTCAAACGGGTTTGATTACCCCGAGTACAACAAGGCCGGGATAAATATATTCAACGCCAAAAGAGTTCTCTTTTTTTTCATACTGGCTGCGGCCTCGCTTTACGCTGGCATGAAGGCAAGGTCAGGGTCTATAGCGGCTGTCCTGCTCATATCGATACTCGGCGTCGACCTCTTCTTCGCGCACAACGGCTACTATCACGAAACTCCCGCGAAGGAATACCACGCCAAAGGGCCTGTGCTTGACTTCCTTGCCAAAGACACCTCCGGCCTATTCAGGGTCTATACGACACCCAAGACCGCCAAGGACGGTTCGGTAAAGCTGACTGAGGAAAAGAGGAAGAACTTTGATAATTTCAATATTGAAAAAGAAAAGGTATCCGGCTTCAATCTTGAACACAAAATATTCGACGCGAACGGCATAGAGGTGATGAAGCGGGCCGACTACTCATCGATTCAGCAACTCCTGGCAATGCAGAGCGGCCCTGACGCGTCGAACATTCTCAAGATGCTCAATGTCAAATACCTCATATCCATCCCTGAAATTGCTTCAACGGAGTGGAAGAGAATTGATTCTCCCGGCTGGAGCTCCGGCGATGGGGCCTTTAAGATATACGAGAACCAGAACTTCCTGGCCAGATACCATATGGTCTACAATTACAGAGTCATAAAAAAGCCGGACGAATACATCTCGAACCTGCTCGACAAGGGCTTTGAGCCGGGCCGCACAGTGCTTCTTGAGACAGACCCGGAAGTTGTAAAGAATGAACCCCCCGGAAAATTCAGCGTAGAGCTGACCTCATACAAGAACAACTCAAGCGAGCTCAGGGTGTCTACCGACAAGGACGGCATTTTCGTTGCGAGCGAGAGCTGGTACCCCGGCTGGAAGGCATTTGTAGACGGGAAAGAAGTGAAGCTCCTCAAGGCCGACCTCGTTTTAAGGGCAGTCGCGCTCAAAGCCGGTGAGCATACGGTGAGGTTCGAATACTTCCCAGCTTCGTTCAAAATCGGCGCGGCCATAAGCGCGGCGGCTATCTCGTTCATCATATTATTCTTCGCAATACGGCTCAGAAGGGGTCCTTGGCAATGACGGGCATCGTCTCAAGATATAAGATATTCTTTGGCGTTGCTCTTTTACTGGCTCTTTTCATCGGGCTTGGGTCTTCCATTGCCCAAAAGAAATCGAACACATGGGACGAGCCTGCCCACATCATGGCCGGGTACGCCTATCTGACCGAGGGCATGGACTATCTGTCGCCGCTAAATCACCCTGTGCTCGGCAGGTCGCTGTCGGGGTTGTTCCCGGCCCTTTTCCTTGACCTCGATTTCGACAAATCTATAGAGCCTGAAGGAGCAAAGTTTTCGCGGTTTTTCCCGTACTCCCTGAAGTTCCTCTTTGAGAACAAGACCAACGGGGAGACGATACTATTGCTCAGCCGCCTGCCGAATATACTTCTCGGCGCGCTCCTCGGGGCCTTCGTGTTCGCATGGTCAAGGCGCCTCTGGGGCGCAGCCGGAGGGTATCTTTCGCTTTTTTTCTTTGTCCTGTCCCCAAACATACTGGCGCACTCAACGCTTGCCACGACCGACCTTCCGGCGACGGCCTTCTTTTTCATAACCGCATACTACCTGTACCTGATAGCGGCAGAAGGCATTGACGCGAAAAAGACCAGTCTCGCAGGTTTTTTCTTCGCGATGGGGCTCGCGTCAAAACATACTATGCTCCTTATAGCGCCGTTCATGCTGGCAGCTTTTCTACACGCCGGTCGAAAGGCCGGGCTTAAAAAGACGCTTGGATACGCGGCACTGCTGGCCGGGCTTACATATCTTTTCATCTGGGCGGTATACGGTTTCAGCTTTCATTCAGGCTCCCCGGGTTACGCGCCTCTTGAGTGGACTGCCTTTCAGCCGACGAGGCCTGGCCGTTTTTTACATTTATTGAACGAATGGAAGCTCCTGCCTGAGTCATATCTGTACGGGCTTGCGGGTTCTGTCGCCGGGGCCGGCTCAGGCAGGGCCGCTTTTTTTATGGGCGAGTATTCGGCAACCGGGTGGGCAAGTTATTTCCCGACGGCGTTTCTCATAAAAACGCCTATACCTACGATAACACTCCTGTCCGCTTCGCTTATTTATTTTTCACGGGAAAAAGACCGGCTCATGAAAGCGGCGTTCATAATACTGCCGCCGCTTCTTATCTTTCTTGCGTTCTCGGCGCAGAAGGTCAATATAGGCCTTCGTCATGTACTCCCGGCCTATCCGTTCATCTTCGTGCTAATAGGTTTCGTGCCTTCAATAAAAACCGAGAGCGTGAAGTTCGCGAGGGCGATATTTTACGCGTGCGTCGTCTGGTATGCTTACGCCGCAGCCGTGATATTCCCGCACCAGCTCGCGTATTTTAACGAATTCACAGGGGGGCCTAAGAACGGGTACAAGTACCTCGTAGACTCGAACCTCGACTGGGGGCAGGACCTGCCGGGCCTCAAAAAGTTCATGGACGCGAATGGAATTGAAAGAATAAAGCTCGCCTACTTCGGTTTCTGCGACCCGAGATACTACGGGATAGATTACGAGTACCTTCCAGGGTACTACATACCAGAGCCCATAAATGTTAAGGAAGACATCGAGCTCACGGGGTGGTTTGCCATAAGCGCGACAATGCTCCAGGGCGTATACCTGCCAGAGCGCGACTTCTACAAGCCTTTCAGGGAGATAAAACCGATGGGCCATATTGGCTATTCGATATTCATCTACAGGCTCTGACTTGAAGACGGCCTTTAAGGCGTAATATAATCGATGCTCATGCATGAAAAAGGTTTCACGCTAATCGAGCTCATAATGACGATGCTCCTGGCCGCTATTTTAGCGGTCGTGGCAGCCCCTTACCTTTTCAGGGGACAGGCCCCTCTCACAGTTCCAGCGTTCGCGAGGAAGGTCGCTGACGACATTCGTTATGCCCAGTCGCTTGCCATGCTGCGTGGCGGCCTTGAAACCCCCTCGACGACCAACCCGTATTTTATCTACAGGATACGCTTCAATGTGACGGACGCCAACTGCCCGGGCGGGGGCCAGTATACGATAGTTAACGACGCTGACAACAACGGCTCGTGGGGCGAAAACCCGAACGGCTCCGGACAGGTGGAAAGCGGCCGAGTTCCTTCGACCGGCTCTGAGTACTTCTGCGTATCAATGGAAAACGGAGATTATGCCGGGTTTACTGCGGTGGCCGACTTCGGCGGCTCTATCCCCGGCGTGCTCTCATTCGACTCTCTCGGCGTGCCTCTTGACAGCGACGGCGCCGCGCTTACGGCCGCGAAGACCATTACGGTCTCAAAGGGAGGGGAGTCGGCTTTGATCACCGTTACGCCAAAGACCGGCTTTACGGCAATGCAATGACAAACAACAGGGGCTTCACTCTTATAGAAACGCTAATGGTCATCGTGCTCATGGGAATAATGGGCACAGGACTGCTTTATTATTTCGCCGGGCTCGGCTCTTCCACGCAGGCGCAGGTCGTCCAGGCAACCGCGCTCGGCCAGGAGAAGATTGAAAGGATATTCGCTGACAAAAAGGCGAACGGCTTCAACTCGATAGTCTCCGAAGCACCGGCGGCCCTTTCCTCACCTTACGACAGGTTCACCCGGTCGGTTGAAGTCTACTGCGTGAACGAGGCCGACCTCGACCTTTCCGCCGGGACAATGCCGAACTGTAACGATACGGACATAAACGCCAAACGGGTAAAGGTCACGGTGTCATGGCAGGGCGGGACAATCGACGCCACTACGGTAATAACGGACCATTGATGAAGCTATCTACTCAAAGCGGCTTCACCCTCATTGAGCTGATCCTCTCTATGGTGCTGATGGGTATCGTGGCAGTGACCGCTGGCATGCTCATATACCAGGGCGCGAGGTCGTTCGAAGCTCTCTCTGACCTGAAGGAAGTCACGCAGCAGTCGACCCTCGCTCTTGAGCGCGTATCAAGGGAACTGCGCCCGATGAAGTGCACGATTTCGGGCAATGCCTGCAGCGCGTCCGCCTCGGACATTCCGGTCATGACCGCTTCCGAACTCCGCTTCCTGAACTCAAGCTTTGAGGGCAGGGGGTTTAGGTTGAGCGGCAACACACTGATGTTGAGGGACGGCACAGGAGCTGGAGACCCTGAGTACGCGCTCGCCACAGGCGTGAGCTCGCTTACATTCGAATACCTCAAGGCTGACGGCACTGCCGCGGCCTCGACCGCTGAGTTATGGACAGTCAGCATGAATATGGCTCTCGCGAGCGGTCAGGCGACTATTGCCGTAAAAGCGAGCGTTCACCCCAGGGGCTTCCGATGACATTTAAACCAGACAACAGGGGAGCCTCCGTCGTCTCCGTCGTACTTATCCTGGCAATACTTACAACTCTGGGAATTGTATTTGCTTCGCTCTTTTCAACAGGCGTAGAGGAGACAACAGGCGAGGCCGTCTCCTCAAGGGCCTTGTATCAGGCGGAAGCCGGCGTTGAGACAGCCACCGGGCGGCTCAAGAAAAGCCCGGTTTCAGCCAACTGGGTCTGGCAGGACGGGTATAAAGACAAGACGCTTGGAGGCGGCAGGTTCGACATTGAGGTGCTCGAATACGAGGCAAGGGATTCGGTCCTTGCGCTTTCATACGCGTGCGAACCTTTTGAGAGCGTTATAACAACGACAGGGGCGAACCCCGCCAGAACGATATACGCCGTGGCCTCCTGGGCATCGGCTTCGAACATGGGACTTGAGCTTTACGACAACATCGTAATTGACTGCGCCAACCCGGCCGCTTCGGCAAACCTCATCGCGAGCTCGAACACCGCCAGCATGCCCGAAAGAATACGGTACAGGATAAGCGCGGCCGCCCCGGCAACTCTTACCTATACCGTAAGGGTTACGGGGACGCCCGGGGACAGTTACTCTTTGCGGATCGCCCACCCTCAAGAGGCGGCATTCGGGACAGGCAATACCTGCGGGGCGCCTGCCGGGCCTCCTTACGACGAATGCATGAGGGCGATTATCGCACTGGGCAAGTACGCAGACGCAAGAAGAGAGGTCTTCACGGGCCTTACGAGGACGCCATGAAAACTTTACTGCTCATAGCCCTTCTCGCGATATTCCTTATCGCGGGACTCACGCCGGCCCTTGCCGACACCTTCTCGCTGACGGTGCCAGCGGGGACTGAAGTTGTAATGGCCGACCCCCAGGCAGTCATATCCGTGACCGTGAGGAACAACGGCCCTACAAGGGATATAAGGTCAATAACCTTCAACATAGATACCGCGAAATACGCATTCAGCGCCGCTACCGTCCCCCCCGCAGGCTGGTGCGTAAACTCGGTGTCCGACGGGTCCATAAACTTTCAGCTCGTGCAGTCCGGCGGCTCGTGCACCAGCGGGTCGACCTCACGCCGGATAGAACCGCTGGAGAGCGTGGTTTTCAACATCGGCGTCGTGCCTGTGGCGTCCGCCTCTGATTCGACCGACGGCTTCTCAACGGTCTCCGTTTCCACGCAAAACGGCTTTACCATGTCGGGAGCGGCCCCTTCATGGACAAGGCGCAGCCTGGAAGCGGCAATAACAGCTTCGCCAGCGTCAGCGGGCACCGGGGATATCATCTCAGTTACCATGCAGATAACGAACCGCTCGACTTTATCGAAATCAGCGCTAACCTCGAGCCCTGACCCGCCGTCGCCGTCAAGCCCGATAGTCTCGGCCTTTGGCGGCCCTTTTTACGCGTCAACTCTTTTAACGAACAGCCTGAACGCCTCATCCGCTACGGCAAATGTTGCTTCTACCGCCGGGTTCCCCTCAAGCGGGTCGATTTTTATCGATTCGGAAGAGGTCTGCTACTCGGGGAAGACCACCACATCGTTCACCGGGGTTTCAAGGGGCTGCAACGGCACGACGGCGGCGTCCCATTCATCCGGAAGCATTGCTTACGGCCTTGACCCGTTCTCACTGGCTCCAGGCGAGACAGGGGCAGTCATATGGACCTTCAACGCCGATTCCAGCGGAGAAGTCTATTTTACCGCGAGGGCGTCAACAGGAGCCTCCTCAAGCGCGCTGGCGCGCTCCAATTCCGTGCTCATTGGGGACTTCACGGCATCCCTGAATATCGCTCCCTCAAGTGTAATAAGCGGCCAGGACATAACAGTAGAGATGACTGTCACGAACAACGGTAATTCCGCGCTTGTAAATGTCGCGCCGTCGCTTCTCAACAGGTGCGCCGGGGGAGCCACGGAAACCCTCGTCTCAGGTCCGTCTCCCGCTCTGATCCCGTCTCTGTCAAAGGGCAGCTCCGGCGTGTTCTCGTGGACCTACAGGATAACAGGGGGAGTAGGCCAGGCCTACTGCCTCACCGGCACGGCGACGGCGAACGGCCCGGTCATAACGAACACGGCCGCTTCGAACAGCGGGCAGATATCGGTCTATTCGGTAACGACAGCCCCTTCGGTTGTATCGAGCGGAGCTGCGAATGTGACGATAAACTGGACCGTATATAACGGCGGCGGATGCGACTTGAGGACAGTATCAATAGGCATACCTTCCGTTGCCTGGTCCTGCTCATCCGTGAACCCTCCCGCTGGCTGGCAGGCTGGTTGCGACGCGTCGCTGGTCACCTTCACCAGCGAAAGGAGGAGAGACGAGCTGCCGCCGGGGGCTACCGGCACTTACTCCATAACCTTCAGCGCGGTCGAGACCGTCACTGGCGACAAGACAGCAGCGTTTCCAGTGTCGGTCATACCGAGAGGGTGCGGCGGCGAGACGGTCACGCTCGGCAGCTATATAACGGTGTCCGCGAACAGCATGGTACTCAGCTATACGCCTGCCGGGCCCCTGTACGCCGACGGAAGCTCGTATTATGACATGACGGCCACGCTTACCTCAGGGGGCGCGCCGCTGGCCGGGAAGACCGTTACATTCTCAACCACCGGCGGGAGCCTGTCCGCATCGTCAGCCACAACCGATGTAAACGGGCTGGCAAAAGTACGGCTTGTCTCACCGGTCAGCACGGCGAATACCTCTTCCACGGTGACGGCGGAATACCTGGAAGCCCAGGACACAGACACTGTGAACTTTTTCGGCTGGAATAAGCCCAATATCCAGTACTGGGGAGGGCTTTCGCCAGTAGCCGTCTCATGCGGCAGCTCGTATTCATTTACAATGCAACTCAAGAACATCGCTTCGAGTTCGATGACCCTCGGGCTTGGCAGCTACTTTTCTTTCAACGATTCAACCGCATTAGGCTCGTCGGTGTTTCAGGCGTATATCAACTCCCCTGTGACGATATCACCAGGAGCTACGCAGGCCGTGTCGTTCGGGTCGCCTTCGGCCTCTGGCGGAGGAGGAGGGGTTGTGCTCGCCTCAAGCTTCATGGCCGGGGTGTACGAGCCTGCCGCAAACTCAGTGCCGCCTCCGGCGAGTGGGCTTTTCCTGACTGACGGCGGCACTAACGACCAGTACAGGACAGTTGCCGACAGCGTGACAACAGGGGGCAGCTGTGGCACAGTAAGGGTCAGAGTCATCGACTGGCATGAGATGATGTGAAAAAACTCATTTTTTGTTTGAATATCACTGAAAATAGAATATAATTGCAAATATTTTATAAAGTGCCGCCGAGAGTTATGTACACTGCGTTGGTTTTACCGTTCCGGACGGGACTCCTTTATGGAGACGCATGTACGAAACTTTCTTTTTCTTAAAAGAAAAACCCTTTCACATAACCCCGGACCCCAGGTTCCTCTATCTAGGCAGGAAACACGGCGAGGCGATAGAACTCCTTTCCTATGGAATAAGGGAAAGGAAAGGCTTCATACTCCTCACGGGCGAGGTCGGCACCGGAAAAACGACCCTCTGCCGCGCCCTTCTTGACAAGCTCCCCCAAGGAACCGAGAGCGCCCTCATCCTGAACCCCATGCTCTCGGACATCGAGCTCCTTTCCACGATAGTTCATGACTTCGGCCTGAAGCCTTCAGGGGCGACACCGCGCGCGCACATCGACTGCCTAAATAGCTTTCTACTCGAACGATACGCTTCAGGTGGCAATGCCGTTGTCATAATCGACGAAGCCCAGCACCTGAACCAGGCTGCCCTCGAGATGGTAAGGCTTCTGTCGAACCTTGAAACCGAGCGCGAAAAGCTCCTCCAGATAGTCCTTGTGGGCCAGCCAGAGCTCAGGGAAAAGCTCAAGAAAAACCAGCTCCGCCAGCTCAACCAGCGCATCATTATCCGCTACCACCTCGAAGCGCTCGACCTGGGCGAAACAGCCGCCTACATCGGCAACAGGCTCATGGTGGCGGGATCAACGGGCTCGATAGAGTTTACACCGGACGCTTTGCACGCGATACACAAGGGCTCAGGCGGAATACCGAGGATGATAAACATAGTCTGCGACCGCGCGCTTACGGCCGCTTATATATCTTCAAAGCGCCTCGTAGACAAGAAAGTGACGAATATAGCCATCTACGAACTTGAATCAGAAGGCTACATCGCTAGCAGGTCAGCGGACATACTCGCATATCTCGAATACACGCCACATATCGCCGCTTCAATGTTCCTTCTGGCCCTGCTGGCCGGTATATTCTGGGGGCCTTTTGTCCTTGTCCTCGGCGCCGGACATTAGGAGTGTGCCGTTAAATGAGTCTAATCCACCAGGCCTTGAAAAAGCTTGAAGGCGCAAATCACCAAGCCGCCGCGAGCGAGTATTCATTTAAAAAGCCGGGTATAAAGGCGCTGCGGCCAGTTGTCCTGCCACTTCTTGTTATCTTATCCATCGTCTCGGCGTACTTCCTTTACCCTGGCCCTTCAAAAAACAATATAGAGACAAAAGCCACGGTAGCTGCACGGAATGTTCCGGCGCTGCCGTCGCCAGCGCCGCAAGTAACTGTTGACCTCAACTCTCAGGCAATGGAAGAGTACCGCTCAGGCAGGTTTGAAAGGGCCGAAGCCCTTTTCACAAAGGCTGCTGAGGCCATGCCGGTTTCAGCCAGCGCCCGCAGCAACCAGGGGCTTGCGGCCATGAGGCTCGGCAAGAAAAGCGAGGCAGAAGCCGCCTTTAAAAAGGCTCTCGAGCTTGACGCTTCCCACCCTCAGGCGCTGAACAATTACGCTTCCCTCGTGGCTGAAGCCGGGAAGACGGCAAAAGCCAGAGCCATGCTGGAAAATGCAATACAGGCTGACCCGTCCTATGCTGACGCGCATTTCAACCTGGCTGTCCTGCTTGAAAAAAAGGGCGACCTTACTGGCGCTATCGCGAGATATGAAGAATTCATTAGGCTTGAGCCAACGGATAACGGTGCCCCCCAGGTCAGAAAGAAGCTCATGGAGCTGCGCTCGGAGATAATAATAAAACGGGCAGGGGGCCGTTAGTGCTTGGCCGCGGCGCGTATACCGGAATCGACCTCGGGGCGTGGTCTTTGAAGGCCGTTTCCATTACAGGGAGCAAGGGCGCGTACTCGCTCAAGGCCGCCGCTTACCTGAAGCTCCCTATTGAAGCCAGGGCAGGGGAGGCCTCCCCCGGCTTCGTGTCGGACTTTCTCAAAGCAAACTCCATCCCCGCGTCAAGGGCAGCGGTGCTCATGACCGGACATTCGCTCATGTTCCGCCATTTTTATCTGCCGCCCATGCCTGACAAAGATTTGAAAGAGGCGGTGAAATGGGAGATAAGAAAGGAAGTGGCCATACCACCGGCTGACCTCGTATCCGACTTCGTGACCACCGACGGCGCGCCCAGGCCTGACGGCAAGCTGTCGATTACGGCTTTTGCCGGAGTGCGAAAGGAAATAGATTCAATAATGTCTTTTTTCAAGGAAGCCGGGGTCGAGGTAAGAGTGCTGGAAGTGCCCCCGACCTCCCTTCTTGCCTCATTCTGCCTGAACAACGACGCGGCAAAGGACGAAAACCATGCCATGCTCGATATCGGAGAAACAAAGAGCACGCTTGCCATCATTAGGAACCGGAGCCTTGCCTTCGCGCGCGAGATTACCTTGGGCGGGCAGGACTTTACCCGTGCCGCTGCCATACACCTTAAAAAGAGTTCGATTGAGGCGGAAGAATACAAGCGTATTGCTACGCCTGATGAGGCGCGCCAGGCGTTCCTGAAACCGTTTGAGAGGCTTGCCGCCGAACTCCACAGGTCTTTTGATTACTTCCAGGCGCAATTCAGGGAAGGCAGCGTTGCACGCCTGTACCTCGCTGGCGGGTCGGCCCAGCTGAAGGGGCTCGATTCGTTCATAAGCGACACGACCGGCATCCCCGTATTCATTGACGACCCCATGAGAAAGCTCAAGGCAACAGGTGAGAGCATAGGCGCTCTCGCGCCTTGTTTTTCTACCGCTGTCGGCTTGGCGTTAAGGGCAGCCGAGGGGCCATGAAAAACGGCATAAACCTCATACCCGACGAGATCAAACGCGCGCGGCTCATAAAAAAAGTGAGAGGCGGCCTTATTGCTATAGGCGTCATCTATGTAGCTATCCTCGGCCTTGTTTTCGCCGGACAGAGGATGGAGATTAAAAGCAAGAACGCAGACCTTTTGAACATCGAAGCGAAGCGGGACGCCCTTCTTTCAAGCGGAGCCCGCCAGGCGGGCCTCGCCAGAAAACTCGCGGACATAAGGCGGGCGGAAGCCGAACTTACGAAGAGGCTTAATGCCACGGCGGGCCTGTCCGGAAAAAAGATCGCGTGGGCTTATGTTTTGAAGAGGCTCAGCACGGAGATGCCCGAAGGCGTGTGGCTTCGCGGCATATCGACCTCCGAGGCAGGCTCCGCGCTTAAACGGGTCCGCCTGACAGGCAGCGCGACTTCGAACAGACCTGTGGCCGAGTTCATCTCAGCCCTGGAGAACTCCGGGCTTTTCATGGACCTCAGCCTCACATACACGCAGAAAAGGGAGCATCCGTCAGGCTCTGTCTACGATTTCGAGCTTTACATGGACCTCAAAAAAACTGAGGAGACTGTCCATGACTGGTAAGCCCGGCAAGCTCCTCGATTTTGACATTCACGCCCTTGACAGGTTCAGGACCGAGCTGATCGGGGCCGCGGTCCTTATCGTATTTACGATTGTCTTTTACCTCGGCTGGCACTCCGCTGAAAACGAGACCGCCCGCCTCGACGGGCTTATAAAGGCCGCAAACGCGCAAGTCAGCCAGATAGAGGCTGACGCTTCGACAATAGAAGGGCTGGACAAGGCCGTAAATGACGCCGAAAAGAACCTCGCGCTCCTCGAAGGAAAGCTCAAGGCCGTAAACGAGCGCCTTCCTTCGGACAGGCACATATCAAGGCTCCTTTCAGACCTTTCTGACAGCGGCGGAGATGTGAAGATAGTGTCGATTAAGCCCCTTGCCCCTGAGGACAAAGGAGAGCTCGCAAGACTCCCGTTCCAGATAAACATGGAATCAAGGTTCGTATCGTTAGGCGCGTACATAGAAAGAATAGAGAACCTGCCGAGGCTCATGGTCATCGACAACATCACCATAGAACCAAAAGAAGAAGGCTCGCGCGTGCTCAATTCGAACCTCTTTTTGAGCGCCTATGTGCTCGGATACGGAGGCCGCAAATGAAAAAGCTGCTCACGGCTCTTGCGTTCATTACCCTGACTCTCCCGTTAACGGCAGGGGCCGGGACGGACGCGCTCTCGTATAGGTTACAGCTGCCGCCTGACCGGGGTTCCAGGGCCCTCAGCTGGGGCAAGGACCCCTTTGTCCCGGCAGTACAAGGGGCAGCTCTGGCGGTAGACCTGAAGCTTACGGCGGTCTTCTACAATGCGCAAAACCCGTCGGCCATCGTCAACGACAGGATAGTGTACAGGGGCAGCTTTGTGCGGGGACAAAAAGTTATTGATATAGGGTCCACCCATGTTATACTTCACGGTGACAGAGGTCGGTTAAGGCTGGAACTGTCTGAAACACCGGAGCTTCAAGATGCCAATAAGAAGGACTGAAAGGGGCTGGCTTTCCTTGCTCCTTTTGTTAATTTCGGCGCTTTTCGCGCTTCCGGCATCTCCCGCACACTCAGCAGCGCCCCAAGGACAGTTAGACGAGGAAACCAGGCTCTTCTCCATCGAGGTGAGGGACGCCGAGATAGGCGATGTATTGCGCGCCCTTGCCCAGCAGAGCGGGCTTAATATCATTCTCGGGCAGGGTGTCGAAGGCAAGGTGTCACTGAGCTTCAAGGACATCCCTTTCCGCGACGCCATGGAGATGGTAATAAAGGCGAACGGCTTCATGTACACCGTCCAGAACAACATCATGTGGGTCGGGCGCAAGGTCGATTTGACCGAAGAGATGAGAGTCGAGATAATCCGCCTCAACAACGCCGACCCGGGGACCGCGGCGCAGCAGTTGAAGGGCCTGATAAGCGAGACCGGCTCTGCCTTTGCCGACCAGAGGACAAACTCAGTCATAATAAGGGACCTTCCCAGGAACATAGACCAGGCAAAGCGCCTTTTGACCGCGCTCGACACGCAGACAGCCCAGGTCACCATTGAGGCCCGCATAGTCGAGGCCTCAGACAACTTCACGCGCCACCTCGGCGTGCGCTGGGGCCCCACTTACTCTTCAGGCAATGACTCTCTCGGCGGCAGCAAGCTCCTCCCCGCGACCACAGGCGCCGACCGCAACTTCGCGGTGAACCTCCCTGCGACAAACCCGACATCAGGTCTCGGCTTAGTCCTGGGGAGCCTTTCAAACAAGCTCTTCCTCGACCTCGAGCTTACGGCGGCGGAAACCAGAGGGGACATCAAGATAGTTTCCAGCCCCAAGATATCGGCCGTGAACAACATGCCCGCGACCATACACAGCGGCCTGACCTTCAGGGTCAAGCTCTCGCAGGCGATAGTGGCCGGGACAGGCACTACGACCACCACCGGCGACCTCGGAGGCCTCGAAGAGATAAAGACCGGCATAGACCTCACGGTCACCCCGAAGATATCAGAGGACGGTTTCGTTCTCCTCAACATAAACACCACGAAGAGCGACCCTGATTTCTCGCGCACGATAGACGGCATCCCGGGCGTGGCGGAAAAGAGCGCCTCGACCTTCGTCCTTGTAAAGGACGGAGACACTGTCGTCATCGGCGGGCTGTACCGCACTCTTAACTCAGAGCAGAAGAACGCGGTGCCGTTTCTGTCGAAGGTGCCTGTCCTGGGGGCGCTTTTCAGGAGCAATTTAAAGGATAACCAGCATGAGGAACTGCTGGTCTTCATAACGCCAAGGATAGTCAAGGCTGTCTCTAAAAATTAGATATTTTTTCTGAAGTCAAGGAAGGGCGAAAATAAAAAGCGCAGCATATATGGATAATATGTGAGCATTTTTATTTACGCCCTGACAAAGAGGTCAGGAAAAAGAGCAATTTTTAGAGGCAGCCTAAAATACGATAACAGGACGGAGGTCATACATTGAACTTGAAGGACAAGAAACTCCCATTGATCGCTGGAGGCGCGGTTGTAGTCGTCATACTGCTGCTCCTCATATTCATGCCCTCGGATAAATCCGGCGACCAGGGCTCAGAGGTAATATCAAAAAGGGTGAAGATAGAGCTGGCGGACACCGCTACGGATATTTCCGCCTCTACGGAGTCTACCGTTGACAACGCGGCCCCTACTCAAGCGCCAGCCATGACAGCGCAGACCTCAATTCCGCCTGTTCCGGAAGCAAAACCAGCCGCTCCTGTACAGGCAAAGACAGAGCCTGAAACCGTTAAGCCAAAACCAGCCGCGACCGCGATCGCTCCAGCTCCTGCCCCCAGACGGGTTGAACAGGCAGTAAAAGCCCCGGTTGAAAAGACGCTTGAGGCACCGAAAGCGGTCAAGACCGTAAAGACAGAAAAGAAGGCCGTCGAGAAGACCAAAAAAGCAGCTGCGAGCAAGCGCATAGTCGCCGGCAAAGCGTGGGCCTTGAACATAGCTTCGTTCCCGAACCTCTCTGAGGCCCAGAGCCTCGCAGGCAGGCTCAAAAAGGGCGGATACAACGCATATGTTTCCGGATTCACGAAAGATTCCTTCAAATGGCACAGGGTCAGGGTGGGTTTTTTCGCTTCAAGGGATGAGGCGTCAAAGGCCGCGGCTGCCATACAGTCGAAGTTCAGGGTAGACAAGCCCTGGATAGCCAAGCCGGACGCAGCCGAGCTGAAGGCGCATCTGTAGCTTGACACGCAGTCAGGGCCAGAAGGAATTCCTTTAAAAAACAAGGCTTTTCCCAAAAGGAACTTGACTACTCCATTCTAAAACCCTTAAAATGTTCTTCTGATGCTCATTACAGGGAAAGGTTTGTCGCGGGCATGGAAGAGCGCTCTGATATGCGGGAAAAACTGGTCTTTCTGGAGACCTTCGGGTGCCAGATGAACGACAGCGATTCAGAGCGGATGCTCGGGATACTGAAGGGCATCAATTTCGCCAGGACGGACGACCCGGGTTCAGCCGACCTCATACTCTTGAACACCTGCACCGTCAGGGACAAGGCCGAGCAGAAGGTCTACTCCACGCTTGGCCGTTACAAAGAGCTGAAAAAGGCGAGGCCCGGCCTGATCATCGGCGTCGGCGGGTGCGTTGCCCAGCAGCAGGGGGAAAAACTCCTGAAGAGGGCCCCGCACCTCGATATCGTCTTCGGGCCGCATAATGTCCACAGGTTAAGAGAGCTCCTCCTTGAGGCAGACAGCGGCCAGCGGGTCGTTGCCACAAGGCTTACCGAGACCATAGACGCCGACGAGTACGGCGTAACCGGGTCCTCTTCAGGCGAAAAGGCCTTCGTCAGCATCATGCGGGGCTGCAACAACTTCTGCTCCTACTGCATAGTGCCATATACAAGGGGCAGGGAGGTCAGCAGGCAAAGCGCCGACATAATAACAGAGATAGAGGGAGCGGCCAGAGGCGGAGTCAAAGAGGTCACGCTGCTCGGCCAGAATGTCAACTCTTACGGCGCGAGCGGCGGCGGGGCCGTCTCGTTCCCCGAGCT
>Ga0209342_10000169_pt1 | contig 70495 bp, 47 predicted proteins | sample RifCSP16_2_FD_184023 | JGI IMG/M metagenome (GOLD analysis project Ga0209342, IMG submission 184023) | Soil microbial communities from Rifle, Colorado - Rifle CSP2_sed 16_2 (SPAdes) (version 2) | ecosystem: Environmental > Terrestrial > Deep subsurface > Rock core/Sediment | place: Rifle... | reverse complement strand
CATCCAGGCTGACGCTTGCCCCAGGCGCGACCCGCGTCAGCTTCACGGTGCCGATCACCGACGATGTCCTCGAGGAGCCGAACGAGATCGTTACGCTGGCCCTGAGCGTCCCAAACAATGCCACGTTAGGCGCGCCCCATGCGGCGACACTGACGATTCTGGACAACGACAACAGACTTAGACTTTACCTTCCGCTCATTGCCAGGGCCCATGTTGCTAGGCCTAACCTGGCGCCGATCAGCTTCAAGGTTAGCCCGGCCGCACCGATCGTCAGCCAGACTACGACTTTCACGGTGGTGATTCAGAACCAGGGAACCACAGCCATAACCACGCCGTTCTGGGTCGATCTGTACATCGATCCGGTCAGGCCCCCGACCGCGGCGAACGAGACTTGGGATGAACTATGCCCCACGCCACCCACGCCCTGCTACGGCGGAGCCTGGTCGATTACGAGGACTTTAGCGCCAGGGCAGTTGATCACTCTGACGTCCGCGACGCTCCATCCGGATTTCGACTACTGGCCCGATAGGTTCGTCATTAGTGGTTCTCATGCCGTATACGTTTACGTCGACTCTTACGCGCCAAGCTCGCCGAGCGGCGCCATAATAGAAACCGACGAATCAGACAACCGCGCCGATCTTATCGTAAATGTCGCTCCGGATCTCATGCACAATCAAGCCCAAGCGCAAGCCCAGTTGACCACGCCGCTGACGCCGGATCGAGTGTTGAAGGCGATCAGGCATCACAAGAAGCGAGGATGACCTCGGATCCGACAGGACCTCGGCAAGCGTCTGCCTAAAATGCGGTAATGACCGCTCCGCCCACAGAACCGGCCTGCCCCCTCGCCGGCTTCACGATTTGCCAACCTAGTATAGACTAATTCTAACTTTTTCGATCCATTATTCTAACTTCTCAAGCTTAGACTAACACGAATCGCTTTGACCAAACGGATGCGCGACCGCATTCTCCGACTGGACGTGGTAGGTCTTCGCCACGCGGAGCGAGCCTACGGTTAGCATCCGTGGACAGACCTGCCAGGTCTACCGCTCGGGATTTTCAAGTGCGGGCAGTATATCTCAGGCTGATCTGCAGGCAGGTCTCGCCTCTGGCAAAATGAGTCGTGTCGCTCTGCGCGTATAGAAGCAGACGGAGAATGTCATGCCATCCAATGCAGGTTCGATACGATCCAGTACACGGTCTGGTGCTGCGCCGATTATCGCCATGCTTCTGGCCCCGGCGCTTGCCCTGACGGTCACAGTTCTGGTACTGGCCGCGACTAACAACAACCTCACGTCGAACCTGTCGATCGATAACGTAAGCGTCGTCGAGGGAGACAGCGGCGCTGTCGAAGCGATCTTCACCGTGGCTTTGTCGACGACTACGACGGAGACCGTGTCGGTCGAGTACGCTACCGCCGACGACACGGCCACCGCGCCGGCAGACTACACAGCCATCCCCACTACGACATTGTCCTTCGCGCCGGGCGAGACTGCACGCACCATCACCGTGACGGTCAACGGCGACACCTCGATCGAGACTAATGAAACGTTTTTTGTCAACCTGGCCAACGCCAGTAATGCGACGATCGCCGACGGCCAGGGCGAGGGCACGATCACGAACGACGATGCACTGCCCACCTCGACGCCGACAGATACGCCCAGCCCAACGCCGACAGACACTGCCACGCCCACCAACACGCCCACGGCGACGCACACGCCGGCGCCGACCGCTACGGAGACGGCGACATCCACCCCGACCTATACGCCCAGCCCAACGCCGACAGACACTGCCACGCCCACCAACACGCCCACGGCCACGAACACGCCGACACCGACCGCTACCGCGACGGCGACATCTACTCCGACCGACACGCCTAGCCCAACGCCGACACCGGCGTTGACGTCGACCAGCACGCCGACGCCGACCGCGACAACGACGGCAACATTCACACCAACCTTCACGCCTAGCCCGACGCCAACCGCCACCGCAACGGCGACGGTGACCGGCACACCGACACCGACAAACACTGCCACGTCCACGCCGACCGACACGCCCAGCCTGTCAATCACCGATGTGAGCGCACTCGAAGAGAATATCAGCGATCCGAGCGTTGTGTTCACCGTGATGCTCTCGGCCGCCAGCAACCAGGAAGTGACCGTGGAGTACGCTTCCGCCGATGGCACGGCCACCTGGCCGTCCGACTACATACGTATCAGACAGACGACGCTGACCTTCCCTCCAGGCACGATCACCCAGACCATCACGATCCATATCAAGGCTGACACCGTGTACGAGAGTGACGAGACCTTCCTCGTCAACCTCTTCAACGTCACGAACGCGACGCTCGCTGACGACCAGGGTGTCGGCACTATCCTCAACGACGACTCGCCGCCCACCGTCCATTTCAGCGCCGCCGCCTACACTGTGAACGAAGGCGCTGGCCTGGCGACGATCACCGCGACCCTCACCGGCGCGACGGAGGTGACGGCTACGGTAAGCTACGCCACGAGCGACGGCACGGCGCTGGCCGGCAGCGACTACACCGCTAGCAGCGGCACGCTCACCTTCATCCCCGGCGTGACCAGCCAGACATTCAGCGTGCCGATCATCGACGACACGCTCTTCGAGAGTAGCGAATCGCTCACAATGATGCTCAGCAATGCTGTCGGTGCCACGCTCGGCTCGCCTAACCCGGCCACGCTGACTATCGTGGACGACGACGGGCAATCCACGATCCAATTCAGCGCCGCCGCTTACAGCGTGAACGAGAGTGCCGGCTCGGCGACGATCACCGCGACCCTGACCGGCGCTACGACCGTGACGGCCACGGTGAGCTACGCCACGAGCGACGGCACAGCACTGGCCGGCAGCGACTACACCGCCGCCAGCGGCACACTGACCTTCGCGCCCGGTGTGACCAACCAGACGTTCAGCGTGCCGATCATCAATGACACCGTCTTTGAGGGCAACGAATCGCTCATCGTGACGCTCAGCAATGCCGTTGGCGCCACGCTCGGCTCGCCCAACCCGGCCACGCTGACCATCGTGGATGACGACGCACAGCCGACCGTTCAATTCAGCGCGGTCACGTACAGCGTGAACGAGAACGCGGGCAGCGCCACGGTTGCCGCCACCCTCAGCGAAGCCCCGACGGTCACCGTCACGGTGAGCTACGCCACGAGCGACGGCACAGCGCTGGCCGGCAGCGACTACACCGCCATCAGCGGCACGCTGGCCTTCGCGCCCGGCGTGACCAGCCGGACGTTCAGCGTGCCAATCATCAATAACTCAGTCTTTGAGACAAACGAATCGCTGTCGCTGGCGCTGAGCAACCCGGTCAACGCCACGCTCGGCTCGCCCAACCCGGCCACGCTCACCATCGTGGACAATGACTCGCCGCCGAGGGTGCGATTCAGCGCGTCCACGTACAGTGTAAACGAAGGCGCCGGCTCGGCGACGATCACCGCGACCCTGACCGGCGCGACGGCCGTGACGGCCACGGTGAGCTACACGACAAGCAATGGCACGGCGCTGGCCGGCAGCGACTACACCGCCACAAGCGGCACGCTGGCCTTCGCGCCCGGCGCGACCAGCCAGACCTTCAGCGTGCCGATCATCGATGACACCGTCTTTGAGAGCAGCGAATCGGTCGCACTGACGCTGAGCAATCCCGTCAGCGCTACTCTCCGTTCGCCCAACCAGGCTACCCTGACCATCCTGGACGACGACGGGCCGCCCACCGTCCAGTTCAGCTCGGCCACGTACAGTGTGAACGAAAGTGCTGGCAGCGCCACGATTGTAGCCAGCCTCAGCAAAGCCTCGGCGTTCAGCGTCACGGTGAGCTACGCCACGAGCAATGGCACGGCGCTGGCCGGCAGTGACTACACCGCTGCCAGCGGCATCCTGACCTTCGCACCCGGCACGACGGCCAGGACCTTCGACGTGGCGATAATCGGCGACACGCTCGACGAAGCCGATGAGACGATCACGCTGACGTTGAGCAACCCCAGCGGCAACGCCACTCTCGGCACACCGAATCCCGCGACGCTGATCATCGTCGACGACGATGGAGTGCCGACGGTCAGATTCCACGCCAGCGCATACAGCGTCAACGAGAACGCAGGCCCGGCCATGATCATCGCCACGCTCAGCAACGAGTCGGCGTTCCCGGTCACGATACAGGTCGCCACCCGGAACGGCACAGCCAGCAGCGCCGCCGATTACGCGCCGGTCAGCCGGACACTGTCCTTCGCGCCTCAAATGACGGCCATTGCATTCAGCGTGCCCATCACCGATGACACGTTCTTTGAAGGAAACGAGACGCTCACGCTGACGCTGAGCAACCCTGTCAGCGCCACGCTCGGCTCGCCTAACCCGGTGGCACTGACTATCGTGGAAAACGAAGCGCAGCCAACCGTCCAATTCAGCGCCGCCACCTATAGCGTGGCTGAAAACGCAGGCCCGGCGGTGATTACCGTCACGCTCAGCACTCCCTCGGCGTTCACCGCCACGGTGAACATTGCCACCTCCGACAGCACGGCCGGCAGCGCCGACGACTACGCGGCTATCGCATCCAGGCTGACGCTTGCCCCAGGCGCGACCCGCGTCAGCTTCACGGTGCCGATCACCGACGATGTCCTTGAGGAGCCGAACGAGAGCGTTATGCTGACCCTGAGCGTCCCAAACAATGCCACGTTGGGCGCGCCCCATTCGGCGACACTGACGATTCTGGACAACGACCGCAGACTTAGACTTTACCTGCCACTCATTGCCAGGGCTTTTGCCGGCGGGCCTAACCTGGTACCGGTCAGCTTCAAGGTTAGCCCTGCCGCACCGACCGTCGGCCAGACCACGACTTTCACAGTCGTGGTTCAGAACCTGGGAACAACGTCCATCACCAAGGATTTCTGGGTCGATCTGTACATCGATCCGGTCAGGCCCCCGACCGTGGCGAACGAGACTTGGGATGAACTATGCCCCACGCCACCCACGCCCTGCTACGGCGGAGCCTGGTCGATTACGAGGACTTTAGCGCCAGGGCAGTTGATCACTCTGACGTCCGCGACGCTCCTACCCGAATACACCCGCTGGCCCGGCTGGTTCGCCACCAGTGGTTTCCATGCCGTATACGTTTACGTCGACTCCTACGGGCCAAGCTCGCCGAGCGGCGCCATAATAGAAACCAACGAATCAGACAACCGCGCCGATCTCATTGTGCAGGTCGCTCCAGGTCTCCTGCAGCTTCAAGCTGAACCGCCGCCCCAGTTGGGCACGCCGCTCAGGCCGGATCGACCATCACCATAGCGGGAACGACAGACCTGCCAGGTCTCAGAGACCTGGCAGGTCTTTAATTCGTCCTCAGCCCCGACGGCGTCTGTCTCAATTACGGCTCGTTCGACTTCCTCCTCTCAAGCTCGCATAAGCGCGACAAACGATAAGAATAATCACCTGCCGACGATCAGAACACAATTTCGGGTATTGACAAACGTCCTGAAATGTCCTATAGTGTGAGCGCAGGGAGCTCCAAGGAACTGGAGAGCGACCTCGTCGAAGCAAAAGCCAAAGCGACGTTTGGTAAGCCCGGTCAGATGGGAAACCATCTTGGGACGCCAAAACGAAGCAGCGGCAGAAGCGCTCTCAAGGCGACGAAGCGCTTGACAAGCAGAAAGATGTCTCCTCACGGAGAACATCCGAAGCGAATCAAGAAGCAGAGCCGAGAGAGAAATCTCAAAGGTAACAGCAATCACTCGAAGCTATCTGAGCAGCATACGGGTAGCAGAGAGAGAAAGCAGAAGCCGGCGAGGAACGACGAGGTAAGCCAACAAGGTTACTCGGAGCCCCTGCATTCTTGATCCTCCCTCAGACTTCGGAAGTCTTGGCCGTGGCCTGTGTTTGGATCTGCCAGGTCCTTTGTTCCTCGCCGGAATGCTTCAGGCTTCAGCAGCCCGACGAAAGGCAGGTTGCGGTACTTCTCCCGATGATCCAGGCCGTAACCGACCATGAATCGATCTGGCAACTGGAAGCCGACGTACTTCAAGGGCAGGTCGATCAGGCGGTGCTCCGGCTTGTCGAACAGGACGCACACTTCCAGGCCGGCCGGCTGGCGCGCCTGCAAATTCCTCAAGAGGTAATTCAGCGTCAGACCGGTATCGATCACGTCTTCCACAAACAAGACGTGCCGGCCGCCGATCGGGATTTCCAGGTCTTTCACCAGGCGCACGACTCCCGGCGCGCGAGCGTCAGGGGCATAACCGGATACGGCCATGAAATCAACCTCGACCGGGATGGTGATGGCCCGCAGCAAATCGGCCATGAAGAACAGCACGCCCTTGAGCACGCCGATCAGCAGCGGGTTGCGGCCCGCATAGTCCCGCGACACGGCCTGGCCGATCTCGGCGACGCGCCGCTGTATGTCCGCCGCCGGGACCAGGATTTCGCTGATGTCCGAGGCCATCTCCCCGTAGGCTGCTGCCATGTCGTCCGTCACACTGCCGCCTCCTGAGCGCCGGCGCCCCAGATGCGTTGGGCCTCCTGCTCTAGTCCGTATTTGACCATCAGGCTGCGGATGTTCCGCCGTTTGAAGAGCTTGACGTTCACGTCGGGGTATAGCTCCTTCATGCGCCGCAGCTTGCGGTTCTTGTGCGTGGCCAACTGGGGGCGCAAGGTCGTGATCTCGAGGTAGAGAGCCTGCTGCGGGAGATAAAAATCGGGCGTGAACGCCTCCACGACGTTGCCCTGCTCATCCCACTCCAAAGGGAAGGTGCGAGGCTCGTATTCCCATTCGATGCCGTAAAAGTCGAGAATCAGGGCGAGCGCCTCTTCAGCCGGGTGCGCGAAGGTCGGGCGCGGGCGTTCAGTCGAGCTCAAGGATAGGCTCCTGTGCCTGAACGCGGTCACCGCCGGAGGCGCGCAGGCGAAGGGGCAGCGCTGCGCCGATCAATTCGGCTGCCGCTTCCGGAGTCACCCGGGACGTGTTGACGATCAAGTCGTAGAGTGCGGGATCGTCCCAGCGGACGTGATAGAAGCGCTTGAGATAGTTGCGGCGGTGGCGGTCGCTGGCCTCGATCTGGGCCTGCGCGGCTTCGAGCGCGATCGCGTGCTGCCGGGCGATTCGCGCGGCCCGCACCTCGGCCGGCGCGATGACCTGGACGTGCAGCACGTCGGGACGGTCGCGCAAGATGACCTGGCCGGCGCGCCCGACGATAACGATGTTCCCTTCGGCGGCCAGCGCTTCCATGATGTGCTCGACGGCTTGCACGTAGGCATCGCAGGCCTGGTGAGAAGGGTTTAGCCCCAGCAGTCCCAGCTCGTCGATGGTGGCCAGCGCGACTTCCGGCGCGCCCGCCTGGCGCGCCGCCTGGTTGATGACCTCGCGCCACACCAGGCGATAACCCAGGCGGTCTGCGACCAGCCGCGCCACCTCACGGCCCAGGCTTCCCAATTGGCGAGAGACAGTGATGGCGGACATGCTTACCTATGTCGAAGGCTAACCCTTCCACCTCACGGCAATTATATAACCTTGCGAAGGTTTAGGGGAAATGGTACCATCCGGCGGCGCGTCTCCCAGACCCGCCAGGTCTCATGCGCGATCAATTCGTCCTCCATCCCGACGTCGTCTTTCTCAATCACGGCTCGTTCGGCGCGTGTCCGAAGCCGGTCTTCGAGGACTATCAGCGGTGGCAGCTCGAGCTGGAGCGGCAGCCGGTTGAATTCCTCGGCCGCCGCTTCAACGACCTGATGCGCGAAGCGCGTGAGGCACTTGGTGGTTTCGTCGGCTCACATCGCGATGATCTGGTGTACGTTACCAACGCGACGGTTAGTCTTAACATCGTCGCCCGCTCATTACCTCTGAAACCAGACGACGAGGTGGTAGCAACCGATCACGAATATGGAGCACTTGACCGTACCTGGCGATTTGTCTGCGGAAAACGCGGCGCGCGCTACATTCGGCAGCCAGTACCCGTGCCGATCGAGTCAGAAGAGCAGGTCATAGAAGCAATCTGGTCAGGAGTAACGCCACGTACGCGCGCGTTGTTTATCAGCCACATCACATCACCTACGGCGATCACCCTCCCGTTAGCAGAATTGATTCGCCGAGCACGGGAGGCCGGAATTATCACTGTCATAGATGGGGCACATGCGCTTGGACAGGTAGAGCTAAACCTGGACGAATTAGGTGCAGATGTATACATTGGGAATCTGCACAAGTGGGCGATGAGTCCGAAGGGGTCAGGCTTTCTCTATGTTCGCCGCGAGGTGCAGCAACTCATCGAGCCACTGATAGTCAGTTGGGGTTGGGAGAGTGAGCAACCCGGCCCGTCACGCTTTGTCGACGAGCAGGAGTGGCAAGGCACACGTGATATCGCGGCGTATCTGGCTACGCCAGCCGCTTTCCAGTTTATGCAAGAGCACAATTGGGTGGAAGTGCAGCGACAGTGCCACGAACTCGTCCGCTACGCTCGTGAGGGAATTAGCGCAATCACTGGTCTCTCGCCACTGACACCGGATGATCCAGTCTGGTACGCGCAGATGGCCGCGTTTCCGCTGCCGCCGTGCGACGTAGACGCTCTGAAGCGTCGACTGAACGATGAGTTTGCAGTCGAGATTCCGGTTTACCTCTGGAACGGGCAGCCACTCATCCGTATTTCTATTCAGGGCTACAATAGCCAGGCTGACGTAGACACACTACTGGAGGCGCTAAAGGTACTGCTGCCACAAGTTAAGGTGTAGGCCGCGACCATCACGAGTGGCAGGGCACACGCGACATCGCCGCTTTCCTCAGCGTGCCGGCGGCGATCGAGTTGATGCGCGCGCACGATTGGGATCGTGTCTGCGCGGAGTATCATGAACTCACGCGTGAGCTTCGTCAGCGCGTTACAGAATTGACCCGCCTGCCCCCGCCCTGCCCGGATTCGCCGGAATGGTACACGCAAATGGTCGCCGTCCCCCTGCCCGGTTGCGACATCGACACATTGAAGAACCGTCTGTACGACGAATACCGGATCGAGCTTCCACTTGTCGCATGGAACGGAAAGACGCTCGTTCGCGCGTCATTCCAAGCGCACAACACACGGGAAGACGTCGACTGCATCGTTAGTGCACTATTGCACCTAGTCACTCATCAGTCTGAGTATCGACCAATGTAAAGGATCCGCTATAGGTGATGACCAGTTGTGGGCTGTTACTCCACTCGCGAGTAGAGAATCCCTTCCAAGACGAGTCGGAACCGGATACTTCTGGGCCGCGTAGCATAATGCCGTAGTTAGGAAATGTGCCATTCACCCATCCCCGCACGAGATTGGTCACGTCGAAAGAGTACCAGCCCCATGCCCCATGGGTGACAGGAGCCGAGCCATAGGCTTCGGCAAAGGCAGGGCTCGTGTTCCAGGTCACACTCGACTCGACCCAGGGCGAACTAATGCGGTAGGTGGTGATCAGGCGCGTCCTATTCGGGAAATCATAGGAACTAACCAGAAAGACTCGGAGGACAGCACTGTTAATTGTGGCACCAGCGGGAATGGCCGATACATCGAACTGGACATGGCTGCGCGCGATCATGCCATCTGGGTTGAGGTAGTCGTCGTAGCCAGCCCACATTGCAGCGTCACTGCCGTAGTTCGTGTTCGGATAACCCTGCAGAACATCGGCATCCGCGATCGAGTACAGCGTGCCAGGCGGAAAAACGCTGACCGACTGAGCATTGCTCCAACCGCTATCCCCATAGACATTGGTCGCCTTCACACGGTAATAGTACGTCCCTGCCGGCTTGCCGCTCGCCGGCCAGGATGTCCCAGGGCCAGTGTATGGCGTCGTCGGGCTGGAGAAGGCAGCGTTGTCGTCCTCTTGCAGAGTATACGTATCCGCCAGATAGGCCGCGTTCCAACTGACGGTATAGTTCCCATCACCGTCGGGATTGCTGATCGGATTCAGCACAGGCACATCGGGGATGGGCGGCCAGCGTTTCGGGACGAGTGGCAGGTAAACGTACCAGGTGACATTCTTGACCGTGGTGGTATCCATGGCGACGGCTGAGATAGTGGGGCTGGTTTGCGATGTAGCGGTGATGATCGCGGTGTCCACCGTGCCGCTGACGGCGACGGTAGGCACGGACAGGCTGATCAGAAAGGTGGTGGTCAGGCCCGCATTCAACTGCAAAGGCAGATTTAGTGTCCCGGTAACACTGAGCAGTGAGGCCGGCCAACCTTGCGAGGAGGTCGCGTCCAAAGCGAAGGTGTCGGTGGTCGTTCCGGTGTTCGTGAGGACATGCGTGTAGGTGACGACGCTGCCGGGGGCAGCATCCTGACTATAGCCCGGCGATAATTCGACGCCGGCGCTCTCAACGATGGCCGGCGCGGTCGATTCTACCGATTTCGGCGCAGCCCGCATTGGCATAGGGCCGCCTGTTGGCAGGATTGGCAATAGCGCCAAGATGACCAACCCTTTGAATAGTTTATGCATGTTCATCTCAGCCTCCTTACGGTTTTCTCTGTGACGTGGCATACCACAAGTGGATTAAAGTAACCCCAATTCTTTGATTGGGTTAGGTCGTCGCCTTAAGCATGCTCTTTGCTCATCTCTTCTTCTCGCAGCGTGCGTCTCAGGATCTTGCCGATCATGGTCTTGGGCAGTTCCGTCCGAAATTCCACCTCCGATGGGACTTTGTAGCCGGTCAGGTTGCGGCGGAAGTAGTCGATGAACTCCCCGGCTGTGGCCGTCTCGCCTTCCCGGAGGACGATGTAGGCTTTGATGCGTTCGCCGGAATACGGATCGGGCAGACCGACGGCGATGCCTTCCTGGACTTTGGGATGCTGGTAGATCACCTCGTCCACTTCTCTCGGGTAGACGAGGAAGCCGCTGACCTTGATGATGTCTCTCTTGCGATCGGTGATGTAGAAGTAGCCGTCCTCGTCCATGTAGCCGATGTCGCCCGTGTAGAGCCATCCGTCTTTAATCGTCTCGCGCGTTTCCTCGGGTTTCTTGTAGTAGCCCAGCATCAGCGTCGGGCTGCGCAGGACGATCTCGCCCGGCTCGCCCGGCGGCCGATCGCGCCCATCGTCGAGGCCGACGATCTTTGCTTCCACGTCCGGGAAGGGAATGCCAATGCTGCCCAGCTTGTGCAGGCCCCGATACGGATTGCCCATGATCCCCGTGACGGCTTCGGTCAGGCCGTAGCCCTCGATCATGCGCCCGCCGGTCTTGGCCTCGAAGTTGTCCTTGATGGCTCGCGCTTGTGCCGACGAAGATGGCCTTGAGGCTGCTGAGGTCGTAGCGCCGGATATCCGGCAGGTTGCTCAGCACGACGAACATCGTCGGCACACCGGTGAAGAAGGTGGGCCTGTATTTCTGGATCGCCCGGGCGACCTCTCGAGCGTTGAAGCGAGGCAGCAGGACGATCTCGCCGCCGGCCAGCAGCGAGGCGTTCATGGTGGCCTCGGCTGTGAGTGCACGCTACCCTTCCAACGCCTTACTCACGGCTCGATCGGGATCACCATAGAACACTACGTCAAGCCGCTCGATCACGTCTTCCGGCAAGCCCGTCAGCTGGTTCTTGTTGGCAATGGGCAGTAGCGCCCGCAGCGCGCCGTTCTCCACGGCGATCTGCAGCGGCTCCATGACGGACAGCGCACCTTTCACGTTGCCCTGCACCGTCAGGTCGCCGAGGATCACCGTACCCGCCAGAATGCGGCGATTGTAGAGGGCCGACATCATCGCGACATAGAAAGCCACGCCGCATGGACAGTCCACGCGGCTGCCGCTGAGATCAACCGCTTCGGCTTGAATGTCCTTTTGCGCAAGTAGCGTGGTTAAGCCGAGCTTGTCCTTGACGCTCTGCACGTAGGCGAACGCGCGATTCAGCGACTCTTTCAACGATGGCTCCAGTCCACCCGGCGTGCGCAACTTGCCGGTGCCCGCCGTGATCGCAATTTCCAACCGAAACAGACCAACGCGCGCTTCATTGTCGGCCGCGGCTGTGTAGACACTGCCCGGTGGCAGCGGATCGGGTGAGATGACGCCGGCACCGCCTTGCTCCGGCACACTCACGATGTGTTCACCACCCGCTTGCTGGTCGATGTACGAGAAGCTGGTCTTGTAGAATTCAAACGAGCCGCGCTTCTTGAGTTGTTCTTTGACGCGCCGGCGACCTTCCATCGCCAGTTCGAGGTATTCTGTGAGCTCGGCCTGCGTCCACGCGCCATCCGGATGCAGCAGTTTGAGTAGGCCGCTGACCGTGCGCTTGATGGCCGATGAGTCTCGTCCTTCGACGTGCGAGCCGAAGCGGTAGTAGTTCTCGACGGCGTCAAACCAGTTCTTCTTCCGCATCGCCCGAAACGCCTCGGCCAGATAATCGGTCACGAAGCCCTGGCGAATGGTGAGCAAATCTTTGGAATTCTTGGGAATCTCCCAGCCAGGCAAATAGAAGTGAAAGCGATCGATTACGGCGAGGTCGAATGCTTCGGGCAGTGGCTGGAACAGATCCGTGGCGCTATTCTGCACCAGCATCTCCACTGGCTGATTCAGGTTGCCAATGAAGACCAGGGATGCATCGGCCAAGACCTGCGTGACGCCGCGACTGAAGCGCCCATTCGCCATGTAGTCTTTCATGATCTGGATCGTATCGGAGTCGGTGACTTTCATGCCGCCCACTTCGTCGAAGGCCACCACATCCCAATGACCGACCAGGCCGACCTGCCTCCGCGCATTGTTGTAGAACAGATTGGCTGAACTGGCCTTGCCGCCGCTGATCAGAATGCAGTACGGCGACATCTCGCTATAGGCATACGATTTGCCCGTGCCGCGCGGACCCAGTTCGATGAAGTTAAAGTTCTTCTCGACGAAGGGGAGCAGCCGCGCAACCAGCAAAAGTTTGAGGCGCTGCTCCATCCGATCGGGTTCGAGGCCCACCGTGCGGATGAGGATGTTGAGCCACTCATCGCGCGAGAACTGCGCGCGCCCATCCACATACTCCAACTCGTCGAAGCGGGCCAATTGAATCGGCTTGAGATCAGAGATACGAAACGGGCTGTCGCCTTTGCCTTCCGGCTGCCGGAACTCGATATCGACCTGCGCCCAGATGCCGCCTTCCAGCAAGCGATCGTAACGCCGATAGAATTCTTCCGGGATGTGAATGCGGTTGTAACTGAAGTTATCCATCGCCGCCCAGTACTTCGCTTCGCTAGCCAGGAAACGCACTTCGATGCGATCGATGAAGCGATGCTGACCGCGCTGTTCCACCAGCGATTGCGCTTTGTTCGCTTCGTCATGGCGGAAGTAATTGGAGCGGAGGGTGTCTTTCACGGCCGCGATGCCTAGCGTCACTTCGGTCGGATCATCCGAGGCGCAGTATTTGCCTAGCAAGTATTCCAGCACATATGACGGCACGTTCTCGCCGCCGCGAATCTGGTGCAGCAAATCCTTACGCACCACCTTGCCGGGGAAGACGTGCTGGAGTTTCTGGTCGAGGGTCTCGTCGGTCATGTTGGCCTCAAGCGTCAATCGAGAATGCCATTCTTCAGTCTAAGTTTGCTCCACACGACGCCCGCATCCGGTGCGCTGGCCCGTATTTCAACTGCATCGCCCCGAAAATCCGAGCTGATCAGCAGCGGCACTTCGGTTTCGGCATTCGGCTTCAATGTGACTTCATGCGTATTCTCGTCGCGGGCTTCGCAGTCGGCTGCTTCGCCGACCGGGCGGCCTTTCAAATCGGCCACGTCAAACGCTTCCAGCCGGATGCGCAGCGGTTCGTTGAACATCGACGTGTAGTGAATTCGCAGACCGATCACTTGACTCGTGAAACGGTCGCGCGCATAGCGCATCTCGATCGCCTGCTCTTTGCCAGACAGCGCCGGCTTGACCCGTGGCTTCAATTCGATCGCCGGAACGATGCACTCCGGCAGGCTCAGCCCTTCATGAAAGTAGTTGGCATCCGAAGTGTATACGCCAAAGCCGTTGGGCACACAGAAATCGGTGGCGTCGGTCTGAATACCGAGGTGCGCCGGCTTGAAGATCAACGTGCCGACTTGTTCTTTGAGCCGTGAGCCAAGCCGCGATCGGCGTTTGCTCAGACCCCATTGGCCTTCGGGCGCGATGGCCTTGTCGCCAGGCAGGACTTCTGGAAGCAAGACGTGACCGTGATCGGCCGCGAACACGACCGTATCGAAGCCCAGCCGGGCCAGGTGGATCGACACAGTCTTCAAATCACCCAGCAGTTCGCTCATGTGTTTGCGCGCTTGCCGCAGGCTGACGTGCTCGCCCAGTTCGTCGATGTCGGGTACGCGCACCACCAACAGATCGACGCGAGTAACCAGGTTCGAGCGTTTCCGTTCGTTCGCATCGAGCCATTCGCCCAGCGTCACGTCCTTGAAGCGATCGCCGTAACGCTCGGCCAGATAGGCCATGCGCGCATCCGAATCCGGCAGCGGCCGTGCGCCGATGTGCGGCACACCCCCCTCGTTGAGGCGGCGAATCGACAGCGCCCCGTCCGCGCCGGGCATCAACGCGGCCATGCCGACCGGTGTGATCGTCGGCAGTGCGGCGGCGGCGGGATGCAGCGTGACATCGCCGAGCGACGCTAACTCATCGGCCAACGCGCGCCCCATCTCGAAACGCAGCGAATCGGCCAGGATGTAGGCTACTTTGGCGCGGCGTTCCAGCACCGGCGCGACAAATCGATCGAAGACCTGCGTCTGACGCAGCACACCTTCGGGCGGCCAGCCTTCGGCCTGTACCCGCTCGAGCAGGTGCATTTGCAGCCGATCGATCGCCTCACGATAGCGGCGGCGCGTAAACTCGATCAGCCCTTGTACTTCGTCACTGTCGGCGCAGTCGGCAAAACTTTGCTCCATCAGGCGCTGCTGCCGATCGAGATCGCTCCAGCCGCCGGAGCGCGTGTAGGCATCCACCAACTGACGCACGTGCGCCGCCGGCTCAAGGGCCAGACCTGCCGCCGTTTCGAGCAAACTCACACAGCGTTCCGCCACTTGCCAGAGTTGCGCGCGTTCCGGTTGATACCGCCACACAGATTTGCGCCGGCCATCGAGGATGCGGCGTGCCGCCAACTGATCGTCGGATTGCACGGCTCGATCGAGCGCGGCGAAGTATTGCCGTTCTTCAAACGCAAACGTGTCGCGCTGGCCGAGTTGGGTGACACTCAGGAAATGATCGCGCAAATGCAGTTCATGCTCGATACGATTCGCCACATTGATGTAGGCGTCGCGCAGATCATCGGAGGAGCGCAACCGGTCACCAATGGCATAGATCCGGTCGCGTTGGGCAAAGTCGGCGCGCGGCACGTTGGCTAGTGATTCCGGCCACGGGCCTGGCAGATCGAAGGCGAGTTCGCTCAATAAGATGTACTGCGCCAGATGATCGCGCAAGATCTTAAGCGCTTTGGTCTTGGCTGATAACTTGAAGCCAAGTTCGGCTTTGAGCAAGTTGAGCACTTCGGCCCGCGCGCCTTTGATTCGATCGAGCCTCGCAGCCGATTGATCGGAACCCAGTATCGCTGCGCTGACTTCGACGACCGATTGTGTGCCCAATGCTTGCTCCACCAACGGATAGGCGCTGGTCAGCTTCAGCCGATCAAGCAGATCGACCGTCGGTTGGCTGGTCACGAACAGGTCGTCAATCTGATCGATCAATTCCGGCATGGCCGCGCGCGCGAGTGCCAACAGTTGCTCGCTCTCATCTTCACCGAAGACGGTACCGGCCGCCGCGAAGATTTCAAACGGATCTTGCGTGCGTCGATCGAGCGGCTGGCGCGCTTGAGGCAGATAGATCAGTAGATTGATGTTGGCGGTGGGGCTGTCGGTTTCGGCCATCTGCCGATAGATCACTTCGGCATCACGGCGAGCCACCAGCGACGAATCGAGCGCCGATACCACGCGGACATTCGCGGCCTTGAAGTCGCGCGCAAATTCGACAAAGGCCCGTTCGCCATCGTACCACACGACGAGGCGCTGATCGTTCAACTTTTCGGTGAGAGTTCGAGTGAGATGTTCGGATAAACGCATGCCGTCATGCCCTCATAAGCGTCGTTCTCGCGCAGGCGGGAATCCAGAATGACAAGAACTGGACACCCACCTGCGCGGGTGTGACAGTGCGTAAGGTGAGTTACTCACCCTCGACAACATCTTCTTTCTTCTTCCGCTTCCCCTTGCTCTTCTTCACCTCCACCTTGCACAGATGCTCCAATCCGTGCGCGATGGCGATCGAGCGATCCGTCTCGCACACCTTCTCCACGCGCCTGGGCCAGATGGTGTAGGCGAGGTGCGCCCAGTCGTACTCCCCGGCTTCGAGTTTCTTCCACACGGCGGCGGTGTCCGTGGCCCACTTGCGCAGGCGGAAGAATTTGTGCAGCGGCGCGGCGTTGATGATCACGCCGTCGTTGAGGTCCGGCTTGTACGGCAGCGCCGCGATGCGCAGCATCTCGGCTTTGAAGTCGATCAGTTCGCCGAGGAAGGCTTTGAGGTCGTCCACCTGCGCGCGGAGTTCGACCGCCGCTTTGCCACTGGCGCTGGGGAGTTTGCCCGTCACCTTGTCCAGCCGATCTTGCACTTCGTCGATCTTGGGCGTGACGTAGCGATTAACGATGGTGAACAGTGAGTCTTGCGTGAGGCGGTGATAGTACACCCACACGGTGTAACGCCCCGACGCGGTGCTGAGCGGCCAGTAGATGGGCGCTTGCCGCCGGCTCTTGGAATAGCGCTTGAGGTGATCGGCGAAGAAGCCCGACGGCGCGCGGAAGTAGTCGCGCAAGCTTTTGACGCCCAGAATCTCGCACGCTTCCTGTTCAATTGCTTCGGCGCGATCGCCCCACAACACGGCGAGGACTTCCCGCACGCGTCGCACGATGTCGTCCGCATGCGGATGCTCCACCTTGTCGTCGAGGCCCGCGTCGTCGACGAGAATGCCGTCCCACGCAATGCGAACCGGATATTGGCTATCAGAGATGATGTCCCAATTTTCATCCCTCATCCCCGCGAAGCGGCCCTCATCCTTCGGCAGTGTAATCGCATTTGGCCGCGCCCGCAGCCACGCCTCACTGACGATGCGGCCCGCTGTGGCCGGCAGCCCATCTGGCCCGACCAGCATGCCCGGCGGACACACCGGCAGCGGATCAAACGGATCAGGCAGTTTGGGCGCAAGTGTGGGTTCAAGCGCGAGGCGCATGTCCCAGCGACCGTAACAACAGCCAATCAAATAGGACACCACATTTTCTGCAGCGCTACGCGAGTCGGCGCTAGGGATCAGCCCGAATTCTCGCCGAGCTTTTATAATTGTTGCTGGGTGAACATCATACACCGTACAAAGCAGTTCTATTTTTCTATCTGCAAAGTAAGTTTTCTTCGTTACAGCTCGGCTTCCGCCTGATTCTTCGACTTCCTCATCAATAATATCGTCCACAGAACTAGAGTAAGACTGCACGAATGAGACCTCCTCTAGTGAGACCTTGGCTGGTAGCGTGAATGGATGAATACCAAGCTCGGATTCAATTTCATTTAGCGCTGGTTCATCTAGCTGGTAGATCTGTCGAGTAACTTTCTCAATATTCCAACTAGACTCAAGTACGATAAGTGCAGAGTCTTCCTTCCGCCGCAGCAACCGATCCGCATATCGGTGAAGCGTTGCTTTTGATGGTGTATCGTTTGTAGCGAGTAACACGTCAGGTTGAATGAAATATCTGCTCGTCTCGTTGAGGCTGTCTTGCTCACATTTTGTTTTCCAAATTGCAACCACTTGTTCGGATAGATAAGTAACATCATCGTCATTGACATTAGGGACCGGTATACTCCCAATGATACCCTGAGTATAGTGGCGAGCCGCACTTCCCGAAGTGACTGCATCTGCCGATTCGACCATCAGTTCAATAAAAAACGCGACCACACGACTCATAAAGATGCCAAGTAATGGGGTCAAAAGGGATGAGGTGTTAACTGCTATAACTGGGCCAACCTGACTGAAAACTAAGCCACTTGGACAAAGGCGAGGGCTGAATCCGCTTGCAGTTCTTTCGGAGTAGGTAAGAGCCGGTCTAAAATTGTATTCAAGATTTTGAGGACGTGAGAGCAATCGCCCCGAAGGACCAATAATGTTCCGAACCTCATAGCCATTTTTGTGCCATTTCACTACCAGATGGAAGTCTTGATAATAAGGCGAATATTCTCCACCTTTCGCGAAGAACGCCCATCTTTTGGAATTGTGCGTATCCTCGGCGCTTGTAGCTATCGCATCGTGCTCTATTTCCCAACACAGTCGAAGAAAACGAAAATTGTCAGAGGTAACCGAGCCTTGTCGTGCTGTTCCCCACTTGTCGTTGAATGCACCGAAAAATTGAAAAGCCGAACGTATCGAATCACTTGCCCAATACGAAATACGTGATTCTGGCAATTCCAAGAATGACGACGGGACAACCGCATAGCTCTCAGGGAGAAGCGGCTGTTGGCGTTGAGCGGCTTCTATCAGGGAAAGAAGCGCAGTAGCCTTTTCGTCAGTCTTGAGTACACGGAAAAACATCGATGGATTACTCTGCTTGCTGGATTTTTCCAGCACGTAGGTGGCAGCTTCAACGAGCGCGCCATCAAGCACACCGTATCCAAGATCTGCTGAAACCACAAAAGCACAGGAGTTAAGCAGAACAGCCTCACGCCACTCGCGCAGAGTTGGCTTAAAGAACTGAGTCCTATTTACAATTGCACCGATTAGCCCATGCGATTCTAATAGTTCATCACTACGGCGGATGAATGCAGCATCTATATCCTCTTTACAGTCAAAATACTTCTCGATTGCATAATGCTTACCTGCTTCACTAGGATTACCAAAAGGTGGATTCATCAAGATTACGTGAAAACGTTTGAGGCACAGGTCTACGAAGGCAAAGCCTTGCGCCGCGTCGTCGGCAAACAACTGGCGGCGGGAGCTGCCGCCATTGCCGGCGTGCTCGGCATACTCGCGCAGCGCGTCCAACACACGCGCTTCTGCGTTGTCCCAGAAGTCGCCCTGCGCAAACAGCGCGCCGGCTCTGGCGCGCAGTTCTTCAATCTGGCCGCGCAAGTCTTCTTCGATCTTGAGCAGCGAACCAGCCTCGCCCGCCAACTGCATCCGCTCGAAGACGAAGCGCACCAACTCGCCCAGTTCCGGCGGCTGCAACTCGGCCACAAACTCGTCCAGGATGTCGCGCTCGCCCGGCATCGGTTCGGCGCAGACCACGTTCGCCTTGCGGATCGACGGGCGTCCATTCGGCTTCAGGCCCAACTGCTGCCAGCGGCGCTGCGCGCGCAGCCACAGCGCCAGCGCCGCAATCTGGCACGCGCGCGGATCGATGTCGATGATGTGCAGGTTGTGCTCGATGATCAAGCGCGGCACCTGCCGCACATACTCGGCGCGATCGGGGAACTCTGCCTGCAAGCGCGGGCCGAGGTCGGCGTCGTCGTAGGCTTCCTCGTAGATCGTCTCGAATAGATCGAAGCAGTACAATCCAAAGTGCCCGCTGCCTCCAGCGGGATCGAGCATCTTGATGTCGCGGGGATCCTTCTTAGGGCGGAAGGATGAGGGATGAGGGATGAAGGATGACGAGGAGCCCGTCATCTTGTCATCAGGACGGATGACCAGATAGCGGCATCTCTCCCGCAGCACCGTCTCTCCGCCGCGTATCTCATACCAGATGCGGCCCAGCGTGTTGTCGGTGAGGAACTCCACGACGTAGCGCGGCGTGAAGAACTGATTGCGCACGGCCAACTCGCGCGAGTTGCGCGGTGCTTGTGATGCGTCCCGCATCTGCTTGCGTTCGGCTTCGTCGTTGTAGTACTGGTAAATCCAGCCGATCGTCTCGTCTTCCGTCCACAGCTGCTTCAAATTCGGATCGTTCAGGCGATTCAGCACGTCTTCCAACGCGCGTTCGCTCGGAAACACGTGCGACAGCGGCGAATGCCGATCGAACAACATGCCCAGATCGATCGCCAGCTCGTCGAACAAATTCTCCAGAAAGGCGCGGTAGGTGGCATAGCGCGGACCGAGCGCGCCGCCCGTCAATTGATCGAACAGGCGGAAGCCATCGGACGTCATGCCCTGACGCACGCACTCGATCACGAGGCCGCGCTCTTCGCACAGGCGCAGCGCTGCCAGGCGATTAAGGATGGTGAACCCGATCTCGCGCACCAACCGATCGTAGGCCTGTGCCCGCACGGCATCGGCGCCAGTGTTTGCGCTTTGTGCGCCGTGTGCGTTTGGCTGCTTGGTCTTCTCCTCGGCTTGCGGCAGTGGCGCGGCAAAGTGCTCGAGTAGTTGGCGCAATTCCTCGGCGGCGGCGCGTTGATCCTCGCTTAGCCCGTCGAGCGACAGCAATGTGCCATCCGGCTGCAGGCGGAAATCGCTTTGCAGTTGCGCAGTGATGTCATCCTTTAGCCGCTCGCGGATCGCGCCGACCATCCGGGCGAGGGCGTTGCGGGTAGGTTTGTCGAAAGACATAGCCGTCTCAGGTCTGAAAAACACGATCCACGAATAACACGAATCTGCACTAATCGCTTTTCAATTCGTGATCATTCGCGTGAATTCGTGGATCGCTATTCACCGAATCGAATATGCTTGCGCGCCCGCAACATCGCGCTCAACTTAGCACGCAGCTGCTTCAACCACTCGTCCAACTCGGCCTCAGTGGTGATCATCGTCGGCGGTTGCAGGCTGGCAAAACTCACCTGCTCCACTTCCGGTTCGGCTAGTTCGTCGATCACGACCTGTGGAACACGCCGCGCAATCTCCACTTCGAGTTGATTCTGCAAACCCGGCAAGCCGCTGCGCCGCAGCAGCAGCACCTTCAATTCGCCGATCGGGTCTTTGCCGGTGGCTTGCAGCGGCAGCGTGGCCTGCAATTTGCGCATGATGTCAGAGCGATCTTCATCGCCGATCAGCGGCCAATCGAGATGCGCTTCAATCGCCGCCGCGATCGTCTGCAGCGATTCCTCCATCTGGCTGCGCAGTTCGGCGTAACGCGCCTGCGCTCGCTCACGCACACTGCGCGTCGTCGCGCGCACGTCGGCCAACCGCTCGAAGAACCGTTCAGAAGCCAGGACTTCGCCCAGCGCCTCATCTTCAGCCACCGGCAGCAGGCGGCGGTCTTCGTCGGGAAACAACATCCGCATCTCCGCCAACGCGCCGCGCATGACATTCGCCGCCCGCACTTCGTCTTCTGCCCCGTTCTCAAACGCCTTCGACACATTGCGCGCCCAGCGGATGTCTTCCGGCAGCGCCGTCTCCTTCGCGCCGAACGTCGGAGCCGCGCCGGTGGCGTCTCCGCTCAACGCGCTGTTCAACGCGGCGATCAGATTGCGCGCACGTGCTTCACCGGCCAGCGACAACAACCGCAATCGATCGGGCAGTGAGCTCGCCAGTTCCAGCGCCTCGGGCAGATGCCGCCGCGCCGATCGGCTGATGTGCTCTTCCAGCGGTAGGACTTCATCGCCGAACAATTCTTCCAGTCGCCGCGCCGCCCGATCGAGCGTCTCAGGATCGAGCGGGGCATCGCGCAGCGACACGCCGGCCTTATTGAAAGCCACGGTGCTCTTGCAGGCTTCGGCCGCTTTTGGCCCCGCGACCTTCAACGCGCCTTCTGCCGTATGAAACTCGACCGCGCCCGCCATCAGCAGCGCCGCAAACAGATACCGCACCGTGTCTTTTGACCAACCGTAGGGCGGACTGGCGAAGAAGTCTTGAATGGCATTGCCCTGCAAGCGGCCACCGCCTGTTTCTTCCAGGCGCGTGCTAAAAGCGCGGAGTGTTTCGGCCAGCGCAGGCTGATTCAGATCGATGCCCGTCGTACCGCCCTGTTTCACCACGAGGCGCAGTGGATCGAGATCGCCCGGCAGCCGATCGAGCCGCTCGACGCTCAAGAACTTCGCCGCCAGATCGGTGTTAGCGCGGATCGGCGCCAGCCGATAGTAGTCGAACACTTCCTTGGCGACTTTCCCCAGCATCGCGCGCGCGGCCGCATCGATCGTCTCACCCAACGACCCGACCGGTGTAGGCCGCCCCCGAAAGATCAACGTGCCGCTGAGCAGTGCCTGGCGCAGCAATTTCTCCACTTCGTCACGGTGGGTCTCGGCTGATTTCAATTCGGCGCGCAGGTATTGGGCCGCATCCCGATCGGCGGTGCGCTCGTCGATGTACTTGGTGATTTCATCTGACTTCACAATCTCGGGCAGCAACTCCTCGACCGTGTAATTCGTGCGCGCCAGCCAGGCGATGGCCGTGCGCCAGTCGTTCTGCGCAGCTGTCTCGGTCAGCAGTTCGGTGCGACGAGTCTCCCAACGGATGTCATCGACCCATTCCAGCCGGAAGGTGATGTCTTCGCCGTCGCCGACGATCTGGTGTTTGCCCGATCGGACGGCGGCCTTCACATCGCGCGTATTCTCCAAACGCGCTGCCGGCTGCGGATCAAACAGGCGGTGCTGCAAAATCTCATTACGGACGCGTGTCGTGTCGCCCGCCGTGACCGTCATCTCGCTGCGCTTCTTTTGCAGCGGCTGCACCGACGCCGATAGAAACACGTAACCGCCGACCTTCGGGTCCTCGATTAGTCCGATCTCTTTCTCGGCCAGCATCTGCTTCAGCGCTTCGCGCACCTCGGGCAGCAGGCCGGGCGCGTCGACAGCCGGATACAGCAGCGCGGCAATGTTCTCGGCCGACGATGGAAATTCCTCGATGTTTTGCAGCGCAGCCGCGGCCTTGCCCACCCGCACCGGCATGGACTTCGACCCAAACAGGCGTGTCGTCAAGTCCACCGCGGCGACGACGTGCGGCAGCGTCTTGAGGATATCGGCACGCAGCGTGTCGTAGAAATCGTCGACGCAGGCCAGCGCCCCGATCGGCCGATCGGCCAGTTTCACAGTATCGGGCGGCAGCAAGCGATTCACATCCACCAACACATCTTGAATCACCTTGATGACCGAGCGCAGGCCCAGGCCACCGCGTGCCAGTGACCGGATCAGTTCGAGCAATAGGTCGAAGTGCTGCGGCAAGAATGGATAGAACTGCGCAAAAGAATCGGCATCAGGGTCAGAGCGATACAGTGACGTGCCGGCCAACCGTGTATGCGCAATCATCGCCTGGCCGCTGGTCTTGAACAGTGATTTGAGTTGGACCTCGCCTTCGGGCCGCTTGGTCAGCAGGCGGCGGTAGGTGATCTCTTTGATGTCGCGCGCGTCCAGCTCGATCGAGATGGGGAAGCGATCGCGCAGTTTGTTGAGTTCGCCGGAGTTGTACTGCGCCTTCGTCACAATCTCCGAGAGCGTTTGTTGGCCCGTAGCAATGACCCATACTTTGCCACGGCTCAGTTCCTTGAAGACGCGCACCAGCCCGTCGAGGTTGAGGATCAACTCGCCGCGTGGCGCGACGTACTGACCCACCTCGTCGATCAGGAACAGGACATTTTGCTTGCCCGTCTTGTTGCGCACCAGATCGATCATCTCCTGCGCGCGATCACGCAGGTTGTCGGCCAATTCAAACCGCAGTTTGCTGTAACTTTCCGGCGTGGGAAAATCTTGCGGCATCACGGCCGGCACGATGTGTGCGGCGCGGGCATTGCCCACCAATGGATCGTTGTGGATGTCGTACCAGTCCTCATTGAAACGTTCGCGATAGCGGCGCAGAAACTCATCCAGCTTGCCGCGCTTGTGTAGGGTCAATTCCAGTTGGGCCAATTTCTTGTCTTTGGAATAGCCCGCGTATTGCAACACTTTCCAGTACAGCACGGTTGACACCGACTCCGCCGAACTCTCCGCCAGTTGTTCCGAACCCAGATCGAGGAAGACCACCGCCGTGGGTGCTTTCCGGGCAATCGTACGCAGTGTCGCCTTGACGTCGGTCGAACGCAGCCGCTCGCTCAGCAGATCGAGGAACGATTGATCGCCCGCCTTCGTATTGGGATCGAGTGCCAGGCCGAGGTACTTGGTGAAGGAACTCTTACCCGATCCCTAGAAACCCGCCACCCACACGCCTATCTCGGCCACCTGATTGCCTTCCACTCCGAGGCGATAGTTCTCGAGGAACTTGCGGAAACAAGCCTCGACATTGTCGGTGGCCTCGTACTCGTTGATCTCCGCCAGCAGTCGTTGCTCTTCGATCGCCGCGTAATCGATGACCTTCTCGATGCGGCGATCGATCGCGCGGCGCGTTGAGAAAAGGGTACGAATCGAGTCCATCACAGCCCTCCAATCAGCGTGGAGCGATAATTGGGGTCTTCAGGATAGTAGCCAAGGAAGTGCAGCCCGTATTGACCCACGCGCCGGCCAGGATAAAAAATGACGGTCGGATGGGGTACACGTCCGGTCAACGCACTCTCAATTGCGCGCGTGCGGAAGTAGGGATGGAGCAGTTCGGATTCCGTCAGCAGAATCACTGCTTTGTCGTTGCCTGCAGCAATCCGTGCGGCTACTCGATTCACGAGCGCGTTGTTCTTGGTCAACACGTCGCGCACCGCCTGATTGATCTCGCTTTGCTCCGCGTCTGCTTCCAGTTCGAGCCACTCTGGCCACCGGCTAGATTCGTCGATCAGCTCACGCACGATGTCGCCTAACGAAACTCGAACCGGCTCAAAGCCATCATGGCGCAGCAGGCCCATCCAGCCAGGCAGACGATGTTTGACCGTCAGCATGTACTCCGGCTTGTACACGAAGTAATAGATCGGATCGCTGTGCGCGGGGTTCAGTCGATCGGGTTTGCCGAGCACGGCGCGCAGCTCTTGAAAGTCACGTTCGAGCGGTGAGTCATCGAGTGAGGACATGTATCAGCGACTCCATCGAAGGTTGCGACCACGTAATCCGCACGACCGAGCCGGCTCGCTGAACGAGCAGCCCGAGTCTCGGACCGAGCAGATCCAACCTGTCCAGAACGTGTGCGCGATCCAAACCGTATAAACCCCAGTCGGCGTGCTCAGCCACGGCAGCATCGGGCAGACCGGCAAAGTGCAGTTCGTGGGCCAGATAGGCGACGCTGACAGCGGTCAGGCGATACAGCACAATCTCGCGGCGGCCGCGTTTCGCCTGGCGCAGCAAGCCAAAGTCACGCAGCGCGGCGAGCAGCCCGCGCGCGATGCGGAGCTGCGTAGCCTGCGTCCAAACTTGCGAGACTTGTCCAGTTCGATTGATCTCGTCAAGAAAGGACAGGGCGTCATCAACCTGCATCAGCACTGCACCTGAGCGCGCCAGCGGCCAGAAGCGTCTGACCACAAAGTCGTACAACACATCGTCGGCGCGCGCCGAATACAGAAGCAACAATTCATTGAGGGCTGAGTTATCGACCCCCGCCTCAAACAGAAGCTTAAGGGCGCGCGCCGCGCGATCGTCTGGCGTCAGCAAGCGCGGACGGAAAACGCGGTTGACGAGGTCGTGCGTCCGATATGCGGTCTCCTTGCTGAGCACGCCTGTCTGTTGAATCCGTTCCAGGAAGACCCGGTAATCTTCGCTTGGCGACCACTGCCGTAGCAGCGTCTTCATTTCGTTGATAAGTGCGGCACCTTTGGTAATGCTCACCGTATAGTGCCGCGCACGGGTTTCGATCGGTGCTGAGGTCATCCGCGCCTGCTTTCGCCTTCGAAGTATGGATAAACCTTCACGCCATCTTGAAACGCCGCGTAGTATGCGCCGGCTAATCGCACCACCGAATCGCTGCGGCGAACATCCGCCAGGCTGCCTAATCGTAGCGGGCCGGCAATGGATTCTGGTCGCGCAAAATCGCCGAGCGAACTCGCCTGCTCAAGCAGTTTATCACGTTTGCCCAGAGCACCGCTAACCATCGAGAAGAACTCATCCTGCTGGACTTGTAGCAAGCGATCGAGTTTTCGCTCCACGTCACTCGGCAAGCGAAACAGGTGGGCGACCCGGCCGATGCCAATGCTTGTGTCGTGAACCGGCTTCGCGGCACGCAGCGTCGAGCGAACAGCCACTGCGAAATCACTGCGCGGATAGAGGCGGCTCAGGAAATTCATGCCCACCGGTGACATGAATTTCGACTTCCACCAGCCAAGCTCGGGCACTTCACCCAAGGCCAGCACCAAAATGCGAAGACGGAGCAAAGAATGGATATCGGTTCGATCAGCTATCATGGTTTATCCGCCGTAGCGCAGATCGACAAACAAACGGGCCGTTCGCGTCGGCATTGGTTCGATCCAAGTGAATTGAGCGTGTCTACGCCAATCATCTAGTATCTGGCGAGCAGTGCCAGTCCAAGACGCGTTGTCCCGAAGCATGCCGTAAAGAGTGTAGCATGTATCAAGATTCTAACGGATTACGGTCGCATGACAAATGTCTTTCATTGGTCCAGCTGCGATGGTCACGACTGAGTGTCGCCTGATCAAAGGGAACTGTAGGTAAGCGAGCACTCGCGTCCTCGCTGCGACCGCCGCCCAGCCAGTTTGACGAGCTACGCTGCTGCTTCCTTGCCGCCGGTGTTGAGGAACCTGATGAGGTACTGTGTACGTTCCCAGGAGTTATGCGCCGATCGAGAACGGAGTCCCAGTCGTCGGAATACTCGTCGCACTCACGACAGTGGCAAGGCTGTCGGGCAGGGTGCCTTTGACCGATGTGCGGAGTGATCTCCTCTAAGCGTGCCATGTCCACCTATTCTCGATGAACGAAACGAGCCGCCCGCGACGCCGCAAGCGCGCGAACGGCTCAAATGAGTACGATGTCAGACGGCCATCAGCCGACTTCGCGCCGATTACTCCCCCGGGATGTCCCCCAACATCGCGGCGTATTCTTATCTCGCGCCAAGCGCAATTTTATATGTGAATAGGGTAGAGGTCAACAAGTCAGTAGTGTGCAACCTAACATTGCCTCTTCGACAAAGAACAGGTGTTTACACTGGCTAGAGTTGCAGGCTTCGCGTGAGAGCAGCTTACCAGATAGTTCAGTATGCCACTTTTCAGCTGCCCCCGCTCTGCCCGGATTCGCCGGAATGGTACGCGCACATGGTCGCCGTCGCCCCGTACGCGCGCGGCGTGAACGCTCTGAAGACGCTGTTCTCCGCCGCGCTGTGAGCGCGCGGCGATCCGCATCACGGCGGCCGGCCGCACGACGGAAGCGGGAGTGTGTTATACTCCGTGCCACCCTTGCAGAAAGGCCCGTTATGAACCAAGCAAAATGGATTGTGTTGTGCGCCGCGATCGCACTGGCGGTTTCCGCATGTGGCGGGAGCGCCACATCGGCGACCAAGACCGCCTCCGGCCTGCAATACACGGACGAAGTGGTCGGCGCGGGCGACACGCCGCAGCCGGGCGATTACGTCGTCGTGCACTACACCGGCGCGCTTCAGGACGGGACGAAGTTCGACTCGTCTCTCGATCGAGGCGAGCCGTTCGTGTTCCAGATCGGCGTCGGGCAGGTGATTTCCGGCTGGGACGAGGGCGTTGGCTCGATGAAAGTCGGCGGCAAGCGCAGGCTAACTATCCCGCCGGAGCTGGGCTACGGCGCGCGCGGTGCGGGCGATGTCATCCCGCCGAACGCGGCGTTGATATTCGACGTCGAGCTACTGGACATACCGAGAGTGAAGGTCGAGGACATCGAGGATGGCGGCGGGGCAGTCGCCGAAGAGGGTGATACCATCGTCGTGCATTACACCGGCACGCTCGAAGACGGGACGAAGTTCGATTCGTCGCTGGATCGGAACGAGCCGTTCGAGTTTGCGCTGGGCGCGGGGCAGGTCATCCCAGGCTGGGACATCGGCCTGCAGGGCATGAAGGTCGGCGGCGCGCGCAAGCTGACCATTCCGCCCGAACTGGCCTACGGATCGCGCGGCGCGGGCGGTGTCATCGCGCCGAACGCCACGCTTATCTTCGAGGTAGAGCTGCTGGAGATCAAGTGAGGAGGTAACTACCCAGCCTGCGTCATTGCGAGCGTCGTTTGCGAAGCAATCTCCGTTCTGATGAGCGACGATTCCTAGCCGTGTCGGAGACTGCTTCGTCGCAATCCTTCGACTGCGCTACGCTCCGCTCAGGATCGCTCCTCGCAGTGACGGCTGAGTAGTTACATGAGGAGAAGCTATGCAGACGACGACCACAATTGAGCGGCCAGCGGCTCGACTCAACCCAAGAAGCTGGAAGAAGGTTCTCGATACCTGCAACGCGCCAAAAGAAGAACTGGACTTCGTATCGCGCTGGCTGTTGATCGTCCGCGCCTGCGTGTTCCAGATGACGCTGACCTCGACGTTCATCGGCGGCATGCTCGCCGCCGCCGATCTGCGCGCAGTTGGCCTGCCATTCAACTGGCTGCCGTTCGTCCTGTGTGTGATCGGACTGGTGATCGCCCACGCCGTCAACAACATGGTCAACGACTACTTCGACACGAGCGGCGGTGTGGATACCGAGGACTACGTCCGCGCGCAGTACGCGCCGCATCCGATCCTGGCCGGGATCATCAGCAAGACCGGGCTGCGCAATGCCATCCTGATCGCGAACGCGATCGACGTGTTGATCGGAATCGCCATTCTCTCGTACTGGGGATGGGAGCGCGGCTGGCCGCTGCTCCTGTTTGCGCTGGGCGGGCTGTTCATCAGCGTGTTCTACGTCGCGCCGCCGATCCGCCTGAAGCATCACGGGCTGGGCGAGCCGGGCGTGTTCGTCGTGTGGGGGCCGCTGATGATCGGCGGCACGTACTTCGCCGTGGCCGGCGGCATCCGCCCCGAAATCTTCCTGGCCAGCGTCCCGTACGCGCTCCTGGTGACGACCGTGCTGATCGGAAAGCACATCGACAAGCACGATGCAGACACGGCGCGCGGCATCCGCACACTGCCGGTCATCCTCGGCGAGACGGCCTCCAGGCGGCTCAACCAGACGCTGATGGTCTCGTTCTACGTCATCGTCGCGATTCTGATCTTGACTGAAACGGTCGGCGTGTGGGCGGCGCTGGTCGCGCTGGCGCTGCCGCGACTGATCCAATCCCTGCGGCAATATTCGCAACCCAGGCCGGACAAATACCCCAGCGGCGAGCCGATGGGGCCGCTGTGGTACGTGGGTGTCGCATTCTATCACAACAAGCGCGCCGGCATCTTGTTCGTGCTGGGGCTGATTCTGAGCCTGCTGATACCGGTGCAACTGCCGTTTTGAGCGTAAAACGTATTGCGTGTTCCGTTAGGCGAGGTTTTTAGTTCCGCCTCGAATCCAAATCACCTGGATCTGGCGGCACGTCCGATGCGTCTACCCACCAGTCCTGGCCCGAATCGAGCGCATCCTCCAGCACGTCCATCGCCTGTTCGATTGTCTCACGCAACTCGAGCAGCCGCTTCTCGTCGCCGGTCTCGAAATATCCGCCCTCGTCGTTCACGACGAGACCCTGCCGCGCGAACTCGTCTTGAAGGCGATGCAGCAGTTCGCAGATCTCGATGTGCGTCAGCGGCGGCGCGAACTGTGTCTTCACGAACAGAGAGTACATCACCATCCGCTCGCCGTCCGCGGCGTCAAAGCACATCATCAGTCGCGCGTCGTCGTCGAAGGCAAGTAAGAGCGATTCGCACTTCGGGTGCGGTTGGATCGTCCACCCGCGCCAACGCGTGTCCAGTTCGACGATGTGCTCTTCGCCATCCTCGAAAGTGATGTGTGGCCCCTTCAGCTCGAAGTCGAGCCAGCGGCATGGCCACTCGTAATCTTCGCACCAGGCGCGGATCATCGCCAGCGCGTCGTCGAGCCGATCGGGGTCGTCCAGCCGACCATGGTAGTGAATCGTCATACCCATCTGAGACTCCTTACACTGCTGATTCGCTAATTCGCTGACTCGCTACCACACCCGACATACTAACCCCTTCAGGTATTCCGCCTCCGGGAAACTCAGCAGTATCGGATGATCGCTCGACTGCGAGAGCTTCTCCACGATTTGCGCGTTACGTCCGGCGTCGAGCGACGCGCCGAAGACGATCTTCTGAAAGAGATCGGGCGACACCAGACCGGAGCAGGAGAACGTCGCCAGGGTGCCGCCCGGCCGCAGAATCTGCATCGACACCAGATTGAGGTCCTTGTAGGCGCGCGATGCCCTTTCGATCTGGCCGGCGGTGTGGACGAACTTCGGCGGATCGGCGATGATAACGTCGAAAGTTCTCCCCTCTGCCCGAAACTGGCGCAGCACGCCGAAGGCGTCGCCTTCGACGAAGTCTTCGTCGCGCGCCGGGAAGCCGTTCAGCTCGACGTTGCGTCTCGCGAGCGCCAGTGCCTCCGCCGACGATTCGACGTTGACCGCACGCCGCGCTCCGGCCACAAGCGCATGGCACGCGAAAGCGCCGGTGTACGAGAACAGGTTCAGCACCTCGGCGTCCTTGCAGTATGCGGCGACCTTCCGCCGGTTCTCGCTCTGGTCGAGATAGAACCCGGTCTTGTGGCCGCGCTTCACGTCGACCAGGAAGCGCAGCCCCTGCCCTGCCGCGCCGCGCTCCGCAATCTCGATTTCGTCCGGCGGCTCTTCGCCGTGAAGGCATCCTTTTGCTTGAGGCAGACCTTCCTTTTCGCGCACGTCCACGTCGCTGCGCTCGTATATACCCTGTGCCTTCGTGAGGTCTTCAAGCAGATCGACCAGCTCCTGCTTGATGTGCTCGATGCCGAGTGTCAACGCCTGAACGACAATCCACGCGCCGTAGCGATCCACGACCAGCCCCGGCAGTCCATCCGACTCTGCGTTGACCAGGCGGCAGGCGCTACCCGCCTCGGGGCGGGCGCGGATTGCGCGCTCCAGGCGAAAGCGCCAGAACGCCGTATCGATCGGTTCGTTCTCATCCCACGTCAGGAGACGGACGGCGATCTGCGAGCGCCGGTTGACGTAGCCGCGCGCCAGGAACTCGCCCTGCGCGGATACAACATCGGCGATGCCCCCATCTGGAACATCGCCGTCCATTCGCTGTATCGCGCCGGAGAAGATCCACGGATGCCGCAGGCGCACCGGCTTCTCGCGGCCGTGTCTCAATACGACCTGACCACCCATCTTGAAGTTTCCGATCAGACCTCACAGGTCTTGAAGACCTGTGAGGTCTACCGGCCGGACAACAGGCGCCCCAACCCGGCTTCGTCGAGAATCGTCACGCCCAGGCTCTGTGCCTTGGCCAGCTTGCTGCCCGGCGACTCGCCGGCGACCAGATAGTCGGTCGTCTTGCTCACGCTGTCTGTCACCTTGCCGCCGGCTGCTTTGATCTTTGCGGCGATCTCGTCGCGCGGCTTCGAGAGTGTCCCGGTGATGACGAAGGTCTTGCCGCCCAAGGCCCCAACCATCGTTCGACCTGCCGTGTCGACCTTCATCTTCGGGTTGATCCCGGCGCGCTTGAGCTTCTCGATAACCATATGGCTATGCGAACCGGACGCCCATTCGACGATACTCGCGGCAATCGTCGGCCCGATGCCTTCGATCGCGGTCAATTTCACCTCGCTCGCCTTGAGCAGGCGATCCAGCGACCCGAAATGCGCAGCGAGCGCCTCCGCCGCCACACTGCCGACGTGCCGGATGCCGAGTGCGACGATCAAGCGATCGAGCGAGCGCGACTTCGACGCGGCAATCGCCGCCAGCAGGTTGTCGGCTTTCTTCTCGGCAAACCCCTCCAACTCGAGCAAGTCTTCGCGCTTCAGTGTATACAGGTCGGCGACGTCCCGCACCAGCCCGGCGTCGATCAACTGCTGGACGATCTTCTCCCCCAGCCCGTCGATCTCCATCGCGCCCCTGCTCACGAAGTGCTCCACCTGCCGGTCGAGCCGCCCCGGGCAGTCGCGGTTCGGGCAGTAGATGGCGACCTCGCCTTCGCGCTGCACGACCCGGTCGCCAGAGTACGGGCATTTCTTCGGCGGGGCGATCTTCTTCTCCTTTCCGGTGCGGGCGCCGGCGACCGGCCCGGCGACGTAGGGGATGACGTCGCCCGAGCGCTTGACGACGACGCGGTCTCCGACGCGGATGTCTTTGCGCGCGATGTCGTCGAAGTTGTGCAGCGTCGCACGCTCGATCGTCACGCCGCCGACGACGACGGGCGCTAGGATGGCATACGGCGTCAGCACGCCGGTGCGGCCGACGTTGATGCCGACGTCGAGCAGTTGCGTCGTCGCCTCGCGGGCAGGGAATTTCAATGCGATCGCGCCGCGCGGGTCTTTGCCGACGACGCCCAACTCGTCCTGCAGATCGAGGTCGTCGATCTTGATCACCATGCCATCGGCTTCGTACGCCAGGTCGTCGCGCCGTCCGCTCCACGATTCGGCATAGGCGATCGCCGCGTCGAGCGAATCGAAGCGCCGCGCGACGTCGGTGACGGGGAATCCCAACGAGCGCAGGTAGTCGAGCACCTCCCACTGCGAGCGAGGAGCGCCGCCATCGGCGACGACGGCGTACGTGAGCAGCGTAATGGGGCGTGTCGCCGTCACGCGCGAATCGAGCTGGCGCAGCATGCCCGCCGCCGCATTGCGCGCGTTGGCGAATGTCCGCTCGCCGGCGGCTTCCTGCCGCCTGTTCAATTCCTCGAAGTCGGCGGTCTCGATGAACGCTTCGCCGCGCACCACCAGGCGGGGCGGCGCCTCCGGCGCGCGCTTCTTGCCCGAAGCGCCGGAGACAGGAATGCGCAGCGGCACGGCCTTGACCGTGCGCAGGTTAGGCGTGATGTCCTCGCCGATCTCGCCGTCGCCGCGCGTCGCGCCCTGCACGAAGACGCCGCCGCGATAATGCAGCACGACCGTCAACCCGTCGATCTTCGGCTCGACGGTGAACGCGACGCGCCGGCCCTGCGGCGCGAGCTTAGAGATGCGCGCCCACCACGCGCGCACCTCGCCGCTGTCGAAGGCATTGCCCAGGCTGAGGATCGGCGCCGGGTGCGCGACCTTGACGAACTTCTCGGACGCCACACCGCCGACACGCTGCGTCGGCGAGTCAGGTGTGATCCACTCGGGACGCTTGGCTTCGATCGCCTTCAGCTCGGCTACCAACCGGTCGTACTCGGCATCCGAGATCACCGGATCGTCGAGGATGTGGTAGCGATAGTTATGGAAGTTGACTTGCTCGCGCAGCTCGCGCAGTCGTTTCTGAGGATCAGCCATTGCCTAGAATTCCTGCAACTCGCCCCTGCTTCGTCATAAGCTGCCTCCGTGTTTTCGCGTTGCAGAGCGTAATCCATTGCGGATGTCGCGGCGCGATCTAGGGCCCCGGCGGCGCGGTCGGCGCGAGATACTGCTCAGCCGCCCAGCCGATGCTGCCGTCCACATCCTTCAACTGCCACCAGGTGAATCCGTCGGCATCCTGCGGGCCGCCGACGACTTCGAGCACCACACCGTCGGCGAGCGATCGAACGAGCTGCCCCGAGGTCGTCGGCTCGTTACGGAAATTCACGCCGCCGACGACGACCACGTACCCGCCCACGGCGATCTCGGTCGGCGGGGGCACCGGCGTCGGGGTCGGCGTGGGCGTCGGCGTGGGCGTCGGCACCAGCGTGAACGTCGGCCGCACCAAGATAGTCGGCGTGGCGGTCGGCGAAGCATAGCTCGCCAGGATCGAGCGCGCGCCAAACGTGCACAGCAGCAACCCTGCCACGCTCACGACGCCGATGACCAGCCATTCGTACCAGGCCAGGTCGGTCTGGCCCGGACGCGGCGTCGGTTCAATCGTTCGATCTCGGTTCATGCTCTCCCCAATCGGACAAGTTCCTTCAGTTCCTCGAATGCCAAACACTGGAGTTTAGAGTCCATACACAATTGCTCGGCGTGGATTGCCAAATCCACGCCTTTTCCGCTGGATTTGCCAATCCAGCGGGAGCGAGCTCTAAACTCCAGTAACCAGGGAACCGAAGGAATTGAAGGAACTCCATAACTACGGCCCACCCGCCGGCGCCAGGTAGAGCTGCGCCGCCCAGCCTTCCGCGCCGTCGATCAGATCGCGCAGGCGCCACCAGGTCAACCCATCCACGTCGCGCGGCCCGTCCAGGATCAGCAGCCGCGCGCCTTCGGGTATCGTCTTGAGCGTCGTCGTCTGCAAGCCCGGATCGGAGCGCAGCCGCAGCGATTCGCCTTCCGTGCCGTAAACCTGCGCGTAACCGCCGACATACAGACCTTCCGGCGTGGGCATGCCGGTCGGAGCGGGCGACGGCGTAGGCGTAGGCACGATCGGCGACGGCGTGACGGTCGCGACGATCGCCGCCGGCCACGCGCCGGGCGGCGCCGGCGGCGCGCCAGTCGCGGCCAGGACGACAAACCCGATCACGCCGATCAGGCCGATTGCGCCGCCGGCGAGGACCGCCCACAGCAGCGAGCGCTCTAGTGACCAGTCGCGCCGGATATGGGTGATCCGTCTGGCAGGCGGGCGGGACTCGGCATCGCTCTTCATTCGTGACCGGAAGTCCGGCTCAGGGTGTGCACACCTGGAGCGACACGTCGTCAATATACATGCCGGTCGCTCCGCCTGTCCCGTCGTTCTTCACGCTGAAACGAAGGTTGAGGGTCTGGCCGGCATAAGCCAGCAGATCGTATTGCGCCGCTGTCCAGGCCGGATCGTCGAGACGCTCATACACCAGATAGTCGAGAACCGCATTGCCGCTCAGCAATGCGACGTATTGAAGGTCGTTGACGGTGTCTCCCGAGATTCGATAACGCTGGAACGACAGCGTCGCGCTGATCGCGCTCGCCGGAATCGTCGCCGCCTGCTGAACGGACGAGAATGACAACTGCGTGATCACACCGCTCGACGTGACCGCGCTGCCCACCCGAACCGCCTGCCCACCTGTGAAGACAGGCGAAGAGACGATTGCCGGCGGCGGCCTGAACGACGGCGTGATCCAACCGGTAAACCCCAGCTCGAACCCGCCGTTGACGATCGCTTCATAGCACGTCGGCGGTATCGGCCCCGTGCCCGCCGTAAAGTCCTTCGCAATCAGAGGCAAATAGCTCTTGAGCGAGTACGACGTGAAGGTCGCCAGGCCCGACCAGGCCGACACGTTGCCGGCGCGATCGAACGCTCGCGCGCGCCAGGTATGCGGGCCATCGGTCACCGTGCGCGTGAAGCCCGTCGCGGGACTCGCGAGCGTCTCCGTGACGCCGTCCAGCGCGAACTCGAACCCGGCCGGATCGCCCGCGCTGGTGAACACGAACGTCGGCGCAAACGTGAGCAGCGAGAGGCCACCGGTCGGCGTGATAAGCGATGGAACAACCGGCGCGGCGGTATCGTACGTGAACGTGACGACCGCAGGCGTTGTGTCCGACACCAGGCTTGACACGAACGCCCGCGCCTTGAGCGCGTATGCACCGTCCGTCAGCGGCGGCAGAGCGTAACTCCACACCGCCGCGCCCGTCGCCGTCAGCCACGTCTGAGCCGTCGCAAAGGCGCTGCCGTCGTAATACAGGCTGCCCGACAGGATGGCTACCTGGACGGCGCTCAAACCCGGGCCTTCGGCCGTGCCGTTGAACGGCGGCAGCACGTTGTAGGCCGCGCCGTCGGCGGGCGAAGCGATCGCCGTGTCGGGCGGTGGCCCAATACAATCGTCCAGAAAGGCCATCGCGCGCGACACCAGCGCGTCGCGTGTCGCCTGCGGATAGACTGTCTCGATTGGGAAACCCACGTAGACGAGGCGGGTGCACGGGCCGCTCGAGTAAGTCAGCGCGGCCGTGCCGCCCAGGCCACCATTATACATCAGCGCGGACGACGCGCCGCCGAGCGGCGTAAAGACGTCGGGCCGGTCGACGTCGTAAGTCCCATGCGTGCCATCGTCAAAGGAGAATGGACTGAAGCCCTCGAAAACCCCGCCAGACACGGCCACGACATTATACGTGCCCGCGTCGTCGTCGACGAACGCAGCATGCAGCGTGCCAGTGTAGAACGACGGGCCGGCGCCGTTCGCTACCAGGTCGTTGCCAATCTCGGCGCCGCTGATCAGGAGCGCGCCGCCGCCGTCAAGGTGCGCCTGCAAGAGCGACTGATCCGTCGCGTTCAAGACGACGTCGGGCGACTCCTCCTCGCCGCCGATCCAATCGACAATCGTGTAGTTGCCCAGGCCAACGTAGCCATCGGTGACGGCAGCGTGCACCGCCGAATCGAAGGCCAGCGTGATGCCTGTCGCGTGCTGCACGATAGTGTCGTAGCGGTTGATCCGATCGAGGAACATGCGGCGGGTGTAGCCTTCCGCGCCGTCGAGCTGCCTGATCAGGCCCGACCGATCGATACGATCGAACCCGTGCACGATCAGGACGGGCGCAACACCGCCGCCTGCGACGCGCGCGGCCAGGACCGGCGTCGGGAACGACTCGCCGCCGGCGTTGACGCCCGTGACACGAACGAATATCAACTGCCCCGACGCTAGGCCGCTCAGCGCCAGCGACGTATTCGACGTGTCGATCGCATTGCCCCACCCGAATCCATCCGTGCTGGTGTATACCCGGTACGCCGTCGCCATGTGGCCGAGCAGGCCGGACGTGTCCGTCGGGCCGGGCCGCCACTCGAGCGTGACCTGGTTCGGCCCACTGTTGCGAACGCGCAGGTGTGCCGGAGGCTCCGGCAGGAACACCAGCGGCACGTTGGGGTCTCGCGAGTTCCAGTAACGCACGATGCCCTGGTAGATAGCCCGCGCCGACAGCAAGTTGAAACGCGGGTCTTTCTCGGCTTCGACATCCTGCGGGTTGTCGTGATAGCCGTTTTCGATCAGCACGCCGGGCATCGCCTCGAGCAGCCGCAACTCGCCCAGGTCCCTCGACTTCTGGCCGCGATCTGGCCAGGCCGCCTCCCAGCCGGTATGAATGTCGTTGAGCAGCTCGGCGTGCACGAAATCCTGGAGAACGTCGCTATTCGGCGTCGGCTCGGACGAGTGGATGTACGTTTCCGTGCCGCGCGCCGTCGTGTTATAGCCGGTGAAGCCGTTGGTGTGATACGAGATGTAAATCCCGTCCTCGCCCGACTCGTACTCCCACTCGGAGAAGATCGGACGAACGATCACGTCGTTCAGGTTTTCAGCATCCGGCAGGCCGACCCATTGGGCGTAGCGCAGCGCCTGCTCTTCCCAGCGTGGCTTGAAGCTTGGGGGAATGCCCGTCGGCGCGAAGTCGCCCACGCCGCCGCCGATGCGAATCGCATCGGCCAGCACGTTGAGACCGGGCGCGGTCGATTGGTTCGTCAGCCGCACGCGATACGCCGCGCCGCCTCGGAACGGATACGTGCCGATGTAGCGCCAGTCGATCCCATCCCGCGCCTGCGTGATCGTCAGCACGGTCGTGCCACCCGCGTGATCCACACCGTAGCGCGCAGCCGCCGTGCGATTCGCCGCATTGGGGAACCACACGTACACGGCGTACTCGGCGTCGAGCGCGGGTGTGAACGTCCACGTCGCAGTGGCCGTCGCGCCGGAGGTGAGCGTGGTCGTGTAGCGATACGTCCCGCTGAGAACACCCATGCTGCCCCACCCGCCCGTCGAGCCGGTGAGCCAGTCGCCTTCCACCGTGAACGTCGGGCTAATGTTGTCCACGATGTGCATCGACGTGATCGTGTCGCGCTCGCGTACCGTCCACGCGTCCGCACCCGCATTCCACAGGTATTGAAGCAGAACCTGGTTGACGATCTCCGCGTTATTGAAGTCCTCGATAATGCCTTCGCCTGACGGGTACGGCGCGCTCGGGTAGTGCGGCCGCTGCGTGCGATACCTCCCCTGTGTCGCAAGCCAGTACCAGCCGTGTCCCGCGCTAACGAAGACGGTCCTGCCACGCAGGCCACCGGAGGCTTGTGGGTTTCCGTATTCAGGAGGCTGCCCACCGGTCAAGGATGAAGGCCGATGCTGATCGCCTGTAGGCTCACCCGGTTTCTTAGGGATGGTGATGGGCGGCAGGAAGGTCGAGAGCAGGCGGAAGGTGTCAGGCCGATCCGGATCGCGGGCTTCGACGTCGATGCGCGCGAAGTTGAACGGCGTCAGCGTCGTCGCCACCTGCTCGTTCACGTCCTCGGCGTCGCCGGCGTCGAAGGAAGCGAGGTAAGAGGCAGGCAGATCGAATCGGACAACTACGCGTTCGGGCGACGCCATGACGTCGGCCAGTGCGACCCCGGCCGGTAACGCAGATCGGATGCCGCGCGCTCCTTCGGCCGCCGTCGGACCGTCGACCATCGTCTGCATCAGGGAGCGAACCTGATCCGTCAACGTGCCGGTCGTTTGGATGGCAATTCGATTCACACACGAGACCACGCCTTCGCTGACGAAGCAGAGCGTGCCTGTCCTGGAGATTGGAGGTTGGAAGTTGGAAGTTGGAGCTTCTGAGGGTGGGTCGCCGCTTGCAATGACGATGGTTGGCGCATGAATCAGGGTCAGCACAGCGATCAGCGACAACAGACCGGCGCAGGCGGCGAGGAGAATCCGAGGCAGACTGTAGCGATTCATCGGGCCACATTATAACAGACCGCGCCGGTCACTGTGCGGCCGGCGCGGGTATGGACAATCTGATGATGTGGATTAATCAGTAGGCCGAGTTCCGCTGATGCACTCAGTAGATGCGTAGGATGAGGGGTAAATAGACTCGCTGACATAGCCCCCGGTAGCTAATGCCGGCCAGGTTGTTGCTCCTTGTCAATTCGGTGATGAGATGGTTCGGGTCAATATACGCATACAGCGTACATTCAACCGGTCCCGCGATCTGACCAGTCAGCGTTGCGGAACCAGCCGGCGGCAACAGCGTCACCGTGCGCGTGAAGAGCGGGCTGTTCTCGCTAAGACGATCGTCGCCATAGAAGCCGACTTCAACATTGGTGGCAGTGATCGGCCCAAAGTTGTAGAGCGTGGCCGTGATGAGCACAGTCGTGGCTGTCGGCGACGTTGTCCAGAGATAGTACGGGCTAACGGCGAGATCGGGCAGCACATCCAGCGTCAAACGGAAGGCGTTGTTCGCCGTAAAGGTTTCGGTGAAGCCGGTGCGATTTGCGATGGCGACGAGTGGATATGTTCCCATGCCAAGTGTGCCAAAGTTCCACGGTGTCGTCAGTGTGATAGACTGCCCGGCCGCCAGCGACGGCACTGTGTCGGTGGCCACGAGTGTGCCCGTGATGGCATCGCGGTAGAAAGCCAGCGTCGCGGTGGGCGCATCGGTCGTGCCGATGTTGCGAATGAGCGTGATGAGCCCCACGTCAGTGCCGCCCCAGTAGTCGACGCCAGCATTGGCCATTTCCAAGTCCGGCCCGAAGGCCGCCAGCGTCGCCGTATTATCAGCCTCACTGGACTCGGGAATGGCGTTCGCCGGATCGGCCACAGCATAGAGTATCCGCGCCCCACCGGTGAGTGGCACGGTATAAGTCGTCGCCAGCGTAGCCGTGAAGCCACCTGCCAAAGTTGTAGGCAAAGTGACGTTGCGGATCAATACGCCGCCTGCAGATGGATCCCCGTCGTAAAAGGCAACGCCTGCGTTACTCACGGCCAGGTCGCCGCTGTTGAGCAGCGTGGCGGTGATGATCACATTGCTGCCAGGCGTGGGATGGTCAGTTGAGATCGCCAAGCTATCCAGCGTCAAATTGCGCGTGAATACGTGCGAGAGGGTTAGCAGATCGGTCTGGCCTTCGGTCGGGATGGTAAAGGTGACGACTTCGCCGGTGCCGGAGATGGTTGTCGTGTTGGTGACCGATGCAATAGCTGTGGCAGCGTAGCTCATCAGCAGTCGACCAGTCGAATCCAGCGCGGCTGTCGGGTAGGCCTCACTGGCACGGTCATTGGTCAACTGCTTAGGCTTGCTCCACGTGTTGCGCGACTGATCATAGAACGCCAGATACACATCGCGCTGGCTGCCTTGGGCCGTGAAGACGGCGGCGATATTCCCGCTGCTGTCTTGGACAATACGGAACTCATCGATGGCCGTGCCGCTGTCCAATGTAAGAGTGACAGTCGCACTGGTGGCAAGGTTTTGCAGGCGCAGTTCATTTCCCGCTAGCCAGACGAGGAGCGGCTGATTGGCGCCGTTATATATGACTTGCGGGTTGCGATGGCCGAGACTATCGTCAGTGCGCTGGACTGGCGGCGTCCAGGCGCTGCTGTTCCAGATGCTGGTGAAGAGTTGGAGCGTCGGCGTGGGATAGCCGGTCGGAGTGACGTATCGGGTATAAGCGATCGTCGCCGCGCTATTACCGTAGCCCGGCGCCAGGTCTACCAGGCCGGGGATAGCATCGACTGCGATGGCAGGCGCGCTCCAGTTGCCATTGTAGAAGGTGTAGATGATGCGATCGGCCTGCGTGACCGTGCCGCCCAACAGTCCGGCGTCGTTCTGTCGCCAGACAGCTAGCAGAATTCCTGCATTGTTACGGGCCAGTTGTGGCTTCATATCCAGTGCAGTGTTGCTGGTGAGCAGCGAGACGGGTGACCACGCGCCGGTCGTCGGACTATAGACCGATGTGGCGATCTCGATCTTCTTGGCGGTAGTCACGTCCCAGGTGGCAGTGATGGGCAGCGTATCGTTCAGCCGCTGCCAGACGGCTACGCCATTGCCATTACCGGCCCAAGCCACCCGCGGTGCGCCGTCGAGCAGGTTGTCGTTCGTCACACTGGCCGGCACGCTCCACGACGAGCCATTCCAGCGGCTGAACGCGATTTCATGCGACTGGCCGACCGGTTTCGTGACGACGTCGTGGACCCACAGCAACAACGCGTTGTCGTTGGATGGATTGACGGCCAGTGACGGCTCCGGGTAGGTGTAGACGTTGCTGACGAGGAGGCTGGTGACCGTGGTCTGCGCGGCGATGTCGGGCGGCTGCAAGCCAGCCGTGGTGGGGGCGAAGGCCTGATGCATGCCGGGCCGGGCGCGGAAGATTGCGTACTCTTTGTCTGCGATATGGCGGATGAGATGCCAATCACTAGTGGCCACATCGTGGAGCACTGCATCTATTGCCAGCGCAGTAGGCGGGTATTTCCACTCAATCTCACCTTTGGCCTCGCGCTCGAACCATCCAGCTCGGAACCTAGCGCCAACCTCACCTTTCAGGGTGATGCTGTCGAATGTCCAGTTTTCGGTTATCGGCCAGTTAATCGGCCCCATTCGGATAAACTTCACCGATCCGTCTGCGCCAGCCCACACTTTGATTTCGACCACAGGCAGCTCATAACGGTAGCCGCCCTCTATACCTATTCCGCCTGCGACACCCAGATTACTAAACTGAAAATAGGGTGGGCTGTCAGCAAAGGCTACGTCAGCGTCTAGTCCAATATGAGCCTTTCCGTCGATATAGAACTCTCCCAGCACTTTGGACACCAGTTCCTCGATATGCAAGATCACGATAGTCTGCTCCACAAATAGGCCCACAGCGGCATTGAAATAGGCTACCATGACTAGCACGGGTTTACGATAGATGTTCCGGGTCGCCTCTACCTCAAACTCCACACTGCCGCGCGGTAACTCCCAAACACACAAGCCAATGGGGTCACTCCGCAGGCTACCGGTGATCGTCGCCTCCAATTTGGTTCCCAGAAACTTGAAGCCTTTTTCAAAACCGGCCGACAGCGAGGCTTCATATGGACCCAAACAGAACAATGGGATCGATAGCTTCCCGGTAAAATCAAATCCAAGTTCGGTTTCACCATCGGGTACGCCAAACCCGGGAGCAGCAATGTCGAATTTGTAAGGGGGCAAGTGAAAACCCATTTCGTAATTCGCTCGACCACTCAAGTCTCCAGATGCGAGTACAGGAAGGCTTGCAAGTCCAGCTTGTGACAGTCCAACCATCCAGACTGACATCAGTGTAGACCAGGGAGCGAAGTTCTGTGGGTCGGACGCCTGTCCGGCCCCATTGTAAGCCACTACGCGCAGCGTGTTACGACCCGCTCGTAGATCCTTGCCCATGTTGAATGTATGGCTCGCCCCAGAAGCACTGGCCGGTTCCGAATAGGCCACGCCGTTCAACATGAAGTCAACCCGACCGGGCGACGAGCCTTTCCAGTCCACTGTCACGTCAATGCGGTTAGAGACTGGGATGCCTTGTAGATAGCGCGCATCAAGCCGATGCTCTGACCGGACGTCCGTGATTTCCACTGCGCCGATGTTGGGCGGTGGCGGTCCGCCCATGCCAGTGAACGTCACTTGTGCCGAAGTGGCGAAGGCCTGCCCTGTCGTCAGGTCTCGCGCGGTGATGATAGCCGTGCCCGGCGTAGATGAGCGAACAGTGGCGACGAAGCGCCCGCTAGCGTCGGTGATGCCGCTGATCGGAGAGAAGGCGTCCACACTGCCGCGGCTGGAAATGAGGCGCACCTGATGCCCTACGGGCGCATTGGAGAGGGTGACAGTCGACGTAGATACCCCGTCAGCTGGGACGGAGGTTGGAGCGGCCACGAGGTTGGGCGTGGGTGTCGGCCCACCCCCGTAGGTGACCACCAAGCGGGCCGTATGAACACTGTTATCCTCCCTTTCCCAGGCGATTACTCGCCGGTGAGTGTTGCCGGCGATGGCCGGGTCAGCGCGTACGATGATCGCCATCGAGTTTCCGCTCGCCCAACCGGGTAGGTCCACAATCTCCTGGACGATGGCCGCCACGTTCGGGCTGCGCCGGCTTTCCAGGAGGTTCCAGACATCGGAGGCCGAAATGGCCCAAGACACAGAAGCGTTCGTCAAGGGGCGGTTGCTCGGACGGTCCGTGCTGGTAAATGTCGATGCATTAGCCGATCGTTGGCCGAAGAACTGCACCGCGATCTCGTTGGCGTAAGGGCCATCAACGGTGAACGCCAAGTGCGCTTCATTGATGACGGCTCCTAAAGGGATCTGAACGTGCTGGAACCGGAAGCCGGACGTGATGGGGCTGCCATTGCGGCAGCGCCCAAAGTAAATTTCATTCGAGGATGTCGCGTAGAAGCACTCTGGAAATCCCAGTGGGCCCGGATCGATGCCAGCGTCATCGGTGCCCAGAATGAGAGGCACGGTGATCGTGGTACCGCTCTGAATCGCTGGCACTGCAACCGACACATGGTACGAGCCAGCCTCACCCGTCTTTATGTCGGCTTGCGCAGCAGGCGCAGCGGCAGCACTGACGCCGCCCGTGACGTTGACAGTGCCAGTCGCTTGTGAAGCATTCACGTTCGTTCCATTTGCATGGTGGGGGGGCAGAGGTAATGAACTTCTGCTCTCTGCAGCCGTCGAGGCTGTGTTGAGGAGTAGCGAGAGGACGATTACAATCTGAAGAGGTCGAATCCGCGGCACGGTGTCCTCCAAGGAACTTACAAAAGACGGTCATCGCATATCATACTATATATTGATCGTCATTTCACCTCCAAACTTGAAAACATTCTACAGCCAATCTCCCCCGGATGCCAAACCACTCGCACTCGCTGGCTCGCTGACTCGCTCACTCCCTCATATACCCCATCAACTTCTTTAGCGGCCACGTATTCACCACCCGTTCCGCCGTGATCCACGCCCGCCGCGCGACCGCCACGCCATAATGAATCTGCGCCAGCGATTCGGGATGGTGCGCGTCTGTGTCAATGCTGAACAGGCAGCCCAATTCGTTCGCGCGCCTGGCATGCGTATCGCGCAGGTCGAGCCGCTGCGGGTCGGCGTTGATCTCTACAATGGTGCCGGTCTCGGCGGCCGCTTGCAACACGGCTTCCATGTCCAGGTCCGCGCCTTCGCGGCCTTTCTCCAGCGCGCCCCCTTCGTACAGCATGCGGCCGGTCGGGTGCGCGAAGATGTCGACGTGCGGGTTGCGGATCGCGGCCAGCGCGCGGCGCGTCACTTTGTCACGATCCTGCCGCAACGATGTGTGCAGCGAGGCCAGCACGACGTCGAGCCAGGCGAGGATCTCGTCGGGATAGTCCAGCGTGCCGTCGGCCTTGATCTCGACCTCGGAGCCGTGCAGCACGCGAATCCCGAGATTCAGCGCATTGACCCGGTCGATCTCGGCACGCTGCTGCCTGAGCCGCTCAGGCGACAGGCCATTCGTCACGCCGAGCGACTGCGAATGGTCGGTGATCAGGATATACTCGTAGCCGCGCGCTTTCGCCGCGCGCGCCATCTCCTCCACGCTGCGCTCGCCGTCGGACCAGTGGGTGTGCATCTGCAGGTCGCCGCGCAAATCTCCAATCTCTAATAACCGGGGCAATTCACTGGTGAACTCCCCCTGATCCTCACGCAGCTCCGGCGGGACGAACGGCACGCCGAGCTTCGCGTACACTTCGGCTTCTTCTCTGCAGAAGAAGTCTTTGCCGTCCTTCACGCGCGTCAGCGAGTACTCGTTGAGCGAGTAGCCCATCTTCAGCGCGATCTCGCGCAGGCGCACGTTGTGATCCTTCGAGCCGGTGAAATATTGCAGCGCCGCGCCCCAATGCCTGGGCTGGATGACGCGCAGATCGACCTGTTGTCCGGTGTGCAGCCGCACACTGGACTTCGTCGGCCCGCGCGCAATGGCCTCGGCGACGTTGGGCAGCGCGTTGAAGGCGTCCATAATGTGCTCCGCGTCCGCAGGCTCGGCCGACACCAGCAGGTCGATGTCGCCGATCGTCTCGCGCATGCGCCGCAGCGATCCGGCGACCGACGCGCGCTGCACGCCTGCGACGACCATCAAGCGCCGCAACATGTCGCGCGCCAGCGGATGAGCGACGCCCAGCGGCGAGCGGCCCGACGCGCCGCGCCGCCGCATCGCCTCGATGTTGGCGATGATCTTCTCCTCAAACTTGCGGCCCAGACCGGGCAGCCCGGCAAGCTCGCCCGCGCGCGCCTTCTTCTCCAGCTCTTCGACGCTCGTGATGCCTGCTTCTTTCCACAGCAGCTTGGCACGCTTCGGGCCCATATCTGGGATGGCGAGCATGGCGACGACGCCAGCCGGGATTACTTTCTGCAACCGCTCGTACAGGCTGAACGTCCCCGTGCGGAGCAGTGCATCGATTTTCTCCTCGATCGCCTGGCCGACGCCAGGGATGGAGCGCAGCTCACCGGCGCGCCACAGCACGTTGACGTCTCGGTCGAGATTCGCGATCTGCTCGGCCACGCGCCGGTAGGCGATGATCTTGAACTTGTTTTCCTCGCCCTCGATGTCGAGCATATCGGCGAGGGTTTCGAAGGTTCGAGCGACATCTTGATTGTTCATGCGGGTCACCTCTCGATGCGGCGATGGGCATGCGTATTATACCGCTCGTACCCGGAAATGGTGACCTGCCCGATCTGCCAAACGAAAACAGCCCCCGCGCTTGCGAGGGCTGTCCTGGCAGAGGACATCAGATCTCGGTTACAATCTGGCTGAAGGTATTGCCGATAGCCGGACCGAGTAGCGCCAGAACGACGATGACGACTAGCGCGACTAAAACGAGTATCAACGCGTACTCGACCAAGCCCTGCCCCTCCTGACGCTCAAGCCACAACATGACGGTACTCACCTCCTCCTCCCCCAGATTGTGATCAGAGTCCCGTTCATCCTATCGCTATTCTACGAGAGTAAGCGCGTCCGGTCTATGCATCGCTAGTACTAAAATCCCAGTCGCGCGATATTAGCCCGGTTAGAACTGTGCACGCAGAAGCGGCAGCCGGCTGACTTCAACCTCCGTCAAACCATTTACGCCGATGGACAACCGTGTGCCGGGGCTGGCGAGCGCCGGCTTGACGAATCCCAAACCAATCGAATCGCCGCCCGGCCGCACCGCAGCGCTCGATACGCGACCCACCGCCGCGCCGTCCACAGTTAGCTCTGTACCCGGCTCAATCGGCGCTTTCGCACGCAGCCCCACGAGCTGTCTGGCGAGCCGATGTCGCGACTCCATGCGCGCGATGATCTCCTGCCCGATGTAGCAACCCTTGGTGAAGCTGACGTCCGGCCACAGGCCAACTTCCAGCGGTATGTATTCTTCGCCGATCTCGCGGCCGAAACCCGGCCGGCCGGACTCGATGCGCAGCACTTCGAACGCGCGCTCGCCCATTGGCGCGGCGCCGGCGTCGATCGCCGCCTGCCACGCCGAGGTCAAAGCCGCCGCATCGGGCGCGAGCACGTGGAAGCCATCGCTCGCGATCGGGTCCGCGCGGGCGACGATGAGACCGTCGCGCGCCGAACGCCAGAAGTGCAGCGCCAGATCGGACACATCTTGCCCGGCGATTCTCGCCGCCACTTCGCCGGCTTTCGCGCCGTACAGGGACAGCATCCCCAGCTCCGCCGGCGCATCGCGCACCTGCACGTCGTCGTTGAAGAAGATGTACCGGCGCAGCCAGTTGGCGACGGCATTCTGCGCGCCGCGCGAGGTGAGCGTGATCGCGTCGTCCTCGCGCACGTACACGACGACGCGATCGACGATGCGGGCGATGGGCGTCGTCAGGATCGTCGCCGCGCCCTGGCCCGGGCGCAGCGCGTTAAGGTCGTTCGTCGACATGCGATCCAGAAAGTCGATGCGCGTCTTGCCCGTCAACTGCAACCGCCCCAGCGGCGACGAATCGTACACGACGGCGGCGTCCCAGGCCGCGGCGTATTCAGCCTCGATCGACGTGAAGACGTCCGGCGCTTCCCAGCCATCGATCTCCACCATGCGCGCGCCGGCCCGAACGTGCGCGTCAAACAATGTGCTTCTCATCATCCTATGATTCCCTCGCGTCTTGCCGGTTCGGCACGCTCCGCGTCGCGCGCCAGGCCAGAATGTCCGCCGTGTGCTCGCGATAATGCTCGATAGAATCCTCGGCGACGAACGCGCTCAGCGGCTTGCCTTTCATCCATTTGAACTTCTGCGCATCCGAAAGCATCGCATCAGAAAAACCATCCAGCCGGTTCAACAGCGCCAGGTGAACATCGTACAAATCCTCGAGAACGCGTTCCAGCGGTCGCCCTTTCTGTTCCTGGTAGAACTGTGCGTTGAGCCTGTCCACCTGCGCCGGCGTCAGGTCGACGTCGGCGGGCGGGATGCCGCGCTCGACCTTGTACAGGTTGGTGACCAGCCGCGACTGCCACACGGCGATGTGCGCCAGCAGGTCTTTGACCGTCCACTCGCCGGCGACCGGCATCCGGGTCATCTGCGCTTCGGTCAAGCCGCCGATGGCCGCCTGCAGTGCTTCCCACTCGCGCTCGATTTCGCCAAGCAGCTCGTCTTTGGTCATGTCTGCTCCGCGGACGATCGAGGATTTGCCTCTCGCCGCGCGACCGGCTGCCTCTCTTGCACTGCCAGCAACACACCCAGCGCGATCAATGCCGCGCCGGCGAAAAACGACAGCCCCAACCGCTCGCGCAGGAAGATGGCGCTCAGCAAGACGCCGACGACGGGCTGCGCGAAGAAGAACAGCGACGCCGTCGCCGCATCCAGCAGCTCGAAACTCTTGTTCCACAGGTAGAACGCGACGGCGGTCGAGCCGAAGCCGACGTACAGGACGCCGGCCGCGACGACGGGCGTGATCGCGCCGATCGTCTGCGACTGAAGCTCGACGGCGGCGACGGGCAGGACGATGAGCACACCTGCCAGGGTGACGCCCATCGTCACGGCCAGCACCGAGAAGCGCTGTGTCGCGCGCCGGGCGAGCACCGTGTACAGCGCCCACGACACTGCTGCGACAGCCAGCAGGAGATTGCCCAGCACCGGATCGCGGGACTGCTGCGTCGCCGGCTGCCCGCCCACAAGAGAGACGGTCATCACCCCGATCGTCGCCAGCGCCAGCGCGGCCAGCTTCGCCGGCGACGGAACTTCGCGCAGCAGCGGCCACGCAAACAGGATGATGAACGCGGGCGTCGCGCTCGTGATGACCGCGCCGGCTGCGGCGGTCGAGAGCGACGTGCCGCCGAACTGCGCCAGCAGCGAAACGCCGAACCCCACGAATCCGACGAGGGCCATCTCGGGCCAATCGCGGCGCGGGATTCCGCGATCGCGCTTGATCGCGAACGCCGGTATCAGGAGCAGCAGCGCCAGGACGTAGCGCACGACCAGCAGCGTCGCGGGCGGAATGACCTCGAGCACGACGTCCGTCACGACGTACATGCCGCCCCAGATCGAAGCCGCCGTGAGCGCGCTCACAGCGCCCAACAGTCGTCGATTCATGCCGGGTGAAGTGTACCGTTCGCGTCGCAGCATGTCAAGCGCTTGCCATCAGTCGTAGGGCGCGTTTCCATACGCGCCGCAAATCGGCGGCTATGGAAAGCCGCCCTACGTCCGCCTGAATGTTTTGCGTGCACGCCGAGATGTTGCGTGCTTGACAATACGTGTCAGACCGTCTATGATCGGCGCCAGCCCAACGGAGCCAGGAGAGAATGGAACAGGCCCCCGCCCACGCTCAGCCTTCCCTTCCCGACACGACCACCGGCATTCACAACAACAAAATCGGCGTCTGGCTGTTCATCGCGTCGGAAGTGATGTTCTTCTCCTCGCTGATCGCGGCGCTGATGCTTATTCGCGCTAGCGCCGGCAAGCCGCGCGAGCTGTTCGTCAGCTCGCTATTGCTCGTCACCGTCAATACGTTCGTCCTCGTCACGAGCAGCCTGTTCATGGCGCTCTCGCTCGCGTTCGTCAGACGCGGGCGGCGGCGCGCCTATCTCCCGACGCTGCTCATCACCGCCGTGCTGGGCACGATCTTCGTCAGCATTCAGTTCTTGGTCGAGTATCCTCGCCTGATGAGCGAAGGGCTGACGTTCAACGGTGTGCCGTACATCTTCGGGTCGATATTCTACCTGCTGACCGGCTTCCACGGCATGCACGTGCTGGTGGGCGTGCTGTGGATTGGGGTCATGCTCATTCGCGGACTGCTGGGCCATTTAGGCCCGAGCAACAGTATCGGCGTCGAATCGGTTGGCCTGTACTGGCACTTCGTCGACGCGGTGTGGATCGTGCTGTTCACGATCATCTATCTCATCTAGCGGAGAGGGGAGACCATGCAGGCAGCGCACTCTTCCAGCGTGCTCAAGTACGTCGGCGTGTTCGTCGCGCTGGCGATCGTCACCGCGATCGAAGTAGGCATCGCCTTCGTCATAGGCCCCACCTCCGCGCTGGTGATCCCGGTCCTCGTGATAGCAGCCGTCGCGAAGATCGCGCTCATCGCCATGTTCTTCATGCACCTGCGCGACGACACCAAATGGTTCGCCCTCCTCTTCATGTATCCCTTCCTGCTGGCCGGCCTGCTGATATTCTGGACCGTCTTCCCGGCCTGATGATCCGCGCGTAACAAAAGACGGGGTCGAGAGTGGTCTCGACCCCGTCGTCATTCCTGGAGAACCCCGTAGCATAGCGCCTTGTGCGCGTTCCTGCCCAACGCCCACGAGGGGCTAGGCTACCTCTCCAACAGCCTGCTAGAAAAGCGTGAAGCCCGGCGGCAGCACCTGCCACAGGAAGAACAAGATCACGCCAAACGCCAGGACGATCACCAGCCACAGCGCCGCCTGCTGCGCAAGCGAGAGGTCTTGCGTCGCAGTAACCTCGCCGGCAGGCGCCGGCGAAGATGCGCGCGCGGCGCGCGAGGGGGCCGGCGTCGATGCCCCGGCGGGCACGAATTTGCCTAGCCAGCGCAAGACGACCGCCATCACAAGCCCCATGAACGGCACGCCGGCCGCGAAAAACAGGACGAATAACATCATGTTGACCTGAATCGGCCCGATCTGGACGATGACCGGTTCGGGTGGCGGGGGCGTCTCAGCCAGCGGCTCACTGACCATTGGCAAGAACAGCCAGGTCGCGAATCCGGATGCCAGCAGAATGGCAATTCCCACAAGCACGTTCTTAGACATGCCGATCCTCCGCATCAACTGCCGTGCGCGCGCGCTTCTCTGACGGCGAGCACGATCCAGCCAATCAGGCCGACTGCCGTAAGAGCGATCCCCACCAGCGCAGCTATCACTTCCAGCCAGGCCTCCAGCGGAATCGCGAACAGCAGGCCCATCAGCCCGAACGCCAGGGCAGCCGGCCAGATCGTCGAGGCAGGCAGATGGACGCCCGGCGGGAGCGTCGGCTCGGCGTAGACCACTTCGTCCGCCTGGGCCTCGCGCGGGCTGGTAAACCAACCTAGAAACCTCATGGCGATGGCCCCAAAGACCGCCATCAAGATCGGCAGCAGGCACGCGCTGATCAGCAAAACAGACGTGACTGCCTTGACGACATCGTCGGTCGTCTGTTGCTGCACACCGGATAGCGGCGCGCTAACCATGAGCACGTTCAGCATCTGAAGCTGCGAGAAGAGTTCCGTCAACATACGTGCGATCACTCCAACACGAGATATGGTATTCCACTACAACATCTACGTCGATCGCGAAGATTTTTGGACGCAGACGCGAAGCGCGCAGATGAACGCAGATAAGATCAAAAGGCTCTTCCAACTTTATGGGGATTTTAGGTCACGGACTGAAGCGAACACGGACTCTTCAGCGTCAGAGGAATTTGTCCGTGTTCTTTTCGGTCAGTGGGGCGAGCATTTCCCGTCCGATCCGGTAGAGCCGATCAAAATCAGCGAAATCTGCGTTTATCTGCGTCCGAAAACCTTTGGCTGCGGCGGGGGCCGCGCTACGAATTACGCCAGAGCGCTGGCGTCGACGACCATCGCCACAAACAACAGCGCCAAATACAACTGCGAGAACTTATACAGGCGGCGCGCGGCCGGCTTGTCCATCTCGCGCGTCAGGCGGTAGGCGTACCACAGGAACAACCCGTTCAGCACGAGCGCCAGCGCCAGATAGACCCAGCCCAGCATGTGGAAGGCGAACAGCAGCAGCGTCACCGCCACCATCTGCAGTGAATACAGCCAGATGTGGCGGCGCGTCTCAGCCTCGCCGCGCACGACGGGCAGCATGGGCACGTTGGCTTTCTCGTAGTCGCCGCGCACGAGAATCGCCAGCGCCCAGGTGTGCGGCGGCGTCCAGTAGAAGACGATCAGGAACAAATAGAGCGCCAGCAGATCGACGCGGCCCGTCACCGCCGCCCAGCCCACCAGCGGTGGCACGGCGCCGGCGATGCCGCCGATGACGATGTTGTGCGGCGTCGAGCGCTTCAGCCACAGCGTGTACACGAATACGTAGTAGATGATCCCGAACACCGCCAGCGTCGCCGCCAGCAGATTGACGAACACCAGCAAGATGGCGAACGACGCGCCGCTGGCGACCAATCCAAACGCGAGCGCCCGGCGCGGATCGAGTTGATGGCGTGGGATCGGGCGATTCTTCGTGCGGCTCATCAGGCCGTCGATGTCACGATCGACGTAGCAGTTGATCGCGTTCGCGCCCGCCGAGGCCAGCGCGCCGCCGATCAGCGTGAAGGCGGCCAACGGCAGCGACACGCTGCCTCGTCCGGCGATCAACATCGAGGCCAACGTCGTCGTCAGCAGCAAGGCGATGATCCACGGCTTGGTCAGATAGAGGTATTTCTTGAACGCCGATCCGCCCGTCGACGGGTGCGCAGCCCCCACATTCGACGCCGGCTCCGCTCGCCCCGGGCGCTCCTGCGCGGGCACCTCGGACGTGACCGGCCCGCTGCGCGCCAGGACGACGGCCAGCGCCACAGCTACGCCCCACGCCGCCGCCGCCACGGCCAAGTGCAGGGCGCGCAGGATGAGCGGCAGCGACCACAGCGCCGTCAAACCGCCCACGACGATCTGCGCGACGAACAGGCCGAGCAGAATCAGCGCGCCGAGTGACACCCGAGGCGCCTGCGCGCGAACCCGCCGCGCTTCGACGGCGAAGAGCAACACCGGAATGCCTGTCGCAAGCGCTGCGAAGCGATGCGTGAAGTGCACCACGACCAGTGGGTCGCTCAACGGCGGTACGATCTCGCTCAGGCACAGCGGCCAGTCGGGGCAGGCCAGCGACGCCCCGGTATTCACCACAGTCGCGCCAAGCAGCGTCAAGACCAGGATCGAAATCGCGGAGGCCAGCGCGAGCGCGAGAATCCGAGAACGGAGCCGGGCCTCAATCCGACCGCCCGCCCCCTCGGCCATCCGACCATCCGACCGCTCGACCACCTGACCATCCGACCACTCGACCAATCGCGCGTTCGTGGCGACGACGATCAGGCAGGCGAACACGAGAAGCGCCGTGCCGAGGTGAATCCACACCGCTAACGGGGGGAGCTCCAGGACGACGGTGACGGCGCCCAGAAGAATCTGCACGATCAGCGCACCCGCGGCAGCCAGCGCCGGTCGCAGGATGGCCGGATGGGAGCGATACGAACGCCACGCAGCCACGACGATGGCCGCGACGAGCACGCTCACCACGCCCGCCACCAGCCTATGCGAGAACTCGATCCACGGCTCGCGCCCGGGCGGGGGAATAAGGTAGCCGTGGCATGTCGGCCAGTCCGGGCAACCCAGCCCTGACCCCGTGACGCGCACAATGCCGCCGACGACGATCAGGACAAATGTCGCCGCGACCGCGGCCAGCGTCAGCGCGCGGAGCCCGCGGTCTACCTTACCCGTTGCCGGGCTAATCCTTCGACTCTCAGGACTGGCGGCCATGCGCCATCCTCATGTCGCGCACGGGGCGCTCGCTGTGGACGGTAGGGATGGTTTCGAAGTTGTACTCCGGCGGCGGCGAGGGCGTCGCCCACTCCAATGTGTTGCCTTCCCAGGGATCATCTCCGGCGGGGACTCTGCGCTCGTGGCTCAGGTAGAGATTGATCATAAACACGAGCACCGACGCGGCGATCAGGAACGCGCCGGTGGTAGCCAGGCTGTTGTAGCGCGTCCAGCCGAAGTCCGCGCCGTAGTCGGCGATGCGGCGCGGCATGCCCATCAGCCCCAGGAGGTGCATCGGGAAGAAAGTCAGGTTGAACCCGATCAGCATCAGCCAGAACTGGAGCTTGCCCCAGCGCTCGTCCAACATCCAGCCGGTCATCTTCGGCAGCCAATAGTAAAATCCTGCGAAGATGCCGAACACCGCCCCGCCGAACAGAACGTAATGTAAATGCGCGACGACGTAGTACGTGTCATGCACCTGCAAATCGACGGGCACGATCGCCTGGAACACGCCGCTGATGCCGCCGATCACGAACATCGTCAGGAAGCCGAACACGAACAGCAGCGGCGTCTTGAGGGACAAATGACCGGCCCACAGCGTCGCGATCCAGTTGAAGATCTTCACGCCGGTCGGCACGGCGATGGCCATCGTCGCGATCATGAAAAACGCCCGTAATTGCGGCGCAACGCCGGTTGTGTACATGTGATGCGCCCAGACCAGGAAGCCCATCACGGCGATCGCCAGCGACGAGTAGGCGATGGCCTTGTAGCCGAAGATCGGCTTCCGGCTGAAGACCGGGAGCACCTCAGAGACGATGCCCATCGCCGGCAGGATCATGATGTACACGGCCGGATGGGAATAGAACCAGAACATGTGCTGCCACAGTCGGGGATCGACGCCAGAGGCGGTAGAGAAGATCGAAGTGATAGCCAGCCGGTCGGCGAGCAGGATGATCAGCGCGCCGGTCAGCACCGGCGTGGAAAATAAGATCATCATAGAGGTTGCCAGGATGGCCCAGGCGAGCAGCGGAATGCGCGTCATGGTCATGCCGGGGCAGCGCATGTTCACGATCGTGACCATGAAGTTGATCGCGCCCAGCAGCGACGACGTGCCGACGAACAGCAACCCCAAGATCCACGTAGTCACACCGGCGCCCGGCGTGAACACGGTCGTGCTCAGCGGCGTGTAGCCCGTCCACCCGGCGCTGGAGGCGCCGGACTCGAACAGGAAGCTGCTGTACAGCATGACGCCCGCAGCCAGGAACAGCCAGTACGAGAAGGCATTGAGCCTGGGGAAGGCCATGTCGCGCGCGCCGATCATGATCGGGACCATGTAATTGCCGAAGCCGGCGAACATCGGGATGATGAACAGAAAGATCATCGTCGTCCCGTGCATCGTGAAGAACTGGTTGTACACGTCGGGATCCACAACCTGCATGCCGGGCTGCGACAGCTCCAGGCGGATGAACAGCGCGAGGACGCCCCCGGCGAGGAAGAACAGGAAGGCCGACCAGACGTACAGCAGGCCGATCTTCTTGTGATCGACCGTCGTCAACCATTCCATCAGGGCGCCGCGCCGCCGCGGCGCAACGGCGCTAATCGTACCGGTTATCGTGGCCATGAATCATCCTTATTTCAGAGTCTGAAGATACGCGACGAGCGACGCGATGTCCGCCGGCGACAGGTTGAGGTTGGGCATCAGCGAGCCGGCCTTGACGGCAGGGGGATCGGCCAGCCACTTCGCCAGGTTGTAGGGTGTGGTCGCCAGCGTGCACCCGGCGAAGCACGGACGGCCATAGACATGGGTGAGGTCCGGCCCCGTCTTGCCCACAGCACCGGGCACGCCTCGAATCACATGACACCCAGCGCAGCCCGCGCTCTGAAAGATCTGCTGGCCGGTCTGCGCCGCCGTCTCGGCGGGCGCGGCGGCGTCTCCGGCCTGACTCTTTACCCACGCCGCAAACTCGTCTTCGGACACCGCCGTGACGACCAGGCGCATGTAGGCGTGGGAGACGCCGCATAGCTCGGCGCACTGTCCGTAATAGTCGCCCGGCCGGCTGGCTCTCAGCAGCGATTGATTGATCACGCCCTGCATCGCGTCGGTCTTGCCGCTTAGTTCAGGCGCCCAGAAACTGTGGATCACGTCGGCTGAAGTGATCTGGAGATTGATGACCCGTCCAACGGGGATGACCATCTGCCCCGCCGTCGCAATGCCAAAATCGGGATAGCGAAACTCCCACCACCACTGATGACCGATCACCTCGACGGAGATCGGCACGCCGGGTTCGGCCGAGTATGCAGCCGCGTCGATATTTTGCTGCGCCCTTACCGCCAGCACGAACAGCGCCACGACGATGACCGCCGGCGCGACCGTCCAGGCGATCTCAAGGCGCGTATTGCCGTGAATCTGGGGTGGCTCGCCGGCGTCCTTCGCCCGACGGCGGAAGCGAAAGGCGGCGATCAAGATCAAACCTTCCACGACGAGGAACACGCTGGCGGCGATGATGAGCACGATGGTGTGGAGATCGGCGATAGCGGCGGATACAGGAGAAGCCGGTTCGAGGGCAGACGGCGGGCCGTCGGGTTCGGCCAATGCCATAGCGGGGAGAAAGAGCGCCAGGAGCAGTGCAACCAGCAACGAGACAAGAATTACACTCCGGGTCCGCGTCTTATTGAACGCGCGCATCGGTCCTCCGTGCCCGTGATGTGAAGCCGTCAAATGGTGCGTCACAAAGGGAGGCTCTTGCCAGATCGAAGCTGCCCACCGTCGCAAGAGCTATAAGTGAATCTTGGCGCGATTATACCATGCACAATCTGAAAAGTAAATCGCCGCCTCGATAGCAGCGAATAGAGAGGGGATGCAGCACCTCGCTGCATCCCCGTATCCACAGCCTTGCGATGGTTTTCAGGCCAACTCAAGGCTCAGCTACAGCCCCCACCGCGTGATCACGGCTGGTAGTAGACGTTCACGGCGACCCAGTCGAGCGAGAAGTCGCGCGCCGTCGAGCTGGCGGTGTTGATGATGCGCACGCGGAAACTCGTGTTGCCGAAGTCCGAAGCGCTCCAGGCGCGACCCCAGGTGTCCGCCGGACCACCCAGCGTGTAGGTGACTTCGGACTTAGTCAGGTTCGGCGTCTGTTTCGCGGTCGTCCAGGTCGTGCCGCCGTCCCACGACAACTGCACGCACATCTTGGGCGCGTTCGACGTGCTGTCCACCTTTGCGTCGAGCTGGACTTCGATGCCGTTGATCGCTGAGGCCGAGAAGGTGAAATTGTAATCGTGGAAGATGTGCTTATCCTTCTTGGCATGCGTGCACGACGTCTGGTTGCCCGTGCCGCTGTTGTTGTCCACCGCGAACGCACCGCCGTCGGTGTGGGCATCCGCGGGATTGACCTCAAAGCCGTTGCCATCGCCACCAGAGGCTGCGGCGTTCGCCGTTGGGCTTCGGAGGCCGGTGTTCGTGGGCGGCGGCGGAGCCGAGAGCGTGCCGCCATCGACCACGAGCGCGTACGGCTGTGGGCCATTGGGGACGTTGAAACCCTTGACCCGGATGGTGTACGTGCCCGCCGTCGCCGACTGAACGTAGACGTTCTCGACGTTGTTCCGGCGATCCGCTGCGCCGCCGGTGGCGCTCCACCCGCCGCTGAACACGTTGCCCAGGTAGGTGGTGGTGCCGTTAGGGGCGACCACTTCCAGATCCAGGTCGTTGACCAGATTCACGCTGGCGGACTCGGTGGAGGGAAAATCGCTCCACACGAGCGTAATCTTCAGTGGACTGCCGCCCGCGCTGACCACCGATTGGTAGGTGGTCGTGCTGCCGGTGCTCGCGCCACCGCTGGTCACGTCCGCAAACTGATGGGAGCCATCGGTAGCATTCGCCACGTTCACACGGCCCCAGCCCTCGTGGTTGTTGGGGATAGGGAAGTCGTTGTCGTTGGCGCCGTCGTTGTTCTCGTCGAGCATATCCACGGCAGAGTTGATGAGCGTCGCCTTGACCAGTGCGGCGCTGGCGCTCAGACTGTGCGCCTTCTGGTAGAAGTCGCGCACCACGGTCGCCGCGCCAGCGGTCAGCGGGTTGGACATCGAAGTGCCGCCCATGCCCTTGTAAGCCACGTTGCGCGGCATGCCCCAGCCGTCCCACTGATACAGACCGTTCTGCGGATTTACCGGATCGCCATAGCCTTCCTGATACAGGCCGGAGTAGCCGGAGAGGATCCAGGTGCCGGGGGCCACGACGTCGGGCTTGATGCGGTTGTCGTCCGTCGGGCCACGGCTGGACCACGAAGCCATCTGCTCCTGGTTGCCCGCCGTGACATCGCTCGCCAGCGGCTCGGCCGGGAAGTCGGCGGGGTAACGCTGACCCCACGTGCCCAGGAAGTTGACCTGGTTGCCGCCCATGCTCGAGCAGGTCTGGCCGGTCTGGTATAGGTCGTGCGAGGTGTAGGTCAGGCTGGTATCGCACTGGTAGTTCCCCTGCCGGTCGTTCTCGCTCGCGCCGACGGTGAGCACGTTCTTGGCGGTGGCCGGGGAGCCGGTAGAGTCGTTGTCCACCACCCCATCCGAGTTGGCGTCGGTGCCCTCGTTACCCGCCGAGAACGTGATGACCATGTCCTTGTTCGTCCAGATGAAGCTGTCGGCGTTGGCGCTGTCCAGCGTGTAATCGCCCGCCACCGCGCTGCCCCAGGAATTGGAATGGATACGCGCCCCAGCATTGTATGCCTGCTGGAAGAGCTGCTTGATGTCGTTCGGGATGCCGATGAGATAGTAGCCGTCGGGACTGCCGGAACAAGCCGCGTAGGTGTCCAGATATTCCTCTACAGCCTGGAAGACGAGCCGGGCCGCCGGGGCCGTGCCCTTGCCCTCCCCGTTTGCGCCTCCATCGCCCAGCACCGAGACTGACACATGCGTCCCATGCCCGCTGTCCACATCCACCGGGCCATCCGGGATCACGTCGTAGCACCGGAAAGCGTCGGGGGCGCTCCAGTTGTAAATGGCGACGATGCGACTGGGAGGAATGTCGGGGTGTGCGCCTGCCGTCGTGCCATCGCCAAGACCGGTATCCGCGACGGCGGCGATCTGGGTCGAGCCGTCGTATCCGAGTGCATTGGCCGTGTTCGCGCCCATGATGACGCCCGCCCCGTACTCGTTGTGCTTCTCCCGGAACGTAAAGTTCTGCACCCAGGCGACGTCGAGCACGTGGGCGACTGCGTCAAGTTGAGCAGCGTCGGCTGCTACCAACAGAATGTTCTCCGCGCGCGCCAGGACTTGGGCGCCGGTCGATGCGATCGCCGCGGCTGACACACCGGCATCCGCGCCGCGCTCGACTCTCACGGTGTAAAGGTGCGTTCCGTCGCGCGCCAGATTGGGGCTGAGCTTGTAAGCCGGATGGAAGAGACCCACCCACGCGACGCCGCTCAGGCCCTCCACTTTGCGCGCCTGCCCCGGGTTCATGCGCGCCTTGAAGGCGAAGTCCGGAATGTAGTCCAACAGCTCTGCCCCTGCTGCGGCGACCTCATCCTTCCAGGCCTGTTCCACCGGCCCGCGAAACTGAACGATGTAATAGCCGCGCTGGCCAGGGGCGTAGCCGGCAATGGTGAGGCCGGGCGGAATGTCCGGTCTCTCACCGCGAGCCGGCATGAACGTCGCCGCCTTTAATCGAATGGGCGCCGGCTGTCCCTGCGCGGCCGGGCCGGCCAGGCCGACACCCGGCGCCAGCAGCGCCAACAGCAGCGACATAACCAACGCACATGTGTAGAGCTTGTTACGCATCAGATTTGCCTCCTCGGTGGCTTGTGTGTGAGCTGGGGCACGGCGCGCGTCGGCGGAGCCAGCTCGGATTCCCCGCCAAACCGTTCACACCAACTTCAAACAACTCCAATTACAGCAACGTCCTCGCGCAAGAAATTACCTGCGCGAGGACGAAATCCTGAGAGCCGTAACAAGAAATACCAATCGAGAGTTGACGCCAATTCTTAGCCCACCCGGCCCACGGCTGTCACCCTGACCCTGAGTGTAGCGAAGGGGAAGGGTCTCGCCCGCTCGGATTGAGATGCCTCGATATTATAAACCAAAAACGACTCTTTTTGGTAAAGAAGTGGTATGAAACGAGGCAACAGATCACCGCTCAGCGGGCACCTACTAACCTGCCGACAACCCGGACATATCTCCGCTCGAATACACTGCTGTCATGCGGCGCTTTGCGCAGGCTACGCGTCAAGTCTAACCCGGCGTAATGCAGTTCCTGATGCATGCCGGTCCGCCACAGCGGCGCGTCGCTCACGTCGTAAACGATGCCGTCACAGGCGATGTATACGGGCCTGCCTGTAGTCCCATCGTACTGGCGCAGCTCGGCCTCAGTGAAGACGCGTTCCTGGGGCATGGGGACGTGTTGCGTGTTTCGTGTTTCGTATTGCGTATCCGGATGACGGAACAGGCAATACGGAATACGTCATGATTTTGGTGGTGGGGCAATGCCGACCAAGATCGTCAGGCGTGTATCGCTTCGATTCTCGACGCCATGCGAGACGCCGGCCGGCGCCCAGACCAGCATCCCCGGCCCGGCTCCGCGCACTTCATCTCTGACTGTGAACACGCCCCGGCCTTCGATGACGTAGTAGAACTTGTCGGCGGCGGCGTGTGCGTGCGCCTCCTGCGCCTGCCCGGGTTCCAGGCAATTGAGGCCGACCATCACATAGTCGCCCTGAAACAGCGTCGTTTTGAAGTGCTTGTCGGCGCGCGCGTCGATGTGGTCGTGGTAGTCTTTGAACATCTCATCCTTCATCCTTCATCCCTCATCCTTTCTACAAGCCGACATATCGATCGATCCGCTGGCCGATCAGGTTTAGGCTGCCTCGCCAGAAGTCCGGCTTGCGGATGTCGATGCCGAAGCGGGCGGCGAGATCGGCGGGCGTGCCCTCGCCGGTGCTGGCGAGCAGTTGCTCGTACTCCAGCACGAACGATTTGCCGCGCTCCTTATAGATCGCGTACAGTCCCAGGCCGAAGAGCAGGCCGAAAGCATAAGGATAATTGTAGAAGGACAGGCCGGCGGAATAATAGTGGGGCTTCCACGCCCACATATACTTGTGCAGGGTACGCTCGTCCAGGCCATCACCATACGTCGCCTTCTGGCAGCGCAGCATGATCACGCAGAAGTCGTCCGCCGACAGCTCCGACTTCGCGCGGCGCTCGAAGACTTCCTGCTCGAACAGGTAGCGCGAAGAGATGTCGACGATGACCTGCGCCGCGTCGATGAGGAAAGACTCCAGGATCGAGAGTTCTTCGTCGGCGCTCGCCGCACCGGCCAGCGTCGCATCGGTGATGATCGTCTGGCAAAAGATTGAGGCGGTCTCGGCGAGCGTCATCGGCGTCACCGTCTGCAGAATGGTCTTGCCGACGTGGCAGTCGTTGTGGAAGGCGTGACCCAGCTCGTGCGCCACGGTCCCGACCTGTTCGAGCGAGCCGTCGAAGTTGCACAGGATGCGCGACTCGTCGACGGCGTCGATGGACATACAGAACGCGCCGCCCCGCTTGCCGTCGCGCGGCTCGGCGTCGATCCAGTGGTTGTCGAAAGCCCGCCGCGCCAGGCCGGCCAGCCGATCACTGAAGGTGGCGAAGTGCGCCAGGATGAAATCTCGCGTCTCCGGCCAGGTGTAACGTCGCTCACTTTTGCCCGCCGGCGCGAACAAGTCCCACCACGGCAGCCCGCCGTCGTGGCCGAGCCGCTGAGCCTTTGCCCGCAAGTATCGCCGGAACATGGGGAACGAGTCCTGCATCGCGCCGATCATCGTCTCCAGCGTCTCGCGGTCGATGCGCGCCTGGTCGATCGACGCATGCAGCGCGTCGACGCGCCCGCGCCGCTTGTTGAGCGTGCTCGTCGCGCCCTTCACGCCGTTGAGCGCGGCGGCCAGCGGCTCGCGGACAGTTTCCCAGGCGGCCAGCTCGGCCTCGTAGGCGCGGCGGCGCACGCCAGGATCGGGATCGTGGCTCAGGTTTTGCAGCGCCGCGATCGGCATCTTTTCGACTTTGCCATCGCGCTCGAAATCGACGGTAAGCTGCGAGCAGACGGTGCCTTGCAGTCTGCTCCAGGCGCTCGGCCCGCTCAGCGCCAGCTCGGCGGCCAGCGACTCCTCGGCATCGCCCATGAGGTAGCGACTCTGCTCGGCCAGCTCGCGCAGGTAGAAGGCGTGGACCTTCGCCGGGCCGTCCTGTTCGAGCACGACGGGAAGCGCGCCTTCGACGCTGCCGATCCACGCCTGAAAGCGCACGCCAGCTTGCTGCAAGCGCACGCCCTGCATCTCAAGCTCGGACAACAGGCGCTTCGCCGTCGTGTTGTATGAGTCCGTCGTCACGAACGACCAGATGTAAGCGCGCAGTGTCGCATACTGCCGCTGGATGGCGTTCATGCGATCCAGGTAGCCGTCGATCGCCGCCTTCACGGCGGCGGCATCCTTGGCCGCCCGCGAATCCGGCGGCAGCCTTGCGATCTGCCGCTCGGCCAGGTAGGCTTCGAGATCGTCCAGCATGGATTTCGTCTCGACGACGGCTGCCGAGAATTCATCCGATTCGAGGCCGGGATAGACGTTAGACAAGTCCCAGTGTGGCAGGGCGCCTAAATCCTTAACACGTGATGCCATTGGCTCTCCTGTGACTGAATCTTTTGACCAGCGCTCAGAACCCATCCCAAAACCGGATCGCAGGCTTCAGCCTGCCTTGTCTACAGCGGACTGAAGTCCGCACTCCAGGAGTTTTCGAATAGACACTTATTTTCGCACGAAGTGCGAGTCTTGCAAAGCGACGGTCAGCCCGGTGTGCACGCAAAACATGTCAGCGGAGGCGGCTCCCATGCCGCCGGATAAGCCGGGCGTGGGAGCCCGGCCTGCTTTCCTGACAAACTTTGCGTGCACACTCAGCCCGCGATTGAGGTGCCGTATCTGCCGGTGCCAGAAGTTTAGCCGAGGCTGTGCTATACTTTAGAGTGGGTTAGAAACACACGGCAAGGCCAACATCCCGTGCCGGGAGGTTCCCGTGAGCGACACTGTTACCCTTAAAGTCTCAATACCGAAAGGCACTTATCGCGCCGTCCAGCAAGTCGCCGAGCAGAGGCATAAGACCGAGGCGGAGGTCGTCATCGAGGCGGTTCAGGCGTTTCTGGAAAAGTCTCAGCCCGATCCTCTGTTGGGACTGTTCGCCGACGAGCCTGACCTGATCGACGAGATCGCCTCTGAAGCGATGCGTGGAAGAGAAAATACACCTTTGCGCCTGAGTGGGGCGGCAGGTGGATAAAACTCTCCTGGATGCAGATTCACCCGCGCAACATGCGAACCGGCGAAGCGATCAGCCACACGACCGGCAGCATGGATCCCAGCGCTGCGACCCACACGGCCGCTTGTACACCGAGCGCCTGGCCCAGCAGGCCGCCCGTCAGCACGCCGATCGTCGCCGCACTGCCCTGCACAAACTCGACGCTGGCGTTCATCCGGCCCAGCAGCCCATCCGGCGTGACGATCTGCCGCAGGCTCAGCGCGTGAATCGTGTAGATCGTGCCCACCAAGTCGCCCGCGATTTGCCCGACGAACAGGAACGCGACGGCGGCCTCGCCCACATACGCGGCCAGCGGAATCAGCAGGCCGAGCACGCCGCTCAACACGGCCGAGCCGATCAGCAGTCGCCCGACGCCGAAGCGCCGGGCGGCCGGCGCAGCGAGCATCGCGCCAAGGAGCGATCCGATCCCCCCGCTCGCGATCAGCAAACCCAAGACCGCCGGGCCGATGCCCAGCTCGCGAATCGCGTACAGCCCGTACAACGCGGCGTAGAAGTTGCCGAAAAAAACACTGGTGATCGCGGCCGCGGTCAGCGCGCGCAGGATCGGATGCGTCGCCAGCGCGCGCAGCCCGTCGGCGATCTCGCGTCGCAGGTTCGGATGCGCCGGAGGCGCGGGGCGTGGCTCCGGTTTTCGAATCAGCGCCAGCGAAACCGCCGATGCCAGAAAGGACAGCGCGTCGACGGCGACCGCCAGCGGCGCGCTGAGCGCCTGCACCAGCGCGCCCGCCAGCGCCGACCCACCGATCTCGGCGACCGACTCGCTCGCGCTCAGCTTGCTGTTGCCTTCCACGACGTGCTCGCGCTCGACGAGCGACGGCAGGTAGGAGGTGTACGCCACATCGAACAGCAGCGCCAGCCCGCCGGCCAGCGCCGCGACGACGTACAATTGCTCGATGCGCAGCGCGCCCAGCAGATAAGCGACCGGGATCGAGGCCAGCAGCGCCGCGCTGGCCAGGTCGGCGGCGATCATGATCGGCTTGCGTCGTGTCCGGTCGATCCAGGCGCCCGCCGGCAGCCCGATCAGCAAGGCCGGCAGCGATCCGAGCGCGGCCAGCAGGCCCATCTGCGCGGGCGTGGCCGACAGCGTCAGCACGCCGACGAGCGGCAGCGCATCGCGGCTGACGACCGAGCCGAACTCGGAGATCGTCTGCCCGGCCCATAGCTTCATGAAGTCTGCGTGACGCCACAGGCCCGTGAAGCGCGAAGTCACCATCATAGCGTCGTCATGTCATCTCACCACAGAGAACGCATAGAAACCTGGTTTCTCGGAGAAACCAGGTTTCTGGGATCGGCAGGCGCAGATTTTACCGCGTTCGGCGCGGTCGGCAAGTTTGGCGTGGAAGAACAGGGGTAGGCAGACCTGGCATGTCTTCACACTCATGAGCGCCGCCGCCCTTGGCGGACAAGACCTGCCAGGTCTGTGCCACTGTGAGAAAGCAGAGTGGCCCCGGCACATGCCGGAGCCACCTGACAAACGGCTACACGCGATTCAGGTTACGGCGTGGGGCCGGTGTATCTAAAGATCCACAGCCCGCTATCCCTGTCGCTGGCTGCCACATACGTCGTCTCGGTGGGATCAGCGGGGAGCCGGAAGACCTGGACGCCCCAGAAGTCGTTGCCGCCCGAACCGATGAAGTGGCCGACTTCCTGTATGCCGCCCGGCCCGAACGTGGCCACCCGGAAGCCTCCGGCGTAGTAGGAGAAGTAGGCCAGGTTGCTCTCGATGTCCGTAGCGACCTCGTGGACGGTCAGGTTGCCGGAGCCGAACGGGTTGGCGACGGTTCGGACGAAGGCGGGGTTGAGACCCTCCGGGATAGCGTAGGTGTCGATCTCTTCCAGCGTTTGCGCGTTTAAGAGGTGCACGTAGCCCCAGCCGTTGAACTCAGCTGTTGCCGAGGCGGTAATGGGAGGACTGCCGCCGATAAGCAGATCTCCGGTGCTCCGCGCGACCGAGACGGCCGGGAGGGTGATCAGCGTGCCGATCACGGTTGGCGAGCCTGCGTTGACAGGGTTAGAGCCGCCCATCGTGAATAGCCCACCACCAGGAAGGTTGTAGACGATCGCACCCGCCGCGCCGTTGAGTTGTGCCCAGGCGATCTTGTTGTCGAAGCGGCACAGTCCACGTCCGATGAGCGCGATCTTGCCCGCCGGATTGGCTAAGTACGGATCGCCCGCCGGGATGCCTAATGCCGCGTCGGGCGGGCAGCCTCGCCCCACATGCACGACCTCACCGCTCATCGTAGCCCCCGGCAGGGAGGCGATCGCGATGGTGAAGGCGCCCTCGCTGGCCGGGCGGGATCCCGCAAACGCGCTGCTCGTGAAGGACGTGATTCGACTGGGGCTGAAGTCCTCATCCGTGCCGATGATGAACTTGTTGTTGTGGCTCCACTCGGCGTAGTGGCCGTTCCCCTCCGGCGGGGCGAGTCCCGTCTCCGGATCGGGATCAGTGAAGGTCGAGTCGTTGACGAACACCGGGTTTGCCGGGTTGTCCACGTTCAGGACGATGTATCCTGCATCCCAGTAGGACATGAGCATCAGCCAGTGCCCGCTCACTTTCTTGACCACCATGTCGTGGAGAAAGCTGGCCGCGAACGAGCCAAGCCCGGCTGACTGACCGTCTTGAGCGTCGGGCCAGTCCGCCAGGCCGACCTCGGCGATCCTTGCAGGGGCGCGCGGGTCGGTGATGTCGAAGATGTCCACGTCGGCGAGTTCTTCGTCGTCGACGATCACGACGTAGGCCTTCCTCACTTGCTGCCAGGCGAAGGCGCTGTGGATCTGGTTGGCCCGGGTCACCCCGCCCACGGTGCGGAAGTCGCCATAGTTCTCGACGAGCGTCACCGGGCTTGCGGGGTTGGTCACGTCGTACAAGGAGAACCCGCCGACGCGGTTGGGGATCGTCCCGCAGGATTCGCCGTTCACCACCAGAAGATCACCCTTGAACGCCGGCGTGTTGAGCTTGATGGCCTGCACGCCCTCACCCACGTACGTGCCGGGGGTGGGGACGAACCCAACCTGGGTTGGGCTTGCCGGATTCGAGATGTCGATGATGTAGACACCACCGCCCCCATCGGGCAGACATCCGGGCGAGAACTGCCCCAGGTAGGCCGTGTTCCCGAGGACCGCCACATCGGAGATCAGGCCCGGCGCGGCGTCGCTAACCGTCAACTGCCCGACCAGCTGGACGTTCAGGCTCGAAGCGGGAAGGTGTCCTCCCGGGGCGCCGTGCTGCTCCCCAGCGTCGTCGCCGTCGGTGATGCCTCCGCCGTGGTGGAGTTCATCAGCCTCGAGCGGCGTGTCGATCACGCCGTCGCCAACTACGTGACGCTCCCCGATCTGGTCGGCTAGCACGACGCCAACAGCGGTCAGGATGAGCGCCATTAGCAGCAGTATGCTGACGAACGCACGTTTCGCCTTTCGATCGGTTATCATGTGTTGCATGGTTTGTTCCTCCCTTGGCTTGTGATGCCCCTTTGGCTTCTGATAGTGAATCAAGCGTGCATTTCAGCCTGATGTTTTGTTCTGTATCACCCCCTTCCACCTTACTCCGTGATGCCATCCTGCTGCTTGTGTAGCATGTCCATCTCAAGCGGGGTGTCAGGAACACCGTTATTTTCTGACGCATGTGTGTACCCCGGTTGCATGGAATTGCGCTTCGTCGACTCGAGTACGCTCGCGAAGAACCACCCCCAAAATGCCACTTCTCAAAAGAGTGAAGGGTATATCACGAATTATATCTACAAAACGCGCATATGTGTGTCAGAATTTGTTAGAGTCTCAGCATACGAAGTTCCAAGGCCGAGAATCAACATGGCTTCTACCGCTCGTCGGGGGTTTGTGACCCTCGACCTCCGGGCCGCCGGGTGACACACCCGGCGGGAGCGGTTAAAGAGAGTGGCCCTGGAATGTGCCAGGGCCACTCAATAGACAACTTGGCTCGTCCTGGACTACGGCTATGGGCCGGTGTATCTGAAGGTCTACAACCCGCTAGCTCGATCGCTGGCGGGTCGGTCGGACTACGGCTTCAACTTCAGAATGTACAAACCGAAGTTCCGGTCGCTCGCCAACAGCAGGTCGCCGTGCGGCACGACGCTCCAGATGTTGACCGCTGGCGCGCCGGCCGGTTGGCCTGCACCTTGCCAGTGGCCGATCTCGCGCGGCGCCGACGGCTGCGAGATGTCGAGGACGAACACACCCTCGTTGTACCAGGATACGTAGACGGTGTTCCCGCGCACCTCGGGGTTGTGGACGGTGAAGGTGCCCGTTGTCGCGGCTGCCTCGTCGTCGGTCTTGGGCGAGTGCCACTCGCTCAGTTGAACCGGGTTGGCCGGGTCGCCGATGTCGAAGAAGCGCAGGTAGCCCCAGCCGTTGAACTCGGCCGCCGCCCGCGCGGTCACGGGCGGGGCGCCACCGGCTAGGGCCAGCCCGGTGCTGCGTTGGACGAAGACTGCCGGGATGGTGATGTCAACGGTGGTCCCGTCCGTAAGTGTCACCGGGTCGAGGCCGCCCATGAGGACGAGGGCCTCACCGCCGGCGGCGTTGTTGTAGACGATCACGCCGACGGCGCCGGCCAACTGCGCCCGACCGATCTTGTTGTCGAAGCGGCAGAGGCCGCGCTCGATGAGCGCGATCTTGCCCGCCGGATCCGCAAGATATGGATCTGCCGGGTCGCCAGGGTTCGTACCCGCCGGGCAACCGCGGCCCACGTGCACGACCTCACCAGCCATCTCGCGTCCAGGCAGGTCAACGATCCGCTCGGAGGTAAAGGCGGCTTCGATGGCGATACGGATCCCCGCAAATGCATTGCTGGTGAAGACGAACTCGAAGGGGGCGCCGTCCTCGTCGGCGGTGACCAGGAGGTTGCCGCCGCGCGCCTCATCCACCGAGTGGGCGTTCCCTTCCTCGTCAGAGTCATAGTCGGTGTGACCGAGGAAGACCGGGGCCGCCGGGTCGGAGATGTCGAGCGTGATGAAGCCGCCGTCCCAGTACGACAGGTACGCGCGTGTCCCGTCTACGTTGGCCCGTGCGCTGTGCAGCAGCGTCCGGGCGTCGGCGCCCTGCTGGACGTCAAAATAGTAGGCGAGGCCGAGCGACGGCTCGTCCAACACGCCCCACTCGCCTACCAGGACCGGGGCCGCCGGGTCGGAGATGTCGACGATGAGCAGGTCGCCCGTGCTATTCGGCGGATCAAAGGTGATTGCCTCGAGGTTGGGCACGGCCAGCAAGGCCAGCGCCCGCCCGTCCGGGGTCTCGGTGAGATCCATTTCGTGGACCCCCCCCGCGTCGGTGTCGAAGAAACTGAGGGTTTGCGGATTCCTCGGGTCGGTGATGTCAACGAGCTCGAGTCCGTTCGTGCCGACGCCGGCAACGTTGCCGCAGTCCTGGAGGCCGATGCCGAGCACGACCTGATCGCCGATCTCCATCGCCTCCATGTCCTCCATCGAGGTGTCGGCATGGTCGGCCGTGTCGGCCAACTTCACCGGCGCCTTGGGCCGCGAGATGTCGATGATGTCCACGCCCGTGCCGGGGCAAGCGCCGCGCCACTTGCCGACGAAGGCCAGGTTCTTGTAGCCCGCCACGTCGGCGAACACGCCCTGATTGGATTCGGCCGGGTCACCCGCGAGTGCGCCAACGAGCGAGATGTTGCGAGCCTGGCGCTGGGCGCGCGTGGCCGGTGGTTGATTGCCGAGGAACGCCTCGACGGATGAGATGCCGGCGCCATCCAGTCCGAGTAGCGTGTCGTCTCCAGCCGGATCATCTGTCGTAACTCCTCCTGGGCCCAGCAGCGCGTGGTCGGCGAGCGCCAGCGGCACCGCCACGAGCGCAGCCACAGCCAGCAGGAAACCTGCCACCCGGATACGAGAGGACAGCTTTCTGGTCATGTTTATTCTCCCTTTGGCATTAATGAGTTGGCACAGTCGCGATGGCGCATGGGCAACTACGCCACTCGGCGACACACATCGGTCACGAGTCATTCCTGGCGCCCTTCACCACCTCCCTTCGCTGCATGATCTGTTCCAGACGAACACGAAGCAGCTTATTCCCTGCCCGTCTACGGCGCAGCGGAACCGATCGGCCTCACGATCCACAGCCCGCTGTTCATGTCGCTGACGAAGATCACATTGTCTGAAGGGCGGATCGCCACACCCCAGACGATCGGAATGTTGCTCGGCAAGCCCGCGGGGGAGTGTGCGCCTGCGGGCAGGAACTGCCCGACCATGACCGGATCGCCGGGTGTGGACGCGTTAAGCGGTGTCAGGTCGAGCGCGACGACGCCGTTCGTGTACCAGGAGACATACGAGCGGTTGCCGACGACCTCGTTGTTGTGGATCGACCAGAAGCCGACTGGCGGCGGGAACTCATGCACACCGGGCAGATCATCGAAGCTCGCGACCTGAATGCCAGTCGCCGCATCGAAGACGCGCAGGAAACCCCAGGATGGCTGTTGCGCCTGGAGCGTCGCCGAGCCGGCAGCGACCATGCCTTGTGCCGTCGCGTGATCGGTGAAGAGCACTGGAATGTTCACGCTCCCGAAGTCGAACCACTGCGGGCTGGTGGCCGTCGCGATGAAGTCATGCACGACTGCGACCGCGCCGGCCGCAGCCGCTGCTGCGTCCTGTTCCTGGTGCAGGCAGAGCGGGAACTCGCCGCCGCCCGGATCGAAGAAGGGGAACGGCGAGCGCACGACGGCGATCTTTCCCGATGTGCCGGGCGGGTAGTCGCCGCTCACGCAGCCCTGGTTCGCGGCCTGCACGACGCCGGCCGTCAGGCTATGGCCCGGCGCTTCCCAGAGCGGAGTTCCACCCGGCGACTCGCTGGCCACGCCCATTTGTCCAGCCCCATAGAGAATGTGCGCCGGCGAGCGCGGGTCGAAGTCCTCGTCGTTCTGGAGAAGAAAGCGCCGGCTCGCTCCCTGCCACTCGGACACCGAGTGGGCATCGCCATCGGCATCCGCCGGATACCGGGTCCGGGAGACTAAGACTGGGTCCGTCACGTCGCTGATGTCGAGCGTCAAGACACCGAGATCCCAGTACGAGACGTAGGCCTTCATGCCGTCGGCGCTGACCCGCGCACTGTGATCGAAGCTGGCGCCGAAGCTGCCCAGCCCGTAGAATGGTCCGGGCGCAAGCCCGTTCGCGGCGGCACCCCATTCACCGACCTGGACAGGGTTGCGTGGGTCCGTGACGTCGACGATGCGGAAGTCGCCGCCGGGCACAGGATCGAAGAACTCGTCGAACGGGTTTGCGAGCAGTGCATAGACGTTGCTCCCACGCTGGAAGAGGTCAAGCTCGTGGACGCCGCCACCGCCGTGCGACACGCCGAGAAAGCTCAGCTTCCTGGGCCGGTACGGGTTCGTCACGTCCCAGAACTCCGGACCGAATTGCGCGCGGTCGAGCGCCGGCTGGCCACCACAACGTTGGAGGCCAACAGCTAATAGGTCACCCGTGAAGAAGGCTGTCGAGACCTGACGCACGACCACGTCTTCGGCGCTCGTCCCCGGGCGCGAGGCAAGCGCACCGATGACCCGCGGTGCACTCAGGTTGGAGACATCGACGATCTTGACGCCGCGCCCGGTGCAGGGGGATCCCCAAGTGCCGACGTAGGCGAAGTTCCCGTGCACCCAGACGTCCGCGCTGGTGTCTTGTGCGCCAAGCGCGTTGTGACCGAGCACCTCGAAGTTATCGGCGAGGAGCGGCGCCGGATCGGACGGCGGAGCCTGATTGAGCAGGCCATACGCACGGGCGCGATCGTTGAGCGCGTTGAGCGCGTTTTGCAGGCCGGCATCCCGCTTGAACTTTGGCGGCGGATCGGCCGAAGCCGCCTGAGTCCCGACGAGAAAAGCGGAAACGAGAAGCAACACACTCACGACGGCAATAGCCGCGAGCATGCGCCTGGACCTGGTAAACATCGGAATTCTCATGGTACACCTCCTTTCTTGGTTTCATGCGCTTCACACGCGTCTCACAAGCGCAGTCGAAGGATCACGCGATTGCGGGGAGTAGACACGTGTTGTCGCGTGCTACACAAAAGAGGGAGAGGCCCAGCACCATCGCGAGTCCGATCAGCATTCGGGTTTGCAGGGTCCAACATATCCAAGATTTGACCGCAATGAACGGGCCGTAGGTGGCCGGGCCGGCGTTTGCCGGCCCGGCCGTTACCGCATCAATCCGGCTCAAGGATTCGTGTCCTGGAAGATCCAGAGACCGCTATCCCGGTCGCTGGCGAGGATGTACAACTGGCCGGTGGCCGGATGGCGCCACATCTCGACGCCCCAGAAGTCGTTGCCCAGCGGGTCGAGGTAGCCACCCACCTGGACGATGCACGGGGCGCCGTCGCTGCCGCACCCGTGCTCCTTGATCTTGAAGGCGCGGAAGCCGCCCGCGTAGTAGGAGGAGTAGAACCTGCTCGAGTCCGTCGGGTGCGCGGCGATCTCGTGGACGGACAGGACGCCGAACCCGATGGCGAAGGCCGGATCCATCGCCTGTGGGATGGCAAATGTGTCGAGCTCCGCGAAGGTGCTCGCGTCGTACAGGTGGATGTAGCCCCACCCGTCGAAGATCGACGTGATGTCGATCTCGAACCCGACCTCGCCGATGTCCGGCTCGACGTCGTTCGGGTCGTCATCCGGGTACGGCAGGTCGAAGTTCAGCGCACGGTTGAACAGCTCGTGGAGCGCCGCGTGCGTGGTGCATGTGGCTACGATCTGCTCGTCGTCGGGGAAGGCCCCGAACCCGCAGAAAGGCGGGTCGTCCAGGGCAGCGCTGCCGAGGTGCCGGGCCACGAACAGGACGGCGTCCCAGCCCTGGTCGGTGGCGTTGTCGGCCTTCTCGCCTGGGAAGCACGCCGGCTCGGTGTTGTCCGGGTCGCCCACTGGAAGATCGGAAG
>Ga0209342_10000168_pt1 | contig 70589 bp, 70 predicted proteins | sample RifCSP16_2_FD_184023 | JGI IMG/M metagenome (GOLD analysis project Ga0209342, IMG submission 184023) | Soil microbial communities from Rifle, Colorado - Rifle CSP2_sed 16_2 (SPAdes) (version 2) | ecosystem: Environmental > Terrestrial > Deep subsurface > Rock core/Sediment | place: Rifle... | reverse complement strand
TTCTTGTTCTTTTGAGTTATTATTTCCACCACATCACTCGACTCTAGCACGTGGTCTAGCGGGACAATCTTGCCATTTACTTTAGCGCCGACACATTGGTTTCCTATATCACTGTGAATATGATAAGCGAAGTCCACCGGCGTTGCCCCAGCGGGTAAATCGACGACTGCCCCCTTCGGAGTAAGAACGAATATGCTATCCATTAAGAAATCTATTTTAAAAGCATCAATAAATTCTTCCGGATCGGCGAATCCTTTCTGCCAGGATCGAAGCTGTTCCACCCAAGCCGCTTCCTTTAAATTTGCTCTTGCGGCTCTGCGTTTTCTATAGGCCTTCGTCCCCTTGCTCTCCTCATACGCCCAACTAGCAGCGATTCCGTTCTCCGCCTCCTTGTGCATTTCGGCAGTTCTAATCTGGAACTCGACCAATTTCTTATCCGGCCCGAATACTGTGGTGTGTAAGCTTCTGTAACCGTTTGGTTTTGGAGTCGCAATGTAATCCTTAATCTTCCCCGGCAGTGGCGGCCACAAGTTATGTATTACACCCAAGCTTCCATAACAGCTTTCGATATCTTTTACGATAATGCGGAAGGCGACTAGGTCATGAATCTTCTCGAGGTTCATCTCGCTTCTCAAAAGTTTTTTGTATAAACTTGCATAGCGCTTTGCTCGAAAATCCATGGCCAAGACTTCTATGCCGTTATCTTCGAGGGCTTTTTCGACAATCGGTTTGAGTTTTTTTAAATATGCCTCACGTGCTTCGTATCGCTCCTTTACGTTATCTACTATCCACTTATACTCGTCCGGGTACGCATAAGGAAATGCCAAGTCCTGGAGTTCGCCCGAGAGCTTCTGCATTCCTAGTCTGTAGGCTAGTGGAGCGTAGATTTCCATTGTCTCTAGCGCGATTCTCTCCTGCTTTTCCGGAGGTAGGGGATCAAGTGTATTCATATTATGAAGACGGTCTGCGAGTTTTATGAGAATTACACGGAGATCTTCTGCCATCGCAAGTATGAGCTTGCGTAAGTTATCTGCCTGGGTTTTATCTCCGCGATACTTAACGGTTCCAAGTTTTGTGACTCCATTAACTAGTCCGCTAATTTCCTTTCCAAACTCTTTTTGTAAATCATTATCGGTTACATCCGTGTCCTCCACAACATCGTGTAGGAGCCCGGCGGCAATTGTTTGTTCATCCATTCCCCATTCAGCAAGTATTTCAGCAGTTGCCAAAATATGGCTGAAATACGGGGCGCCCGTTCTCCGCTTTTGGCCTTCGTGGGCCCTCTCAGCGAATTTGTAAGCTCTATCTATGAGCTCAGATGTCTTTCTCAGTTCGGCAACAGTGGCCATATGAGAAATATGAGCCATAGGAGTTTATCTATCAAGTGTTCTGGGACTTAATCTGTACCGCGCGCTTAGCCTTTTTTAGAATCCTCTTTTTTAGTAGACACTTTGCGCCGCACGGTTTTCTTTTCCGGCGCCGGTTCTAGCGGATTAGTCCAACTGGCAAAATCACACGCAGGATACCTGCTACACCCAAAAAATACTTTGCCGCGCTTTGTTCTCCTAATTATTACTTCACCCTCTTTGCATGTCGGGCACTTCATACCGATTTCTTTGGGTGGTGCCTTCATACTTTTAGTGGTCTTACACTCTGGATAATCAGAACATGCGAGAAATTTACCGAATCTGCCGAACTTAACAACCATATCTTTCCCACAGACAGGACATTTCTCGTCGGTCTTCTCCACAAACTCCTCTTTAGTCACCTCTTCGTATTTTTTCACTAGATTTTCGTCAAACGGTTTATAGAAATTCTCTACAATTGCTTGCCATTTTCTTTTTCCTTCTGCGACGCTGTCAAAATCCTCTTCTATATTAGCCGTGAATTTTACATCAACTATCTGAGGAAAATGTTCGGTGAGAACTTTATTAACAACAAATCCTGTCTCAGTGGGCTGAAACCTTCGAGAGGTATCTTTCTCGACATAACCGCGGTCCTGTATAACCGAAATAATCGGTGCGTATGTCGAGGGTCGGCCGATTCCGAACTCTTCGAGCGTCTTAACTAAAGTAGCTTCATTGTATCTCGGTGGTGGTTCGGTAAAATGTTGCTCCGGCTTGATTTCCATAAGTGATAGCTCATCTTTCTCCACAAGCTCTGGGAGTTCTGTCTCTGAGAATTTGGATAGCCAGACCTTTAAGAATCCATCGAATTTCAGAATATTTCCTGTGGCCTTAAGCGTGTACGTGCTCTTTAGTCCCTTCGCAATAATCTCGACAGACGTGGCATCAAACACCGCCTGGGGCATTTGAGACGCCAAGAATCTTCGCCAAATTAGTTCATACAATTTTCTTTCTCTCTCGTCCCTTATCTCTTGCGGTAGCTTAGCGGGATTTGTTGGGCGAATCGCCTCATGGGCTTCCTGCGCAAGTTTTGAGCGGGATTTATAAACCCGTGGGGCGGAGGATGCGTAAACTTTGCCGAACTCGTTTGATATAAAACTTTTCGCTGTCGTCAGGGACTCCTTCGAAAGATTTAAAGAGTCCGTTCTCATATATGTAATATGTCCGGCCTCGTAGAGCTTCTGCGCAAACATCATTGTCTGTTTTGCAGAGAATCGAAGGCGCCCGGCAGCAGTTTGCTGAAGAGTGCTTGTTGTAAAAGGCGGGGATGGGTTTCGCCTAACCTCCTTTTTTATGACAGCTCCGACGTGAATCTGCGATGCCTTGATCGCCTCAGAGATTTCTTTAGCACTCTTCTCGTTTTTAATATCGAGCTTACCGATATCCTTGTCATTTACTTTTGATACACTTGCCTCGAATTCGCCGCCATTCTTTTTAAGTCGCGCAGTTACGGACCAATATTCCTGGGGTTTAAATGCCTTAATCTCTTCTTCGCGTTCAACAATAAGCTTTACTGCCACAGACTGGACTCGTCCAGCCGAAAGCCCGCCCCTAATCTTTTTCCAGAGAAACGGGGAAAGTTTATAACCAACCAGGCGGTCTATAACACGTCTTGCCTGTTGTGCGTCTACGAGATTTTCATTTATATCGCGTGGATTCTTGACGGCGTTATTTATGGCCTCCTCAGTTATCTCGTGAAAGACAATTCGCTTCGCATTCTTAGGGTCTATATGTAGTGCATGCATTAAATGCCACGCTATTGCCTCTCCTTCGCGGTCTTCATCCGTTGCAAGAATCACGCTGTCTGCGTTCGCGGCCTCCTTCTTAAGCGCAGTAACGCGTTTCTGGACTTTACGTGGTATTACATAGTGGGGCTCGAAGTTTTTCTCAACATCGACGCCGAGCGCTCCTTTGGGCAGATCTCTCACGTGTCCGTACGAAGACGTGACTTCATAATCCTTTCCGAGGAACTTAGAAATTGTCTTCGCCTTTGTGGGGGATTCAACTATTACTAATTTCATAGCCGGTGCTTCCTTCTTTGATAATTCCTTCCACGACAAGCGTCATTATAATGTTGCTTGCCACCTGGGGTTCAAGTGTAGTGAGTTCTATAATCGTGTCAATGTCGATCGGCGTGCCGGCATCTTTCAGGACACTCACGATCTTATATTCATCACCACTTAATTCTTTCATTTGATCCTCTAATTTATGAGATTTCTTTAGACCGAGGTCCTCTAAAACCTCTCCTACATTTGTTACTAGGGTCGCGCCGTCACGAATAAGCTCATGAGAGCCCTTATAATTTTTGTTATGCGGTGACGCAGGAAAAACAAACACGCCCCTACCTTGCTCTGCGGCGAATCGCGCTGTGCTTATCGCGCCAGATTTCTCCGGAGCCTCGATAACGATTACTCCCAAGCACAAGCCGCTTATAATCCTATTTCTTTCTATAAACCTTCCTTTATAAGAGGGTTCATCAGATCCATATTCCGAGATAATCGCGCCGCCGTGACTTAGAATCTCCGCCGCGAGCTTCTCGTTCTGTGCGGGATATACGGAACCAATTCCGTTACCTAGAACCGCAATCGTTATGCCGCCTGCCTCTAGTGCTCCTTTGTGGGCCTCTGTATCAATGCCCATCGCAAGGCCGCTCACAACGATGACTCCGGCATCTGCTAGCTCGTGTGCAGTTTTTCTGGCTAACTCTTTGCCGTCCCTTGTTGCCTTTCTTGTTCCGACGACTGCGACCGCCGGTAGGGTCGGGTCTGGCAACGCGCCGCGTACATGCAATAGCATAGGGGCGCTTCCAATTTCCCTCAACAATGGAGGATATTCATTGCTCTCGATACCGAAAGTTGAGAAATTCATACAAATAGCACTTCGATAGATTTTAATATATCATCATTAGTGTATGTTTCATAAACCCAAGGAAGGGGTTACGTTACAAATCGCTGTGGCGGCTGGCTTGTCAGCTTTGATAATCATTTTGGTTGTAATAGTCGGTGTGGACACCAAGAATATGGCTGAGAGGGTCATTGAAACAAGGACCGAGATAAACAAACGAACTAAACAATCGAGCGAAATTGCGCGCTTGAGAGAGGAAGCGAAGTCAGCTGAGGACAAAAAGGCGATTTTAGAAGGGACGTTGCCTCAAAAAGACGAGCTATTCGCTTTTCCGAGCGAGATAGCCCAAATTGGTTTAGAAAAAGACGTAATACCAAATTTTATTTTCGGGAGCGAGAGCGGTAAGCAAATAAACTATACGCTTACCGTGCGTGGGGGATATACGAACATTACTGAGTTTGTGAAGGCGCTAGAGAACAACATTCCATTTATGAATATCTCCTCGTTTAACCTGGTTCTTGGGGAAAATGCATACAGTATAAATCTAGGCGGGAATGTATTCTTCAATGGCGAAAAAGAATAAGAAAATTTCACAGGAGCAAAAACTGCTCAGCATGGGTGCAGTGCTATTGGTTATGACGCTTATTATTATCAGCGTCGCCTTTACGTTCTTAATAAATAATGCGCTTCCGGCAGTCACGCCAGGGAATGGAGACACGAATGAGGAAACCGCCCACTTTAATTTAGAGGGGTTTGAAGAACTAGGGTTATAGTGTATAAAATAGTGACGCGATTAGCGGGCCAGTGGCTCAGTGGTAGAGCACAGTCCTGATAAGACTGGGGTCGGAGGTTCGATCCCTCCCTGGCCCACATATGCAGAGCGCATCTATCCGCGTAGATTCGCCCAGCATATTGGGGGATCGAACGCAAAAGGGGGTCGGGGAAAAGGAAAGTTTTCCCCGTGTCGGAAGATACTAGAAACCGAGGGTTTCTAGAACGTAGCCCCGAGATGTCGAGGGGCGAGTAGTGAGATTCCCTCCCTGGCCCACCAAACTTTTCCAAATCTTTGATTTGGTGAGAAGTTTGAGTGCCCTTCGTAGCTTTAGCGAAGAATGGGCACACTTCGGCCCCGCCTTCGTCTGGGCTTCGGCGGGACGCTGAGTTTGTTGGCTGATCGGCCATCAGAACAAACTCGCGGGCGATTAGCTCAGTGGTAGAGCGCTTCGTTGACATCGAAGAGGTCAGAAGTTCGATACTTCTATCGCCCACAAAATACAAAATCGATTTCCACTATGGGAATGAAAATTATCTACGAAGACCCAGATATCCTAGCAGTCAACAAGCCGGCTGGCTTACTAGTCCACCGAACGCCGAAGAAAGATGCTGAAGAAACTTTGGCCGACTGGATTGTAAAAAAATATCCAGATGTCGCGAAAGTCGGAGATAAACCAGAGGAGAGACCGGGCATAGTTCATCGCCTCGACAAAGACACGTCCGGAGTAATTGTAATTGCAAAAAGTCAAAGAGCCTTCGAGAATTTAAAAGATCAATTTCAAAGCAGGCTAATTAGTAAAACCTACCGGGCGATTGTTTTTGGTAACCCGAAACAAGACACCGGTACGATCGAGGGAATGATAAGTCTAAAACCGGGCACCACAAAAAGAACAGTCCACAAAGGCAAGATGCCCAAAGAGGCTGTGACCGACTACAAAGTCATCGAAAGATTCGAAAATGCCGCGCTTCTCGAAGTTTATCCGAAAACTGGGAGAACTCATCAAATCCGTGTTCACCTTGCTTCCATAAATCACCCGATTATGGGAGACCAGCTTTATGGCTCGAAATCCTCCAAGAAAGTCTTTATCCCCAAGCTCGATCGTCAAATGCTTCACGCATACAAAGTCGAGTTAGAGTCGCTAAAAGGCACTAAAATCATACTCAAGGCGGACGAACCCGAGGATTTCCTAGCAGTGTTGCAATATTTAAGGAAAACCCCTAAACTCCAGTAGCTATGATCGACGAAAAAACTTTAGAGCAAATTAAGCCAGGGACCCGCGTGAAGGTTCACGAAAAAGGAGGTCAGTTTTCTGGAATCGTTTTGGCGCGTAAACACGGAAAACAGGCTGGCGCAACTTTCACAGTTCGCTCAAAACTTTCTGACGTCGGAGTGGAAAAGGTTTACCCGATTTACTCCCCAAACATTAAGAAAGTAGAAATTTTAGCGATACCAAAAAAGAAAGTTGGACGCTCAAAGCTTTACTATCTTCGTAAACTCTCTGATAAGGGAATAAGACAAAAACTCGGCGCATAAACAAGAACACCCCATCGGGGGTGTTTTTGTATTGTCGGATCGGAAATCGAGGGGATAGCTAATAACTTACTGTTTTCTAGCGGACATCATCGTGAGCAAGACCCCGACAAAATTAATGGCGAATCCGGCGAAAATAATAAAATGATTTAACGTTAATAATCCTTCCTCTGCGTGAATCCCAATATCAACATGATGCAAAACGTCGAGCAACATCCCGATTGCCTCAATTCCAGTACCAAACAAACTTATTCTAATTCCTTTCTTTATGTGCATGCGGTTAGTTTTCGTACCATACGTTGTACCACTCACGCATCTGGTTTATCTCTTTCGTCTGCGCCGTGACAATATTTTCTGCCAGTTGCTTCATCTCTTGACGACTCGTTGAGTAAGAAAGCATTTGGGCCATCATCACTGCCATTTGATGATGCGGTATCATTTGCTCAATAAACTCTTTATCAAACAACTCGGCGTTCTCGAGAGCACTAATGTCGGTCTCATCGCCCATCATTCCTCCGTGCGTCATCATTCCCATGTCGTGCCCCATCGAAAAACTTAAGCTTGGCACATCAATTCCAAACCACGATTTATACCACTCCTCCATCTGATCAATTTCTTCCGACTGCGAAGATATAATGTCACCCGCGAGTGTTTTAATCTCCTGATGTTCAGCGTTCTCTAGCGCAAGACTCGCCATGATAATTGCGTCTTCATGGTGAGGTATCATCTGTTCGATAAAATGAGAGTCAATCTGTGTTCGCGCACCCCACGGCATGATCGGCGTAAATACAGGCGCAAGAATAACCCCGAGAACCAAGCCAATTACGCCAGAAATAAAAATATTCTTATTCACTTTTACTATTTAATTCTGTTATATAACAGCGCGAAAAGCCCAACGGCTAGGAGCGTAATAATGTTCCATATAACAAGTCCAGAAAAGAATGTGCCGAGCGTAAGTATGTTCTGTCCCATATCAATGCCCATGTGCAGCCCATAGCGCATAAATCCGGGGCGAATGCCAGGAAAAAACGCGACTCCTGCGAAACAAACTATATAAACGATACTAATCCACGCGGAGGCAACTCTAAGTAAATGCTTTGTATTCATAAATGCATTATATCATTTTCGATGGCTTGCCATGGCCATCGTAGCTTGAAAAAGTTTGCTAAAACGTGAGAAATCCTTAGAATAAACGATGTCAAATTGCCCAGGTGGTGGAATTGGTATACACACTAGGTTGAGGGCCTAGGCACTTCGGTGCGTGCGGGTTCAAGTCCCGCCCTGGGCACAGGGAAGCATCAGAACATTACGAACACGGAGGGGTGGAAATGAGCGAAGTGACGGTCAAGGAAGTGGAAATCAAGGGAAGCGGATGGAGGTTCTCGATCGAGGAGGACGGAATGGAAGTCGGGAGGGCGCGTCTCTACGCGATCCAGAACGACATCCACGAGGGGCCGTTCGGCTACGTGGAGGACGTCCACGTGGAAGAGGCCTACCGCGGCCGAGGACTCTCGAAGAAGCTGATGGAGAAGTTGCTCGAGAAGGCGAGGGAACTCGGGTTCTACAAGGTGATTCTCCACACCGAATCCGACAACTTCCGCGCCCAGTCGCTCTACACGAAGAGCCTCGGGTTCTACGTAGTCGGGCCGACGTTGAGGCTCGATCTCTGAGCGACCGCCGATGGGACTCAACTTGAGCCTGCGAACGATCCTGTCCGCAGGCTCGTTTGCATTCTAGACCCCCTTCAAAAACATTTTTTGTTTCTATATGATGAGTTGAGAGAGGCGTATGAAGATCCCCCGAGACTTACCGCAATTCGAAAATGATAAAGCAATCTTTATCGTAACCGGCAAACAAAACGCCACATTTCACTTAGCTCACAAAGGGGAGTTAACTAAACTAGCGGAATTTAAAATTGAAACGCCGAGCTATTCGGACAAAGAAGGTTCTTCAATGAATCGTGGGGGAGGTATAACATTCGGTTTTGGCTGGGTGCTCGAAAAAAATAAGCGGGAGGAAACGAAGGATTTCCTTAAACAGCTTGAGGAAACGAGCAGAAAAATTTTGGCGAAACAAGGCGCGACAAAAATCTATTTATTCTCGCCTCAATATATTCTAGCGAGCGCAAAAGAAACCATGAAAAACATCGCGGGGAGTAAAGTTGAGATGCGCACATTCTCCGGCAACTATACGCGCGTTCACCCGCTAAAACTCCTTGAAGAACTCAAGGGCAGAAACGAACGCCGGACCGAGAAAAACAAATCTACATTAATTAAAGAAGAGGCCAGAAAAATTCTAGAGAAAAGGAGAAAGTAATCTAGCGCAAAGACGGACCAATCTCCTATCCTCCTTATCTTGCTATAGCAAGATAAGGAGGATAGAATTAATAACATGTCGGGTTCGGATGCCCTAAACTTCTATAAGCCGAAGACACCAGCTCAGTGGCTGATCTTCCTAGCAGCTATCGGACTTACACTGACCTCCCCGGTTGGTACAAGAGCTTTTCTCAAGGAGCTGAATAAACATATTCTAAAAAGTCAGCACGACAAAAATATAAAATACGAATCGGTTCAATTATCCCGAGCTCTCTATGGCTTAAAGAAACGCAGAATGATCAAGATAAGGAAGATCGGAGATAAAACCATAATCGAACTAACAGAAAAAGGGAAAAGGCGAAAGCTCAAATATGATGTTGAGCACATAAAAATTCCAAAACAGGACAAATGGGACGGCAAATGGAGGATGATAATGTTCGACATTCCGGAATCAGAGAAGTTTGCCCGCGAGGCCTTAAGGGAAAAGCTCAAGAATCTTGGATTCGCACAATTTCAAAAGAGTATCTGGATCTATCCTTATCCGTGCGAGAATGAGATCGATTTTGTGACAGAATTCTTTTCAATTGCCAAGCACGTCAATTTGATAACGGTAAAGATAGATGATGATAGGCCGCTCAGGGCAGAATTTAATCTATAACCCTAATCTTGCTATAGCAAGATTAGGGTTATAGGGTGGTTTGTTATTTGGGTTTGACAATATTTAGCTGAAGGAGCATATAGGGGGATATGAAAAAGCTTTTGCTTCTCGGCTTGTTGTCCTTGGCGGTCGCGGCTTTGTTATCCGTTGCAATCCCCCTCGTTTCCACGAGTGTTTATGCGGATACTAGTGCAATTGCTTCACAACCGAATAAGGATGTCTCAACATCGGTAGCCAGCCAGGACTGGCATCAGTATTTGGGTGGCAACCTTTCTGAACCAATCAACAGAATAACTTTTAACTCAAGATTCAACGGATGGGAATCTAACTCATCGCTCCAGGTCAGGATATGCAAGATTCCAGACGGGTCCTCAATCCAATATTGTACGGGTAACGTCGATACGGTTCTGTCCTCGAAGACTCTCTTCAACAATAGTAATCCGATGCCGGTTGGAGAAAGAGACGTTTTCGTAGAGCGCACTGTGACGCTTGACACTCCACTGGCCCTTACGTCGGGCACGGGATATGTATTGAACGTACGATGTCCAGGCGGATCTTGTGATTTAAGGGGGAGCTCAGACGTTAATGCCTATCCGGACGGGAGTTTAGGAAGAAAAGTAACGGGTGGCGTCGCTGCAGACGATACAGTAAAAGACGCATATTTTGTAATTGGAGGCGAGGATGAAATTGAAATTACTTTTCCACAGGACTCGTCTGAACCAAACACCAATTTCAGTAACTGGGAAGTTAACTACGAACTCTTGACGCAGGGGTCCGGTAAAGTCCGTGTCGGTTATGGGACAGATTTAAACGCACTAAGTCTATCGGACGAAGTCGATGTGGCAAACAATGTTTTTTCAACGGCTGTTCCAAGGGAGAATATACTTACGCCCGGAACTTGGTTCGCGCAGGCAGAACTATTGGATGACAACGAAAATATATTAGAAACAAGCCCCGTTATCAGTTTCACGGCCATAGAACCGCCGGACACGAGTGGTATGCAAGTCGTTGCTATACAACCGAGCCAGGATTCAGGTAGCGCAGCGACACACCAATATTGGGATCAGTCCCTAGGGAACAATCTCTCAGGGGTTGTAGATGGGATTACTTTCAACACAAAATTTAATAATTGGGTGTCTAATTCTTCTCTTTCTGTCCAAATTTGTGAGAGATACGATGGACAGTCAGTATTCCACTGTGCCGCAGAGAAAACGTTGGCGTCAAAAGTTATTTATAGTAGCACAAATCAGATGCCGCTTTCAGAGCAGGGAGTTTTTGTAGAGAGGACAGTAGTTTTCGATAACCCAGTGACACTAAATGACGGAGTCGAATATTTGTTTGTAATTCGATGTAATGGGAATGCAAGTAATTGTTCCATTAAAGGAAGCTCCGATGCAGATTCTTATGGAGATGGTAGCTTGGCAATGGGCGTCAACGGGAACTTCGTTGGAGACAGCGTCGTTAAGGACGCATTCTTTATATTAGGAAGCGAGAGCGATCTTACCCCCGTCATTATTGTCCCCGGGATTATGGGGTCGCGGTTGAATAGGGTCTCGGATGGGGAAGAAGTCTGGCCGGACGCTCAAACAATGTTCGATTCAGAGTCGGACGAGCACTTGGATGAACTTGCACTGAATATATCAGGAAAAGAGAGGGCAGGAAAAGAAATGGACCCAGAATCTATAATTGATAGCGAAGAGATTGTGATTGCCGGTCCTATCTCAGTTGAAAGAATCGCATATGGCAACCTAATCAACAATTTCATTGACCAGGGCTACGAAGAAGACGTTAACCTTTTCCTAGCACCATATGATTGGCGTCTTGATATTCATGACGAAATTAATCGATTCGGAGGAAATGTAAGCGAAGCGGTAGCGAGTTCGCCAACAGGCAAGATAAACATCGTAGCTCACAGTATGGGTGGGTTACTTGTTAGGGAATATCTGAGTAATTTTTCCGACACATCGTTTGTGGATAAACTAATTATTGCGGGGGTGCCGCAGCTCGGCGCACCAAAAGCATTCAAGGCGATCATGTACGGAGATAATATGGGTTTCGTTTTCCCTGGCAGAGATATATTAAATCCGGAAAGGATACAAACTATCTCACAGGACATGCCCGGCGTATATGAACTTCTTCCGAGCAGGAGATACGTCCAAGTAAATGGTGGGTACGTTCACGATTTTCGTAGCGGCGGCTCCGACATACTTGACTATGACGAGACGGAACAGCTTCTGGAAGATAACGCCAAGAATTCAACGATACTTGGTATTGCTGACGGATTCCACTCACCTCTTGATGGCAAATCGTTCAACGCGCAAAACGTCTACAACATAATCGGCTGCGAAAGGGGAGAAACTTTTGGAGCGTTTCGAATTTACGACGACAAAGTAGAAATTACGCCCGTTGACGGAGACGGAACAGTCCCGCTAACTAGCGCAATAAATCTTTCTAGTGAATACACAAATTATTTTATTCCAGGCAGTAAACATATGGGCATAATTCGCGATGAGGAACCACTCGAACTAATTAATAACATCCTTGGTGGCAATCCAGATATCGTTCCAGACGGCGTCGAGACAACTAACCAGGAATGCTTTAATCCAGAAGATCAGAGCAGGGTTGTCGAAACACTTCAAGTAAGCACACACAGTCCTGTCGAACTTCACGTTTACGATATGGCTGGGAATCACTTAGGACCGAATGTTGATGGAGATATAGATCTTCAAATCCCAGGCGGCGATTATGAGACAATTGGACACAACAACTTTGCGATCTTGCCCAACGGTAATTATGAAATTGTTGTTGACGCAACAGGTGCTGGTGAATTTGATCTAGAAATCGAGACATACGCAGATCTCGTGCCAGAGAGTAAGGTCACATATATTGATGTACCAGTTGAAAGCGATGCATCAGTTGCAACTCTCGATTTCTCTGGAGCAACAGGCGATTTAACGCTAAACCTTGATAGTGATGGAGATGAAAATACAGACGAACAAATTCAGCCAAACGCGGTTCTCGATTCGGAAACCGCAGGAGATATTATTCCACCAGAAATAGTGTTCGATATGCCAAGTGAAGTTATAGTAAACTCACAAGTTGTTATTGATTTCGCGGTTACAGATGATTTATCAGGGATTGAAGTCGTGGAAGCGGATTTTGATGGAACGCCGGTCGACACCGGAGATGTCGTTCAAATTTCTTCGATTGGCGACCACATACTCACCGTAAGAGCGGTCGACAGTGCGGGAAATCCAAGAACAGAAGAATTTGTTTTCCACGCTATCTATAATTTCGGCGGTTTTATGTCGCCACTAATCCAGGATGGTAGTGGTATATACAAACTTGGAAGCACGATACCGATAAAATTCCAACTTGTAGACGCTAATGGAGGACACATATCAACCGCGAGTGCTTTACTAACAATGAAAAAGATAAGCAGCGGCATAGTTGGAGATGAAGAGGTGCCGCTCTCCACAAGCGCTGCGGATACCGGAAACATCTTTAGATATGATTATGTGGCAAATCAATACATTTATAATCTCTCAACCAAAACGATGTCTATCGGGACGTGGCAACTAAAGATTGCGCTCGGTGACACAACGTCATACGAAGTCGAAATTTCGTTAAAAAAGTAGAGAAAGTGATATAATTGAGTTGTGAAAAAACACGTCGATTTTATCGTTGGCATGACATGTGGATTTTTATTCTTTTTTACCTCAGGCTATGCTAGCGGCCTTTATGGTCTCCCCTTGTATGACGCAATATTAAGAGTTGGTTTTGATATGCCGGAAAATTTGCTTGGGACATTAGCAATACTTAGCATCCCATACATTTTGTTTTGTGTACTAGTATTTGGTCTCTACAGGCTAATTATGAGTAGGGCTAGATCAGAGCCTAATAAAACACAGGGAGGTTTTTTCAGGTCCTTCCTAAGGTTTCTAATAGGATTTTACTTGGCTCTGACGGCCTATATAGTGATTGGACTTATTGGATTCCTTCAAGGTGAATTTAGTCTTTAAAGAACGTCAAAAAGTCGTCGTGAATCTTCGTGGTAAGAAAATCACGGTTGAGGATTGGAAGAAGTAAAATCTGGCGCGAATCTTAGTCCAGCAATTAAAGCATGACAGTACAACTAAAAAACAAATATGAATGAGTATTATTTGGTAATCGAGTTTGTTTTTGAAGTTAAAAGTAAACTTCCTTTTAAAAAGTTTAGATTTCCTGTTCAGAATTTTCCGTTCAAGTGTGGGTTACGTATTAGAAATAATGGGGATAAAGTTTTCCCCGGGGCCATTTTAAAGAATTTTGTTGTTCGACCAACGGATCAGAGTATAAATCTTTTTCACGATTTCCCTGGAGAGTTCAAGATAGGCGAACTGAATCCAAGTGATGAAATAACATTATGGTTTGGCGAACTTAATACCTTCCTCGAAGGTATGGTTTGGGTAGCTTGCGATGTCAGTCAGCTTACACCCACTGATAAAATAACCACTTACCAGAAAGAGAGAAATACGAATCAGGTTATATTATATAATCGACCGAATTCATGGGGAGTCGAGGAATTTATCCAAAGCCAAAGTCAAGTGCAGACCGCTCGTACTAATTTTCTCCTAGTAGTACTAACGTTACTAATTTTCCTTGAGGGACTCTGGGGAATAAAAAGTATTGTTATTTCCGTGTTGAATTTATTATCAAAAATTCTTCTCTTTTTGTCGGAACTAGTAAGAATTTAAGGATTCTCAAGCGGGACGACTTAGAACCAACTTGACTCCACGCGTTAAAAAGTGGGCCTCTCATCTACCCCCGATTTTGGGAGGGTTGCCGGTTAGATTTTGAGATCTTCAAAAACTTCTTCTGGCGCGTGCATCTGTTTTACAGAGGGGTGATAGTAAAACATCGAACGATCTATATGCTCGCCAACCACATAGATTTTAGGAGTTCCAAATTTGATATTATGTGCAATTGCCGCACCTAGCTCTGTGTACATCCCTGTGCCCGCCTCATCGCTAATCAGAATGAACACATCGCAATTCATTGCTCCATTAATATCTTCCATCGCGTATTCTCGAGAAATTTCTTTGTTATCTGCATACGGCTTTACGGTTTTATGTTGAGTCCAGTCTGCAATAATTTCGTGTCCTTTATCCTCGAGGGTTTTATAAAGTACTCGAACTTCTTCTTTCAATCCAAAGCGGGATGCTATGTAGAATTTCATACAATCTATGGTATCACGGATTTTGGGAAGAGGTGTGCTAAGATTTTTGTATGGAGAAACTTTATCGTTTTAGTCCTATAGGGGATGAAAATCAGCTAAAACAGGCTATTGAGTATACTCATTTCGCCTGTTTTAAGTTGTCTAAACTAGTGTTTGGAAAATATTTGCCAGTTGCGGGGAATATTGGTGTATTTTGTCACTACGACGACGAATATAAACCCCTTACTAATATTAGGAAAGAGTTAACGGATGAGTCGGACACAATGTTCACCAAATATTATCATCTGAAGGAGCCTATTGTTGTACCCCCAAAAGAAGATATGCCGGAGACAACATACACGCACCTTTATATCCGTAAACCAGACCCAAATAGACCGCAGGTAGGCGATGTAGATTTTCTGATGGAAAAAAATGAATATGCAGAGCTAAAACAATCACTATTGGACGGGAAAGAAATAAAAGGAGCAAGGGTGTTTGAGCGCCAAGACCCAGACATGATTGAGCTTTACGATCCAGACGTTGATGCGCTCGCTTACGTACGTACAAGATAAGTGAGTCCAGATTTCGGGAGGGGGTTGACCGTTGCGAGGTTTTATGGTATAAAGAAAGCCGAACCCTACGGAAGGAATACGATGCGCAAACTACGCGGAATCATTGCGGAACTCGCCGAGGCGCAGGTGTCGTTGTCGCAGGCGCTCCATCGTCGCGCGGGGGCAAAGATCGATCGTGCGATCGAGTTCTCCACCCGCGAGTTGGGCATGCACAAGCGTGACGTGCACCGCGCCGACCTCGCCTATGTACCCCCTCTCTAACAGAAGTGGGAGGAGCAAGAGGCGGTTTTCGAGGTCGAGATCGTGAACATCGAGACGAAGATCGCGGATCTCATCCACGAGCTCATCGAGGTCGAAGACCTCGAGCCGGCAGGCTGACCAACAACACCCCCCAAGCGCCGTCCTGGACTCTCCGGGGCGGCGCTTCACACATTTTAGGTTTTGATTTTTGAGATGTGTTGTGTGTTAAAATTTTGGTATGGATAAAGAAATAAAAAAGTCTCTTCTAAATTTTGCGCTGGCTGGATCCACTCCGTGGCTGGCCGCATCCCTTTGGAGAAACCCGATTATTTTAACCATCGTATTACTTTTAATAGGTATTCTTATGCTTTTTCTCGAAAAGGATAGAAATAGTATTCTTCTTTATATCGGGGCTGGGATCGGGGGAGCAATTACGGAGGTAATATCCATTTACTTTGGGGCGTGGACATATACAGAACCGACATTCGCAGGCATTCCTATTTGGCTACCGTTTCTGTGGGGAGCGGCCGGTATTTTTGTATTGCGATTTAAGAAATTTATAGACGCGGTTTTCAAGAAATAATGGATAAAACCCGTTACGGATTTTTTATTTTACTTTCTTCGGCGCTTTTCTACTCGTCCTACGGAATATTTTCGAAATTAATCGGCAGTGACTTTGAGCCATTCACGCAAGCCTGGACGAGATCTGCCGTGTCACTCTTATTTTTTCTTGCATTCGGTGTTTCGAGAAAACTTTTCACAAAAATAAGAAAGGAGGACATTAAGTGGTATTTAGTCGTCGGCATAATAGGGTCGCTCGCGGTGGCGCCGACCTTTTACTCGCTGGCGCACCTCAATATAGGGACCGCGCTTTTCCTGGCATATGCGGCGACAGTCATCACAAGCTACATCATAGGACTCACTGTTTTTAAAGAGAATCTCACGAAAACAAGTTATCTAGCCCTAGCGCTAGGGCTTGCTGGTCTGGCATTGGTCTATTGGGGCGACATCCGTGCGGATTATTTGGACAAGGTTCTGCCCGTTATAGCGGCAATCGTGTCTGGGGCCTTCTTTAGCATTTGGTTTGCTTTCAGTAAGAAAATCAGCCACAAATACGCGACAGTTCAGTTAAACACATACGGATATGTGATCGCAGTTGTAATGAACTTTCTTATCGCAATCGCGTTAGGAGAAAATTTCAACGCGGACTTTTCGTCATCCGCTTGGCTCGCGAACATAGGCTACGGCGCCGTTGGGTTTGCGGCCTCTGGGTTAACTGTTTACGGTTTCAAATTTATAGATGCTCATAAAGGAAGCATCATACTTTTGTCGGAGCTTTTATTCGGTGTGATTTTCGGCCTAGCGTTCTTTGGAGAAATCCTGAATGCGACAACAATAATTGGGGGACTACTTATCATGGCCGCCGCGCTACTGCCGCACGCTCCTGTTCTAAAACGAAGCGCACAAAGATAAATTTAATGATGGAACGAGGTACGTACATATGTACGTACCTTCAAAAACGAAAACGCTCGCAGCCACAGTTACAACATTCCAACATTCTTAAGAATGTTGGAATGTTGTGTTGGTTTCTTTGAAACAAAGACGCCCCGTAGCTCGGAGCCACGGTGCGTCTGTGTGGCTTGAACTACGAGGCTGGCTACTGCGCCCTGCGAGGGGCGGCGGAGTGCCCGATGAGATTGGCGTGGATCTCGAGCGGCTTCATGTGCGGTTCATTTGCCGGACGAATGGCATCCTTCTCTGCGACGCGCTTCGTTTCCGGCGCATGGGGCTCTACTGGTCTGTCATTGGTGTTCATATCGACCTCCCTATCCCGTCACGATTCTGGTTTCACAGTCGAAGCCGACAAAGCCCCTGATCATCATTGCGAGAATGACATCGATTATTTCGATGCCCGCGCCGCGGTGACTCGAAATCTCTTGGTCACAAGCTAGCGCGCTCAAGTGCATTGAGTTCCCGTTCCTTTGAAGGGAGTCGAGAACAGCCTGCTCGACTTTGAAGATGTGTCTCTGCACGCCAACTCCTTTCAAGGTGCTAGAAACTTTTTCGCGTATGAAAAAGCCCCCTTGCGGGGGTTCACATTTTTGAAACCTCCTTATTTGTATCACAGTCGAGACGTCGCGTCAAAGTCTTGTTGAATTAAAATTATGCTAAAATCTCGGGATGGAATTAATTTTTGTAAGACACGGGGAGACGGATTTAAATAAAGAAAAGCGGGTGACTGGCGCGAGACTTAACCCACCCCTAAACGAAAAAGGAATAAAGCAGGCGAGCGAGCTTGTTGAGGCGCTCAAAGACATTAAATTCGACGTAATAGTCTCGTCTGCCCTAGAGAGGGCAAAACAGACTGCTGAAATAATAAAAAAACGTTTTGATGTCCCACTTGAAATCGTTCCTCAGTTTGGGGAACGGGACTTCGGGTCGCTCACGGGGAAGACATGGGACGAAATGGGTGAGATAACCGGACTCGGCAAGGACAAAATTATGGAACTCGATTTAAGCCAGAATTACGATTACCGCCCATACGGCGGGCAGTCTGCGGAGGAAGTGGAGAAAGCATTAAAAGATGGACTCACCCTGCTTAAAAATAAATATGTAGATAAGAAGTTGCTTGTTGTCGCACACGGTGGTGTAATAAGGCTTATGCATCATCTCTATACAGAGGAACTTGGAGACGAACACTTACGCCCGGCGAACGCATCAATACACTATTTTGAAATTTAGTCCATGATTAAACTTTCGCAGAAATCGTTTAGAAAATTGCTCCTCGCACTTACTATTTATCTGACTTCGCTTTTTGCGGCGAACACACTTGGCTTAAAGATAATGCCGTTCGTCTTTAATTCGCACTTATCTGTGGCTGTTTTCTCTTTTCCAATAGTTTTTCTCATGACAGACGTTATAGGAGAAGTTTATGGAAAGAAAATCGCAAAACTTTTTGTCCTGTCCGGCTTTATAAGCATCGCGATTTTTCTTGCGTATTCATTCATTTCACTGGCAGTGCCGTGGTCGGCAGATGGGGAGTGGGCGAGAGAGGGGTACAACACGATTTTTGGGATTTCGGTTCGAATGTCTATCGCATCGCTCGTCGCGTTTCTGATAGGGGAGTATCAAGACGTGTTTACGTTCTTCTTCCTCAAAGCAAAAATCGGTTCAAAACTTTTCTGGCTTAGATCGCTACTTTCGAACATATGGTCGCAGTTTTTAGACAGCGCGATATTTATGGTTATAGCATTCCTCGGAATTTACGAGACAAAGGTGCTAATAAGCGTGACAATCACATGGTGGTTGTATAAAGTTGCGATGGGATTCGCTTATACGCCACTCTCGTATGTGGGTATAAGATTGCTTCGCGGGAAAGAAGAAGCTGTGGTAGGGGGGGTTTAGGGGACTACCTTTTTTTGAGTTTTATTTTGCCGATTCTCTCGAATAGAGGACGGTATATATCTTCGCTAGGATCCATAACTAACTCGCGGCGCGATGGGCTTCTGTCAGTAAATTCAATTGACGCGTCCGTTATCACTGCGAGAGGTTGTTGCTCTTTGCCTTCGCCCATCTCAAGAATCGCGGCCGTTGCCAGACTGTCGGCGACGTCCGTCCTAGAGATTGTTAGTGTCCTTCCAAAAATATCTTTTGTGCCGCGGTAGTCGCGTATTCCCTTAAAGCCTGCATATCCGAGCGCGACACCGACAATGCCTGCGCGCAGAGGAAAGAGACGACTGTCCGTTATAAGAACCCCAAATTTTTTAACGCGATAGTGCGCTTGGAGTCTCTTTCTAATGTCGCGAGCAGATTTGTAGCTATCTTTTGGAAGAAGAATTAGTTTGCCTTTGGCGTTTGAAGCATCTATGCCGGCAGATGCCATAACTGTTCCGTCTTTAATCGTTATCCACGTATATTTTGTTTTCATCGCCCACTCACTCTCAGATTTAATAAGGCGTTCTTTCGCTTTAGTGCTCGAATCGTTGTGGGTACGTCCTTCGGATAGGGCGACAATCTTTGAAGTTATAACTAGAACTGATTTTTCCGGCAATCGCCTCACGTGCTTTGTGATGAATGCAAAAAGATCTTCATTTTCGCGAAAAACTCTAGTTTTTACAGCTCTTACAACCATTGGGATACCATTCGATTATATCTGGGTAGGCCCAAAACAAACAACCATGATGTCCTACCAAAATTAGTCTAGAAAAAGAGACAGCCCTCCCACCGAAGCGGGGGAGGGCTGTCTCCCCATGTCGGTGACAGGGCTTGTCAGGTCTCGAGGATCCCCATGTTCCTCAAAGCCATCGTGTCGAAGGGCGAGCGTCCTTGGAGGATGCCGTCGTCCTCAGGGCAGGGGAGCTTGCGCTTGTCCACCTCGTCGCGCTCGCCACGGGGCGCGAACGTGTGCGTGAACCCCTCGATCTCGACGAGCTCGTCCTCGGTGGCGTACACGAGTCCGTCATGCGTTGGTCGTTCGGCCCACACATGACCGTCCCAACCCTGTTCCTCGAGTTCGTCCACATCCGGCGCGTCGGCGGCGGCGTGGGCCAACTCCAGGACACTCCCGGTGTTGATCGGGGATTCGTCATCGGGCTCGATGTATGCGCGTCTGTTGCGAATGACGTCGGGTTGATTCTCGATCGGCCATGAGCGCCGCTCGTGGTCGAGAATCCCTTCAAGGCATCTCTGGCGTCTGGTTTTTCCACTCCCAGGCATTTCCACTCCTAGTCTACGAACTCCGAAAGCGGATGTGACCCATACTCCCTTCTCGTAAATGTGCGGACTGATTCTCGAAAACCACATTTTACAATAATTAACCACTACCGTCAATGTAAACGAAATACAAAAACACACCTTTCGGCCTGCCTGCCCTGCCTACCGGCAGGCAGGCGGTAGGTAGGAGCGTCCAAAGAAAAATCCGCCTTTCGGCGGACTTTTCTTATGGCGCTGCTGCTTGTAACAGCGGCGCTCATAACAAACGAGCACACGTGTGTGCTCGTTTGTTCTTCGCTTACTGTTATAGAATTTCGACTCGGGTATTTCTTACTCCGAACCGCAGCGCATCACTTGTATTTGGGAACCACACGTCGAGCTTGTTACTATTTCGCTCGTGCATGCGATCCTCGACGGTGAACACTTGATCACCGAAGATTTCCGGAATTCTAACCTGTGTACCGAGGGGCAGCCAATTAGCTGCCACTACTCCGGTCCGAACCGTTGTTCCGGCAGCAGTTATATACGGGGTGTTATCAGTTTCGCCCTCACGACTTGAGTAAGCCGTCACAGTAACCTCAACGAATTTTTCAGCTTCGATCGGGTTAGTGTTTAGGAGCGAGTACGAGTAGGCAAGGTCCCCGGTAGGATAGCCAGGGTCGCCTATAACGTCTCCGTTCACTGCTGTATTTAGTGTCCCCAAACTAAGTAAAAGTGCTGCTGAAATGAGATATCTACTCATGATTTTGGGATGTCAGACCATCCCTAGCAGTCAAAAACTCCCGTCTCCGGGAGCCACTGCTCCTCGCAGTGTAGCACGGAGATAAGAGCTTGTCAACACGTATGTTATTACTTGTCAAGTAGCGTAAAAAGTGCCGAAAATCCATAAAATCCCATGCTAAAATATATAAAATGATAGAGTACTACACCGAAGGCATCGTTCTCTCTAGGGATTCAAGGGGTGAGCTAGATAGAATAGTTACCATTTACACAAAAGAGCTAGGCAAAGTCGCAGCGCTTACAAAAAGCAGTAGAAAGATAACTTCTAAAGTCTCGGGGCATCTCATGCCGGGAAATGCTGTGCGTTTGAGGATTGTTGAGAACAAAACTGTCCAGGCGATGGACGCGCTTTCCGAAAAATCAAAATGCGACGCAAAACGGCTTCTGCCGTTCCTACAATTTCTTGACGAAGTGATTCCGCAGGGAGAGACGGACCCGGAACTGTGGGATTTGATAACGAAAACTATCAGCGAGTGTCACCTGGGACCAGAGACATATAGACAGATATTGAATTTTCTTGGGTTTGGCGCAGACGAAATGTTATGCGAGAGGTGTAAGAAGAACGAAATTGCGCATTTCTCGCTGACCGATATAATGTTCTTATGCAGAGGGTGTGCAAGCATACTTAACTTGCGTCCCGATGAAATCGTTAAAATATGAAAAAAATCCTAATAGTTTCAGGGATTATTGTCGCCCTTGGAGGAATAATTTTTTACTACCTCATAAGCTATTCAAACAAGGGAGTTAAAGTTGAAATAAACGTTCCGAGTGACGAAGTTAGTGTGGGCGTACCCTTTGATGTTGATGTAATTTTTACAAACGAGACCGGAAATTCGCTGGGCGACGTGAAAATTACCCTAGACCCCTCGGAACAAATAGTTTTCGATAGCAGTGGAATGAGCAACATCGAGGCAAGAGAACTCGGGGAGATAAAAAACGGGAGTACTGTAAGGGAAAGCTTTAAAGTTGTCGCGCTCCCCGGGGAGGAGCCTCAATATAAGGCGGTGGCTACGGTTTTCTATTCACCGGCCTCCCTCGTGGCGGAATTCAAAAAGAAACAAGAGGCAGAGGTACGCGTTAGGAAACCCGATTACGAACTCACACTTGAGGTCCCAGAACAAGTTTCATCTGGCGAAGAGTTTGATATCAAACTCAAATACGAAAGAGACGATGATTTGCCAGAGCTTGCGGAGTTCGAAGTTCACGTTGACCACCCATCGAATTTTGAAGTCGTGAAGAGCAAGCCAGAAGAGATTGGTAAGGCGATTGACGGAGCCAAGTTTACAAATCTCGAAGAGGAAGAGGGGGAGATTTCTCTAACAGGCAAGGTCGAATTCCCTGATAGTTCAGAGTTTCAAGTAAAAGCGCGGCTCGTGATGAAAATGTTTGGCGAAGAATACACATTCCTATCAGAGACCAAGACCATTCTCACTAAGCCTTCTGCGCTTTCTTTCCAAGTTGTTCTTGGCGAGCACGAAAGCGAGGTAAAACCAGGAGATGAGCTAACATACGTCCTTACATATAGAAATAACACCAACGTACCGCTAGAAGATATTGTGATAAAAGCGCAACTTTTAGGAGAAATGTTCGATTTCGGGGCACTCGACACTAATGGTAGATTTGCGAGCACAAACGGTACGATTACATGGGATAAGAACAATGTCAGCGAGCTGAGGAAACTAGACGCGGGTCGTGATGGTAGCGTGTCGGTTAAAATAAAAATTCGGGGTAAATACCCCATACAACAATTGAACGATAAAAACTTCAGCGTGGTTGTCGACGCAAGAATTGAGTCGCCGACCGCTCCGAATCTGACGACTGGCAAGACAGTGAATACTAGCAGAGTTGAAAATAAAATCGCGGGACTTTTAGAGATTGATGCCGGCGGGTATTTCCGTGACGCGCAGTCGGGTATTATAAACGGCGGACCGCTTCCTCCAAGAGTGGGGATTCCTACCAACTATACGATCCACTGGAGGGTTACCAACTATGGGACAGACGTAGACAAAGTTGAAGTGCGAGCGAAACTTGGCGCTGGCGTGAAGTTTACAGGCAAGACTGCTGGGAACACAGATAGCGCACCCCAAGTGGATTCTTCTACGGGTGAAGTGGTTTGGCAGGTTGGGAGGTTGCTCGCAACAACTGGGATATTAAACGAGAAGCCGGAAGCAATTTTCCAAGTTGAGGCTCGCCCGAGCGGCTCCGATGTCGGAAATTACATGGTGATACTAGAAAGTACAGGAATACAAGGACGGGATGAATTCACAGAAACGACTATAATAGGTACAGACGACCCAGTTACAACACGACTGTCAGCTGATCCAACAGTTGGGGCGAACGATGGTAAAGTTATTCAGTAATCATGGCGAAAACAGTTGACGTAACGATGGACAAAATCATAGCACTGGCAAAAAACAGAGGCTTCATTTTTGCCGGGTCCGAAATTTACGGCGGGCTCGCCAACTCGTGGGATTTGGGACCCCTCGGTACGGAGCTCAAGAAAAACATAAAAGATTTGTGGTGGAAAATGTTTGTTGAAAATCGCCCGGATGTAGTTGGTATTGATGCCAACATAATAATGAGTACAAAAGTTTGGGAGGCCTCTGGCCATCTTAAGAATTTCAATGACGAACTAGTAGAATGTAAGAGTTGCCACGAGCGGCAGAGGGGAGACGAACTGGAAGCGGATAAAAAGAAGAAATTAGGTGACATAGCGTGTCCGAAATGTGGGAAGAAAGATTGGACAAAACCCACGATGTTCAACACGATGTTCAAAACGAACCTAGGTCCCGTCGAATCCCCAGAGAATACAGTTTATTTAAGACCCGAAACTGCGCAGGCAATGTTTGTAGATTTTCCGGAAATTGTAAGAGTTGCCCGCAAAAAGCTGCCGTTTGGAATAGCACAAATTGGTAAAGCATTTAGAAATGAAATAACTCCCGGCAATTTTATATTTCGCTTGCGCGAGTTTGAGCAAATGGAAATCGAATATTTTATAACTCCTCCAAAGACAAAGAAGGACTGGGAAAAATATTTTGATGGTTGGCTTAAAGAAATACATGAATATCTAAAAGCACTCGGCGTTGATATGAAGCGAGTCAAAGATACAGAAGTTGCGAAAGAGAATAGAGCTCACTACAGCGAGAAGACTGTTGATATAGAGTTTGTTTATCCGTTTGGCCAAAAAGAACTTTATGGTCTTGCGTACAGAGGGGACTATGATCTAAAAGCGCACGGGCTAAAATATAAAGACCCAGAGACGGGTAAGGAATTTGTCCCGCATGTAATCGAGCCGTCACTCGGAGTCGAGAGAACTATTCTCGCAGTTTTATTGTCCGCATATACAGAGGAAGACGCACCGACGGCGGACGGGGGAGTGGATAAAAGAGTCGTACTAAAATTGCCTAAATATATAGCCCCATATAAGGTGGCAGTATTACCATTGTCAGATGATGAAAGGTTAGTAGAGCTAGCAAAGGATATCTGGAATGGTTTGAGAGAGAAGTTTGTAGCAGATTATGATGACACCCAGTCAATAGGGAAAAGATATCGAAGGCAGGACGAGATTGGAACACCATTCTGTGTGACTGTAGACTTCGAAACGCTCGAGGATAAAAAAGTCACAGTAAGGGATCGAGATACCATGAAGCAGGATAGGGTTGAAATTAGTAAACTAGAAGAGTATCTTACTGGGAAACTTAATGACTATCAAAATTTGCAATTTTGAGATAGGAATTTACCGAAGCACTCAACACGCTGAGTGCTCGGTGCTCAAAACTATTGCTAAATCGAAGATTTAGATACTTTTGGCATGACATTCACAAAAACAGTACTCGAAAACGGCTTGCGTATAATTACATCACCGCAGAAAGACAACCCTGCAGTGACCGTTTTAATCTTAGTCGAAACCGGATCTGAATATGAGTCGAAGGATAAAAACGGCATCTCACATTTTCTTGAACACATGTGCTTCAAGGGTACTAAGAATAGACCCAAAGCTATAGACATCTCGATAGAACTTGACAGCGTCGGCGCGGAGTATAACGCGTTTACGGACCATCAGTGCACCGGCTACTTCGCTAAAGTCGATAAGAGTCACTTTGACAGAGCACTCGATGTGGTCTCTGACATTTTTCTTAATCAGATTTTTGACCCAAAAGAGATTGAGAAAGAAAGGGGGCCTGTAATTGAAGAAATAAATCTTGGGGAAGATACACCAACGACAAACATATATAGAGTTTTTCCAGAGCTTCTATACGGGGACCAGCCGGCTGGGTGGAATATATTGGGACCAAAGGAAGTTATTAGAAAAATAGGGCGGGAAGATTTCGTGGAATACCGCAAAGACCACTATGTGGCACGGGCTACAACTGTCGCCGTCGCCGGCTCGATAGACGAGAAAGAAGTAGTAGAAAAAATTAAGAAGGCGTTTGCTAATATATCGACAGCCGAGAAAAAAGCGAAGCCGATATTAACAGAAAATCAGAGCGAACCGGGGCTCCTCGTGAAGAACAAAAAATCTGACCAGTCGCACATAATGTTAGGCGTCAGGGCCTACAATCTCTTTGATGAAAGGCGCTATATCCTCGAGGTGCTTGCCGATGTGCTTGGAGGCGGGATGAGCTCCAGACTATTCCAGAATATAAGGGGCGAGATGGGTGCTGCGTACTACGTGCACGCTTTAACGTATCTCCTGACAGACCATGGCTATTTAGCTGCGAGAGCCGGACTCGGCAATGACAAACTTCTCGATGCAGTTAAAGCAATCCTCGGCGAATTTAAGCGCCTTAAGGTTGAGAAAGTAAACGAGGCAGAGCTTAAAAAAGCGAAAGACCACATGGTCGGTAGTCTTATGCTTAGTCTCGAAACTTCTGATTCCCTAGCGTCATTCTACGGCTTTCAGGAGTTGCTCGCTCGCGAAGTGCTGACACCCGAGGAGGAAGTGAGAAACATCCAAAAAGTTAGCGCAGAAGAGGTGCAAGAAGTCGCCAATGATATCTTCACAGACGATAAATTGAACTTGGCTGTGATTGGGCCGGTTGGGGAGGAAAAGGATTTGAAGCAAGCACTAAAAATAGCGTAAAATATAAGTGATGGAACGTATGAAGCTCGACATCTCCTGGAGTAGCCTGTTTCGTGTTCTTATAGTCGGAGGCGCAGTATTCGCTGCGTATTTGATGAGAGAGACAATCTCAATACTTCTCTTAGCGCTTGTTATCTCAACTGCATTTGAACCCGGAGTAGATCGTCTGGAAAAGATGAAAATTCCGAGAATTCTTGGGACGATCATCATCTTCCTTGTAGCGCTCACGATACTAGCCTTTATCGTTTACACAATTTTGCCTATTACGCTACTCGAGCTAAACAGTCTTTTTAAAAACCTAAGTGGCCTCGCAAGCCAATTCCTTGGGATAAGGGCACCGATAGCGCTGTCGCACCTTATTGATACAGATTTAAGTTCAATCACGAATTTGCTCTTATCGGGAGGCGTGTCTTTCCTACAAGTTTTAGGTAGGTTGCTGGGAAGCGTTGCTTACGCCATCGCCGTTTTGGTTCTTTCGTTTTATCTAACAATAAGCAGAGACGGAGTAGAAAAATTCTTGAAGGCAATTCTACCGGAAGGTGCAGAGGGGAGGGCCGTTCAACTTTACAGGAAAACGAGAAAGAAGATCGGAAGGTGGTTTCAGGCACAGCTAGTGCTTAGCCTTGTAATCGGCACATCGGTCTTCCTTGGTCTTTGGATAATTGGTGTCGATCAGAATTTGGTTCTCGCGGTTATCGCAGCGGTGTTTGAGCTTGTTCCCGTCGTGGGGCCGATATTTGCGGGCGCGCTTGGTGTAGCAGTTGCGGCGGGAGAATCGCTCAGACTTGGAATGTATGTATTATTTCTGTTTCTCGCGATACAACAAATCGAGAATCAGCTACTCGTACCGCTCGTCATGAGAAAAGCCGTAGGAATTAATCCGGTGATAATTCTAGTTTCCCTTCTCGGAGGTGCGCAGATTGCGGGGGTTATAGGCATGCTTGTAGCGATACCAACCGCTGTTTTCTTACAAGAGATTCTGAATGACTGGGTTGAAGTTAAATCGACGCGTAGCAAGAAATAACTCCGAGTGTAACGCCCCCTCTACGGGGCTTGCACCCACATCGCTCGAAGAAAATAAACACACAGGGGCATGTAGCCTCTTCTCGTTCGTGGGTGTAGAAAAAGTCCTCTCTTTCCGTTAGAGTAGGGCTATGTCCGAGAAGTTTTTTATTTCAACTGCGATACCATACGTTAATGCCAAACCGCACATTGGTTTTGCTTTGGAATTAGCGCAGGCAGATTTTATTGCGCGGTACAAGAGGTCTCATGGAAAAGATGTGTTTTTTGTTACTGGGACAGACGACAACGCACTAAAAAACGTTCAAGCGGCGGAAGATGCTGGTCTTCCAGTCGAAAAGTTCGTACACGACCAAGCTAAGCGCTTTAAAGAGCTCGCCGAAAAATTAAATATTTCGAACGATTATTTTATCGAGACTTCAATTGACCCAAAACATATCGAGGGAGCGCAAAAACTTTGGAAGGCAGCCGGTAAAGATATTTATAAAAAAGAATACGCCGGTCTCTATTGTGTCGGCTGTGAGGAATTTAAAACAGAAAAAGAATTGGTCAACGGACGTTGCAATGAACATCCAGACAGAGATTTAGTCAAAGTCTCAGAAGAAAATTACTTTTTTAAACTTTCGTCCTATGAGAAAAAGCTTAAGGAATTAATAAAGTCTGACAAGCTAAAGATTGTGCCGGAGTCGCGAAAAAATGAAATGCTTAGTTTCATCGAGAGCGGCCTAGAAGATTTTAGTGTCTCACGTTCTGTGGAGCGTGCGCGCGGGTGGGGGATTCCAGTCCCAGAAGACGACTCACAGATACAGTATGTCTGGTTTGACGCATTGTCGAACTACATTAACTCGCTAGACTATGCGAACAAGAGTGAGAAATTCGAGAACTACTGGGAGAATGCTGAGGAAATAGTGCACGTTATCGGCAAAGGTATCAGTAGATTTCATGCAATTTACTGGCCTGCGATGCTTCTTTCTGCTGGCGTACGCTTGCCCGACACTGTTTTTGTCCACGGATACGTTACCATCGACAACCAGAAGATGAGCAAGAGCTTGGGTAATGTAATAGATCCAGTCACGCTCATAGAAAAATACGGCACGGATGCAGTTCGCTACTTTCTTACCCGCCATATCAATCCATTTGAGGACAGCGATTTTAGCGAAGAGAGACTCGCAGAAGCCTATCAAGCAGATTTAGCGAATGGTCTTGGTAATTTTGCTTCACGTGTGTCAACGCTCGCCGCGGAAGCAGGTGAGCTAACAAGTTCAAAGGTGGATGGCCAGATTGAGTCCGAAATAGAAAATGCGAGAAAAAATATAGAAAATGCCGTCTCGCAATTCAGAATCCACGAAGCTGTTGCGGCGGCGTGGAATTTAATTCACTTCGGCGATGGGTATATAGATAAGAAAAAACCTTGGGAGAGCAAGGACAAAAAGGTCATCTTTGACCTTGTGGTGCTCCTCGATAACATTGCTTCGCTTGTTGCTCCGGTCGTGCCTAACGCAGCTGATAAAATAACAAGTGCAATAAACTGGAAGGACAAAGACAGAATAAGCGTTAAGAAAATCGAAGCACTTTTCCCGCGCCTCGAATAATGCCGAAGATAATAGACGTTCATACTCACACTCACTTTGCTGCGTATAAAGATGATATGCGCGATGTTATCAATCGTGCGCTCGAGAAAGATATCTGGCTTGTAAATGTTGGCACACAGCGTGATACGTCGCTCGGTGCGATAAAAGTCGCCGAGGAATATAAGGAAGGCGTCTATGCAACAATTGGGCTTCATCCAATTCACACCGCAGAGTCTTACCACGACGAGAAAGAACTCGGCGGGGGCGAAGCAGCAAAATCCTTTACATCAAGGGGAGAAGAGTTCGACGCGGATTTTTACGTAAAAATGGCCCAGCACGAAAAGGTTGTAGCGATAGGTGAGTGTGGCCTTGATTACTATAGACTTGATGAGAACACGAAGGAGAAGCAGGCGGAAGTGTTCTTGGAGCAAGTAGAAGTTGCACACACGGTAAACAAGCCCCTGATGATTCACTGCAGGAACGCATTTCCAGATTTAATAAAGATTCTTGAGGAGAACAGAAACAAGCTGATAGAGAACAAGGCAGGTATCACCCACTTTTTCACTGGGACGCCAGAGGACGCAAAGGGACTTAAAAAATTAGGCTTCTATTTCTCGTTCGGGGGCGTTGTGACATTTGCTAGGGATTACGATGAGGCGATAAAAGAAATCGGCCTCGAGAGAATAGTGCTCGAGACAGACGCTCCTTATGTAGCTCCTGCGCCGTTTCGTGGAAAGAGAAACGAGCCGCTCTACGTTAATTATGTCGCGGAGAAAATCGCAGAGATCCTAAGTACCGACGTCGAAGAAGTAGCCGAGCGAACCACAACAAACGCGAGAAAGATTCTTAGCGTTTGAGTATCTGGTATCTAGTATGTAGTATTTAGCTTATGTATCCGTTCGCAAAAATAGAGAAAAAGTGGCGCGAAAAATGGGAAGAAACTCGTATTTACGAGCCGGATTTGGATAAAGCGAAAAAGCCGTTCTATAACCTTATGATGTTTCCATACCCATCTGCGGAGGGATTGCACATCGGAAGTGTTAGGACTTTTAGCGGCGTTGATGTTTTCGGTCGCTTCAAACGGATGCAGGGCTACGATGTTTTCGAGCCGATAGGGCTTGATGGATTTGGAATTCACTCAGAGAACTTCGCGATAAAAACGGGCAAACACCCGATGGATCACGCAGAAACGTCAGAAAAGAATTTCTATAGGCAATTGGGCTATATCGGCAACGGTTTCTCCTGGGACGAGAAACTGGAAACGTATGACCCAAATTACTACAAGTGGACACAGTGGGTGTTTATCAAGATGTGGGAACAGGGGCTTGTAGAAAGGAAGAAAGCAAATCTCAACTGGTGCCCATCATGCAAAACAGTGCTCGCAGATGAACAGGTGATTAATGGAAAGTGCGAAAGATGCGGTTCTGATGTAACCAAGAAAGAATTAGAACAGTGGTTTTTCAAGATAACTGATTATGCAGAAAAGCTTCTCTCTAATCTGGATGATCTTGATTGGACGGAACACATAAAAATTCTGCAGAGAAACTGGATTGGAAAATCAGAGGGATCGCTTCTTGCATTTTCGCTACGTGGGATTAGCGGCCAATCAGATGACAAACATTCAGTTAGTGTATTTACAACTCGACCCGACACAATTTTCGGTGCGACGTTTGTTGTTATCTCGCCTGAACTCGCACAAAAATGGATTGATATCGGGTGGTCTGCATCTGAAAAAGTTAAACAATACATCAGGAAATCACTCTCTAAAACGGAAAATGAGCGAATCGCGGAACAGAAATCAAAAACAGGAGTAGATGCGGGGATTACAGCAGTCAATCCCGCGACAAGAAAAGAGATTCCTGTGTGGATTGCAGATTATGTCCTTTCTTCATATGGAACTGGTGCGATTATGGCTGTTCCAGCGCACGATGAGCGTGACCACGAGTTCGCGGTAAAGAACGACCTAGAAATTAGAACCGTGATAGAGCCGGTTTTCATAGACTCAAAGGGGCAGTCAGCTGTTAGAGAAGGAGAACCATTTATAGAGCGCGATGCGATTATGGCTATAGTTAAACATTGGAAAGACGATAAATACATTGGGCTCAGATGGAAAAAGGTAGACTGGGAGACGATCGTTACCGGAGGGGTTGAGAAAGAACAAACTCCAGAAAAAGCAGCAATCGAGGAAATTCGAGAAGAAACGGGCTATCTTAACCCGAAGCTTGTAAAAGAACTACCGCCTGCCCACTCTAAGTTTTTTCATAACCCTAAGGGGGTAAACAGATTCGCGCACTTCCGTTCTTTCTATTTTGAATTAGAGAACGGGGACAAAGAGGAAATACCATCCGAAGAAAAAGGCAATCACGATGTGCTCTGGCTCACCAAGAAAGAGATGGAAAGCTTCCGTCTACCGGAATGCCACCGCTTCGCCTGGAACGCACTGGTGGATGGAAAAAATGTGTACACAGGGAAGGGCCTGATGGTTAACTCAGAGAAATTCGATGGCATGGATTCTGAAGAAGCGAAAGGGGCAATTATAAAACAAATCGGAGGGGAAAAACGAACCGATTATCACTTACGCGACTGGCTAATTTCTCGTCAAAGGTATTGGGGTCCGCCGATTCCGATGATTTACTGTTCCTCCTGCGCCAAGGCTTCGGCGGGCAGGGAGAATGCTGGCTGGCAACCAGTCCCGGAGAAAGACCTACCGGTACTTTTGCCAAGGATAGACGATTTTCGTCCAAAAGGAAGTTCGGAAGCCCCGCTTGCGTCACATCCAGAGTTTTACGAGACAACTTGTCCAGAGTGCAAGGGTCCAGCGCGTCGTGAAACAGATGTTTCAGACACATTTCTAGACTCGGCGTGGTATTTTTTCCGTTATCCAGACACAAAAAATGGCAAAGAGGCGTTTAGTAAAAAGCGCGTGAAGAAATGGCTCCCGGTTGATATGTATATCGGTGGAGTTGAACACGCCGTCCTACATTTGCTCTACGCGAGGTTTATAACGATGGCACTCAAGAATATGGGCCTTGTTGATTTTGAAGAACCATTTACCCGATTAAGACCAAACGGGCTTATCACATTTAGGGGCTCCAAGATGTCAAAGTCGAAAGGAAACATAATCGATCCAGACGACTACATCGGCAAATTTGGCGCAGACGCAATCAGGATATATCTTCAATTCATTTCCCCATTGTATGAAGGGGGTGATTGGCAGGACGGCGGACTTATTGGCGCTGTGAGATTTCTGGATCGTGTATGGAAACTCGGAGAAAATGTGGACGAACCTGAAGACGTCAAAGAAGTATCCTCGTGGATGCACAAATCGATTAAAAGAATCACAGACAGTATATCTGAGCTTAGATACAATTCTGCGATTGCAGAACTAATGACTATCCTTAACAAATTTGAGGATGGGGGAGAGGTAAATCGCAAAGACCTTGAGACTTTCCTTCTGATGCTCGCGCCACTAGCACCCTTTATAACAGAAGAACTATGGGAAAAACTCGGCAATAAGTATTCTATTCACGTGGAAGCATGGCCAAAATACGATGAGAAGAAACTTGTTGAAGATACGATAAGCTTAATCGTCCAGGTAAATGGGAAGTTGCGCGCGACGATTGAGACCACGAGAGGAATAAACGAGAAGCGCGCAGAGGAGCTCGCTCTTTCTGAAGAGTCTGTTAAACGATACGTTACAGGCAAACCCAAGCGGGTAATTTTCGTAAAAGACAAATTAATAAACTTCGTGGTATAAGTAGGCAATGAAAAATCTCACCGATCTGTTTAAGCTGTTGGAAATCACTAGAGACCAACCACAGTACGGTTACGCCCTCGTCGGTATACACCAAGGCGATCAAAGCAATCTCGCCGAGCACCATTATCTAGTTACATTTATCGCGTGGCAAATTGCTCTTCACGTAAAGGATGCTGGGGCGAAAATTGATGTGGAAAAAGTATTGGAATTTTCTCTAATCCATGACCTCGGAGAGCTTTTCGGAGGGGATATCGCTATGCCGTATGCTCGCGTAAACCCAAAAGCCAAGGTACTGGCAAAGGCATTTGAATCAGAGAATCATCAATTTCTATCGAAATTCTTCGGGAAAGAAAAACAGCACTTTCTCGAGTTAAGTTCCGAAATAATGGAGGCGGAGTCAGATGAGGCGCTCATAGCAAAAATCGCAGATTATATGGAACTTGCCCACTTTAGATTTCACATGAAGACGTTTGATAAGTGGGACGTTGAACTTATTGGACCGAAGATTCTTGAGAAAATTTCAAAGATAAAAGACCAGATTGCCAAGAAAGAACTCGGGAAGTTTCTCGAGATGTGGGTAAATCAAATGCCAGATAAAAAAGCCATAGACGTTATAGAATCAGGGGAAAATGGGGGTAACGGCTAAAATGCCCACTATTTACATTCTTCACGGCTGGGCCCCGAATACCGACGGAGAGAAATGGCGGTCATTTTTGGGTTTTTTGGAGGGCGCCGGATTCAAAGTTAAGTTTCTTTCGATGCCTGGGTTCGAAGTCCAGTTGACTAAGGCGTGGACACTTCAAGATTTTGTCAATTGGTTGAAAGGAGAAATAGAAGCGGAAGAAAAAGCTATACTTCTCGGGCACTCGTTTGGAGGGCAGATAGCGATTCGTTTTGCGTCTCAATACCCTGATAAAATAAAAAAACTCGTACTAATCGCGAATTCCGGAATGCGCGATAAAGTTTTGCATAAGAGACTAAAACGAATATTCTTCTACGTTTTATCAAAACTCGGTAAGCCGATTGCAAAAAGCGAACGCATAAGAAAAGCCTACTACACACTTATAGGGGCGGAGGATTACCTTGCGGCTACTGGACCGCTTAGAGAAACTATGGGTAATGTTTTGAAAGATGAGATACGGAAAGACCTACCTAAAATAATTTGCCCGACTCTCGTTATCTGGGGCAGGAGCGATAAAGTGACTCCGCCGAAACACGGGCGATTTGTCGCGGAGAATATTAAGAATGCAGAACTAAAAATTGTAAGTGGCGCTAGACACTCGCCACAGTTTACACACGCCAAAGAAGTCGCCGTTCTTGTGACTCAGTTCCTAAGATGATACTCATTGCGAAGATACTTTTGTTTGTTCTTGCACCGATGATCCTGATTAGATGGAGCAGGTGGCTCGCCACTCTCCAGCAGAAAGAATATAGGTGGGATCGCCTGTGGCTGTTTCTTATGTCACGCGAAGGGCGACAGGACTTAATACGTGTTTTGCCGAACAGGAGGAATTTCTCGCGCGCGGGCCTAAAACGCCCTGCCGTTACTAGAAGGATAGTCTTCGTGGGTTTTATTGGTTTTGTTATCCTCATAGCAGGATTCGTGGTCCCATTTTCATCAAGCGCGCCGAAGCTTTTGGCATCACTCGTTGTTTTCCATTTAATTCTGCCGATAATTGTCTCTGTTTCTATACTTCCGTCACAAATTGTCTCTGAGATAATAACGCTTGCTGTGCTGATGAAGGCGAGAAAAATGATTAAAAAACACTCGCCGACGGTAGTAGGTATTACTGGAAGCTATGGAAAAACTTCCACAAAGCTGATTATCTCTCATGTACTTCGAACGAAACTCAAAGTTTTCACAACACCTAAGTCGTACAATAAGAGATACTCGGTAGCTAAATCGATAGTCGGGAACTACAGGGGGCAACAGGTAATTGTCCTCGAATACGGAGCCTACAGGAAGGGGGAAATCAGGGCTCTAGCCAAGTTTATAAAGCCCTCCAGCGCCGTGATTACTGGGCTTACGCCCCAGCATATGGGAATTTTTGGCAGTTTGGAAAATATAATCGCGGCAAAAAGCGAACTTATAAAAGCTCTCGCTGATAAATCCCGCGTGTTTTATAACGGAGATGACCCTGGCACGAAGGAAATCTGCGAAGTAGGCGGTGTAGAAAATCCAATCGCTTACAGCGGTAAGGACAGTACAATAAAAATTAGCAACGTCGGTTTAAACAACGAGGGGCAATTGAAATTCAAGTGGGAGGGGAGGCTGGTACAGACTCGACTTGTGGGTACGCACTATATAGGTGCAGTCAGGGCGGCGCTCGTTATAGGACAGAACGAATTCGGATTTACGAACGAAGAAATAATCGATGCGCTCGAGTCATTCGACCCGGGAGACAATTTCATCCTGACGCGGCGACTAACAAATGGGGCGTTCGTAATAGATGATGGAAAGACGGCAAACCCAGCAGGGTTCAAAGCAGCGCTTGAGATTCTAAAATTCTTGAAAGAAAAAAGAGGCGCGAAAAAAGCGCTCCTTGTATTCGGCGGAATAGTCGACTTGGGCGGAGAGTCAGCGAAAATCCATTCAGATTTGTCGGCCGCCGCTCATGCTGTTGCTGACGAAGTTGCTTATGTGGGCAGCGAGGGCCAAGACGAGTTTCTCGAAACATTCCACGAGGACTTATTCTTTGGGCACAGCGCGGTCGAGAAAAAACTAAAGGAGCTTAGCGGCGATACAATAGTCTTAGTCGAGGGATTTGTGCCGAAATCGATTTATGAAACCTATCTTCAATAGTCTCGGATCAAGCTACGACTTCTCTTTTGTGACGCACGCGCTAAGTGAGTTAATTCATAGCGACCGAGAGGCTCCGCAGAGACTCACAGCCGAGCTCGAAAAAATGTTTGGAGGCAAGACGCATCTTTTTTATAAGGGACGCGATGCGATTGAGTTCGCATTGAAGTCGTATGGTATAGAGAGCGGCGACGAAGTATTAATACAGGGATTCACTTGTTATGCGATTGAGCAAGCAGTACTTCGTACTGGAGCTACCCCGGTATTTGTTGACGTTGGAAAGAATAATTTGAATGTGACGCTCGACTCTTTAAAAAATGCTCACAAGAATACGACAAAAGCCAAGGCGGTTTTGGTGCAGTATACTCTCGGCTCCCCGATTGGAATTAGCCAAATAAAGGAATGGTGTGAAGAAAATAAACTTCTGCTTATCGAAGATTTGGCACAGAGCCTGGGCGCGACCGACGAGAAAGGCACCTCACTCGGGACCTACGGCGATGCTGTCGTACTCTCTTTCGGGAGAGGCAAGGTGGTGGATGCCGTCTCGGGGGGCGCAGTTATTTTAAGACGAGAGGGTGCGCGTGAGATCAAAGTTACTGACACCGTGAGAAAAGCGATAATCGTCAAAGATATGCTCTATCCACTCACTGCGTGGAAAGTTCGAAAGACATATAAAATTCTTCTCGGACCTTTAATATTAAGAATTTCAAGAAAACTCGGACTTGTTACATCGGCCACAGGAAGTCCGACGAAGAATGTGACGTTGATGCCAGAGGAGCACGCCAGCCTTGCGCTAAGCGAACTCGGGAAATTAAAGAATACTCTCCGGCACCGAAAAAAGATTGCAGAAATTTACTACCAAGAAATACAAGACAAAAGTTCCATAATTACATCTCAGAGCGACATAGAGCACGGCTCAAATCTACGCTTCGCATTGAGAGTAGATAAGCCCGCAGAATTACTGCGGCTCATGGATAAAAAAGGTATTCATATCTGGGATAGATGGTATCGCGCCGCGGTAGATTGCGGGACGTTGTCGGTGTCGAGCGTTTATAAAAACGGAACAACACCAAATGCGGAGGAACTTGCTATACACATTGTGAACCTCCCGACACACAAAGAAGTGCGAGAGAGAGATGCGATGAGAATCTCCAAAGTCGTCAATCAGTATTTGGATAAGTGAGATGGAGGATTGGAAAGTTCGTTTAGTTAGTGATAGGAAAGAGTGGGAAGAATTTGTAAAAAGAGAACCCGCGGTAAACTTTTTGCAATCCTGGAATTGGGGCGAGTTCCATAGGAATCTTGGGAAAAAAATCTTTCGCTTCGGTTTATATAGAGAAGGGGAGCTTCACAGTATTGCGCTCGCGGTGAAAGAAACTGCGCGTCGAGGTACATATTTCGCCATTGCAGGCGGGCCAATTCCATTTGAGGGGCAGGAAACAAAAAGATTCATTGAAGAGATCGAAAAAGTTGCGATGGAAGAACAATGCGATTTTATCAGGTTGCGGCCGCAAGAAAGAAATACGTCCGAATCCAGAGCGCTCGCTAAAGAGATAGGGCTAGCAGTGTCCCCGATGCACCTTACCGCAGATTTAACGCTCCAACTCGATATTACGATGAGCGAGGACGAAATCTTAAGTAAAATGAGAAAAAGTACTCGCTACGAGATACGCCGCGCTAAAAGAATGGACGTAGAAGTGAGGAAATCAAAAGACTCCGAGGACATAAAAACGTTCTACAATAATCAAGTTAAGTTAGCGAAAAAGCAGGGATTCACCCCATTTCCGTATAAGTTTTTGTACGAACAATTTAGGTCGTTCGTTGCGGATGACAAAGCACTTCTTTTTCACGCGTATAAAGACGACGAACTTTTAGCTAGTGCTTTTGTTATTTTCTACAACGGTGAGGCCGTATATCACTATGGAGTCTCGACGCCAGCCAACAACAGAATTCCTGGGAGCTACGCTTGCTTGTGGGAGGCTATTCTTGAGGCGAAGCGAAGGGATTGTGAGAGATTTAACTTATGGGGAGTCGCACCCAAAGACGAAACGAGACATCGCTTTGCTTCACTCTCGGTATTCAAACGAGGTTTCGGCGGGGAGGAAGTAGAATATTTACCGGCCCATGATTTACCGCTCACACCTCGATATAAAGCGATACGGATATTTGAGATTTTCAGAAAGAGATTACGAAGAGTTTAACTGATCTGGGAGCCATCGCAGTATATGCGGAGAGGGTGGGATTCGAACCCACGTGGGGATTTCTCCCCCCAAGGTTTTCGAGACCTGGCCATTAAACCACTCTGACACCTCTCCTCAGACACTCTAATCTTAAGGAAAAACCGGTGTAGGGCAAGCTTGTTGTGTCCCTGCGGATTTTGGGAGAGAATGTATGAATCAAATGACAAAGCAGAGTAAAAACAAAAAGGTAGTTGTTCTCGGAGGCGGAACTGGGAATTTTACTATGCTTACGGGGCTTAAGAGACACCCGCTTGATATCTCAGTAATTGTATCAATGGTAGATACTGGTGGCTCAACTGGAGTACTGCGGGACGAACTCGGCGTGCTCCCACCCGGAGACATCAGACAGTGCCTAGTCGCGCTCTCGCGTTCGGACGAAGTTATGCGTGAACTTATGAACTACCGCTTCGCAAGCGGAAACCTAAAGGGGCATAATTTTGGGAATTTGTTCCTGTCGGCTCTCGAAAAATCTACTGGGAGTTTTGATAAAGCCATAGAAGTCGCCTCTGAAATTCTGCGAATTGATGGTCGTGTTATTCCGGCCACCCTAGAAGATGTTCAGTTGGTTGCATATCTAGAAGATGGCAAGGTTGTGCGCGGCGAACATACAATCGAGTACCAGGACCTAAAAAACCTCAAGAAAATAGTGATTGAGCCAGGCATAAAGGCAAATCCGAAGGCAGTGAAAGCTATACTGGACGCAGACGTTGTTGTAATCTCGCCAGGAGATTTTTATCAAAGCATAATCCCAAATCTGCTCGTGAGAGGAATTCCGGAGGCGATAACAAAAAGCAAAGCGAAGACAATATTTATGTGTAACCTAATGACAAAAGCGGTACACACTGATGGATACAGCGTCGCTGATTTTACAAGAAGAATCGAATTTTATATGAAAGGGAGGGTCGATTTTGTTATTTACAACAATAAGAAACCGAGCACAAAGCTTATAACACGGTATGCAAAGAAGGGTGAGCGTCCCGTGAAAGTCGGCAAAGACCTTCCGAAAAGCAAGTTTATCGGAGGAGACTTAGTAAGCAAAAAAATAGCCAAGCAAACAAAAGGGGATTTGTTAAAGAGAAATTTCATAAGGCACGACTCTGAAAAAGTCGCCAAAATAATCGTGTCACTTTTATAAATTATGAAATTTAAATGCGTCGCTCTCGATTTTGACGACTGCCTCGCGCATCATAATGATGACTACACTGGCCTTTTCGATATTTTCATTAAACAAGGGTTCTCAGAGAGCGTTGTCCGCGGCGCGTATGAAGAAACCCATGCCCGCGGCGGATTCTCGTTTGATAACTTCATAGACGTTCTAAAAAACAAAGGGGAGATCGGTGAAAATACGGAAGAATTGAAGAAAAAATTCGACGAATGGGTCTCATTATCTCTTTTACTCTATCCAGACGTTAAAGACTTCTTGGCGCAGGTTAAATTGTTAAAAATACCCGTTGCGATAGTGACTTTCGGTGACAGTGAACACCAGAAAGAGAAAGTGCTTTCTACCGGTGTTTTATACGATTATCTCTACGTGATTCCAAGAAAGGGAGAGAAGTTTACTGTTCTTGAAGAACTTATGGCGGATTATGGAGCTCCAATCGCTTTCGTTGATGATAAGCCGGAGGAACTCGACAACGTGCGAGAGCATTTTACCGCCGACGAGGTAAAATTATTTCGTATCATACGCCCCCGTGGACGACATATCGAAGCGAAACCAAGATTCGAGTATCCAAAAATCGAAAACCTCACGGAGATCCTCAGTCAATAAATAATAGGTGTGTTTATTTGTGGACCCGAGGAGAATCGAACTCCTATTTACGGTATGCAAAACCGTTGTTCTGCCATTTAACTACGGGCCCCTGCCTACCAGCAGGCAGGCGAGCGAGAAGCGGAATGATTATACATCGTATAAGCATTTCGTTCGAGCGAAGGGTCCTCTTATTTTTTGAAGAAAAAAGTCGGGCCCAGATTGTTTCAAAAACTGGCACTCGCGTCACATTAAAGTAACCGAAAACTAATATCAACTCAAACCGAAGTTCGACGACCCGTCTTGAATTTCATAATTGCGAGCGCGAGAGTCACCCCTAGAAAATTCATAGAGATATCGGCAATCGTATCAACCGCAGCCAGGCTATCTCCGCCGCCGAGAAGTGACGTGCCCAAGAATATATCAGAGGTAGCCTCAAGAGACTCCCAGAGAAGCCCTCCAAAGATAACAACTGAACCGGCAATTAAAGCGGAAGCTTTCCGATTTTTCCCAAACCACGTTGATATAAAGTCGAACCCGAGGAAAGTTAGTAACATCGGCACCACGAAGTGCATAAGTTTGTCGTATTCGAAACCGACAACGTAAAGTTTATACAACCCAAGCCCGCCAAGGCCATTTAATAAAAGCACCAGCGCAACGAGGGCCTGGAAGCGAAGTAGCTTATGCGATTTTTTCTCATCCCCCCCGCTCCTAAAAATTAAACGTGGAAGTACGATTAGAAGCGCAGAAACAAAGGCGAGAGATGCCATAAGCCCAGGTCTATAAAAAGATGGTAAATTGTCTGGTGGAAGAACTAGAAGTGCTACTCCTACTACGAGGTAAATAACGATAGAGATTTTTATGAAGTTTTTCATATAACACTAAGCTGTGGACCCGAGGGGAATCGAACCCCTGACCCCTCCATGCCATGGAGGTATGTTACCGCTATACCACGGGCCCCCTTCATCATTCGAGGGTACGCCAATTTCCCTGGCTCATCAAGCCATCTCTCTTATGCGAGATAAGTCCTCCGGCGTATTTACCCCGATCGTCTCTCTGGGATCAATGCTCATCGACTTAATATTTTCTCCACTTCCAATCGCAATGCGCACCAAATCCGTCAGGTAGTATTCATCGGCAGCATTATTGTTTTCTACTTTCTTCAAATTAGGCCACAGCCAAGCGGTATCGAAACAATAGTAACCTGGATTTACCTCGCGGATTTTGAGTTCATCCTGTGTCGCATCCTTTTTCTCAACAATCGCGGTAATCTTTCCCTCCGCGTTTCTAACAATACGGCCGAAGAGGCGGAATGGGCTATTCTCTCCATCAAAGTTGTCCACAGTCGTAGTCGCCATTGTTATGGGGCCGCTTGATGCAGCATGAGTCTCTGTAAGAGCTCGGAGCGTCTCTGGTTTGATGTATGGCTGATCCCCATAGAGCACGACTATGCTGTCTGTCCTTCCGGACAGGAGTTCCTCTGCGGCTTGTACAGCGTGAGCTGTACCTCTTGGGTCCGCTTGAGTAACGTATTCGCAATTATCCCCTAGCGTTGTCTTTACCTCATCGCCGTGATATCCAACTACAACGACCGGGTGTCTATCAATTCCAGATTTCACAACAGACTCAAGTAAGTGGGCGATAAGCGGTTTACCATTAAGATCTTCAAGCACCTTGGGCTTGTCCGAATTCATCCGCGTACTCTTACCAGCGGCGAGCACAATGACTCTGGTTTTCATATTTCATATATTAGAGCTTTCATTGAAAATGTGAAACAATGACGTTAATCTGTGAATTAGCCAAGTCCGTTACGCGGACCGCTGTGGAGGGGTGCCTGAGTGGTTGAAAGGGACAGTCTTGAAAACTGTTAAGGGTGCAAGCTCTTCGAGAGTTCGAATCTCTCCCCCTCCGCATATGCTGCAATGACTCCTGTTTTAGGAGTCATTGCAGCATGATATTGGAGAGATTCGAACGGGAAGGGCGATGGGAAACGGGAGTTTCCCAAAGCGGAAACACTAAAACCGAGGGGTTTTAGAAGCGAACGAAATGAGCGTGTTCGAATAGCGAAGCGCTCTCCCCCTCCGCAAGTTAGTTGGTTTTTCATTCCCTTGTTATAATTTGTTCATGAAAAAATATGGGTATCTTTTAATAATCGGTCTCGTTGTTGTGGCCGGCATTTTTGTGATAAATGCACCACCGCAAGAAGACAAAACCGCGCTTGACCCTAAACAATCGTCTGATACAGAAACTACATTTGCAAGACCTAAAAAGAGCGCTCACTATGAATCTAATACTCCAGCTCACGAATCAATCTTAGCTGCGCCACCAATCAATATCGTAATTGATTTTAATTTTGACTTGGCCTCCAACTCCTCTATCTCAATAGTCGATACGAACGATATAGAATATGGGAGCGGCGATACGTCAGTTGATAGGAACAAACTCGCTCTTCGCAGATCAATGTCCCACGACTCGCCCGATGGTGTTTATACTGTCAACTACAACGCTTGCTGGCCGGATGCAAGCTGCCACGATGGTAGCTTTCAATTTGCTATTAATCGATCTCTTGACGAAGACTATCTCGATTTGAGGAATAGATCAGCAGTTGAAATAAAACTTTCTGACATTGCCTTTAAGCCGGCACGGGTGAAAGTCAGTGCCGGCACTCGTATAACATGGTTAAATGACGAGGAAGTTACTCATTATGTAAATACTGATGCTCATCCAAGCCACACATATTATCCAGCACAGAATTCAAATGCTTTGGCGAAAGGCGAAGAGTTTCCTTTAGTTTTTGATAAGGCTGGCATATATCCCTATCATTGCAGTGCTCATGCAAGCGATATGATAGGGTCAATTATTGTCGAATAGATATCGTACTGCTCTCTAGAAATATGCGTAAAAGTATTTTACTCACACTATTCACTAGCCTTATACTTGTGCCGGTTGTCGCGAGTAACTATGTGTTCGCGAAAGAGTTGCCTGTGATAGATTTCTTTTACAGTGAAACCTGTCCGCACTGCATAAGAGAGCAGGCATTCTTCGATGAGTTAGAAGAACTTTACCCAGACCTCGAGGTTAATCGTTATTCAGTAAGCGAAGAAGCTAACTTAGACCCGATGCGTGAGAGATTACGCGAAGTGGATGCGGAAAAGTACTTTGGCTCAGTCCCACTAACTTTTGTGGGCGATGAGTTCTTCTTAGGTTTTGACGACGAGAACGGCATCGGGCGCGATATCGTTGAATCAATCGATAGACAGTTATCAGGAGAGGAGACAAGAGAAGATGGGGGCGGTCTATCTGTTCCCTTTATCGGAGAAGTTGATGTCTCACAGTATTCACTTCCAAGCCTAGCGGTAGTTTTGGGGATTCTCGACGGATTCAACGTGTGCTCGCTGGGAGCGCTCGTTCTGATTCTCGGGATGGCGTTGATGCTACAGTCGAGGAAAAAAATTGCGCTTTACGGCGGTATTTTTATCTTTACGACCGCCATTATTTATGGGAGCTTGATTTTCTTATGGTTTAGTCTCTTCTCGGCTCTCGCAAAATACGTCGGGCTTATCCAAATTTCTATAGGTCTCCTAGGATTCGTTGGTGGAATTTATTTTCTGCGTGAATACGTGAAGATGAGAAAATATGGCGTCACGTGTAACTCAAACGGAATGCCGATAATAGGAAAACTATCCGAAAGAATGCAAAAAGTTTTCGAGGGCGGTTCGAGCGCCGTATCCCTTGGCCTAGCTATACTTCTTTTTGCCGCCGCTATAACAATTGTAGAGTTCCCATGTTCAGCGGCCGTTCCCGTTTTCTTCGCTGGAGTTCTTGCTGATGCATCTTTAGTTCCCACAACATACTGGCTTTATATCTCTCTATTCGTGCTGTTCTATATGCTCGACGAACTCATAATCTTCGGAGTCGCAGTATATAGGATGAACATTTGGCTTACATCGCCGCGTTTCGTTAAATCAGTGACTCTCCTAGAAGGGCTAATATTAGCGGGAATTGGCATCTTTTATTTGGCTCGCACACTACTGTAACGGTAACAGGTCAAGGCGACCTGGTTTTGTGATAACATTAGGCTATAAGCCGTGATAATAAAAAACTTTGTTGAACTTGCGGAAACGGAGGAGCGAAAGCTTGCGCTCGAAATAGCTGACGCAGGACTCGCCGCAGTCGATACCCAAAAAGTAGTTAGAGAAATAGTCGATTTAAGCGGAGACAAACTTCGTATCGGCAATGAAGAATTTCAACTCGAAGAAACCGCCCATATTTTTGTTGTCGGCGTCGGAAAGTGTTCGCTATCTGCCGCCGGCGCGCTAGAAGAAATATTGGGAAGTAAATTAACCGGCGGCACAGTAATTGATGTCCGAAGCGGGAAGCTCAATAAAATCCAAGCTATAAGCGGTGACCACCCAATGCCGACTGAGAAAAATGTCTCTGCGACCGATGAAATAATCAGTCTTCTCAAAAATGCTACCGAAAAAGATCTAGTTATATTTATAATTTCCGGCGGCGGCTCAACGCTTCTTTGCCATCCGGAGAATATGACATGCCTCGATGAAGCAGAGATTCTTCGACACCTTTACGGGGCAGGTGCGGGTATCAAGAAAATAAATACGTTGAGAAAACATATCTCAACTGCGCGGGGCGGTTTTCTCGCAAAATATGCATATCCAGCAAACGCTGTTGCTCTAATCTTCTCAGATGTTCCTGGAGATGATTTAGAGTTCATAGCCTCGGGTCCGACAATCAGAGATACAACCACGGTGAAAGACGCTAAGAAAATCGTCGATGAGTTTAACTTGGCAGAGAAAGCGGGACTAAAAGCGATAAATCTTGTAGAGACACCGAAAGAAAATAAATATTTCGAGAATATTAAAAATATCCTCGTTGTCTCCAATAAAGTTGCTCTTGCGGCGATGGCTGAGAAGGCAAAAAGCAATGGATTTCGCGCGGAGATTGTAACAGCGACCCTTGTAGGAGAGTCAGAGGACGTGGGCCTCGAAATAGTCGAAAAACTCCACGGCGAAAAGAATAAAACCATACTTTTGTACGGCGGGGAAACGGTTGTAACTGGGCATTCGCTTGGGAAAGGTGGCAGAGCCCAAGAACTTGCACTATCCGCATTAAGAATATTAGAGAAAGACGAGCTTATCTTAGCGCTCGGCTCAGATGGCCGCGATAACACTGACTTCGCCGGCGCTTTGTGTGATAGTATTACAAAGGGGAAAGCGAACAAACTTGGCTTAACCCCTGGGGAATATTTGAGAGGGAATACAGCCTATTACTTTTTCGAGAAGACAGGCGACTATATAAAAACGGGGGACACAGGCCGAAACGTAGCGGACTTCGTCGTGGCAGTAAAGTCATAATATGACAAAGAGAAACAAGGCGTTGATTCTTTGGTTCAAGAATATAGGTATAAAAGATGTCCCTATTGTGGGAGGAAAAAATGCTGCGCTTGGAGAAATGTATAGAAGCCTAATGCGCGCCGGAGTAAACATTCCAAACGGATTCGCCGTAACTGCGCACGCATATAGGTATTTTCTAAAAGATTCTGGCATAGGAGAAGAAATCGAAAAAATGCTAAAGGGGTTAGATACACATAACATTCCCGATCTTCAAAAAAGAGGGCGCGCAGTCAGGAATCTCATATTAGAATCCAATATGCCAGAAGATCTTATCGCAGAAATTACAAAAGCTTATGCGAAGCTCGGAAAATTCTACAGAAAGGCGAATTTAGGCGTTGCTGTAAGGTCTTCTGCTACTGCCGAAGATTTACCGGGAGCTTCGTTCGCTGGACAGCAAGAAACATATCTTAATGTTATGGGTAGAGACGAAGTTGTAAGAGCCGTAAGAAAAGCCATAGCTTCTCTTTTCACAAATCGCGCTATTTCATACAGAGTAGACAAAGGCTTCTCACACACAGATATAGCTCTTTCTGTGGGCGTGCAGAAAATGGTTCGCTCTGACAAAGCTTCAAGCGGAGTTGCATTCACTATCGACACCGAGACAGGATTCGATAAAGTTGTTGTAATCAATAGTTCTTATGGGCTTGGTGAAATGATAGTCCAGGGCGGTGTGATACCGGATGAATTCGTGGTTTTTAAACCAATGCTTGGCAAGGATTTCAATCCTATAATCTCAAGGAATGTTGGTCTTAAGGCCGAGAAAATTATTTACAGTGAGAAAGGAACTAAGCAGGCGAGAGTCAAAGAGGCGGACAGAGCGAAGATGTCTTTAAGTGATAAAGAAGTCATTAAGCTAGCTGAGTGGTGCGTAAAAGTAGAAAAGCACTTCTCGGGGAAGCGGGGTAAATATCAGCCAATGGATATAGAATGGGCGAAGGATGGTGAGACAAACGAATTATTCATAGTCCAAGCAAGACCGGAGACAGTTCAGTCTTCAAAGGACCCGAATTCATACAGCGAGTATAGATTGAATAAACAGGCGAAGCCGTTTCTAGGCGGGATAGCCGTTGGGACAAAGATAGCCTCGGGTAAAGCGCGCATTATAAAGGACCCAAGGAAAATTACAGAATTTAGGAAGGGAGAGATCTTGGTCACAGATATTACTGATCCAGACTGGGAACCGATAATGAAAATTTCGTCGGCAATAATTACAGATCAAGGAGGCAGAACAAGTCACGCGGCAATCGTTTCAAGAGAGCTCGGCATACCCTGCATCGTGGGTACCGGAAGAGCGACAAGCATAATAAAAACTGGGGAGACAGTTACGGTTGACTGCTCGAGCGGCGATACAGGAGCCGTCTATAGAGGCGAAGTGCCGTTTAGGGTATCAGAGCACCACTTGGATAAAATGCCGAGAACCAAGACCAAGATTATGGTGAATATCGGCTCGCCAGAAGAAGCGTTTAAAAATCACTACCTACCGGTTAAGGGTGTCGGACTCGGAAGACTTGAATTTATAATTGCTTCTCACGTCAGGATTCATCCGAATGCGCTAATTGACTACAAAACACTGAAGAAAAAAACCGGCGACGCAAAAGCGAAACGTATTGTAGACGAGATAGACGAATTGACGGCTGGGCACAGTGACAAGAAAGAGTTCTACGTTGATAAATTAACCGAGGGCGTAGCAAAAATCGCCGCGGCATTCTGGCCAAACGATGTAATAATCAGGTTTTCTGATTTTAAGACAAACGAGTATAGCGAACTGATTGGTGGCGAACTATACGAGCCGCTAGAAAAAAATCCGATGATAGGGTGGCGTGGAGCATCACGATACTACGACGGAGATTTTAGAGAGGCGTTTGGTCTTGAGTGCCGAGCAATACATAAAGTAAGAAACGAGATTGGTTTGAAGAACGTAATCCCGATGATACCGTTCTGTAGAACCAGCGAGGAGGGGCAGAAAGTCGTAGAAACAATGAAGCGTCACGGCCTCGACAGAAAGAAGGACAGAGCACTCAAAATCTATGTGATGTGTGAAATACCATCAAATGTTGTTTCTGCTAACGCATTTCTTGACGTATTTGACGGCATGTCGATTGGATCCAATGATTTAACCCAACTTGTAATGGGGATGGATAGAGACTCGGCAATAATCAGCGGCATAGCAAACGAGAACAACCCAGCAGTTAAGAAGATGATCGAGGATGTTATAAAAATCTGTAGAAAAAGAAGAAAATACATAGGAATTTGCGGACAGGCACCAAGTGATTTCCCGGAATTTAGCGACTTTCTCGTTAAAAACAAGATCGATAGCATATCCCTAAACCCAGACTCGGTTATAAAAATCATTCCGCGTGTGTATAAGAGTGAAAGAAAAATAAGTAGAATAATAAGAAGATGAAAATAGGATTTTTCGGAGTGAGCGAATATGAGGAAAGCGTTATAAATAAACGTCTGCCTAACCACGAAATCGTCCTCGATGCACAGCAAATTGACGAAGATAGTCTTCCAGGCAGAAATGATTTCGATATCCTATCAGTATTTGTTAACTCAAAAATCGGAGAGAAAGAAATCGCCCATTTCCCAAATCTTAAGTTTATTAACACCGGTTCCACTGGCTACGATCACATAGACGCAGACGCTGTTAAAAGAGCGGGAATTTTAGCGAGTTACGTTCCTGGTTATGGAGAGAACACTGTCGCTGAATTCACCTTTGGATTAATTTTGAATCTTGCTAGAAAAATCTATCCAGCGATAGATCGTATTAAGGAAACTGGCTCTTTCTCGCTCGAAGGTCTACGCGGGTTTGAGCTAAAGGGAAAGACAATCGGTATAGTTGGTACAGGAAGAATTGGGAGGCAGGTTGGAGAGATAGCAAGCGGGTTCGAGATGAAAATTATTGCCGCCGATCCGTATCCGAATAAAGAGTTTGAGAAAAAACTCCAAGCGGAATACTTACCGCTGGAGGAGCTGTTAGGGCGAGCAGATATAATTACTCTCCATTGTCCCTATAACAAAGATACGCACCACCTCATAAACGCGAAGAATATAAAAAATATTAAGCGAGGTGCATTCCTCGTAAATACAGCGAGAGGAGGTGTCGTCGAGACTGAGGCCCTAGTTAAAGCGTTAAAAGACGGGACCATCGGAGGCGCTGGGCTCGATGTTCTTGAAGAAGAAGGTGATATCAAAGACGAGCTAAATTTCTTAGCTAGCCCACATCCATATGAGAAAGAACTCAAAAACGTACTCTACGATCACGTTCTAATGCAAATGCCGAATGTGTTGGTAACTCCGCACAACGCGTTTAACACTGATGAAGCGCTTCTCGAAATCCTAGCGACAACTCTTGCAAATATCGAGGCCTTTATAAACGGCAAGCCCATTAATCTCATACCGGGAGTTAAATGAGAATAGGCGGAATCACAGTCAACGAAATTCTCGATTCACGCGGCGAAAAAACCATAGAGGTAGTAATAGAAAATGGAAAGCAGTCATATTCTACCGGGCTTCCGTCAGGCAAAAGCAAGGGGAAAAGAGAGGCGACTTCGCTCGGCGCAGAACACGCCAAGAAAGTATTGGAAGGTGGCCTGAAAAAGGAACTGACGCTTAGGGACTTCGGGACTATAAGCGATTTAGATAAATTTTTAATCGAGTACGACGGCACAGAAAATAAATCTAAAATCGGCGGTGATCTGTCGCTGGGAATTTCAGTCTCCTTAGCGCGAGCGCTTGCCGGCGAAAATGGGATGGAGTTGTGGGAAATACTCCGAGAGGAATTTTTTGGTGATGTTTTGCGAGACGATCCACCCAGAGTTTTCTCAAATATGATTAACGGAGGCGCTCACGCAGACAACAATTTGGATATACAGGAGTACCAAATTGTAGGGACCTTGAGTGGGGGAGTCGGTCAAACAGCGGACGAGCTCGTAAATTTGTACAAGGAGCTCGGGGAATTATTAGCAAAGAATTATGGCTCGAAGAACATTTCGTTAGGAGACGAAGAGGGATACTCTCTAAATTTCGCGAGTAATTTAGAGCCGCTTAAAATTCTGGAGGAAGTTCTCAGCAAATCCGGTCACAAAAAAGAATTTACTCTTGGAATAGACGCAGCAGCTTCGAGTTTTTACAACAGCGGCCTTTATGAATTTGAAGGTAAGAAATTAAGCGCCGAAGATCTTGGCAAGACGTACGAAAAGTACTTCAAGGAGTGCAACTTACTCGAAAGCGTAGAAGATCCATTCGCGGAAGGTGATGAGAATGGATTCAAGGGAATATATAAAGCTTACGGCAAGAAAAAGCTCTTGATAGGCGATGATCTAACAACAACCGATGTCAACCGTATAGAAAAATTCGCCAAGAAGCTAATAAACGGAGTAATAATTAAACCTAACCAAATTGGCACAGTTACCGAAACCTGTGAGGCGATGACTGCCGCGAGAAGTACGGGCATCGAGAGAATTGTTTCCCACAGGTCCGGGGAGGTTCTCGACCCATTTGTAATTCATTTTGCGAAAGCGGCTCACGCAGAAGGGGTGAAAATCGGAGTTCCGGTGAAGAAAGAACGAGTTTCAAAATTCGACGAACTTACGAAATTTTATTCATAAAGCATGACACTCGATAAAACCACGCTCACCGACAAAAAATTTTGGTCGTTATCTCCAGATAGAGTGTTAGAGATTCTTGGCACGTCCAAAGATGGCTTAAGTGAAGTAATCGCGAAAGAAAAGCTCGAGCAATTCGGCAAGAATTCACTTCCGCATGACGGAAGTGGGTTGAAATTAAGAATATTAATGCGCCAATTTACAAACCCACTCGTAGTAATATTGATAGTCGCTGGCGCCATTACTCTTGCACTTCAAGACTACAAAGACAGTATCTTTATATTTATCGCGGTGTTCATAAATGGGGCCCTCGGCTTTTATCAGGAGAACAAAGCGGCGGATGCCCTTGCTAGTCTGAAAAAATATGTAAAAGAGAAGGCCAGAGTTATAAGGGAGGGCTTCGAGAGGGAGGTCAGCGTTGAAGAGTTAGTGCCAGGAGATGTAATAAAACTAACTTCTGGAACGCGAGTGCCTGCGGACGCAAGAGTATTTCTCTCGAATAGTTTATCTGTGGATGAGTCAATTCTTACCGGAGAATCACTTCCAGTTTCGAAAACCACGGATCCAGTAGAAGAGTCCGCGAGCGTAATTGACAGAGAATCAATGGTTTATAACGGTACATTAGTTGTGGGTGGAATAGGTTTAGCTATCGTGACGGCAACCGGTCTCGATACAGAGCTTGGGAAAATAGCAGTCTTTCTAGAGAAGGAGGATGATGAGCCGACGCCTCTCCAAAGGTATATCAAGAAATTTTCTATATTAGTCGGTGTGGCCTTTCTTCTTATGGCCGCGCTTCTGTTCTGGATCGGAATTTTACACGGCTACTCTCTATTTGAAATGTTCTTGATATCGGTAGCAGTGGCCGTCTCTGCTGTGCCAGAAGGATTACCACTTGCTCTGACGGTGGTTCTGGCAATCGGAGTGGAAAGATTGGCGAAACGGAATGGGATCGTAAAGAAACTCGTCGCCGCAGAAGCGCTAGGGAGCACAACGTTAATTTTGACGGACAAAACGGGAACACTCACCGAAGCGAAGATGGAACTCGCAGAAATTATAGGAGACGAAAGTAAGGAGAAGATCCTAGAATTGGCTCTTCTTACAGTCGAGGCTACGGTAGAGAACCCGCTGAGCGATCCGGAAGAGTGGAGAGTGATAGGCAGGCCGCTAGAAGCTTCGGTTGTGAAAGCAGGCGCAGAATACAAACTTTTCATTCACGAAATTCTTAAAAACGTTGAAGTCCTCGAAAGACATCCATTTAACTCGATGGACAAATTTGCTGGAGTCTATGCGAAAATCGGTTCCGAGAAAATGTGGATATACCTCGGAGCGCCTGATGTGCTTCTAGATAAATCTCAAATTGATAAGAGGAAAAAAGAGGAACTTATAAACAAAGTTGAGGAGCTGGCGTACGGAGGGTTTCGCGTTCTAGGAGTCTCTATGGGCAATAAGTTTTTGGGGTTGCTAGCTTTTAACGACCCTGTAAGGAAGGACGTCGGTGAAGTAATTAAAGAGGTCGCTAAGGCCGGCGTTAAAACCGTAATCGCGACCGGTGATCACAAGGGTACAGCCCTTCATGTGGCCAAAGAAGTTGGAATTAATGCGTCTGCGGAAAACGTACTTACCGGAGATGAAATGCTAACGCTCTCAGATGATGACTTAAAGAAAGCACTGCCGAAGATACTTGTATTCGCACGCGTTACACCGAAAGATAAAGCGCGACTCACCAGACTCTATCAGAGTTTAGGAGAAGTTGTTGCCGTGACAGGGGATGGTGTAAACGATGCGCCAGCTCTCGAGAGCGCCGATGTGGGAATCGCCGTCGGATCCGGAACCGACATCGCCAAGGACGCATCCGACCTCGTGATATTAGATGACAATTTCAACACTATAATTGCCGCCATAAGCGAGGGCCGTCGAATTATGGCCAACATAAGAAAGATTATTGTATACCTTTTTTCGGATTCCCTCGACGAACTATTTCTTATCGGCGGAGCACTCGTGTTCGGGCTGCCGCTTCCGTTGAGTGCTATACAAATTCTTTGGGTGAATTTCTTTAGCGATAGCTTTCCCTCAGTAGCTCTGGGGTTTGAAAAAGAGCCTGATGGCTTGAGGCTTCCAAGGAGCAGAAAGCACAGGGAACTTATAGATGGTGAGATGAAGTTCCTAATCCTTATAATCGGTGTTATATCGAGCGCACTACTCTTCGGTATGTACTACACGCTTCTTAGAATGGGTTTCTCGGTAGGGATAGTCCGGACATTTATATTCGCCAGCTTCTCTATTTATACTCTCTTTCTTGCCTTCTCTGTAAAGTCGCTTCACAAAAGCATATTTAGATATAATCCTTTCGATAATCCGTATCTCATAGGCGGTGTTCTGATAGCTATCGGGCTTACGCTTGTGGCTATTTATGTTCCATACTTCCAGGTTCTATTAAATACAGTCTTCCTGTCATGGCAGTGGATGGTGGGCGTTGTTGGGTTCGGTCTCTTGAATCTCCTCGGAGTCGAATTCGGAAAGTTTCTTTTTAGAAAGGGCAAGAGCTAAACATCAAGCTCGGTCGCAGGGAGAATATTGTAAGTCCAAGTTTTGTTGTCGGCAGTTTGCTATAATAAACTTGTATGAAATCAAACAGGGGATTCACTCTTGTAGAATTGATTCTTTACTCCGCGATATTCGCCGTTGTAGGCGGGCTCCTAACCGGTGTCTTAGTGACAAGTATACGAACGCAAAACAAAGACGCGTCAAAAAATGAAGTTACCCAGCAGTTAGATTTGGTTGTAAATACAGTTCAGCGCCTTGTAAGAAATTCTAGTTTGATAGAGGTGGCTTATGAGGGAACCGCGACTGGAACAGCGTGTTCACAATATTGTACTTTAGCGCTTCGCATGGCCTCGTCGACAAAAGACCCCACGATTGTAAGATCTGACGTGACAGGCGTGTATTTGCAAGAAGGATCCGATGAAGAAGTGCCGCTCACAACGAATGAAATTGTTGTAGACAACCTACTTTTCACAAAATTCGAAACACCAGGAGGCCACGCGATTGTTCAAATTGATGCTACGTTCTCGCGTAATACCTCAAACCCTCAATTCGCAGTAACGAAGTCTCTCCGATCCGCAATTTCTCGTGTTTCCGCAGCTACATTCGATTCGAATTTAATCCCGAACCTAAATGACGCGTGGGATTTGGGGCAAACGTCGCCAGATAAAAGATGGCAGGATTTGTACTTAAGCGATAACTTATTTGTCGGAGGCGATGCTAATGTAACCGGCAACCTTGGAATCGGGACGGCAGCGCCAGACACCAAGCTACACATAGTAGGCTCAACCCTTAATAGTGGTCTAATCAATCATTATAGAAATCTTACTGAATATAACGGTGGAAGTAGCAGCATTACTGGAACGCTAAAGATAACAATGCCTAAAACCTGGTCAAACACCATGATGCAAATCAAGATTAGCGGTTATAATTATTCAGCCGGAAATGGAGCGTGGGAAGTGATAATCGGAGGGTATAATTACGCTACTACTCCTGGTTGGTATAACTATACTGCGGAGATAAATGGAACTCCGCCATTTACCCAAGTAAGACTCGCCCACGATGGAGCTAAAAACATAATTCTTTTAGGTGACACGACTACGGTGTGGGCATATCCAAAAGTTGTAGTGACCGATTTCATCGCTGGGCACTTAGCCATAACCGGTTGGGGATCTGGATGGAGTACATCTATGATTACCAGTGAGACGGGGATAGCTCAAATTGTTACACCAGCAATTAAAACGTATGTGAATGCAAGTGGCAACGTCGGCATAGGGACGACAAACATCAGGAGTAAATTGGATTTAGGACAGTTTAACGGGACAATCACCGACTTACCAAGTACTTACATCCCAGCCATCAGACTACAACCATCCACGAGCGGTGGGACAACAGCGATTTTATTTGAATCCAAAGTTAACGCCGGTAGCGATATGGCTGCGATAGAGTGGTACGATGACAACCCATATACGGGTGTAGGTGGAACTAATGAACAAGGAGCCTTAGTTTTAACAACAGAAAATGATACTAGCGGCAGTGGTTATAATGATGATGTTGTTCTAGATCCATCAGGTAGGGTTTATGTAACTTCTAATGCTGAAATTATTGGCACAGTCACAGCGGCCGCATACTACTATAGTTCCGATGTCTCATTGAAGGAGAGCATTAAGCCACTTCTAGGTGCCCTTGAGAAGTTATTAAAACTCGATGGAGTCGAGTATGTTTGGAAAAATACTGGGGAGAAGGATGTGGGCCTTATTGCGCAAGAAGTGGAAAAAATATTTCCAGACTTCGTTCATACTAATGAGGAAACCGGCCTTAAGTCCGTTGATTACGCAAAGCTTACAGTTCCTCTAATAGAAGCAGTAAAAGAACAGCAGAGGGAAATCGACACATTAAGAACGGATATCGATGAATTAAGAGAAGAGATTGAGCAGCTAAAAGCGGATGACTAATGGCAAAAAACCAGTCTATGTAGTAGTAACCGTTATCGTAGCGGTTGTCGTATTAGCGGGCATAGTTTTCTTCTTTAACTCGAGAGGGACACTCCAAAAGTTGAGGACGGTGCAAGATCCAGAAAAAATAGCCCTGCGAGATAGCGAAGGCCTTAACATCGAATATCCGGAAGGTTTTGAAAATGGTGAGAGGGTTATTTTTGAAAGGTACGGCTTATTTGATGACACTGGCCAATATAAATTTATTGGACCCTACGGGGATATTAATATAACGAGCGAGAACGCCGAGGTTTTTTTGACTCATCCAGATGGTACGCGCGAAGAAATTACAAGTGATTTGTGGTATGTCCCATTCAGAATTCTTCCGCCTCTTCAAGAGGGGACATATACACTAACCTTTAACCTAAAAACCGGAGAGACCTACGACAGAACAATAGAAGTTGCAAAATCTGAAGAAGTGAAGCTCACACCGGCGAACTTAAGGAAAACACAGGAAAAACCAGTGTCAAAGCTCGGCATGCTTGTGACGCCAGAACAAAGCTATTTATTGAACGACTTTGGGATATGGGACAGAAAGAGTCGTGAACTCACCGCCTTTAGCTTAGGCGGCTTAGACTTGAAGAAGGCCACCTCTATTTATTACATAAATCCACACGACACGGTTAAAAGCATTAATACGCCGGGCTTTGAGATTGACGATTACTTCTGGTTAGATATCTTTAAAATGGCGGAGATCGAGCGAGGCGAGCACATATTCTTAGCAAAGATTGATAATACGTGGTATTACGATAAAGCAAACTACCCAGAAGATTTCGAATAAATAACATCGTAATGTAACAACCATGAATTTGAATAAGCTTAGGAAACTAGTTCACTTAAGTTGGCCGAGAAGAGAACACGCGGTGATGCTTATTAGCATTTTGGTCTCTATCTCTGTAATAGTCTTTGCGTTTTGGCCCGCTTATCCAACATCGATTCAAAAGACACTTGCTATCACAAATATGTGGCCGCCGCACAGCCATGAGGGCTGGCCAATCCAGAAGACCACCAGCTACAGTTACACATATACGGTACATCTCCAAAGGGAATTGAACTTTTTAGACGAATTACTACCGGGATTTAATATAACTCAGTTGACTGAGGATGGGGTATTTGGTACGGGCACTAGTAACGCGGTTAAGGCCTATCAATCACTTAGAACCCTGACAGTTGATGGAATTGTAGGAAACCAAACTTGGACGTACTTAGAGTACGACATTTTCCAGACACACCAGACATATGCGCATCCCCTCACGGTGGCCTTTAGGTATCCTGTATACAGCCAGTGTAGGAAAATAACCAATAATGCAGCTGTGGGCTTAAGCATACTTGTGCCAGTGAGAACATCGGCTGAGTGGGACGCGTTCAGGGCCCATCTTCCTACCGGCGTATCCGACGCACTTGGTAACTGTGATGTAAGCGGTGGTGGTGGTGGCGGCGGCGGTGCTGATGGGGGGGGAGGTGGGGGATGGACGGCAGACCTTTGTTCCAGATTTTGGTCTGCATGCTGTCCGGCGGAGTGTACAAGTGCTGGCTGGGCATGCACGGGGTCGCTCTGTTGATTTTGTAGAGGGAAGAATAAATTGGTGATCCTCTGATTAAGCCGTTTTTGCGATAACAAAGCCAACGATGTTTTTCGCACCGGTGCGGCGGAGCATTTTTACGGCTTCATTCATTGTAGCGCCCGATGTGTAAACATCGTCCACAAGTATGACCCCCTTGTCTACAACATTACTTTTCTCATAAACGGCGAAACTATTTTTTACACTCTCTTTGCGCTCAGCTTTATTTTTAAGGGTTGTCTGATGCGGAGTGTCTTTTATTTTGAGGAGAAGGGTACCTTCGACTGGTAAGTTTAAATATTTACCCAAAATTTTTGCGATTTCTTCGGCTTGGTTAAAACCTCGCTCTCTAAGTCGTTTCTTATAAAGAGGGACTGGAATTATTACCGCATTCTCCGGGATAAGCTTCTTAAAATCCAATCCGGCTAGATATGTTTTTATCAATCTATCAAGCGTGTAGACCGAATTTACAAACCTCCTATACTTGAAAAAATGAAGAAGCTTCATAACCGCCTCATTGTCGTATGAAGTAACTGCGACTAGAGCGAACGTGGGACCGTAAAAGACTGTCCTATAGATAGGGATGCTATCAAAACAAGTATTACATATAAGCACATCGTTATTGCCCGAACGCTCTAAGTATTTTCCGCAAGCGATACAAAGTGGTGCAAAAAATATCTGAAGGACGTATCCCCACGCTCTCTGCATCGCACGCTTCATGGTGATACAATTATAGAAACGAACTATCTGGAATGCCAAACTTTCTAAAACACTTAACATCTATAGGAAAACAGAATTATCTAGGTATTGATATAGGGACCTCCTCGATAAAGGCGGTGGAGCTTATTGATTCTCAAGGCAAACCGACGTTGAGAAACTATGGAATATTAGAAAGCCACGGGCACTTAGACCGTGTTAACGACGCTATTCAGACGAGTGGCTTAAAGCTTGTAGATAGACAAACCGCCGATCTGCTAAAAAGATTGCTCGACCAAATGCAGCCGAAAGCAAAGGACGTGGTAGCTTCACTCCCGGCATTCACTGCATTCACGTCATTACTGGAAGTACCGACGATGTCACAGGAAGAAACAGCTCAAGCCATGCAATATCAAGCAAAAACATTCGTGCCGCTTCCGCTTTCAGACGTTACAATCGATTGGATACCAGTAGGGGAGTTCGAAGACGAAAAAGGGGTAAGAAAACAACAAGTGTTCCTGATATCTATACCGAACGATCAAATCGAGAAATACAAAAATATTATAAAAGCGGTTGGACTCAATTTAAGATTCCTAGAAGTAGAGACCGTGAGCCTCGCTAGATTATTTACAGCAGGCGATAAAACAACATCCATGATAGTAGATATCGGTGCGCGCTCCACGGCCATAGGAGTGGCTGCGGCGGGCGTGGTTAAATACAGCGCGCAGACAGATTTTGCTGGAGGTTCGCTCACGCAGGCCATCACAAAAGGACTTAGCATAGGCGCAAGACGCGCCGAGGATCTAAAACGCCAAAGAGGCGTTGCCGGGATGGGGGGAGAATATCAACTGTCCACTTTAATGCTGCCGTACTTGGATGTTATACTTAACGAAGTACGGCGAGTACGAGATACATACGAAAAAAACTATCGTGATCACATCGAGCGCGTGATTGTTTCAGGGGGAGGAGCAAATCTTCTCGGGATAGAAAAGTATGTATCAAGTCAGATGGGTAATCTGCCAACAATCAAAGCGAATCCTTTTGGCAAGATCGGTTATCCGCCGGCCTTTTCGCCGTTTTCAAATGAGTTGGGCCCCCCGCTAGCGGTCGCTCTCGGGTTAAGTATGAGACAATTCTCGTAATAGGTTTGTTATGAACGGACAACCAGTATCTAGTCTGAATAGCAGTAGCGGACGTGTCCCCGGAAGAGAGGTTTTGCCTTCCGGCGCACCGCGGAAGTTTTTGACGTTCAGTTTCTTTTTATTCTTATTAGTCGCTCTCACATATTTCGGTCTATCGGTGGGGTATAAAGCGTATCTAAATAGAGACATCGATAAACTTGAAGGCGCCTTGAACGACTTGAGGTTCGAAGTTCCGCAAGAAGAACAGGATGAGCTTGTAAGCTTTTTCTCGCAAGTCGCCAACATAAAGAAGGTCCTCGATGAACACGTTATAGCTTCGAATTTTTTCTCTGTCCTTGAGAAGAACACACATAGCAAAATAGCCTATACAAACATGGATCTTTCAGTCGCGGATAGAAAAATTGGGTTAAGCGGTGTGGCGGCGGACTATGATGCGCTTGTAACACAACTTGCCATTTTCGAATCCGTGCCAGAGATTGAGCGAATAGTGCTAGACAATTCGCAAAGGAACGAGGGAGTAGTAGCATTTAGAGTGACGTTAACTGTAGATAAAGGGGTGTTCAACTTTAAAGAACGTGCGCCTATCCCACAGTCAAATAGCGAACCAACGGAACCAGAGACGCAATGAACCCAGCACTAAGAAGATTAATAGGTGTCACGATTAGTATGTCGTTTTTCTTAGGAGCGCTGGTTCTTTTCTTTGCGTTTATAGTTCCAACAGCTAGCGAGATACAAGAGTTACGAGGAGAGAGAAATGCGCTCTCGACGCTTTTGGAGGTAGAGAGCGCGAGGATAGAGACTGTGAGAAGGTTGTTCGAGGAGTACGGCAGTGTTTCCACTCTCCAAAGTACTTTGGGCAAAGCCCTGCCTAGAGCGGAGGAAGTCCCTGGTATTATCAATCAGCTAAACGGAATGGCGAAAGCTTCAGACGTCACAATAAGCTCATTGGATATAAATCTTCCGGCGATAAAAGCGGGGAATAAAGAGGATGTAATAAAACCCGTGGGGAAGGTCCAAGTTACATTTACAGTGACAGGCGACTACAAATCTATCAAATCTTACTTAGATTCTATCGAGACAAATGTTCGAGTGATGGATGTGGAAAAGCTGGGACTCCAAGGAGGCGCAGAGGGGACCACCTTGTCATACAATATAGTCGTAAGCGCGTACTATCAGTTATAACATGGCAATAACCGTAGAACAGGGAAACGGGAAAAAAGGACTAGTCGGGCTCGTAGTCGGTGTGTCTGTGGTTGTCGGACTTATAATCGCGACGTATGTGCTCTTCTTCACAAAACCACCACAGATTGAAGTTCTCGTGCCATCTGAGGTAAAGACTATATCCAAAATATCGGAAGTAGACTTGGATCCTTCCAAAATCACGGGTTCTCCTCAATACAAAGCGTTGCAAGAGCACGTTTTACCACCTGTATTAGGCGAATTCGGAAGAGAAAATCCGTTCGCGAGGTTCTAAAGCTTTATGGACGAAAGAAAGCTCCTACAAACGCTTATAGGGCAGTCTCTGATTTCCGAAGAGCTGGCGCAACAGATTACCGTCGAGGCTTCCCAAACAGGCGAATCCGTAGAGGACCTGATGCGTAAACGGCACCTCTTAGACAACGTGTCCATAGCCAAGGCAAAGAGCGAAGTTCTCGGCATACCATACCAAAAAGTGAATCCGGACAACATTACAGACGAACTGCTTAAAATTATTCCCGGAGAGACAGCAAACGCCTACGAAGTTATCCCAATGTCGAAAAAAGAGAATTTGCTCGTCGTCGGGATGATCAAACCGTGGGATTCGAAGGCACAAGAAGCGCTAAGGTTCATAGCGAAGCAAAACAAATTTAATCTTGGAGTGTACGTTATAACACCCGAAGATCTTGAGATTGCTCTCCGAAAATACTCGCCGTATCAATCGGAGGTCGAAAAAGCCATCAAGTCGCTAAATATAAAAGGCGAAGGCGTGCCTCAATCTTTAAGGCCTATATCAATAGAGGAAAGCGCACAAAACGTTAGAGAAGAAGCGCCTATAATAAAAATCGTTTCTTCCACGATTAAGGAGGCTGTAGAGCAGGGTGCCTCTGATATTCACATAGAACCCGAAAGAGACAGAGTGCGCGTGCGCTTTAGGGTTGACGGCATCTTGCACGAAGTGTCTTCCTTTCCAGTGGAATTAGGACAAGCAATCGCTTCTCGCGTAAAGATTTTATCCAATCTAAAAATTGATGAGACAAGAATACCGCAAGACGGCAGGTTTCGCACCGTTATTTATAACAAAGACATTGATTTTAGGGTTTCTACTTTTCCAACACCCGCAGGAGAAAAAGTTGTTATTAGGGTCTTAGACCCAGCGGTTGGTTTAAAGAGCATCGACGACTTGGGCTTAGTCGGCAAGACAGCTGAGATGACAAAAGAAGCTATCAAAGAGCCGTTCGGAATGGTTCTTCTTACGGGACCAACTGGTTCTGGGAAGACGACAACCTTGTACGCTCTCCTGCAGTTAGTAAGAAGAGACGAATTAAATGTAGTGAGCCTAGAGGATCCAATAGAGTATTACATAGAAGGGGTAAGTCAATCACAGGTTAAACCAGAGATTGGATACACATTTGCCTCTGGGCTAAGACAGATATTGAGGCAAGATCCAGACGTTATAATGGTTGGAGAGGTTCGTGACAGTGAAACGGCCGAGCTGGCAGTGCACGCTGCTCTCACAGGACACGTTGTTCTCGCCACGCTTCACACAAACGATGCGGTTGGAGTTATCCCAAGACTTATAGATATGGGCGTTGAACCCTTCCTTCTCCCAGCCGCCTTAAATGTCATGATATCGCAGAGGCTTGTTCGCAGACTCTGTCAGAAATGCAAAAAGGCATCGCCAGCAGGGGCAGAGATTCAGAAAATCATAGAGGAGGAGATGAAAAAGTTACCTGAGTCATCAGAGGTCAGAGTAAAATTCAAAGCGCCCTACAGCGTATATCACGCGGAGGGATGCAAGGAATGCCAGGGCAAGGCGTTTCTTGGCAGAATTGCGCTTTTCGAAGGATTCGGCATGACGCGTGAATTGGAAGAAGTTATAAACACTTCACCGACAGAAGGAAAAATTAGAGACGAAGCGGCGAGACAGCACATGGTTACTTTAAGGCAAGACGGGATAATTAAGGCGCTCGAAGGCATAGCGACCGTGGAAGATGTACTGCGTGAAACAGCGAGCGATTAGCGGTGTGATATAATCAATAAATATGGATTACAAGAAGAAATTAAACGAGTTACTTCTAGCAACAGCGAGGCAAAGTGCCTCTGATTTGCACATAGCAGTGGGGCGTAAGCCAATGCTCCGCGTTGATGGAGCACTAATTAGCTTAGAACAAGAGAAAATTCTGGCCCCAGAGGACGCTCAAGGTCTTGTGCTCGCGATGTTAACTGACGAACAGAAAGAAAAATTCCTGAAATACGGCGACTTAGACTATTCATATTCCTATGAAGATAAAGCGCGATTTCGTGTCAACGCATTTTTCCAGCGCGGTTTTATGGCGGCCGCTCTTCGTCTTATCCCGGCAGAGATTCAAACAATAGAAGAGCTTAATCTCCCCGTGATACTGCGTGAGTTTACAAAACTGAATCAAGGGTTTGTCCTAATGGTGGGTCCTGCTGGGCAAGGCAAATCTACAACCCTCGCATCGCTTCTCGATGAAATAAACCACAGCAGGATGGAACATATTATTACAATCGAGGACCCGATCGAGTATTTATTCGTCCAAGATAAATCAGTTATCTCCCAACGTGAGGTAAGAAGTGACAGTCCGAATTTCCACAGGGCCTTAAGATCTCTGCTTCGTCAGGACCCGGACGTGGTGATGATAGGAGAAATGAGAGATAGAGAATCCATCTCAACAGCGCTCACCGCCTCCGAAACCGGTCACTTAGTTTTTTCTACCCTACACACAAACTCTGCTTCGCAGACGATAGACAGAATTATCGATTCGTTCCCGGCAGAACAACAAAGCCAAATCGCCTCCCAATTGGCGGCAACGTTAGTCGGAGTAGTTTCAGAGAGACTAATCCCAAGGATAAACGGAGGAAGAATTCCTGCATTCGAAATCATGTTTGTAAATTCTGCGGTTAGGAACCTTATTAGAGAAAGAAAAATTTATCAGATTGATTTGGTAGTCGAAACAAGCACACAGGAGGGGATGACAACACTGAATCGATCACTTGCGAATCTTGTTCGAAACAAGGAAATCTCTCTGGAGAATGCCGAAGTTTATTCTCTGAACCCAAGCGAGCTTCGGGTTCTACTGGAAAGAGGATAAGGCATTCATATGAAGTTCAAATATAGAGCGAGAACAACAACCGGAGACCTACAGGTTGGTCTCGTGAGCGCAAATAGCAGAAACGAGGCTGCAAATATTCTCACAAGCAACGGGCTTTACGTCCTAATTTTAGACGAGGTCAAGGAGGGTGTGTGGTACAATCGAATACTCGATTTTGCAAGCAGGGTAAAAAAGAAAGATCTCATGATCTTTACGAGGCAGTTCGCGACTCTTCTATCTGCGCGGATACCACTCGACGATGCCCTGGCGACTCTAAAGAAGCAGACGCAAAACCCAACGTTATACAGTATACTCTCGGAAATATCCACCGATATTGATGCCGGCCTCTCCCTTTCGCAATCTTTAGAGAAATACAGTAGAGTTTTCTCTGGCTTCTATGTAAGCATGGTTAGATCTGCTGAGGTGACGGGTAGAGTTGATGAAGCAGTCGGATTCCTGGCGGATTATATCGAAAAACAATCCGCACTCATAAATAAAGTAAGAAACGCATTGATTTATCCTGCGGTTATGATAGGACTCTTCTTCGTAGTCGCTGGAATCATGGTTGTTATCGTATTTCCCCAGATAGGCCCTGTGTTTGAAGAAGCTGGAGTTGAACTGCCAGTATTTACGAGGTTGATGCTCTCCATCGGAGAATTTCTAGCCGAGTGGTGGTGGCTGGTGTTCTCGGCGTTCGGAGTGTTAATAGTCGTGGCAGCGGATTATTTTCGTACAGCCGAAGGGAGAGTGCTGATGGATGAGATTCTGTTCCGCGTTCCCCTGATAAACAAACTTCTAAGGGAACTCTACGTTGCACGTTTCGCGGAATCCCTTAGTGTGTTGATTAAGGGAGGTATTCCTATAACGAAAGCCGTTGAAATTACGGGCCACAACGTCGGAAATGCTACTTATAGAGAAGCATTGCACGATGTAGCCGATGACCTGCAACGAGGACTATCTTTGTCCCAGGGTTTAGAAAAACACAGCAAGCTTTTTCCTCCGATGGTTGGACAGATGGTAGCGATTGGGGAAAGCACCGGGCGGCTCGATGTATTGCTCAGTAAAGTCTCAGATTTCTATACCAGAGAAGTGGATAGCCTGATCGGTAGTTTAATAGAACTTATTCAGCCGCTCTTGATGATTGTTATCGGAGTCTTGGTCGGCGGGTTATTCGCGTCGATACTTATCCCGATATATAATTTAGCCCAGACGTTCTAGTTTGGTATAATTAGTGAAACAATTAAAGGGTCGAAAAATAAGAAAAATATGACAAGAAAATTAAACCAATTCAATAAGAGTGGAAACCACGGTTTTACGCTTATTGAAATGCTCATCGTTATCGCCGTTATCGCCATTCTAGCCGGGGTGGTGTTAACTGGTGTTAGCGGCTTCCAGGCATCCGCTCGTGACACGCGTAGAATCGGAGACTTAAGAACAACCCAGAATTACTTGGAGTTATTCTTCAACAAGTGCGGTCATTATCCGGTAGACGGGACGACATGCGGCGGCGCGATAAGTACCGAAAAAAATTCTGTCGCTTGGAGCGAAATTGAGACCGCGCTAAAAACTGTTACTTCACAGGTACCAACTGACCCAGTCGGTAACGGTGCGTATATCTACGAATACGGGTATTGGGACAACGGTCTGGGCTACGAGTTACAGGCTACTCTAGAGAGAGACAACAGCATTCTCGATAACGACATCAATCCCAAGGTACTGAGCTGTAACGAGAGCGAGACAGCAAGAGAATTCTGCGTGCAATCGTAACCGAAAGTGAATAGCATAACTCAGTTATTACTGTTTGCTTTTGGTACTTTTGTGGGGAGCTTCGTAAACGTCCTAGGAACAAGATATTCTGAAAAGGACGGCTTTAGGCTTGCCGTTCACGGGAGGTCTAGATGCGATCACTGTAAGAAGCCACTCATGTGGTACGAGCTCATTCCAGTTTTGAGCTTTCTTGCACTTTCAGGGAAATGTAAGAACTGTGGAGAAAGAATCGCCGTACAGCACTTGGTTGTGGAAATCCTAACCGGGCTAGTTTTTTTGTTGGTCCCGCTCCAATTTGGGCAAGGAATTCCGGCGTTGATTTGGGTGCTCGCGTTTCTTGCTTTCATTCTCATATCAATAATAGACTTACGCTTGAAAATAATTCCTGATAAACTCACGGTTTTCATAATAATTCTCGGCGCTCTACTTATTGCCTATTATCACTCGACAGATACGTTCGGCCTCGTCGACGGAGAGGTGCGTGGGTCGTTTCTTGGGACATACGCGGTAAGTTTCTGGATTGGCAAACCGAACGTGCTTTTAAACTACGCCGCAGGAGCCATACTGGGTCTTATTTCTTTCGGGCTTATCTACTTTCTTAGTAGGGGAAGAGCAATGGGGTTTGGGGATGTAAAATTGGCCGGTGCGGCGGGTATCCTAATCGGGTGGCCGGATATTGGGGTGGCAATTTTGCTAGCGTTTATAACTGGGGCAGTTTACGGCTCGGCGCTCATTCTTCGTAAAAGAAAGAACATGAAAGACAGTATCCCGTTCGGGCCTTTCATAATCCTAGGGGTAACATTAGTCTTCTTTTTCGGGTACTATATTCTAAATGGGTATTTCTCGGCTTTTTCAATCTACTAGGGGGGATAAGAAAAGACGCAGTGGTTCTAGTCTCCATGGGGGCTATTTATCCATTAAAGATAGCGCTGGCTTCACACTTATCGAGGTCTTAGTCGTAATGGGAATTATCGGGATTCTAAGTACAATTCTCGTCGGTTATACAAGGCAAAGCAGTAGGAACCTACTACTCTCTAGCACAGAGGCGAAACTTATAAGCTTGTTCTCCAGAGCGAAGTTTTTAAGTATAGAGACATTTTTTGATCAACTCGATAACCCTCCAGTTACTAAAAAAACTTGCGCATACGGAGTCTACGTGGATTATGAAAAGGGCGAAATATTTATTTTTCAAGACAGAGTAACTATTAATGTTGGTGGTACGACAAATGAGTGTGATGGAACAAATAATCAATTTATTGAGAACTCCGACGATGCGAAACTCCAAGGCGAGCTGGATTTTGTAAAAATTAATAGCACCGCCCTAGTGATTAATGACTCGCTGGATAATAAACTTGTCAACGTCGTTTTCATACCGCCTGACCCCGATGTCATTATAAACAGCGATGAAGGTGAAAATAGCGCGGACTTGGAGATAAGCCTTCTCGATGGGTCAAATTCTTTCACATTGTCGGTGAATAACGCCGGTCAGATAAAAGCAGAACGATGAGAAGAAACAACGGGCAACTTATAATTGAAATGATGGTGGCCGTAAGCCTCCTAATGATAGGACTTCTGGGTATCTTTGCCGTCTTATCACAGTCGCTTGGGCTAAATCGCGTTGCGGCCAACCAATATATAGCCGCGCATCTAGCGGCGGAGGGAATAGAGGTCACAAAAAGCATTATCGATGCAAATTACATCAATGGTGGACCGTGGAATCTCGGGCTCGAAAGCGATGGGGATTATGCTGTGGAGTATAACAGCACCGAACTTGATGGAAGCTCCGAGAAACTTGAAGCCAGGCTCAAACTTGATGAGTCGACCGGCCTTTATACGTACGAATCGGGTGTGGATACAAACTTCAGGAGGACAATCACCATAGACAATATTCCCGACGCGGATCCTACAGAGATAAAAGTAATATCCCGCGTCTACTGGAAAGATAGAGGGGGCGTCGATTTTGATATCGTGTTAGAAGATAGATTTAGAGATTGGAGAGAATGATCATAAAGGGAAAAACCAGAGGCTTCACGTTAATGGAGCTAATGATAGCTACCAGCCTGTTTGTTATTTTGATAGCGATCGCAAGCGGGGCGTTTATAAATACGCTGCGTACACAAAGAATCATCACGAATCTCAGCGAATCTATGAACAACGTTGCTCTCGCGATAGAACAGATTGCTAGAGAAATCAGGGTTGGATTCAGTTTCGAAGGCGGAGGTAAGATACTCGAGTTCATAAACTCTAGCGGCAACGGTGTAACTTACGAGTTAAGACAACAACAAGATAGCGATAATAGCGGCATATGGAGGTGCGAAAATGGTTCTGATTGTGAGTTTATAACTTCCCCCGAGGTAAATATTGATAGACTTGAATTTATTCTACGTGGGAACGGTAGCGATAGGGAACCTCCAAGGGTAACGATTCTAATCTCGGTCGTCGGAGAAAAGGACATAAGAGTTGATTTGCAAACAACAATTAGCAGCAGAATTATAGATTCATGATTAAATTAGCTAGACAAAGGGGGCAGACGATGATTCTCACGGTAATGATTTTAACTAGCGCGATTCTAAGTGCGACGGCGATCTCGGCGCTACTTGTTCTCTTTCAACTTCGACAAGCCTCGGATATAAAAGCTTCCATGCAGGCGATATTTGCTGCAGATGCTGGTGTGGAGTGTATTTTTTATGAGAGGTTAGGTCCTGGAGGGGAGAATTACTCAAACTGTAATACTAGCGAGATTGGATTTATTAACGGTGCATCGTATGCAGTGACATTCGATGAATCAGGGGAGAATTTCAAATCGATAGGTAGAGCTGGAAGAGTTGCTCGCGCCTTTGAAGTAGGTTTCTAACTTATGGACAAAGCCGCCGCAAAAGAACGCGTGGAAAAACTAAAGCGTGAGATTGAGAAATATCGCTACGCCTATCACGTTTTGGATAAATCGCTTATCTCCGATGAAGCACACGATTCACTAAAGAAAGAGCTAGCCGACCTTGAGGATGAATTTCCTGAGCTTGTTACGTCTGACTCTCCGACACAGCGAATGGGCGGAGTGCCGCTCGATAAGTTCAAAAAAGTCCGCCACGAAAAGAGGATGCTTTCGTTCAACGACGCATTTAAAGAAGAAGATGTGCGAGCTTGGTTCGAACGAATAGAAAATTATCTTGGGAAAGGTGTAAAGCCCGAGTTTTATGTTGAGCTTAAAATTGACGGCTTCGCCATAGAGCTCGTTTATGATAACGGTGTGCTCAAGGTTGGTTCAACGCGCGGTGATGGAGAAACAGGGGAAAATGTTACAGAGAACCTGAAAACGATAGAAGCAATACCACTCAGAATCGAGAGCAAACAGAGACTTATTGTCCGTGGCGAGGTATTTATGACTAAGAGTGAATTCGAGAGAATTAATAAAGAGCAAAAGAAAGCTGGCAAGGCGGAGTATGCAAACCCTAGGAATACGGCGGCTGGCACCATAAGACAGCTAGACCCGAAAATCGCCGCATCACGCAAGCTAGACGCGCTTATGTACAGTTTGGTATCGGACCTTGGTCAGAAGAGACATAGCGGGGAACATGAAAAGCTTCGCGATCTGGGATTCAAAACCAACAACAAGTCAAACTTAATTGCTAGATCGATCGAAGAGGTACTAAAATATCGCGACAAATGGGAGAAAGAACGTGAAGGACTTCCGTTTCAAATAGACGGAGTTGTAGTTGTTCTAAACGACAATAATACATTCGAAGAAGCGGGTGTTGTTGGCAAGGCGCCGAGGGGCGCGATAGCTTACAAATTTGAGCCAGAGGAAGCCACAACAATCGTAGAGGAAATAAAGGTGCAGGTTGGCAGAACGGGTACGTTGACTCCGGTTGCGGTTATGCGCCCAGTTCATATCGGTGGGACGACGGTTACGCACGCAACTCTTCATAATTTTGACCAAATTGAAAGACTCGATGTTAGAGTGGGCGATACTGTTATTGTGGAGCGTGCCGGTGACGTTATCCCACAAGTCACAAGCGTCCTAAAGAATCTTCGGACTGGCAAGGAGAAAAAATATAAAATCCCGGAAAAGTGCCCGATAGATGGATCAAAAATTAGACACGAGGGCGCGATCTATAGGTGTAGCAATTCAAATTGCGGAGCAAGGTTGAGAGAAGAACTTTACCACTTTGTTTCGCGTGGTGCGTTCAACATCGACGGTCTTGGCCCTAAGATTTTGGATAAATTTATAGACGAAGGCCTGATACTAGATGCCGCTGATATATTTACTCTAAGTCGAGAGGACATATCTGTACTCGAAGGGTTCGGAGACAAATCGGCGGAGAATATCCTAAAAGAAACGGAGTCTAAGAAAAATATATCCCTTCCTAGATTTATTTACAGTCTGGGAATACTACACATTGGTACAGAGATGGCTCAAGTTATTGCGGAAGTAGTTACGAAAAATAGGATCGTCATATCAAAACCCACAGATCTGCTTAGCTCTCTAAGAAAGCTTAATCAACAGGACTTACAAGAGATCGAGGGAATAGGCCCGAAAGTTTCATCGAGCATTTACGAATGGTTGAGAAACACCGCTCACTCGGCTCTACTTCATAAGCTCGAGCGCGTCGGTGTCCGCATCGAAAAGTTTTCTATACCAGCTTCTGGTAAGCTAACCGGAAAGACGTTTGTGATAACTGGGACACTCTCCACTTTGTCTCGTGAGGCTACAAAGGATAAGATTAAGAAACTCGGTGGACACGCCGTAGAGTCAATTAGTTCCAAAACCGACTATGTTGTGGTAGGGGAAAATCCTGGCTCGAAGGCGGAGAAGGCTAGGAAATTAGGGGTGAGAATAATTGACGAGGAAGAGCTTATCGCGTTAATTAAGTAAAGATATGTTGAAATTTGATGTAGAAAAATTTGCGAGACTGGCGAGGATTAAGTTTACCGACAAAGAGTCAGAGAAGATAAGTAAGGATCTAGGCGACATCCTAAGCCACTTCAAAGAGCTAGAAACCCTCGATACAGAGAAAGTTAAACCTATGTCTGGAGGCACTTCTCTTTCGAATGTTTTTAGAGAAGATGAGCTAGAAAAGACACGCCAGTCGGGCGGTGAAGGTCAATTTCCTGAAAAAAAGGAGGGATATCTAAAAGCCCCAAAAATTTTCGAGTAAATAATTATTTACCAAGCAAATGGTTGAAATAACCGGAATGACAATCAAAGAAGCGCATGAAGGCCTAAGCAGTAAAAAATTTTCTGCGAAGGAGCTTGTAGGAGATACGCTTAAAAGGATTGATAAAGAGGATAAAGGTATTCGTGCGTATCTTCACGTTAACGAAAGTGGTGCGCTAGAGACAGCAAGCACTGTAGATAAGGACATTTCTGCGGGTAACGAAATCGACCCTCTCGCCGGCATTCCGGTAGCAGTAAAAGACAATATTTTAGTAATGGGCATACAAGCCACAGCCGGTTCACAGATTCTAAAGGACTACGTCGCATCATACGATGCGACAGTTATAAGGAAATTAAAGGAAAAGAACGCAGTTGTTATTGGTAAGACTAACCTCGACGAGTTTGCTATGGGAAGCTCCACAGAAAATTCCAGTTTCGGCCCTACCAGGAACCCATGCGATATAACCCGCGTCCCAGGAGGTTCCTCCGGCGGATCAGCGGCAGCTGTGGCATCTCATATGGCTGTCGTGGCTCTTGGTACTGACACTGGAGGATCTGTAAGACAACCAGGGGCATTTTGCGGGGTAGTAGGCTTAAAACCAACATATGGGGCAGTGTCGCGTTATGGTCTTATCGCGCTCGGCTCATCTTTGGATCAGGCTGGCCCTATCACAAAAACCGTCGAGGATTCGGCGCTCCTTTTTAATGCGATAAAAGGATATGACGAGCTTGACGCGACTAGTTCAAGAGAGCCATACGAGGAAGAAGAGTTGTTAAACCCTGATCTAAAGAAAATAAAAGATCTTAAGGTTGGGATTCCAGAAGAATATTTCGTTGAGGGGCTAAGCAGAGAAGTCGGAGAGGCGGTAGAAGAAGCCATCAAATCCATCGAAGGACTAGGTTTAAAGACGAAGAAGATTAGCCTACCGCACACAAAATATGCAATTTCCGTTTACTACATCGTTATGCCATCTGAGGCGAGCACGAATCTCGCGCGATACGACGGCATTCGCTACGGCACTCGCGGCGCGTCTAAGAGTCTCCTCGCACTATATGAGTCAAATAGGGGAGATGGTTTTGGACCGGAACCAAAGCGCAGAATTTTACTAGGAACTTTCGCTTTATCTGCTGGATACTACGACGCTTACTATGACAAAGCCCAGCGCGTAAGATCGCTCATTAAAGAAGATTTTGAAAAAGCGTTCGAATCAGTTGATGTAATTCTTACCCCAACGGCGCCAACGACCGCGTTTAAATTCGGTGAAAAGACGGCAAGTCCACTCGAGATGTACTTATCAGATATTTTCACAATACCGGCAAATCTTGCCGGCGTTCCGGCGATTTCAATTCCAGTCAAAGAAAATAAAGATAGTCTACCAATAGGGTTTCAGCTTATGGGTAGGCACTTTAGAGAAGCAGATATTTTGGGGATAGGGCAATTCTACGAAAAGTCGTAAGAAATCTGCTACAATATCAAATATAAGACAATGGATATCCTGCGCGACAAAAAACTCATAATCGGCTCAATGCTCTCGATCGCGATTCTGTTCGCGGTGTTTCTCACGACAGGATACTTGGGTCTGCCATTCTACAAAGTTGATAGAGGCGATAATCTTGGATGTTTCATAATGCTGCCAGTGCCAGAGTGCTATTCTGGCAGAAAGATCACATACCTTGGAAAGGATACCGTAGGATTCAACCTTGAAGAGGAGACAGAAGTTTATGCTCCCTTTAACGGAGCGTTCTTTGAGGACGAGATACTCTACGAAGACGAAGAAACCACAATCATTGCTGATCGCTTCGTACGCGCCAGGTTTGGCATACCAGATACTTCGTCTTTCGTAGTATTCACCGGAGATCATTCTCCAAATGTTAGAAGTGGCGGTAGCGTAACTGCTGGGGAAACGGTTGCCATCACAAATCCCGCAGGAGATATAATTCACGAGACATCCGGCTCCAATCTCGTCATCTACGCGGAGGACTACGACCTCGCCAGCCTATTTAGATAAAAGCGTAGGTCAGGCGAGAACAAGCGACTCAAGCACTCTGGCTTGACACCTGGGGGTGTTTTGTTATGTTGAAGTTACGAAAGAACGCACTGGGCTGAAACGGGGGTAGCGCCCTGTTTTACAGCCCAATACTAGATTCACCCA
>Ga0209342_10000166_pt1 | contig 70923 bp, 70 predicted proteins | sample RifCSP16_2_FD_184023 | JGI IMG/M metagenome (GOLD analysis project Ga0209342, IMG submission 184023) | Soil microbial communities from Rifle, Colorado - Rifle CSP2_sed 16_2 (SPAdes) (version 2) | ecosystem: Environmental > Terrestrial > Deep subsurface > Rock core/Sediment | place: Rifle... | reverse complement strand
CCATCCGAGATAACCGGCGGGGAGGGCGAGAAACTCCGCGAGGTCGGAGAGGAATACGGCGCCACGACCGGACGCCCGAGACGGTGCGGCTGGCTTGATATCGTCGCATTGAGATACGCGGTCCGCATAAACGGGCTCGAAGGCCTCATAATGACGAAGTTAGACGTCCTGGATAACGTAAAAGAGATAAAGGTCTGCACCTCTTACAAGCATGAAGGCAAAACCATAAACGACTTTCCGTCCGAGACAAGCATACTTTCCGAATGCGAGCCTGTGTACGAAACCTTCCCCGGCTGGATGACCCAGACTCAGGGAGTAAAGGACTTCGACAAGCTCCCGCAAAACGCGAAACTTTACGTAAAAAAAATAGAGGAGCTCTCCGGCGCGCCGGTTATCATGGTGTCGGTCGGCAAGGAAAGAAAAAAAATCATAACCATTAAAAATCCGTTTGAGTCGAATTCCGGAAATACTTCACTCTCTTCGCAATGAGGGGCAGAACAGTCTTAAGCGAATTCTTTTAAAAAATCGCCACGTTAGAAGTTTAGGGGTTGAAGAAAAGCACTATGTAGTGTATAATGATAGTGTATAATTTATCTTGACAATCGCAGTGAAATAGGTAATGGTACCGTTTCTCGATATTTAGCGAAAAGGAGGGATGTCATGAGGCCACAAGAAATGATACTGCGGTGTTACGGATACCAAACCTCTCGTTGCACATGGATTGTCAAATGTATAGACCTTGACCTTGTAGACGAAGAAGATACCCTCGATAAAGCGAAGAAGTCTCTCGAAAATGCCATAAAAGGCTATCTCGGCGCCGTTTTAGATACCCAAGATTTAACCACAATACCTAAACTTCTCAAGCGCAAAAGTCCCCCTAAAGACATCCTATTTTACCACAGCATTTGGCTTCTCAATAAAATCAAGGCAATTAGGTCACGCCTTGTTTTTGAAGAATCCATCCCATTTTGTCTTATCAAAAATGCCTGTTAGATGGGGAAATCACTTCCTCTCTTAACCCGTCCGGATATTGAACGAATTTTAAGACGGTTAAATTTCAATCCGAAATCAAAAAGTGGTTCTTCTCATACACAATGGGAAGGATATACCAAAGGGCAAAGACGCATTGTAACTGTAAAAAAATTACAGCGCGATACGGATCAATATTCTAATGAACTCATGGCCAGCATGATTCGTCAATCAGGATTAGAAAAAGATGAGTTTTACGCAACAGATGAAAAACTTGCAAAAAGATTAGGTCTACGCTGACAATCCTCTGCACCACGATCCATATCGCGGTGTGTCGTTGAATCTATAATGGCAAGATAAAATAATCTTTGATTACGTTGTGATAAGGAGAAATTCGATGACAATAGACAAAAAATCAATTGTCTTAGCATCATTTGCGGCATCTAATGGTGGAATCCATACGCCGGTGCAGATTCAGAAATTACTTTTTTTAATCGATAAAAGCGTCTCCACAATGGTGCAAGGCCCTCATTTTAATTTCAAGCCTTACGATTACGGTCCTTTCGACCAAAATGTTTATACGGTTCTCGAAGGGCTTTGTCAAGAAGGATCGGTTGAAATAATCGAGAGCGGTCAAACATGGAAGAAGTATCGTCTAACTCCAAATGGACAAAAGATTGGCGATAACGCATTGAATTCCATCGAGAGCAAAGGGCAAGAATTCATCCGCGAGATTTCTAAATTTGTCCTCTCGCTATCGTTCCCTCAACTAGTGTCGGCAATTTATAAAGCATATCCAGAAATGAAGCAAAACAGTGTGTTTAAGGATTGAATTATGACTATACTCATCGGCGTCTTATGTAAGAACGGCGTGGTAGTTGGCGCTGACAGTTCTGCCACTTTTGGTGATGAGAGACTTAGAACTATCGAACAGCCAATAAAAAAAATTGATATTATTGATGGAAAAATTATTATAGCAGGTACTGGACAAGTGGGATTAGGACAAAGGTTTTCTCATCAGATTGAAAAGGCATGGAATGAAAAAAAATTTAAAGGACATCATATTGATGTTGCAAGAACAATGTGCGAAATTGGGATTAAAGACTTTGCCGTTACCAACGTAGATAAAGGGCAATATGGGGCACTGGTAGCTTTTCCTGCAGAAAAAAAGAGCCACCTATGCGAATTCCAAGTTAGAGATTTTCAACCCGAGATAAAAACAGAACATCTTTGGTATGTTTCTATCGGAAGTGGTCAGTTGATCGCCGATCCATTTTTAGGCCTTATGCGAAAAATTTTCTGGCCCAAAGGACAACCCGAGACATATCAAGATGGAATATTCGTGGTGGCATGGGCGCTTCAACATGCGATAGAACTAAATCCCGGAGGTATCAACGGGCCTATGCAGATTGCCGTACTGGCACCGGATGGTACAGACTTTAAGGCGCGTATGCTTAAGGAAGGAGAAATAAGTGAGCACATAGACAACGTGGAAGGAGCAATGAAACAGCTTAGAGATTATGGAGATACTCTCCGGGGTAAAAAAGAAACACCAGAGATTCCAAAACCTCAATCTTAATATATAGACAGTTGTTTTTCCTGTTTTATAGTTTTGGGGCAAATTCAGGCGACACGTAATCCATGGGACATCATCACAACTCAAGCAATCCCAATTTTATTCCGTTCGGAATAAAAATCTTGCCACAGAGAGATTACGATTTGCAAGGTTTTTCCTTGCCAAAATCCTAAACAGATTTCGAGAACACTGCGCGCAATTCACCGAAGCCACATAAATGTTGACTAACCCTTCCGGGTATGTTAAAAAATTGCGTTAAATAAATTATGCCCGAGCAGGAAAAAAAGCAATATAAAGCGCTCATGTCGCTTACCTCCATGGGGTTCGCGACGGTTATCTCCACGCTCCTCGGATTCTGGTTCGGACTTTATCTTGACGGGGTTTTCGGCACGACGCCGTGGCTTATGCTGTTATTCCTGATACTCGGCGTCATAGCGGGCTTCAGGAACATATACATGACGATAAAAAAAAGCGGGTTTTGAGACTCTCATGAGCGTTGCGATACGATTCGTTTCCGTTATGTCAAAGAAAGCCCTTTTGGCCGACGCGGTCTTCGGCCTGCTCGGAGCCGCGGCGTGCGCCCTTATCGGCAAGGCCATGATAATCGGCTTTGCCGCGGGACTTATTATCGGCGTATTTAACCAGTATCTTTATTTTTCGGCAGCCGGGAAAACAGCCTCTCTTGCTCCGGATAAGGCTGCCGCGTACGTGGTAAGCCGTTTTTACGCGAGGTTTTTTCTCTCTACCCTCGCGCTCGCCGCGGCCATGTGGCAGTTCTCGTCCGGCGCGTGGGCGGTTTTGACCGGCTTTACGTTTATATTTTTGATTACCATAACGACCGCCGCCATTGCGTTTAAAGAAGGGATAGGGAAATCATGCACGGAATAATGTTGCCGACCTTCGGACTCCCGGTCCACACGGCCCTCATGCTCTACGTGATGGCCGCGATTGTCGTATTTTCGCTCGTTCTCAAAGGCGGCCTCGCACTTGTCCCCGGAAAGACGCAGTCCATAGTCGAGGTAATATTCGAAACCTTCGAAGGCCTTGCCGGAGAGATGATGGGGCATAAAGGCAAAAAACTGCTCCCGTTCGTACTCACGCTTTTCTTATTCATATTCATATCGAACGCGTTCGGCCTCATACCCGGGCTTGCGCCCCCCACGGCAAACTTCAACACGACCTTGGCGCTCGCTTTGATAGTTTTCTCCTCAACCCACATAATCGGCATAAAAGAACACGGCATCGGCTACGTCAAACACTTCCTCGGCCCTATATGGTGGCTTGCCCCGCTTATACTTTTCATCGAGATATTCGCCCACATCGCGAGGCCTATTTCCCTCTCCCTGCGTCTTTTCGGCAACATGATGGGACACGAGATGCTCGTCTTTGTGTTTCTTATTCTCATGCCCTACGCCTATCCTTTGCTTGCGTTCGCGACAGTCCTCGGAGTTCTTGTGGTGGTGCTGCAGGCCATGGTATTCTCGATTCTCGCGATGGCATACCTCGGCGGGGCGCTTGAAGAAGCGCATTAACGGCGCGCGGCGATTAAATAACCCAATCGTCCATATGGCTCTACAATGGACAGTAAAAACATTACGGGCGCAGAGCCCGACCCGCCCCATAGGGCGGGTACCCCGCGCAATCTTAAGCGGGGAGCTCAGCCCTGCCGCATTAAAAAAATGTATGAAAAACGCTTGACTTTATCCCTTAAAATCATTAATATACTTTTTTCTCAATCCTATAGGAGGTGACCGATGAGTCTAAATAAAACAACAAAAAGGCTTTGCATCATAGCCGTTATCGCGCTCGTTGCGTTTTTCTTCGCAACGCCGGCCGCGTGGGCTGCCGAAGAAGCCGCGGAAGCCGCAAAAAGCGGCGGAAGGGACAGCATGGTGCTTGCGGTAATATTTATCACCGCCGGATTCGGGGTAGTGTTAGGAGCCGTTGTCCCGGCCATGGCGCAGGGCAAGGCCGTAAAAGCCGCCTGCGAAGGCATGGCAAGGAACCCGGGCATAGCAGGACAACTTATGACCACGATGCTGCTTGGTCTCGCCATGATAGAAGCGCTCGCGATATATCCGTTCGTCGTGGCGTTGATACTTCTTTTCATATTTGCCGGGAAGTTCATATAAGAGGCGTCCCGTCCGCCTCGAGCGGAGGCAGTAAGCAGGGGCAAGAATCGGCTTTCGAAGCCGGCAAAAAAAATTGGCAGGGATCGGTTTGGAAATATCATTTTCCGCGCCTGTCCCTGTTTTTGCTTCAAAAAATCCGAAAAACGCGCTATACTTGACAATTATGAATTTACCGGCATTAAACGATTCCATAGGAATCTACATAGCGGACATAAACCGCTACCCGTTGCTTTCAAGGGACGAAGAATACCGCCTCGCCGTCCTCTGGAAGAGGCGCGGCGATTTGGACGCGGCGCACAAACTCGTCACCGCGAATCTCCGGTTTGTGGTGAAAATCGCCCTTGAGTACCGCAACTACGGAATCGGCCTGAAAGACCTCATACAGGAAGGCAACATCGGCCTTATGACGGCGGTAAAGAAGTTCGACCCTGATAAAGGGGTTCGCCTCATAACTTACGCCGCGTGGTGGATAAAATCCCACATACAGGAATACATATTAAAAACAAAGGGGCTCGTGAAACGCGGGGCAAGAGAGCTTAAAAAGACGCTTTTTTACAGAAATGCCCTGAGCGCCGCCGGCGCGGATACGGGTGCGGATTTTTCCCTCGACGCGCCGATAAACACCGAGGACGGCGCGGGAAAGACACACCTCGAAAGAATAGCGGACACTGCCGCCTTGCAGGAAGAGACTATCGAAACCGCGCAGGAGCAAACCCTTCTTAAAAGAAACGTGTCCTCGGCCCTCAAGCGGCTTAACCAAAAAGAAAAACTCGTCATAGAAAAAAGAATACTCTCCGAAGAGCCTATAAGCCTCCGGGAAGTGGGCGCCAAACTCGGCCTCACGAGGGAACGGGTAAGGCAGATAGAGGCCGCGGCCCTGAAAAAACTCAAGGGTTTTTTCCTTGAGGCAAAAGAAGGAAGGCTCGCTCTTTCTTCCGGAACATCCGATTAAGTCCCCTTTGATGTAATAAATTGCAATTAATAGTTGGGTTACGCTACGCTAACCCAACCTACGGGACTCCGGGAATATCGGATTAATTCCTTTTGAAAATTGAGAACTATAAAAACACGCGCGCGTAGTTGCGGGGCATGGTTACCCGTTCGTCCTGAGCTTGTCGAAGGGCGAACGGCATTCCCCCTCACCCCAACCCTCTCCCATCCGCCTCAGGCGGAGGAGAGGGAGTTAAGGAGGGCGTAGCCCACCCTACTCTTTACGCACCAACCCCCCCTCCCAAACCCCTAATTTTCCTTTGCGTATAAGCCCTAATAATGGTATTAAATATGTGTAAAGAAAGACGAATCTTATTGGCCGGAGGGATTTAGTTTTGGGCACAAGACCGACTGCCGCGATAATAAGCGTTGCCGCGCTTAAGCATAACTACGGAGAGGTAAAAAATCTCCTCATGCCCGGCACCAAGACAATGGCTGTCGTCAAGGCGAACGCATACGGCCACGGGGACTTATACGTGGCGAAAACGCTCGAAGACGCGGGTTGCGAGATGTTCGGCGTGGCGTTCGTGGAAGAAGGCGCGAGACTCCGGCAAGGCGGCATAAAAAGGCCGATAGTCGTTCTTGGCGGCATATACCCGAGCCAGATACAGGATTGTTTTGAGTTCGACCTCACTCCCGTGATATTCGACTCCGACACGGCCACCCTTCTCGACACCTTCGCCAAAAAGCACAACAAGAAGAAAGCCGTGCACGTGAAAATCGATTCAGGCATGGGGCGGCTCGGCATACTCCCCCGCCAGATAGTCGGATTTTTTCAGGAACTCAAGACCTTCGGAAACCTCGCCGTCGAAGGCATGCTCTCGCACTTATCCGAGGCCGAGGCGGCGGACAAGCAGTTCTCGAAAAAACAACTCGACACGTTCTTGAAGACAATCTCCATAGCGCAGGGGCTCGGCTGCGACCCGCCTTATATCCACATGGCCAACAGCGCCGCGATACTGGATTTGCCGGACGCGAGATTCAGCCTCGTCAGGCCGGGACTCATGCTCTACGGCGCGTATACGTCGTTAAGGCTCAAAGACAAGGCGCGTCTAAAGCCGGTCATGAAGCTGAAGACCCAGATAATACAGGTCAAGAAGATGTCCGCGGGCACGCCCATAAGCTACTCGAGAACTTTCATGACGCAAAAAGAGAGCCTTATCGCCACCCTTCCCATAGGCTATGGCGACGGTCTCCCCTTCGCCCTCTCGGGCAAAGGGGAGGTTCTGGTAAGAGGCGCGCGCGCGCCCATAGCCGGACGCGTATGCATGGACTTCACCATGATAGACGTAACCGATATCCGGGGCGTCGCAACGGGCGACGAGGCTATCCTTATAGGAACGCAGGGCGAAGAAACAATATCGGTCGAAGAAGTGGCCACGAAGGCCGATACCATCCCATACGAGGTTTTCTGCAACATATCCGCGAGAGTGCCGAGGCTTCCCGCATGAAAAACTTTTTCGAAAGCCTCGGCCAATCGGCGGAAAACTTCGTAAAAACGGTCGGCAACGTGACCATAATGCTCGGCCAGTCCACCTACCACCTCTTCGTTCCACCCATCAAGTTCAGGAACATCTTCAAGCAGATGGAATTCGTCGGGGTCAACAGCCTCTTCGTCGTCATACTTACCGGCACCTTCACGGGCATGGTGCTCGCCATGCAAAGCTACGACGCGCTTAAGCGTTTCGGCGCCGAAAGCCTCGTCGGCCCTACGGTCGCGTTGAGCATGGCAAGGGAACTCGGGCCGGTCTTAACCGGGCTTATGGTCGCTGGAAGGGCCGGAAGCGCCATGGCGACCGAGCTCGGCACCATGCGCGTTACCGAGCAGATCGACGCCATATACACGATGGCCCTTAACCCCGTGAAATACCTCGTCGTGCCGCGGCTCGTCGCCGGGATAACGATGCTTCCGATTCTTGCCGTCGTAACCGACTTCGTCGGGGTCTTGGGCGGCTACTTCGTGGGCGTGAAACTCCTCGGCATAAACTCCGGCGTCTATATCGGAAGAACGATAGACTACGTGAACGTTGACGACATATTCTACGGACTCATAAAGTCGGCCGTATTCGGGCTCATAATAGCCCTCGTGTCGAGCTATCAGGGCTACACCACGAGCGGCGGGGCCGAGGGCGTGGGGCGCGCCGCGACAAAGGCCGTCGTTTTAAGCTGCGTCATGATTCTGATTTTCGATTACATACTGACGGCGATAATGTTCTAATTGAAAGAACTCTCCCATATATGATACAAATTAAGGGACTTAAAAAAACGTTCAACCATAAGGCAGTTCTCGACGGCGTGGACCTTGCCATAGAGCAGGGCAAGATAACCGTCATCATCGGGCGAAGCGGCGAGGGCAAGAGCGTCCTTATAAAGCACATAATCGGCCTCTTGAAACCCGACAGCGGCGAGATACTGCTTGACGGCAAAGACACGACAAAGATGACCGACGCCGAATTCAACGAGGTTCTGAAGCGGTTCGGCATGTTATTTCAGGGGGCGGCGCTTTTCGACTCCATGACCGTCGCGGAAAACGTCGGGTTCGCGTTGAAGGAGCACACGGACTTATCCGGGCAGGAGATAAGAAAAATCGTGACCCAAAAATTGAACAGGGTCGGGCTCGCGGGGGTCGAGGACATGATGCCCTCGGAATTAAGCGGAGGAATGAAAAAAAGGGTCGGGCTCGCGAGGGCCATAGTGATGGACCCGGAATTCGTGATATTCGACGAGCCGACGACGGGACTCGACCCCATAATGAGCGATTCGGTGGGAGAACTCATGCTTGAGACGCAAAAGGCCTTGAAAACAACCTACATAGCCATAACGCACGACATACCGCTCACCTACAAGATAGCGGACAAGATGGCGATGCTGCATCAGGGCAGGATCATAGCCGCCGGCACGGTCGAGGAAATGAAGAAAAACCCCGACCCCATACTAAGGCAGTTTCTCGAAGGAAGGTCTCACGGCCCGATAAAGGTGTTTTAATGGAAAAACTCAGCGCTGAAACCAAAGTAGGCATATTCGTTTTCGCGGGTTTCGTGCTTCTCGTGTATATGTCCTTGCGCGTCGGCGGCATACAGTTCCGCGGCGAGGAGGGCTACACTCTCTTCGTGCGGGTCGAAAACGCCTCGGGGCTCGACAAGGACGCCTCTGTCCGCATAGCCGGGGTCGAGGCCGGGCGCATAACCGACATCTCGCTCGACAACAACATGGCGCGGCTCACCCTGAAGATAAAGCCCGAAATGACCATCGGCAAGGACTTCGTCGCGGTGCTCAAGACAAAGGGTCTTCTCGGCGAAAAATACCTCGAACTCCTGCCCGGCGCGCCCGGGGCAACGCCCTTGCGGGACGGGGACGAAATCACGCGCACCCTCACCTACGCCGACATGGATAAACTCGTATCCATCCTGTCCGACGTGGCGACCGACGTAAAAGGAGTCACGGAGTCCTTAAACAACGTCCTCGGCGGCCAGGAGGGCGAGATGACCTTAAGGAACATCGTAACGAACATAGAGGACATCACCTTCAGGCTCGACAACATGCTCGCCAAAAACGAGGACAACGTCACGACGGCCGTACAAAACTTCGCGGAACTTTCCTCGACCCTTAAAGAGGCCGCCGCGAGCATAAAGGACATACTCGGCGAAAACAGAGAAAACATAAAACAGGGCATAGAGAATCTTAAGACCGCCTCCTTGAAACTCGACGCGGCAATGACGAATCTCAACCAACTCTCGCAGGACTTGAGCCCCGAACTCAAAGAGACCGTGGCTTCGATAAAGAACGTCGCGAGAAAGATAGACAAAGGCGAAGGCACCATCGGAAAACTCATAAACGACGACGCCACGCACGAAAAACTCAACAAGACCCTCTCCGGCATAAACTCATACATAGAGAGGGGCGACCGCATAAAGATGTTCCTCGCCTACCGCGCCGAATATCTCTTCGACCCGAATGAGGTGAAAAACTACTTCTCGATAAAGATACAGCCGAAGGCCGATAAATACTACCTCATCGAGATAATAGACGACCCGAGGGGCAAACGCAAAGTGGACACCGTGGAAATTACGACCGGCGGCGTAACGACAACCACCGAAAAGGTAAAAACCTCCGACCAGATAAAACTGTCGGCGCAGATTGCCAAGAGGATTAAGGACGTCGTCATACGCGGCGGCGTGATAGAGTCCGCCGGAGGCGCGGGAATAGATTACTATCTCTGGAAGGACAGGATAAAACTGTCGTTCGAGGCCTCGGACTTCGACAAAAAAAGAGGCACGCACATAAAGGCGGGGGCGACGTTGAATCTCGGCAAGTACATATTCCTTACGGCGGGCTACGACGACCCGGCCACGAAACTCGACCTCGCCTCAAGCTACGCGGGCCTCGGGTTCCAGTTCGAAGACGACGACCTGAAGTATATCTTCTCGAGCGCCCCGCCGATGCAATTCTAATCGGTTGTTAAAAACCCCTTATGTACGGCATCGCCTTTGACATAGGCACCACGACCATCGCGGCGGGGCTGGTTCATCTGGAAAAAAGAAATACGCTCGCCGAGGCAAGCGCCCCGAATCCGCAGTCCCGTTGGGGCAGCGACGTGATATCGAGGATAGAGGCCGTCGCCAAAACCCCTGACGCTCTCGCGAAAATGAGGGAAGCGGCGCTCACGGCCTGTAACGGGTTGATAAGCGGCTTCGGCATTGACGCGGAAAAGATAAGCAAGATAACCGTCGCCGGAAATTCCGTCATGGAACACATCCTCCTCGGGATTTCCCCGGAGCCCATGGGAAGGATACCCTTCAAAACAGCCTTCAAGGAGGCGCGGGTTTTGAAGGCCGGGGAAGCCGGTTTTAACGCCCCCGAAAACGCCTCTCTTTACGTATTCCCTCTCATCGGGGGATTCGTCGGGGGCGACAGCGTGGCAACGGCGCTCTTTTTGAATCTCGACGAAAAAAAGGGCGTAACCCTCGCCATAGACATAGGCACAAACAGCGAAATAATGCTCTCGACGCGGGAAGGCTTGTTTACGACATCTGCGGCCTCCGGCCCGGCCTTCGAGGGAGGGAACATAAGTTTCGGCATGACGGCAACGGAGGGCGCCATAGAGGACATTGCGATAACAGGGGACGAGGTTAAGATAATTTCCATAGGCAATGCCCCCCCCGTCGGGATATGCGGCTCGGGAATAGTTTCCGCGATGGCGGAACTCTTGAAAAGCGAAGTCATGGATAAAACGGGCCGCATAAAATCCAAAGGCGAAATCACGACAAACCTCTCGTGCAGGATTAAGGAAGGCTCGTCAGGCAATAGTTTCATTCTCTTTAAGGGGGCAAAAACCGAGATTACGATATCGCAGGACGACGTAAGGGCCTTTCAAATGGCGAAGGCCGCGATAAGGGCGGGCATGGAGGTTATTTTCGAAAGAGCCGGGATTACGCCGGATAAGGTCGAAAAGGTGTTCGTGGCCGGGGCGTTCGGAAGCCACATCAAAAAAGCCTCTCTCGAAACAGTCGGCCTCTTCGACAGGGAATGGAATAAAAAAACGGAGGTATCCGGAGACGCGGCGCTCGAAGGGGCGAAGATGGCTCTTATATCGGATGAATCCGCGAGAAAGGCCGAAAAGATAGCAACAGAGGCGAAATACGCGCCTCTTTCCGGCAGCAGGCTTTTTGAAAAACGCTTCATGGAAAACATGAACTTCTCGTAAGGAAAGGCGATTCGTCATGAAAAAAATCCAACGCGCGATAGTAAGCGTAACCGACAAAAAAGGGGTGGCGGAGTTCGTGAAAGGGCTCGCCGCAACGGGGGTGGAGATAATCTCGACCGGCGGCACGGCGGACATCCTTAAAAAAGAAGGAGTAAACGTAATACCCATATCCTCTTACACGGGCTCGCCGGAGATGCTGGACGGAAGGGTGAAAACGCTCCACCCTAAAATCCACGGCGGCATACTCGGCATGAGGGAAAACCCCTCTCACTCGAAGCAGATGACGGATTACGGCATACCCCCGATAGACATGGTGGTCGTGAACCTCTACGCGTTCGAAGAGACGATAAAGAGCGGAAGGCCCTTCGATGACGCCATCGAAAACATAGACATCGGCGGCCCCACGATGATAAGGGCCGCGGCAAAAAACTTTAAAGACGTCGCCTGCGTGACCGACCCGGAAGACTATGCCTCGATAATAAGCGAGATGAAAAAAACAGGCGGAACGCTTTCCGTCGAAACGAGGTTCCGGCTCGCCAAAAAGGCCTTTGAACTGACCTCGCGCTACGACGGCGCGATAGCCAACTGGCTCGGCGCGTTCTCGAAGGAACCGGGCAAAAAAGACACGGACTTTCCCGCGACCTTCTCCTTCCAGTTCAAGAAAATTCAGGACCTGAGATACGGCGAAAATCCCCACCAGAAGGCGGCCTTCTACTCGACGCGCCCTCTCGCGCCCGGCGCCCTTTCGGCCGCCACGCAGATTCAAGGCAAGGAACTTTCTTTCAACAACATACTCGACCTTAACGCGGCCCTTGAAATATCGCGCGAGTTTCACGAGCCGGCCTGCGTGATAATAAAACACAATAACCCCTGCGGCGTCGCCATGTCAAAGGAGGGGCTTAAAAAGGCCTACGAACTCGCGCTCGCCTGCGACCCCGTGTCGGCCTTCGGCGGCATAGTCGGCTTTAACGGAAGAGTAACGAAAGAACTCGCCGAAAAACTTATCGACATATTCCTCGAGGCCGTCGTGGCTCCGTCTTTCGACAAAGGCGCGATAGAGACGTTCGAGAAAAAGAAAAACCTCCGCGTAATGGCGGCAGGGGAGGAGAGCGGCCATAATCCGCTCGAATCGCCATTTGATATCAAAAGGGTCTCGGGCGGGGTTTTGATTCAAACGGTGGACAGGGAAAGCGCCTCCGACCTTAAATGCGTCACCAAGAGGGCTCCGACGGACGAGGAACTCACTGACCTCCTTTTCGCGTGGAACGTCGCCAAGCACGTTAAAAGCAACGCCATAATATTCGCCAAAGGCTCGCAGACCCTTGGCATAGGCGCGGGGCAGATGTCCCGCATAGACTCTACAAAGCTCGCCTCCATGAAGGCCAAGGACGTGGGATTCGACCTGAAGGGAAGCGTCCTCGCCTCCGACGCCTTTTTTCCGTTCAGGGATAACGTTGACCTCGCTTCGCAAAACGGCATCACCGCCATTATCCAGCCCGGCGGCTCGATAAGGGACGAAGAGGTCGTGAAGGCCGCGGACGAGCACGGCATAGCCATGGTATTTACGGGCATAAGGCACTTCAGGCACTAAATCACGGAGAGCATTTTGAAGATACTCATAATAGGTTCCGGCGGCAGGGAACACGCGCTCGCGTGGAAGATATCCAAAAGCCCTCTCGCGGAAAAAATATTCATCGCCCCGGGCAACGCCGGAACGCTCATGCGCGGCGAAAACATAGCCATAAAGGCGGACGACATAAAAGGCCTTAAGGCCTTTGCCTTAAAAGAACGTATCGGCCTCACTGTGGTGGGGCCGGAGGTTCCCCTCACCCTCGGCATAGCGGACGAGTTTGAAATGGCGGGGCTTAAAATCTTCGGCCCCTCGAAAAAGGCCGCCGAGATTGAAGGAAGCAAGGCCTTTTCAAAAGAACTCATGCGAAAATACGGTATTCCGACGGCAAGGTATAAGACTTTTTCAATCCCCGAAGAAGCGATAAAATACGCGAAAAAAGAACCTCACCCTCTTGTCATTAAAGCCGACGGATTGGCCGCGGGAAAAGGCGTCATAATATCGCAAAGCCCGGAAGAAAGCGCCGCCGCGATAACGAGTATAAGCATAGACTTCGGAGACGCCGGGAAAAGAGTGATAATAGAAGAATTCCTGAAAGGCGAGGAGGTGTCATTCCTCGCGATAACGGACGGCAAGACCGTGCTTCCTCTTGCGTCGGCTCAGGACCATAAAACAGTTTTCGACGACGACTTGGGGCCGAATACCGGCGGCATGGGCGCCTATTCGCCTGCCCCCGTCATGACAAAAGAACTCGAAGAAGAAGCGCTTTCAACTATACTGCTCCCGGCAATAGAGGCCATGGAAAAGGAAGGCCGTCCTTACAAAGGAGTGCTTTACGCCGGGCTTATGATAACAAACAAAGGGCCAAAGGTCTTGGAATTCAACGCGCGTTTCGGAGACCCCGAGACCCAGCCCATACTCACGCGCCTCACTACAGACCTCGTCCCCGTCATGCTCGCCGCGATAAAAGGCGAGCTCGACGGAATAAACCTCGAATGGGACTCGCGGCCTTCGGTATGCGTGGTCATGGCGGCCAAGGGATACCCCGGAAACTATGAAAAGGGGCACGCAATACTCGGACTCGATGAGGCGGAAAAGACCGAAGACGCGTTTATATTCCACGCCGGAACAAAGATAAAAGACAATAAGACGATAACGAACGGGGGAAGGGTTTTGGGAGTTACGGCATTGGGCGACGACATAAAATCAGCCATGGACAAGGCTTACTCGGCAGTCGGAAAAATCAGCTTCGAGGGGGCGCATTACAGGCGTGACATAGGAAAAAAGGCTTTGAGACAACTCTCTTAAGGAGGCTTTTATGATAAAACCGGTTGTAACGATAGTAATGGGAAGCGACTCGGACCTCGCGGTCATGGACGAGGCGGCGAAGGTGCTCGAGCTTTTCGACGTGCCTTACGAGATGACCGTATCCTCGGCGCACAGGGCTCCGGACAGGACATTTGAGATTGCCGCTACGGCGGAAAAAAGAGGGATAAAGGTAATCATAGCCGGCGCCGGACACGCGGCGCATCTCGCGGGATTCATCGCGGCAAAGACGACGTTGCCGGTTATAGGAGTGCCCATAGATTCGAGCGCCTTAAAGGGGCTCGACGCCCTTCTCTCGACCGTGCAGATGCCGGCCGGAGTGCCCGTTGCTACCGTTTCCATAGGGAAATCCGGGGCCAAAAACGCGGCAGTGCTCGCGGCCCAGATACTTTCCTTAAGCGACAGAAAACTTTGCGTAAGGCTCAAAGAGTTCAAAAAAGCGGAGGCTGAAAAAGTGGAAGAAAAGGCGAGAAAAATCTCCGCCATAAAAAGATAAGCCGGAACGCGCTTGAAAACAGGCGGCAAAAAACCCAAATCCCCCCGCTTCCCGTTGCAATGTGTTGCGGCAACGGGAACCCGGCCCCTTTCAAGGCACCCGCGCCAAGCGGCGTGGGTCAAGGGGAAACCCCTCATATTGAAGCCCGGAGACGACTTCACTCCGGCAATAGAGGCGTTAAGGCGCGGAGGGATAGTCGCTTACCCGACCGAGACCTTCTACGGATTGGGAGTTCATGCGTTAAACCCGAAGGCAATCGGAAAACTCTTCGCCATAAAAGGCCGGCCTCCGGAAAAACCCGTAACCCTCATAATAAAAAACCGGCAGGAATTGAAAGATATAGCCTCTGTAATCCCGGCAAAAGCGACGGGTCTCATGGACCGTTACTGGCCCGGCCCTCTCACGTTGGTATTAAAGGCCTCAAAAAAAATCCCTTCGCTCATAACGGCCGGAACCGGCACCATAGGGGTAAGGGTTTCGTCCAACCCGGTTGCGCAAAGACTCGTTTTTGAATTCAACTCGGCCATAACCGCGACCAGCGCGAACCCCTCGGGAAAACCCCCGGCAAAAGACGCGGCGAGTTGCGCTGAATACTTTAACGGCAACGTGGACGTCGTGATAGACGGAGGAAATCTTACCGCTGAAAAAGGCTCCACAATAGTTGACGCCACGGGAACGGAGATTAAATTTATACGCGAAGGGGTTATATTGTTTGAAGAGATAATTGAGTTTTTGAAAAACCGAAAGTAAATACGGAGGGCGATATGAAAAGAATCATAAGATATTTTTTCGAGGGACTCATGATACTCATCCCCATATTCGTCTCTGTGTACGTGGTCTTGACCGTCTTCAGGAAGATTGACGGCATATTCGGCTTTTCAACCCCCGGAATAGGCTTTGCCCTGACCATAGCGATTATAGTGTCGCTCGGGGCGCTCTCAAGCAACTTCCTGACTAAAAAACTCATCTCTTACGTCGAGGGCCTCTTCGCGAGGCTTCCTCTCGTCAAGATACTCTACGGCTCGATGAAGGACTTGATAGGGGCGTTCGTCGGAGACAAGAAAAGCTTCACCAAGCCGGTGCTCGTCACGATAAGCGCTGAGACCGGAGCAAAGGCCCTTGGTTTCGTGACGCGGGAGAGCCTCGAATCGCTCAGTCTTCACGGCCACGTCGCCGTGTACCTCCCGCACTCCTATAACTTCTCGGGCGCGCTTTTCGTGTATCCTAAAGGCATGGTGGAGCCTGTCCTCGCGGACAGTTCGGAATTCATGGCGTTCATCGTGTCGGCGGGAGTTTCCGGTTCGATAGAGGCTAAAAACCAACCTACCCGCCCGTAATGGTTCCGTCGGGCGTTATGAAAAAACTGCTTATGGCCGGAAGAAACGACTTCCAGCCCTTTTCATAGACCGCCACGTTCACGCGGAGACGCCCCGTGGCTTCGTCAATCACTTCGCTTTCCACCTGCACCTCGTACTCGGCGCCTTCGGCGCTCTTCGCGTCGTAACTCTCTATGTTAATTCCGCCCACGTATAAGGCGAGCCTCGAATAAGGCAGTTTTTTTACTTTTTCCATCTGCGCGAAGAGCATATTTTCCAATTCCTCGAATTCTTCCATTACGAAACCCCCTGCCCGCTATACCGTCTTTATTTAACACAAAAGAAAAAACTTTTACAAGGTTTACTTCCTGCCGAACCGCGCGGCGAAAAAGCCGTCCATGCCGTGCTTATGAGGATAGGACGTGAAATAACCGTCCCTGCCGACAAGTCCGGCGCATCCGCCCGGCAAAACGCCTGACAAATCTTCGGCGAAAAAATCCTGATGGGTTTTTAAAAAAAGCTCCGCGACCTCGATTGTCTCCTCGGGCTCGAACGTGCAAACCGAGTAAACGAGCCTCCCGCCGCGCCTTACGTACTTCGCGAGATTATCGAGGAGCCTTCCCTGTATTTTCGCCAATCTTTCCGCGTCCTCCTTGGTCCTTTTATACTTTATGTCGGGCGTCCTCCGTAAAACCCCTAACCCGGAACACGGCGCGTCAACCAATATCGCGTCAAAGCCCCCGGACGGCATGATCGAGCCGCGGCTTAAATCTTTCACCCCAACGAGCAGAGGCTCGAAAACAACCGTCGAAGCGTCGGCCGCGTTGGCGATGATATTTTTTACGCCGAGCCTCCGGCTTATATCCTCGACCGTCCTGAGCCTCGAGGACTGTTTATCGAGCGCCATAATGGTCCCCTCGTTTCGCATAAGCTGGGCGAGATGGGTCGTCTTTCCGCCGGGGGCCGCGCAGGCATCCAGTATGACCTCGCCCGGAACCGGGGACACGAGATACGCGACAATCTGGGACGCCTCGTCCTGAATATAATAACGCTCATCCGAGGGATTTAAAAAGGCGTCCCCTTTTTCGACGACCTCCAGCCCGTCCGGCGAATACACGGTATTCTTCGTAACGATGCCGGAAGAGGCGAGTTCCTCCGCGAGCCTATCCCTCGTAATCTTAAGCGTGTTCGTCCGGAGCACGACCGGCGGCAACGCGAGGTTCGCCTGACACATCAACATCGCGTCCTTGGCGCCGTGCCTCTTTATCCACCTCTCGACGAGCCATTCGGGATGAGAGAAAACAATCGAGATATATTTTACCGGCTCCCTGCTCAAGAGCGGAAAACTGACGCCTCCCTTCAGGGCATTCGCGTTCCTCAAGACCGCGTTCACGAAACCGGCCTTTTTTTCGCCGTAGGGCTTTATGAGTTCGACTGTTTCGAATATCGCCGCCTCGGGAGGGATTCTCGTGAGGAAAAAAATCTGATAAACGCCGAGCCTCAAGGCGTTAAGCACGCTGTGCTCGAGTTTCTTGACTTTTATGTTCGAGAAGGCGTCTATTATCCAGTCTATCTTTATCCGCCACCGCAAAACCCCGTAAACAAGCTCGGTCAAGAGCGCCCTGTCGACGGCGGAAACGCGTTTGAGTTCTTCGTGAAGGAGTATGTCGGGATACGCGCCGTTGCTCTCGACCCTCATGAGTATTTCGAAGGCGACGGGCCTCGCTTTTTTATCAACGTTCTTCTTGGCCATAACGGGAAAATACAATATACCACGCGCTTCCTTATTTTCAAAGTCCGGCGGACGGCGCTTTGCTCCTCCCCTTTATAAGGGGCTGGGCTCCTCCGCCTAAGGCGGACGGACAAGGGGCTGGGCTCCTCCGCCTAAGGCGGACGAAGCGCCGACCCACCCTTCGTCCGCCTTAGGCGGAGGGTACCCCGACGGGAAGTGGTGGGGTAAAAAGGAATTCAAGACAACCTCCCCCTGCCCCTCCTTGGTAAGGAGGGGAGTTAAGGCAGGCAGGGGCTCAGCCCCTGCCTTGAAAAGACAACGTGCCTCTGATACGATAAACTTATGATAGAAGAAGAAGGCGTGATTTTGGAATTGAAAGACGGCACGGCAATCGTCAAAGCGCAGAGGACCACCTCCTGCGACAAGTGCGCGACCAAATCCGTCTGCCAAGGGGTAAGCGAAACCGACATGGTGGTCGAGGCCCTTAATCCGATTAACGCCAAGGTCGGAGACCGCGTTTATATCTCGATAGGCGCCGGCACCGTCATAAAGGCCGGGGCCCTCATCTACCTCTTCCCTCTCGTGGCCTTCATATTCGGCGCGGTCGTGGCTCAGGCATATTCGGAACTCATAGTTCCGGACTGGAACAAAGACTTCGTTTCAGCCGGGGCCGGGGTTATCCTGCTTATCCTGACCTACGTCGCTCTTTCGTTTTACGGAAACTCGGCGCGAACAAGAAAAAACTACATGCCTATAATCCTTCGCGTGGTTTAGAGGACGCCCCTTGGGCATAAAAATCATCTGCCAGAATAAAAAAGCCTACTTCGACTACTTCATGGAGGAGACCCATGAGGCGGGGATAATTCTTACGGGCGGCGAGGTAAAATCCTTGAGGCTCGGCAGGGCGCAATTAAAAGACAGCTACGCCAAGGTCATGGGGAGCGAGGTATTTCTCGTAAACGCCCACATAAGCGCCTACGCCCAAGCCGACGCCACGGCCAAGCACGACCCGGAGAGAACGAGAAAACTCCTCCTCCACAAATGGGAAGTGAAAAAACTCATCGGCAAAACACGGGAGCAGGGCTATACGCTCATCCCGACCAAGATATACTTCAAAGGCGGCAAGGCCAAAGTAGAGATTGCCCTTGCCAAAGGAAAAAAACTCTATGACAAGAGAGAATCCATAAAGAAAAAAGACGTCACGCGGGAGATGGACCGCGCGGTGAAGGGCAGAAAGGCAAAGGAAGGCTGAGGCTGATTTCCTTCTCCGCCTGCGGAGAGGTCCCCTTTTTTCCGCCGTGGGTGAGGTCTCGCATTCCTGCAAACAACCAACCCCTTCTGTCATTCCCGCGGTCTTTTGAGCGGGAATCCAGTTCTTTTTCTGAATATTTTTCCCAAGATTAACCCCCTCTCCCCTCGCGGGAGCGATTCCTCCCTTTCGGGGCACCCACGCCAAGCGGCGTGGGTCGTGGAGGTCAGGAGGGATTTGAGGGTTGAGGTGAGGGGTAATTTGTATTCCTTCCTTCTTTTATGTTATAATTTTTATATGGGGGCGACCGGCTTCGACGGGACGCCGGCAAGTCGAGGGAAGCATACCGAGGTCCTATCTCCTCGTAAAACAGGGTAGACAGCCATAACTGGCGAACCAAACTACGCACTCGCCGCTTAATTAACGGCGAGCGTCCTGCATGTCCCCTCCCGCGGGCCTTGTAAGGACGACACTTTGCGGGATGGCCTTCGTTACTTTGTCCCGAGCGAACGAAGGCGAGACTCAATGGGACTGGCTCCGCGCCCCTGCCTGTGGGGAAACGCGGCGCGAGATTCAATCATAGGCTAAGTATGTAGATGCCCCGGCTCAAGTGTTTCCGGACGTGGGTTCGATTCCCACCGCCTCCACCAAGTTTTAACGGCTTGCCTTATTGGCAAGCCGTTTGGTTTTTTGGGGGCATTGACTATCCATAGCCTTGCCTCAAAAAATTCCGCTTCAAAGGAAAATTGTTGATATAATAGACCTATCTATATTTTGTTGGGTTCGGGGTACCCACGAGTATGTCGAATATAAATATTGAAATATCAGCAAGTGCGGTTGCTTGGTATGCGGCGATAATCAGCACCATAAGTTTGGTGGCATCAATATATTTGTCATTCCGAGATAGGGCGAAAATAAGAATCAAGTATCAGCGAGATATGGCGGTGTTCAACTCGCCACTTTATGACAAGAACAAGACATACTTCAACGTCACAGTCGTAAATAAAGGTCGAAGATCAATCCGAATCTCCAACGTCGGTATACGAATTATTGGCAAAGAAAAAAACTTCGCACTTATTAACGACAGTATACTGGGGCATACCAACAAGATATTGACGGAAGAAAATCCAACCGTGAACTTCATGATGGAGCAGGATGAAGAATTTTTAAAAAGTGCATGGTATATAGTAGTATACGACGCAACGGGGCGCGAGTACCATAAATACATGCACAGATTTCCGACACTGTGGCGAATCTATTACGGTTGGAAAATCCGAAAGAAGGTCACGAAAGTCCTGTAGCCCTGTAAGTTGGGTTAGCGGAGCGGAGCGTAACCCGATAAATATACTAACATGGAGGCGTCATGGGTTGGTCTAATGCTCAATTATGGGTAGTCTTGTAGGGTGGGCTCGACCTACCATTTAGACGCTCATAAAAAGGGATTGGTGGGCACAGTATAACAGCCCACCCTACAGGACTGCATTCGACGCTCGGCTACAAGACGCCGGAACGGTTCGAAGCGGAATACAAAACAAGCCGCGCTACACAGTTCGTAGGGTGGGCTCGGCCCACCATTTATACGCTCATAAAAGGGATTGGTGGGCACAGCCCACCCTACGGGACTGCGTTCGCCCCATCCCCGGGAATTTCAAAAAAGTTCTTTTGTGGTATAATATGTGAGAAATAAATCTGTTCTGATTTTAGAAGGGTAAAGGGTGGGATTAGCCCACCCTACGGGGCTTGGAATAGAAAAGGAGGTTACCATGAAAAAACCACTCGTATTGTTGGCCGCTTTCGTTACCGTATCTATCTCCATTGTCTTTTTCCCAACATTTTCCTATGCTGGCGAAAAAGGCGTAGATCAGAACTGTTATATGAATTGCATAAGATACATCGATTCTTCGACCTGCACGGAAAGATGTGATCCCGATGTCGTTAAAAACCGCAAACTAAACGATAGCGGACAGCGTAAAGAAAATGTAATCATTCTTTATCAACCTACCCCTTACAACTTGTGCTTCGATGCGTGCATGGCAAAAAAAGATGAATATCTCGAATGCAGTTCCAGCTGTTCACGCCTTCTGTGGCAGAAATGAATTATCTATGCTAATTAGGGACATCGGGGCTGTTGAAAAACCGTAAAATAGCGTAGTCCCATAGCACACAGTATTTGCATAAAAAAATATGCCTTTATTATCGTTCCCACGCAGGAGCGTGGGAACGCCGTCTTGGCCTTGTAGGGTGGGCTCGGCCCACCATTTATACGCTCATAAAAGGGATTGGTGGGCACAGCCCACCCTACCGGACTACCCCTACCTCATCACCCTCAGTATCGCCTCCGCCGCCCTTCTTACCGTCCCCGGCTCTCCAAGCGCGGCCCTCACCTCCGCGAGGCCGTGATCCGTCTCCTCCTTTGTGGCGCTCTCCAGAAGCCCCCCGAGTTCTATGGTTATATTCTTCGCCGTAACGTCCTTCTGCACAAGCTCGGGGCAAAGGGGCCTACCGAGGATGATGTTCGGGAGACCATACGATATGCCGCGTCCGGCGAACTTGGAGAGAAAGTTGGAGAGGTAATAAGATAGCCCCAAAGTCTTCCGGATTATCAGCATATGCGCGCCGGAAAGAGCGGCCTCGACGGTCGCAGTCCCCGCGCCTATAACGGCAACGGAGGCGGCCCGCAAGGCCAATTGCCTTTGACCTTTGACGGCCTTGGGCTTTCTGGGCGCCGCCTTGATAAGGCCGTTCAGGAACTCTTCCTCGTACTTTTCCGCGTCCGGTATCACGAGCCTCACCTTCCGCGAGCTCCACGCCGCGGCCTCGGCCGCGCCCTCGACAATGACCCTCAGACGCTCCATTGTTTCTTCCGCGCCGCCGTCGCCCGGTATGAGGGCCACGAGCGCCTCGGTCCAATCGTACCCGAGGGCGGCCTTGGCCTCTGTCCGGCTCATGGAGCAATCCACAATGTCCACAAGGGGATGTCCCACAAACTCGACGTCAACTCCGGCTTGCTTGTACATGGCTGTCTCAAAAGGGAATACGGCAAGCGCCCTGTCTATAAGCCCCCTCAATTTTACGAGGCGCCTCGTCTTCAAAGACCTGCCTGCGGCTCCGGCGTAATCTACGACAGGAATGCCCCTCGTCTTGGCCTTCTCCATCAGGTGAAAGTCAAAGACACTCTGGTCCGCGAGGACAATGCAATCGGGCTTTTCGCTCTCGAGCTCCCTTTCGAGGCCGCCCTTTGAGTGGCCGTGGGCCGCTCCGATGCACTTCACAATCGCCTCCGGCCTTATCTCCTTAAGAGATGAGGCAAGCGAGGCGACGTAGAGGTCGCCGTATTCTCCGTAGCTTACTAAAAATATCTTCTCTGCCATGTGAAAACGAACCGCCTCTCTTTTGCGCCAAAAAACCCGGGGTCTGAACGGATGAAGCCCCGGTCATGATAAGTAGGCTTCGCCACAATGAAAGCTGCTCATAAAAAGAGACGGTGGGCGGTGCCCACCCTACAAGGCTGCCATGTGAAAACGAACCGCCTTTTTTTTGCGTTAAAAAACCTATGAGGCCTCAAAACTATTTTATATAATTAAACCAAAATCCGCAAGGCTCGATGGTATGAATGCAAACCCTCTTTATTTTAATGCAAAGCGCTGTTTTTTATGTTATCATAATCGGCTATGATTCAGGTATCCGGCCTTTCAAAGTCTTATAACGCCAAGCCTCTTTTCGAGGACATTACCTTTTCCGTGGGCAAAGGCGAAATCATCGGCCTTGTCGGCAGGAACGGCTCCGGCAAGTCAACCCTTATGAAAATCCTCGCGGGCCTTGAAAATTACGACAAAGGCGTATTCAGCGCGCCCAAGGGCTACAAACTCGGTTATCTCGACCAGCATATCCGCTTTACGCAAAATACCGTGCTGGAAGAATGCTGTCAGGCCTTAAGCGCGGAAGAACAATACGACCATTACAAGGCCGAAAAAATCCTCTTTGGCCTCGGTTTCACGGAAGACGACCTTCTCCGGCCTCCTTCCGAATTTTCAGGAGGATTCCAGCTCAGGATAAACCTGACCAAGACCCTGCTTCAGAATCCGGACCTCCTGCTCCTGGACGAGCCCACGAACTATCTTGACATCCTGAGCCTTCGCTGGCTCAGAAGATTCTTAAAGAGTTTTCGCGGAGAAGCCATCTTGATAACCCATGACCGCGAGTTCATGGATTCAATAACGACCCACACCATGGGCATTCACCGTGGAAGCCTGACCAAGACAGAGGGCTCGACCGAAAAATACTACGCCCAGATTATGCTGGACGAAGAAATCCACGAAAAAACCCGCCAGGGTCAGGAAAAGAAGATAAAAGACCTGATGAAGTTCGTGGATAGATTCGGAGCCAAGGCATCCAAGGCAGGCCAGGCCCAATCCAAACTGCGGCAGATAGAAAAAATGAACTTGCTCGACGAAATCAGGCCCGAATACAAACTCGGATTCCGTTTCAACTATAAACCCATTCCATCCAAAGTATCCATGCAGGCCGAAGGCCTCGCCTTTTCGTACACCGGAAATCCGAAAGACAATCTTTTTGAAGATTTGTCGTTTCAGATAAAACCCGAAGACCGGCTTGCGGTCATAGGCAAAAACGGAAAAGGCAAAACGACCCTTTTGAACGTCTTGGCGCAAACCGCGCAACCGACCGCGGGTTCGGTCAAGTTTCCTCCCGGCATCTCAATCGGTTATTATCAACAAACCAACCGGAAGGATTTGAATCCCGACCATACCGTGGCCGCGGAAATCGCGCAGGCGAACCCGCGCCTGAGCAATTCGGAGAGCCGGGCCATCTGCGGGGCCATGATGTTCTCCGGGGATTTGGCGAACAAAAAAGTCTCCGTGCTTTCCGGCGGAGAGCAAAGCAGGGTTTTGCTCGGGAAGATACTGGCGCACCCGGCAAACATCCTGTTCCTGGACGAACCATCAAACCACCTCGACATGGACTCCATACAGGTGATGACGCAGGAGATAAAAAAGTTCCCCGGCGCAGTCGTCATAGTCACCCATAACGAAGAAATATTAAGGGTCTTGGCCACCAAACTCATCATCTTTCATAAAAACAAAGCGGAGGTTTTCGCGGGAACCTACGATGAATTTTTGGAAACCATAGGTTGGGAAGAAGAAGCCTCCCTTAAAAAACCAAAGGAAAAGCCTTCCGAAAAACCTTCAAAACAAGAAGGCGCCAAACCGTCAAAAGAGCAAAGCCGGAAAATGCCGGGTTACGCTTCGCCGACCGATGGGTTCCCCCAACCTACGCTGAATTCGCTCGAAAAAGACTATGAAAGCATGGAAAACGAAATCCTGATATTAGAAGAAGATATTAAAAATAAAAATGAAGAAATCATCCTGATGCTCCAGGAGAGAGTCGACGGGTCTCAAATCCGGGAGATCTACAAAACCATCGGCAAGATGCAATCGCGGCTTGACGGCTGCTACTTAAAACTGGAAGAACTCTTCCTCCAAATGGAGAGAGCGCGCGTTACGGCTTAAAACTCGCCCGGAACCCCCCCCTCTCAAATCCCTCTTGCCATTTATATACGCAATGATTTATAATTCTTTTACTCTTCGCAAACGAGGTGCGTCATGAAGAAAAAGACTCTGTTCGTTATTTTCGCGTTTCTGGTTTCGGCCGTCCTGCCGTTTGGCGCAAAGGCCGAGGAAAGCGCCTTCATAAAAGACTTTACCGCGAGCTACAAGGCCATGAAATCCGACCGCGCGGCCGCGCTCGTAAGGCAGTATAAAAGCGCAATATCGGCCGAGGTGGAATTCCTGATAAACGAGGCGGCATCGAAGGATAAAAGCTACTTCGAGAAAATGGACATCCTGGACGTGGCGAACGCCCTTGCCGCCATGAATATTGAATGGAACGCCGGCGACGCAGGCCTTTTAAAGAAGGTCGAAGACATCCAGAAAAAAGAAATCGCGGAAGAAAAGAAACGCGTCGAAGAAAAAGAGAAGTACGCGCGCGAGGAAAAAGTGCCCGGAAACTTCGTCCTCATGACGCACAACGAGGAGATGGTCAAGCAGGGGCTTGCCCCGGTCCTTTACCCGCATTGGGTGCACAGGCTCTTTTTCAGATGCAAGGTGTGCCACGAAGGCATAGAAAAAATGAAACGCGGGGCGAACGGAATCTCGCATAAAACGATAGACGAAGGCAAATTTTGCGGCGCGTGCCATAACGGCAAGATATCCTTCTCGACGACCGACAAAAACTGCGAAAGATGCCACATGGCCGGGACGGACAAATCGAAGCCGTTTCGCGACTTAAGCCGTTTTACGGACAAAGACCTTAAAGAGATTTCCGCGAGGCTCGGCTCGTTCTGGGACCCGGAAAAACTTCCCGAAAAGACCTACCCGCGCGACAAATTCGGCTTCATAAACTGGGTCAAACTCGACAAAACAGGCGCGTTCAAACCGCTCGATTCGATAAACGCCGAGGAAGAAGTTGAAGGTGTGAAGGATAACCTCATTTATTTCGAATCTTCGATGAGCTTCATGAAGGGGGTTCTTTTCAGCCACAAGATACATTCGACGTGGATCAAATGCTCGCTCTGCCACGAAAACGTCTTCAAATCCGAACTCAACGCCAATAAAATCGTCATGAAAGAGGTGCTCGACGGCAAGCACTGCGGCAAATGCCACGGCAGGGTGTCGTTCACGTTCTCGGACTGCATGAGGTGCCACGCCTACGACAAACAATCCGTGCCGGAGGGCGCCCTGATACATCCGGCGAAACCGAAAGAACCGGCTCCATCTCAATAAAAGCCTTGTTTGAAAACGAAATTCAAGAAGCGCGGTAAAGCGGATTTAATCCTTCCATCTTTGCGATAGAGACGAAGTCCTCCCCTGTCTTTCCGTGACACCCCGGCCCTGCGCCCGCGATATTAGCCATCGGTTCATAAGTTGGGTTCCGTTGAATTGCCGTTGCGCGTAGCCGCCAGACTGGCCGCGACGGAAGCGGCGATAATAATGGCCACGATGCCCAGAGCCAAACCAATCGGCACCTTGTAAATGTCCACCACAAGCATCTTCGCGCCCACGAACACCAGCACAAGGGCCAGCCCGTATTTCAGCAGGTGGAAGCGGCCGGCTATGTGGGCAAGCAGAAAATAAAGCGCCCGCAAGCCCATGATGGCGAACATGTTTGAGGTAAAAACGATGAAGGGATCGCGCGTGACGGCGAAGATGGCCGGAATGGAGTCCACCGCGAAGATGACGTCCGATATCTCTATGAGCATCAGCACCAGAAAGAGCGGCGTGAACCAGCGCAGGCCCTCCTGCGTCACCGTAAACTTCTCTCCGCGGTATTCATGGGTGATGCGCAGATGGCGGCGCATCCATTTCAACACCGGGTTCTTCTCCAGGTTCATTTTCTTGTCGGCGAATATCAACATCTTAAAGCCGGTGACAGCCAGGAACAGGCCGAAAACGTAGAGAATCCAATGGAACTTGGCCACCAGATACGCGCCCATTAGTATCATCGCCGCGCGCATGATGATGGCGCCGAACACGCCGAATACTAGCGTCCGGCGCTGATATTCATCCGGCACGTGGAAGAAGCCGAATATCATCAAAAAGACGAAGACGTTGTCCACGGACAGGGACTTCTCTATCAGATAGCCGGTGAGGAACTCCAACGCCTTGTCGTTGGCCACCTCGCGGCCGGCCGTGCCGTCGAGATACCACCAGAGCAAGCCGGTGAAGATGAACGAGAGGGTAATCCAGACTATGCTCCAGACCAGCGCCTCCTTCGTCGAAACCTTATGCGCCGTCTTGCCGCCCAAAACGAACAAATCCAGAGCCAGCATGCACAGCATGAAGGCGGCGAAACCTGCCCACAATAGCGGGGTGCCGACGCTGACCGGTTCCATCAACGGGACCCTGCCTCGGCGCTTGATTTAAACCGGACAATTTGCGGATATTCGAAGACTTGACGAAGAGGCAAATCCATGCGCTATTCCCTGTCTTTCTTTGGCACCCCGGCCCTGCGGGCCTTGTCTTTAATCTCTTCGAGTTCTTCGGCGAGTTTTTTGATAAGCCTTTCTATCTCGGGGATTTCCTTTTTATATTTATTATAGATGTCCACTTCGGATTGCTCGTAAATCTGTCCCATGCTTCTTCCCTTTTCAAAAACCTCGGCAAACTGCTTCCTCGCGCCGTAATCCTTTTCGCTCTTTGCCATATCGTCTTTTCGCCTTTTAATCTCGGACTTCCACCCTTGAAGCGTGCGGTCGCCGTAAAGCTCTTCTTCGGCGGCTTTATTCCGCGGGGAAGGAATTGGTTCAACCGGCGCTTGGACGGAAGGGGGCTTAGGCTCCGCTTCCTCTATTACAATCATATTCTTCCGGTATTCAACCGGAACCTTGAACTCGTCGTCCGTTACGTGCAAAACCCCGTCCTTATCCACCCAACGGTACATGACGGCATGGGAAACGGTTACCAACGCAAACGACAACGCTATGGCTAAAAAAACGTATCTCATGGCTAAAGTATATACAAAACTTGCTCTTTCGTCAAACAAGGGCTGAGCCCTTGCTTAATATCCCTGCTTACCGCCTACGGGAACAAGCTCTGCGGGGGCGGGCTCTTGACCGATAATGTTTTCAGCCTGCCTCTTTAACTCCCCTCCTTAACAAGGAGGCAGGCTCCCTTTGCGTCCGCCGCAGGCGGACAATGCAAGGGGAAGCGGGAAGGTTGTCTTACTCCACCCCGCCTCCCCCGACGTTACGCCGGGGGAGGAGAACGGTGTGCGGCCACCGGGGTTTATTCATTCACTGTGCCCCGTAAGAACGGCAATGTCCTTTCCGTCGGTCGTCACGATGACCGCTCCGTTCATATCTGTCCGGTAAATTGTCGCGCCCGCCTTAACATATCTTTCCGTGACATCTCCGCCGGGCATGCCGAACGGATTGGCGAACCCGGAAGACACGACCGCGACAGAGGGATTTACCTTCTTGATAAAACTCTCGCTCGAAGACGTTTTGCTTCCGTGGTGCGGCACCTTTATGACGTCGGCAGATATGTCGTCGCTCAAAAGCGCGGCCTCTCTCTTAATCCCTATGTCCCCGGTAAAAAGAAAACTCCGCGTCCCTTTCGTAAGCCTTAAAACCATCGAGACGTCGTTTATGTCGTAATTCGAGCCTTTTCGCAAATTAAGGAACTCGACCTTGACCCCGTTTATTTCGATATCAGGCGTTTCGTCACGAACGACGTTGACCTTCACGGATTTTTCTCCGATTGCCTTAATAAGTTTCGGGTCAAGCCGTCCCATGCCGTTCCACCAGAACTCATCCGGACTGAAATTTTCGACGATGAACGGAAGCCCCCCCATGTGGTCTCTCTGGGCGTGGCTCAAGACCGCGTAATCAATCTTCGTTATCCTCTTATCCCAGAGAAACGGCGCAACAATCATCTTTCCCGTGTCGAAATCGCCGCCGTAAAAACCCCCCGCGTCTATGAGCATGAATTTTCGCCTTTGCCCGAGGTATTCCGGAAACTCAATCAGGGCGCCGTCGCCCTGACCCACGCTTATGAAAGTAACCTTTAAATCCCCGCCCTTCATGGCGACGTAACGCGACCAACCGAAAACAGCCGCGAAGGCCGCCATGGAAAACATAAAAACAAAAACCGCCAAGCGGCTTTTTCTCACGCGGGGCAGGCACGCGAGGCCGCAATAAAAAATCGCTATCTCGAGGAGCGTCGGCGTCGCCGCGCGCAAATAAGAATATTCAAAACTCGACATGAATTCCATCACCCATACCATAAAGCCCGCGAGGACGCCGGCGAAACGCATCATAAACTCCGCCCCTCCGTGCCACACCGGTAAAAGCGCGAAAGAGATAAGCCCCACGGGCACGGCTGCCGCGGTAACGGGCACGGCCACGATATTGGCGACGAGCGCGACAGCGGAAACGCCGTTGAAATAATAGACGCTTAACGGATACGTGCCGAGTATCGCCGCCAAAGACACCGTAAGGAAGACCATAACCTTGCGCAAAAACCTTGCCTGAATTCCGGAGACGCTCTCCTCTCCGGCGAAAAACCACGAATTCAACTCCGGCACAAGATAGGCCATTGAAATCACGGCCGCGAAGGAAAGCAGAAACGAAACGTCCCACAAAGACCCCGGCGACGCCGCGAGCACCGCCAAAGCGGCAAGAGCTATGGCGCTATATATGTCGCGCACCTTGCCCGAAAGCATCGCGAGAACGAATACCGCGACCATAATCGCGGCGCGCTGCGTCGGCACGGAAAACCCGGACATGACCGCGTAGGCAACGACAGGCAAGATTGACAGGGCAAGGGAAAACTTTTTCGCGTTGATTGCGAGAGTAACGCGCCTGCTTCTCCTTAAAAGCCAAAAAACCGCGGCGTAGGAAATCCACGCCACAAAGCCGACATGAAGTCCCGACACGGAAAGCACGTGCGCCGTGCCCGTGGATATGAAGGCGTCGTTAGTCTCCGCCGCAATCCCGTTTCTCTCGCCTATCAAAAGCGCCTTGATGACGCCTCGATTCGCGGCTCCCGAAGCGTCAATGAAATCATTGAACCGCTCCCTTAAACCGGAAAACGCGTTTAAAAATCCCCTTCCCTCTCTCACCTTGACTATAAGGCCGTCTTTTATATAGGCCCTTACGAAGATCCCGCTCCGCGCGAAACGCCCCCTGTAATCGAACTCGCCGGGGTTGCCGAAGTTTCTTATCTCTTTAACGCGCCCCGCGAAAATAATCCTGTCTCCGTTTCCGGCGCGAAACGCGCTGCCGTGTGAAACGACCGCTATTCCGCCGGAGGTCTTCTCCCATGCCCCGTCCGAAAACACTCGCTCCGCCCGGACGTAGAACATCGCATCGGGCCCGGCCTCGTCCGGAAGACCCGTTATGACGCCGTAAACCCTTACAACGCCTTTATTGGAATATTCCGTTATATGCCCCGGCGGAAAATCCGGGTCGGCCGCGGAACCGAGGAATAACGCGCCGAGGAAGAAAAAGCAAGGAACGGCAAGAAGCGGGGTCGCCTCGAATCTTTTAAAAACCGCCGCGACAAGCGGCAAGAGGGAGAGAAAAAGCAGGCCGGCATATTGCCAACCCGGGAGGCCGGAATATCCGGCGAAGACAAGCCCCGCGATAAAAGCTATCGCAAGAGGCGCTATCGGGCGGAGGCGCATCAACGGATAATCCTCTTTATTCTACCGTGAAAGTTCTTTTTTGATGTCGTTCGCGAGCTTTTCGGTTATGCCCGGCACCCGGGTAAGCTCGCCGGGAGAGGCGTTTTTAACGCCTTCAAGGTCTCCGAATCTTTCGAAAAGCGCCGACCTCTTTTTAGGCCCCACGCCGGGTATGGTTTCGAGAATAGAGGTAACAGCGCCGCGCCTGAGCCTCCTGTGATAGGTTATGGCGAACCTGTGCGCCTCGTCCCTTACGCGCCTTAAAAGCAGGTCTCCCGGCGAACCCTCTTTCAGGAAAACCGGATCCTTCGCGCCATTAAGATACACCCTTTCGCCCTTCAATGTCTTTTTTCCGCCGGGCCTTTGCGTAAGTTTTTCTTTCGCTATGGCAACGACCGGAGTTTTAGCCCCTATCCCGTCCAGCACCTTAAGCGCCATCGAAAGCTGTCCCTTGCCGCCGTCAACGACTATCAGGCCGGGATGGCCGGACGAGTCCTTATATCTTCTTGAAAGAACCTCATGCATCATGGCGTAGTCGTTCGGCCCTTCGGTCAAACGTATCTTATATAAGCGGTACCGGGTCTTATCCGGAACGGCGTCAACGAACACGACCATCGCCGCTACCGCCATGTCTCCGCCTATATTGGATATGTCAAAGGCCTCGATGACGGACGGAAGGTTAGGAAGCCTGAGCCTTGTCTTCAAGTCAACGAGCCCCTGCGGCGTTTCCCTGTCCTTAAGAAGAAGCCTCTTTAACGCCTCTTTGGCGTTCTCGTTCGCCATTAAAACGAGCCTCGTTTTTTTTCCGCGCTTCGGGACATAGACCCTGACGCTCCGACCCATCCTCCGGATGGGTACCCCGCCCTTTTTATCGCTCAACCATTCCGAAATGGCCGCGCAGTCGTTAACCGGAAAAGGCAGAAGCGCCTCATCAGGGATAAACCTCCCGGCCGCGTATAACTGCGAGAGGAAAGAACTCATGATTTCTTCCGAGGGCAACTCGACTTTACGGAAAGAAAAATCCCTCGCGCCGGTTATCCTCCCGTCGCGCACGAAAAGCATTTGTATCACCGCGTCCCCGCCATGCCTTAAGAACCCGAACACGTCCGAATCGATGCCGGGCCGCCCCGCGACCTTCTGCTCCTCGAGCATGCCTTCCACGGCAAGGGACCTGTCCCTCCATTTGGCGGCGTCTTCATAGTCCTCGCGGCCGGAGGCCTCGAACATCTTTTTCTTGAGCCTCGAGGCGACCTCGCGGTTACGCCCGTCAAGAAATAATATCGCCTCTTGAACCAGTTCCGCGTAGGACTGCTCGCTTATAAGCCCGACGCAAGGCGCGCTGCATACGCCTATCTGATAATCGAGGCACGGCCTCACCCTGTTCTTGAACTCGCGCAACGAGCAGGAGCAAAGGGGGAATAGTTTTCTCAGAAACTTCACGATATCCCTCACGTCGCGCGAAGACGCGTAAGGGCCGAAATACCGACTGCCGTCGTTTTTTATTCTCCTTACGACCGATATGCGCGGGAACTTTTCCCGGACGGTCAGTTTTATGCTTACGTAGGTTTTGTCGTCCTTCAGGCGGATATTGTAGCGGGGTTTGTGCTTCTTCAGGAGGATGTCCTCGAGGATGAGGGCCTCTTTTTCGTTTTTCGTTACTATGTACTCAATCCGTTTTACCCTTCCCGCGAGGTATCTGACCGCGTATCGCCCGTCGCCCGGGGCACCCGCGCCATGAGCGCGTGTCGTCCGGAAATACGACCTCACCCTGACCCTTATGTTCTTTGCCTTGCCTATGTAGAGGATTTCCCTCTCCCCCTTCATTATGTAAACGCCGGGTAAGGAGGGAAGGGAGTTTATATCGTCCTCGAGTGTCATGTCTGTCCTGCGAGACGGCGTAATGAATCAATAAACCCCTGTGGCGCGCATAACTGCGTACACGGCAACCTCCCCCTCCGCCTGAGGCGAACCCTCCTTGGCAAGGAGGGGAGTTAAAACATTGCGGGTATAAGGATCGCCCCTGCCGCGCTACTTCGCCCGCTCTATGTATTTGCCTTCCTCCGTGTCTATCCTCAAAACCTCGCCGACCTCTATGAACTGCGGGACGTTCACCACAAGTCCTGTTTCGAGTGTCGCGGGCTTTTGCGACGCGGTTACGGTCGCACCCCTCATGTTCGGCTGGGTATCCACGACCTTAAGCTCTATGGTCCTCGGAGGCGTCACGCCGACGGGCCTGCCCTCGTAGTACTCCACCGCGAACTTGACGTTCGGAAGAAGATAAAACTTCATGCCGCCCATGGCCTCGTCGTCTATGGCAACCTGCTCGTAGTTCTCGGTATTCATGAAGTGATGTTGCCCGTCGCCCGAGTACATGTATTCGAGTTCATGCGTCTCCAATACCACCCTCTCGACCTTGTCGCTCGAACTGAAACGGTGGTCGAGGCTCCTGCCGCTCTTCAAGTTTCTCATCTTGGCGTGGACCATGCCCCTAAGATTGCCCGGGGTATGGTGCTGGATGGTCATCACCAGATGAGGCTCTCCGTTAAAAAGGATTTTCATTCCGACCCTTAACTGTGTTGCCTGAAGCATTCTCGTGTTGCTCCTTTCAAAGGATTTTTAACAAAATATTTTAACATGAAATCAAAAAAAAGGCCAATACGCAAGGGCTGAGCCCTTGACCCATAATGTTTCGACTTACTTTATATGCTATGCCAACCGACACGGGTTTATTGATTCATGTTGCCGTCCGCAGGACTACTTTCCTCCGGGAACCCGCTTCTTGACGATGTCCACGGTGTTTACGGAATTAAGCTTCTTGAAGATAAGGTCGAATCTGTCCTCGAGCTCGGCGCCGATTTTTCTTTTATTGTCCTCCGGCATGTTCCATACCTTTTCCTTGAACGGGCCGAAGGCCTTTTTCCTCGTCTTGTAGATGAACTGCTCGTCCGTCTCGCCTTCTTTTTTCTCGGACGCGCACTTGGTTCTCAGGTAAGAGTACATCTCCTGTTTGAGCGAAGCCGGAAAAGCCTTGCTCTCGTAGACAATATTCTGAAAACCCGTGGCGAGATGCACCTCTGCCGCGCCCTTTTTCATGAATATGTCAAACGCGTCATCCGGCAAAGTGCTTGCCCCGTGTTGCACCACTCCGGCGAGGCCGTAATCCTTCCTCGACATGGCGGAGAGTTTCTCTATGGTGTCGAAGTCCACCTTGACCTTTGCTATCGAGCCGTCCGGCAAGACCACCCCTCCGTGACTCGTGCCTGTCTGTATGCTGATTTTACTTATGCCCTTCATCTTGCCGCCGAGTATGTGGAGGTATCCGTCCATGAAGGCCTTTAATTCTTCCGGCGTGGAGTTCTTCCCTCCGACCTCGCCTATCTCGCCGCCTATGGAGACCGTAACGCCCGGCCTTTCAAACCCCCTTATGAAAACCGTCAACGCGGCCGTTATCTCGTAGTTTGGTTTTTGCTGGTCAGACACGGTGGCTCTGGAAAGATCCACCACAGTCGAGGCGTCTATGTCTATGTTCATAAAACCGGCGTCCAAGGCCTCTTTTATGAGGGCCTTAAGGCCGATTATCTCGGCGCTCTTGTCAACGGAATACTTCTTGGCGTTAACCTGAAAGTGGTCGCCCTGAATGAAGACAGGCCCCTTGTAATTTTCCTTTATCGCGGCGGCAAGAACGCAGGAGGCGAACTCGGCGGGCCTCTGCATGGTGTAGTCTATCTCGCTTTTCGCGATTTCGAATATAAAGGCGCTTGATGAGTTCTTTTTCGCGGCCCTGAATAACGCCCTCGCGGTATCAAAGGTAAGACCCCTTATGTTCACGGCCGGCACGGTAAAGCCCGAAACCTCGCCGCGCCCCATGGCGTCGTAAAGGCCCTGTATGGAAGCCGGATAAGCCCCAAGGGCTGTCGCGCATCTTTCTATCACGTGCCTCGCGCCGTCGGCTACGTCTTTTTCGGGACTGAAGACCGCGTTATACACGAGCCTGTCTATGATTTCTTTTCTTAGACGGCCTTCGTCGGAAACCTCTAACTTCTCTCCCTGCTTTAAAACGCCCTTTAGAAAATCGTTAAGCTCGCCTTCGGATTTTAAAAGCATTTACCGCCTCCTTTCCGTATGTATGCGAATTTTACGCTACCGCGAGCAATAATAATATCGGTAAAGCCTGTCAGGAGACACGCCCGCTAAATACAGGGCAAAGACAAACCAATTCTTGAAGGTGTTTCTTGCTCTTCCTTTTTTTAGCCAGCGCCGGGGCGAGGCCGAGACAATCTCCTTAAGTATACACACCTTGCCGAGCGTTTTCAACCTGCCGATTATATTCACGTCCTCCATGAGGGGAAGCCCCATAAAGCCTCCTGAGTTGAAAAACGCCTCCTTGCCGACGAATATCGCCTGGTCTCCAAAAGGGAGAGTAAAAAGACAGCAACGGAGAGAAGAAAAAAACTCGATGAGCCTGAAACTAATTCCCGGTGAGGCGATGGAAAAGGTAAAGGCTCCGGCAATAGCGGCTTTATCGTTTAAACACTTTTTTATCGCTTCACTCCAGTTTGGAGGCAATACTGTATCTGCGTGGAGAAACAAAAACACGTCTCCTTTGGCGGAAAGCGCTCCTTCGTCCATCTGAAGCCCGCGCGAAGGCTTCGATGTCCGGACAATTCTTACTCTCGAAAAACCTTCGGCGATTTGAACGGTAGAGTCGCTCGAGCCGCCGTCCGAAATAATGACCTCGACTCCGGGCTCGCTTAAAACCGAACAAATAGCGGCAGAGACATTTTCTTCTTCGTTAAGCACGGGTATTATGACGGATATTTTCAAGGGAGGGGGTTTTAATTCAAATCCAAAAATTTCCAATCTTTAAGATTGTTCGGGTCATAAGCATATTTCTTGCCCTCGTGATATCTCCAACTATTTTGCTCCTTAATCACGATGCCGCCGAATAAATTTTTACCCTTCTTATTCTCCTTCTCGATATACTCCGCCAATCCTTCGGCGCGTTCTTTTGCGGTTTTAGCAAAAATTCCACCCTTTGTATCGAGCAACGCAATCCTGCCGTCATTGAGCATTACGACGAAATCAACATAAAACGGTTTCTCTTGGTCGTTTTCAACATACGGCACAGCAAAGTACACACCGTCCTGCTTGCCGTTCTTAAACCACCAATCCACTTGTTTGGCTTTTTCCAAATACTCGATAAACGCAACCTCAACATCGCTGTCTTCCTCAAAAAGCGAGAGATTATTTGCGCCTTTTGTTTTGGCATAATACGGCCGGATAATTGATCGCTTGTAGTCTTTCTCAACAAAATTCAGATTGTAATTAATCACCTCCGGCACATTCCACGGCTCATCATTTCGTATTAGTTCGTGCTTTCCCTTGCCAACAACTTCTTGATAAAGCTCTTTGGCCCGATTGATGACATCAATCACGGCTTGGCGGTTTTCTTCGGCTAAAACAATGGCTTGAATTTTGTGCCAGTCATCAACGCCCATCTTGAACGATTTATCAAAAAATCGATATAAAGAATCATTAATGCGTTTTATAGAGCGAAGTTCCGGGGCGAACGGCGCAAGATTTCCCCTTGCAAAATAATCAAAAGCAATTTGCAGTTCAACTTCGTTTTTTGGAATATCGAGCGTTCCTTTCTTTTCAATGCCTTTGGTTTCCTTATCAACATCAGTAATCCGGCCACTCGCAATAAGCTTAGTATCAACAATACTATGTTTGAGCGAAATCTTATTTTTGAGTTTCAGTTCATCCGCCGCTTGAAAAAAAATTGGCACGAAATCCGATGATAAACGGGTTTCCTCACGGAACCGCTTGGAGTGGTAAGAAGTCAAATCAATATCTTTGTAATCTTCGCGCCGTTTGCCCTCAAAAACCGTAATGTATTCTTTGGCAATATCCTCGGCAATGCCGATATTGCTCAAACTGGTATAGACATAGCCCAGATTCAATTCCTGATTTTTGTAGTGATTATGTTCTGGCATACGCATAATGCGCCCGATGGTCTGAATGGAAAATACCATGCTTTTCCATTCGCGGAACAAAACCAAAATCGCGGCGCGCGGACAATCCCAGCCAACGGCTATGGCCTGCTTGAAAATCATCACCTCGACTTCGTTTTCGTTTTTCTCGATATTTTCAAGATTGATCTTGCTGTCTTTATCCGAAAGATAAATCGCCAGCCGTCCGTTTTCTGTTGTAATGCCATATTTGCCGAGCAACTGCACCACCGAGTCTTTCTTATCTATCAATCCTTTGCGACTGTCGGGAATTTGAATAAGCATAAGCGGGTTAACGCTTGCCTCTTCCACCTCGTATAATTTGGCAAGCTCCACGCGCTTCTTTAGCCCTGCCTCAACTACAATTTCATCAGCCGTTTTGTCGGCAAGTTTCCTGTCCAGTTTGAAGTTTTCAAATCCGGGATTGATAACAATTTCTTTCTTGATCATTCCCTCGTCTTTTACATCTTTGAGTTCCACTTCAACGCCACGAAACACGCCTTTGAGTTGGGGCGTTGCCGAAACCTCAATCGTTACCTTGGGGCCGATGTCTTCAATCAATTCTTTGGATTTTTCCGTTTCAGCGTTGCGGTGGCTTTCGTCAATAACAAGAATGACGATTCGACCCTCGTCTTTAGTGCGAGCGACAATGTTAGAAAGATTGTTGTCGCGTTCGTTTTCGCGGACATAGATATTGCCTTTTTTGTTAATGCTCGCCCAGTTCAAAAACAAAATCTCATTCTCGCTGATTTTTCTCTCGTCCAAATCTTTAAAATACGAACACTTGAGACCAACGCCGAATTGGTTGTAATACTTCTTCAAACTGTTGCGGCTTTGGTCGTGCAATTTATTGACGGCAATCCAGATAAACGAAAATTTCTTGCCGTCAATGCGCGAATCAATAAGCCGCTTCAAAAATTCCGCCATCATCAGCGTTTTGCCGGAGCCGGTCGGCGACTTGAAAATGCAGATTTTATTTCCTTCCGCATCCAAAAGTTCGTTGACTTCCTGCTTCAACTTTACGATGGCTTTTTCTTGATAATCTTTGAATTCAATCCACGGCATAGTTATCTCCACTTTCTTCGATGATAGACTCTATGCGCCTTACAAAATCGCTAATATCAAGGAAAAAGTTTGGATAAGCTTGACGAAGTATCGTTAGTGGCCCAGCAGATACCAAGACAGCTTCAATTTTTTCCCCTTTAACTGCACGCTCCTCTACTTCTGCATAATCTACCGTCGCTTGATTAATACTTCCCCTTTTATAGGCTGTAATCTGGACTGTCTTTTTTAGTGAATCTAAAATAATCAGGTGATATGACCAACCCTCCTTGGAAGTCCCTTTTTTATTAATTTCATTAACTGCGACCGAGTATCCTCTAATCTTTTCTAAAACTTCTAGTTCATCGTTTGCTTTTGATACAGCCCGAAAAATTTCTCTTCGGGAAAGATGTTTATGTCTTGGAATAGGCTCCGTGTTTTCAATACATGCAAAAGCAGATGCTACAATAGCAAAAAAATCTAACCACTCTTTGTCACCCCTGCGCGATTTTAAGGCTTGACCGAGAAAAGTACTCATTGTTTCTACTGCTGTAGCCCACGTGTGCTGGAGTTTAGTTCTAATTTGAAGCTCAATTAATAATCCGTTATATTGCGGAGAGCGTTTATTATTATATTTATAAACCAAATGCACACTTCGATATCCGTCTTCATCTCGCGGTGCTTTTATATAATCTTTCTCGTTAATAAGTTCGTGTGCAAATCTACTCTTATCTTTATACTCCTTAGCTAAACTGTAGACTTCTTCTAACGAATTTAAGACGGCACGCACACCGCCAATATCTTGCATTCTTGCTAGGTTCATTTTTGGATACCTTTTGAGTTTATCAATTATCGTGGGCATGCGTTTTAAGCGCTGCGCAACAATTAAGCCATCAGAAAATTTTTTAAGTTTTCTTCTTAATGTTGATTGAAAAGTATTTATCGGATATGCATGACAAGCTCGCCACCTTTCAGCTAGGCCTCTTGCACTCTCTACAGTCATGCCATTGGCTTTATTTTCCGCCAATATTAGACCGGCTTTGTTAATCAGGGATTTTGATTCTCTTGGAACTGTAGAAAAGGCCATAATATTTACCTGAAAATCTCCCGATATACTTTTAAGATTACTTCTGGAATGGCGCAAAGCGTAACCTTGCTTTTTACATCGGCAAATTGTTTTTCGTGCGGGTCGTCGCCAAGCGAAAAAACGTAAGTGTTGAAATGCCCTTTGATTTTCTTGATGGCTTTCTTGAAGTCGCCGATGGCTTCCTCGTAAAAAACAATGCCGAGATATTTGTCGCTGTTTTTGAAAATCTTGAAGTCGCCTTCGTCCTGCACCAGCTCGAAAGCGTTTTCACGTATGCAAAGCATTTCCGTTGACTCGCTCACGAGCTTCCGCTTGTTTTTATCCGTCGGCTCGGCTTCCACAAAATCGCAAGTGTAATATTTGAGATTACCGCCAAGTCCGACAACTTTTTTACTACGAGTATTTAGATATCCTTTAATAACTTTTTTAAGACGCGGATAACAAATATCGCTACAAATTTTGTGCTTAATGGCATTCCCTTTATTATCAATGTCCTCGTTATTCGTGCAAAGAATGAATTGGCGATTGCCGCCGTCTTCTTTATTGGCTTCCAAAACGGCGTGGCCGGTTGTGCCGGAACCAGCCATAAAATCCAAGACAATAGCATCCTTTGACGGATACATTCCTATTATACGTTTTATAAGTTCAATATTCTTTTCGCCATTTAAGAATTTCCACTCAGAGCTACCCTCTTGTAAATCTGTCCAATCCGTATCTAATTTTGTAGTATCTGATGCCTCTAGTTTATATTGAGGTTTCCCAGTCTTTGGATTTGGGCGCAACAATCCTTTTTCTATCAATTCTTTTGCTTTTCTTTCTTCAAACATCCAATGACGACCAGTCGGAGGTTTATGTCCAAAAAGATCGTATTCCATTGTTTGTCTGAGTCCTGGAGCGTCAAAGGCATGCCAACGTTCCTTTTTTTCTTGATATCTTGTTGGGATAACAATCACCGCTGCTGGCTTAGCATAAAATAAGACAAATCCATGGCCGACATTGATCGTTTTTGCGAATTCTCTTTCTTGGATGTTCTTTTTTACACGTGAAACAATGAGCGAGTTCCTAAAACTACTCTCTTCAAAAATCTCATCGCACAATAATTTTAATTGCGCTATTTCATTGTCGTCAATACTTATAAATATCAAGCCTTCCGGTTTTAAAAGATTACGAGCAAGTTTAAGTCTCTTTTCCATAAAAGCGAGCCATTTGCTGTGTTTGAATGGATCCTCAATATCAACAAATTTATCATTGTATATAAAATCTTGACTCCCTGTATTATACGGCGGATCAATGTAAATCAAGTCAATCGCTTCTTGGTGCGTAAAATTCAATACCGCAAGCGAGTGATAATTGTCGCCCTCAATCAGCAGATTAACCGGTTTGCCTTTGTCGCCGTTTATTTCTTTTCCTTTTATTTCTTTCAAAATCGGAAACGGCTTGCCCGCCATCTCGTTGGGAAACATTTCGCTTGGCGTGCGCGCGTCGGGATTGATGAGGACATCAATTTTTTCTTCCGGCAAATCCCTATGCCAAACGAGACCGTACTTCGTCTCCTTGATGCGGCGAAGTTCCTTTATCAATTCCTCTTTTGACCAGTTGTCGTAGTTGATTTTTCTTGCCATAAGATTACCCTATTTTAACAATAGCATTTAGCGACAAATCAGCAAGGCGAATCATGATCAAAACTCGTGCTTGAGCCCCCTTGTCATGAGTTCCATGACAGCCTGCTTGGGGCTTTTGCCTTGATGAAAAACTTTACAAACCTGCTCTGTAATAGGCAATTCAACGCCCTTCTCTATTGCGAGTTCTCTCGCGGCAATCGAGGTCTTTACCCCCTCGGCAACCATCCTCATCTCCGCGAGTATGTCGGAAAGAGTGCGGCCGCGGCCTATCGCGAGGCCTAAGGTATAATTTCTCGAAAGAGGCCCCGTGCAGGTGAGCACAAGGTCGCCTAATCCTGAGAGGCCGTAAAAAGTAGCCTCTTTCGCGCCCATTGCAAAACCTAAAACCGATATTTCCTTAAGCCCCCTCGTGATAAGAGCGGCCCTCGCGTTACTGCCGAGGCCGAGGCCGTCGGAGATTCCCGATGCTATGGCAATGACGTTTTTCATGGCCCCGCCTAACTCAACCCCGATTGTATCTGTGTTGGTATATACCCTGAAAGACGGCGTTGAAAAAGCCTCCTGCACCTCTTCGGCGATTGCGATTGAAGAGGCCGCGGCGCACGCGGCCGAAGGAAGCCCCATGCTTACTTCTTTGGCGAATGTCGGGCCTGAGATTATGGCGATAGGGATATTCTTTGGCAAGACCGAGCCGAGTATGCCCGAAGGGGTAAGGTGCGTTTTCTGCTCTATGCCCTTTGACGCGCTCACTATTATCGCGCCTTGCGTAAGGGCGGCGCCCTTAAAGACCTCCCTTATTCCGTGGGACGGCACGCAGCATACTACCATGCGCGCTCCCTTAAGCGCGTCCGCGAGGAGCGAGGTAACGCTTAAGGTCTTCGGGAATTTAACGCCCGGCAAATATAACTTGTTTTCTTTTTCCTTATTAAGGGTATCGCAAAACTCGTTGTTCCTCGCCCAAAGGGTTACCTCGAAGCCTTTACCCGAAAGCAGAACCCCTATGGCAGTGCCCCAGCTCCCCGCGCCTATGACTGAAATATCCGCCATTAATCCCCCGACCCTTCCTCCGGATGGGTACCCCGCCCTTTGTAAAAGGGGGAACCGCTATCTCTTCTCCCCGGTTGCCGCAATACCTCCGGCTTCGCTCCGGTGCTCCGGAGTTCCGTGCCTCATCCTCTCGAGAGTAGAGTCTATCTTTATGCCGAGCACGTCTTTATCGGGATACTCCTCCCTTAACTCGAGAAGCAAAGCCAGCGCCTCCTTGAGCATCCCCGTCTCCTCCAAAACGCTCGCCTTGGCGAGTTTGGCCTCGGCGTAAACGCTACTTCCTTTGTAATCGGCCATTATCCCGTCATAGGCCTTAACGGCATCAGTCATGTTGCCTTCAAGGTAATGGGTGTTCGCGATCTGGAGCCTCGCCTGAGGCTTCAGGGGGGAAGAGGATATGGAAATGGTTTTCAGTATTTCCTCGAATTCTATGCGTGCCTGACGGAAATCGTTCTGAGCTATGTAGCCCATGGCTATCTGATACCGGTAGAGGTCTTTTTTGCCGGAAGGGCCGTTCTCCATGAGCCACGCGTACTCGCCTATGGCCTTCTTCTCTTCGCCTGCCGAAGAATAAATGGCCGCCATGTCTTCCCTCGCGAGCGCTACTTGCGGACTTTTCGGATAGAGGCGGAAGAGTATGGCATACGCGTCCATGGCGCTCTTCGCGTCCCTCAAATGATGGCTGTGAATATAGCCTATCCTGTACTGGCTTTCGGCGGCGAACTCGCTTCCGGGGTAATCGGTGACGAAGTTCGTGAACTTTTCCGCGGCGGACGCGTAATCGCCTGCTATCAAAGCCTGCTCGGCTTCAAAGAATATCTTTTCCTCGCCTTTCGGGCCGCAACCGAAGATAAAGACGGCGCATAAAACCGAAAGAACGCGGATGCCGATCCGGAAAACGCGTTTATCAAAAAAATACGAAAACATCGTTTTAAGCAAACGCGATATTAAGACCAAAGATTGCGTTTCCTCTCCTTTAAACCTCTTCTTCCCCTTCGCCTTCCACTGCTTCTTCTTCCTTCTCCGCTATCGGGGCTATGCCCGTCATGGTTTCTTCTTTGTCTATGTCCATAAGGCGCACGCCCTGGGTATTTCTACCTATAATCGGCACGCCCTTCATCTCTATCCTTATTATCTTGCCCTTGTCGGTCGTTATCATTATCTCGTCCGAGTCCTTTACCTGAGCTATGGCCACGACGTTTCCGTTCCTGTCGGAGGTCTTTATGTTTATTATGCCGCTCCCGCCCCTTGACTGGAGCCTGTACTCCGAAAGTTCGGTCCTCTTGCCGTAACCCCTCTCCGTAACCGTGAGGATGGTCGTAGCCGCGTCGTCCACTGTCTCCATGCCGACCACGATGTCGTCGTCATGGAGCTTAATCGCCCTGACGCCCCTTGCCTGACGTCCCATTTCGCGCACGTCTTCCTCGTTGAACCTTATGGCCATGCCTTTTCTGGTGCCGAGGAATATGCCGTTCTTGCCGTTCGTGAGGCGCGCCCTTATGAGGCTGTCGCCCTCGTCCAGATTGACGGCTATCAGGCCGCCGGAGCGTATGCTGGAAAAGCTCATGAGGTCGCTCTTCTTTATGACGCCCCTGCTGGTGCCCATGACTATGAAATATCCCTCGTTGAACTCCCTAACCGGCAGATGCGCCGTCAACATCTCGCCCGGAGAGAGGTTCAGGAGGTTCGCGATGGATTTGCCTTTTGCCGCGCGTCCGGCCTGCGGTATGTCGTAGACCTTCAAGGAGTAAGCCTTGCCTTTGTCGGTGAAGAAAAGTATGTGGCTGTGGGTCGAGGCGACGAAAACGCTCGATACGAAGTCCTCGTCTCCGGTGGTCATTCCCATCTTGCCCTTTCCGCCGCGCCTCTGGAGCCTGAAAAGGCTCGTCGGGTTTCTCTTTATGTAGCCTTTGTGCGAGATAGTGACCACCATGTCCTCTTCGGCTATGATGTCCTCTATGGTTATGTCGCCGGTCTTGTCCACTATCTCGGTTCTCCTGTCGTCCCCGAACCTTTCCTTGACGGCGTTGAGTTCGAGGACGATTATGTCTATCAAGAGTTTCGGGGTCGCGAGTATCTCCTCGCACTTCTTTATGAAGGCCAAGACCTCTTTATACTCGGCGATTATCTTTTCCCTCTCCAGCGAGGTGAGCCTGTGAAGCCTCATGTCGAGTATGGCCTGAGCCTGCGGAGTGGTGAGCTCGAACTTCTTTATGAGCCCTTCCCTCGCCTCGTCCGGCGATTTCGACGCCCTTATGAGTTTTATCACCGCGTCAAGGTTGTCTATGGCTATCTTCAGGCCTTCGAGGATATGCGCCCTTTCCCTCGCCTTATTGAGGTCGAATACGGTGCGCCTCGTTACGACCTCCTTGCGGAACTTCACGAACTCGTTGATGAGTTCGGAAAGACTCAAGACCTTGGGCTGCCCGTCGACAATGGCTAGGTTTATGATGCCGAACGCGGACTGCATCTGGGTGTGGAGGTAGAGATTATTCAGGACGACCTCGGCCACTTCGTCCTTTTTAAGCTCGACGACTATCCTCATCCCGTCCCTGTCGGACTCGTCCCTTATGTCGGATATGCCCTCTATCTTCTTGTCGGTTACGAGGTCGGCGATCTTCTCGATGAGTCTCGCCTTGTTGACCATGTAGGGTATTTCGGTTACGACGATGCTCTGTCGCCCGGTCCTCGGGTGTTTTTCGAAGCCCGCCTTGGCCCGAATCTGTATTATTCCCCTGCCGTTCTTATACGCGTCCCTTATGCCTTCCCTGCCGTGGATGAAGCCTCCGGTCGGGAAATCCGGCCCCGGCACGAGCCTCATGAGTTCCTCGGGCTTGGCGTCGGGCTTCTTTATGACGTAGAGTATCGCGTCTATTATCTCTCTTAAGTTATGAGGCGGCATGTTAGTGGCCATGCCGACCGCTATGCCGGAAGAACCGTTGACGAGAAGATTCGGGAACGCGGCGGGCATGACCCTCGGTTCTTTAAGCGAGCCGTCGTAGTTGACCCCGAAATCCACGGTCTCTTTTTCTATGTCCGCGAGAAGCTCTCCGCAGATCCGCGCCATCCTGATTTCGGTGTAACGCATGGCCGCCGGCGAATCGCCGTCAACCGAGCCGAAGTTGCCCTGTCCGTCCACGAGAGGGTAACGAAGCGAAAAGTCCTGCACCATCCTCGTTATGGCGTCGTACACGGCCGTGTCGCCGTGGGGGTGGTATTTGCCTATGACGTCTCCGACCACGCGCGCGGATTTTTTATAGGGCTTGTTCCACTCGACACCCATCTCGTGCATGGCGAAGATTATGCGCCTGTGCACGGGTTTGAGTCCGTCGCGGACGTCCGGCAGAGCCCTTCCTACGATTACGCTCATGGCGTAATCGAGGTAGGATTTTTGCATCTCGTCTTCTATCGCGACGGGTATCTGCTCGTAAGCCATCTCTTAGACCATGCCTCCAATTGTAGGGAATGCGTTTCGATCGGGATATAAAACGATTATCTATGATATTAAGGATTTACAGCCCTGTCAAGGTTATTCAGGCAGGGCTGAGCCCTGCACCCATAGTGTTTTAACTTGTGTTATGTCATGCGCGGCGCAGGGGCTTATTTATTCATCGTGCCGTCCGCAGGGCAGGGCTGAACCCTGCACCCTAAATGTTTTAACTTGCGTTGCAATATGCGTACCGCCGGAACTTATCAATTCATCGTGCCGTCCGCAGGGCAGGGCTGAACCCTGCACCCTAAATGTTTTAACTTGCGTTGCAATATGCGTACCGCCGGAACTTATCAATTCATCGTGCCGTCCGCAGGGCAGAGCTGAACCCTGCACCCTAAATGTTTTAACTTGCGTTGCAATATGCGTACCGCCGGAACTTATCAATTCATTTTGCCGTCCGCAGGACCGGAATAGACGCACGCGAGCAAAAAAAAACCTCCTTGCGCCGGGGAAAATTCCACCGCGAGAAGGCGAAAAATCTTTATAAAATCAATTCAGGATTTTTCTTCTTTTTTTGGTTCTTCCTTTTTTGGTTCTTCCTTGCCAGACTCGGCCGCCTTTAAGAAGGCGTCCACGCTCCACTTAAGCACCGACACGGTGGATTTATCCGCCTCCCTTAAAATCTTAAGCAATTTGCCGACGTATATAATCTCTTCAGGCGAAAGCGCGGCAAAGTCCGCAAGCCCCGCAAGGGCTTTTCCGTAGGCCGCGCCGTAAGAAGCCGTTTCTTCTTTGGCCGAATCTCCCTCACGCGCGCTCTTCCGCGCCGCGCCTTCTCCGGTTATAAGCCAATCAACGGAGACATTGTAAATAGCGGCGAATTTAAGCACGAGGTCCGAAGGAAGACTGCCCCTTTTTTTATAGTTGGAAATGGCCTGAGGCGTTACGCCAAGGGCCTTGGCAACCCTCGAATCGTTCTTAAGATTTGCCGAGGACTTCATCCTTTCAATCACATCTGAATATTTTACACCCATGATAAACCCCCTCTTGACGTGATATTTTGGCCGTGCTATAATCCGCACGAAATGCGACAGTGAAAAAATCGGTAATATAACAACCGGTAATATAGCACTTATGTTTAACTTGTCACCGGACTATATAATCCCAAATTCAAAATACTATACAAAACCGGAATTATGACCGCCTTAAGTAAAAACTCTTTAAACATGCTCAACAAACATGCTTAACTAACTACCGTATACAGTCTATACCATATTGCGTATCAATGTCAAACATTTTTACCATTTAAGGTAACTTATGTCAACGCTCGGTGAACGCATAAAATACGTAAGAGACGGCATCCTGAAAGTTAACCAGTCCGCGTTCGCGGAGATGCTTGGTTTTTCAAGGGTCGCCACGATAAGCGATTACGAAAAAAATAAGAGAAACCCCGATATTACCACGCTTTGCAAAATGGCCGACATCGGGGTGATATCGGTCGAATGGCTCCTTACGGGAAAGGGTTCGATATCAACTACGGCGTCGCCGAAACACATACAATCCGCGATCTCCGGCATGGAAAACGGCAAGCCCTTATATTGCGAAGAATGCGCCACGATAGAAGTCTACGGCATGGACGGAGCCGGAAGCCCGAAAGAATTTCCGAAAGGCGAGCCGGTCGGCTCAATATGTATTCCCCAAAGAGACGCCGCTAAGGGGATTATCGCCCTCAGGGTCGAAGGCGACGGAATGACCCCCACGATAATCGCCGGCGCCACGGCCGGCATAGACACGAAAGACCGCCATTTGATAAGCGGCAAGCTGTATGCCGTATGGTTCAACTACGAAGGCGTAACCATAAAGAGAATTTTCGTGTATCCCGACAGGATAGTGGTAAAGCCGGATAACGCAGGCTTTCCGGACACGACCATACCGACCGCCAATATAGGAGCAAATTTCGTAATAGGCAGAGTAAAATGGGTTTATCAAAACTACTGACAGAGACGCCGGCAACGGATTCAAAAATGGAGGCGGCGAGCGGATTTGAACCGCTGAATGGCAGTTTTGCAGACTGCTCCCTTAGCCACTTGGGTACGCCGCCGGTAAGTCTTAAAATTATAAGATAAGCAGAGAACGCTGTCAATGAGATTAGAATCACGGGTAACGTCAAGTACTTTGTGTCATAAGAAAAGGGGCGGCGGTTTTTTGTTTTTTTGTTTCCGTAGGGCAACCCTCCGCCTGAGGCGGAAGGGTTGCGTCTTTACGGTAGGGGCACGATGCATCGTGCCCCTACTAAAGCCTTGCCCTACATGCTCATTATCCCCCGTAAAAGCTATAAATGCACCCCTTTCCTTTTACTGATACAAGATATGATACGTTACCTGAATCACGAGCCTTGCCTCATTCTCTTCCTGAAGACATTCGGCCTTTCGTAATTCTCCAGCGTCCACATTCCTTTTTTAAGTTGTTTGGCAAAGGCCTCGGCAAGGGCGCATTCTTTCTTTTGCGGCCCCTCAAGATACTCCGTATAACATTCCGCCAGCCCGTCCGAAACCATCTCGATATTTATATTGCGGCCGTCCCGCCGCACTACGGCTATTGCCCTGCCATACCTGTCCATGTCCACGACTTCGATATCGACTCTCTTGCCTTCCACCTTATTCCTTAACGCGGCAAAAGCCTCTTCTCCGAACGGCTGGCCTTCTTGCTCGGGCTTTTCCGTCTCAGGCGCGTCGGAGCCGTAAAGCCTTATCTTAAACCTCGCGCCGTCCGTGTCCCGAACTTCCAAAGTATCGCCGTCAATTACGCGGCTTACGAGCCTATCGTAAAGATTCCGTTCCCTTAAAACAGCCTCCATCCGCGGGCCGGGGGCGTTCAAAGACTTCTTATCGCCATGGACCGGCGCGGACTTATCGGGAACCTCAAACACGCGCTTTTTAAGCTCGCCCGAAAAAAACGCCAGCGCGATAAAGGCCGCTATAATGAACGGAAGATGTCTGCGAGGCCTGAAAAAGCGTTGCCTTAAAGGAGGGGCTACCACTTTTCTCTGTATTTATGTATCTGCGCTTGGAGAAATTTAATCTCTTCTTTCAGTTTATCGCGGTCGAGACGTTCCGCGCCCAAATCTTCCACCGCCTTTGAAAGCCCGGTTGATACCGAAGAGTTGAGCTTATTGTAGCTTTTACTCATGTCCTCGAAATTTTCTATCAGGCTGTTCACGTGCCGAACGAAGTTCCTCACGTGGAGGTCGTCCTTTGTCCTCACCGTGAGCCTTCTGTTTAGCTCGCCGGCCTTTATGTGACGCAGTTCGTATTCGAGCCTTTTAAAAGGCCCTATGAGCCTGTGCGTGAATATTATCGCAAGCGCCATGACGAGTATCGCGTAACCGAACACGAAAAACACGCCCAAGACGTGGCTCTTGATGCCGAGGTATGCCGACAGGGCGGAGGACAAGGACTGCAGAAACACCCCGCCCAATAGCGCGAGTATCACCAAAAGCGCTATCGAAATCTGCAGCTCCCTTGCCACGAAAAAAGTCTGCCTTACTTGCTTTTTACGGTTAGCCGATTCTTCCATCCGATGACGCTCCGCGAAATAAAATTATTTAATACCCTTTTACGAATTTTGTCAAGGCAGGGATCTAAAAGCCGTGATGCGTGCGCGTGATGCGTATACGTAAGGGAATGCCATTGCGAGATTGTAGGGGCACGATGCATCGTGCCCCTACTCATTTTCCCGCATCGCGCGCAACTGCTTCTAACACGCATTACGGCCTTTAATTAGCCTTAGGGCTTGACTCGGACGCATAAGCGCGACTAATATTAACATGAACCTACCCAAGGAGGCCGGTCATGAAAGAAAAAATCGTAAAGACGGGAAAAGGCAAGGAAGGCGTTACGCTGCCCGGGGATTTCCTGCGGTATCTGGACCTCATCCCCGGGGCCGAGGTCGAACTCAGGCTGGACAAGAAAAAAAAGTGGATAATCATAAGGCCGCTTCACGGCGAGGACTTCGTGGAACACTTCAAGGACTCCATGGAATCCATGGCGTAAAAAGACAGGGAAGAAGGAATAAAGAAAGAAAAAAGAAATATCTTTGAATCTTTTCCTTAATCCCTTTTCCATTTACCCTTTTCCCTATTCCCTGCCCCTCTACCCTGCTCTTTTAAAAGAACGCGTAGCCGGGCCTGAGATTTACGGAAGGCATGGCGGTGTCCGGCGCGGGTCGCGCGAAGTCATGACGCTCCGCATGGTTCAGGAAAGTCCTATTATTTCCGGCACGCTCTCTTCCTGTCCTATGGCCATTACGTGGGCGCCGTGGCAAAAGCCCTTAAGCTCCCTTACCTGCCTCGCCGCTATCTCGATTCCTTTTTTGAGCTGGTCGCTCGCCCCCTCGATTTCGTCTATCATGGAAACAGGCACCGTAACCCCCGGCACGTTTTCGTTGAGATACCGCGCCATTTTCGCGGATTTCAGAAGTAATATCCCGCCGAGTATTTTAACGCCTGCTTTTCCGGCGTCTTCGAAGAATCGCTTGAACTTCTCCATGTCGAATATCGCCTGCGTCTGAAAGAACCTCGCGCCCGCGTCTATCTTCTTTTGGAATTTAATCCGCTCCGGCTCGAAGGGAGACGCCTCGGGCGCGACTACCGCGCCTATGTAAAAACCCGTCCCGCCGCGAAGCGGTTTGTCCTTCATATTCCGGCCCTTATTAAGGCCGTCTATCGCGTGGACGAGTTGGACCGAGTCGAGGTCGTACACCGCCTTCGCTTCCCTGTGGTCGCCGAAAGAGACGTGGTCTCCGGTCAGGGCCAGGATGTTTTTTATTCCCAGCGCCCACGCCCCGAGGGAATCCGACTGAACGGCAAGACGGTTACGGTCGCGGCAGGTCATCTGAAAGACCGGCTCGATGCCCTCACGGAGAAGAATCACCGAGCAGGCGAGGCTCGATAGCCTCATGACCGCCCTCTGGTTATCGGTCGCGTTAGCCGCGACTATCTTCCCTTTCAGGAGCCTCGCCTTCCGGACGAATTCTTCCGTATCCGCGCCCCTCGGCGGACATATCTCGGCCGTTATAGCGAAGCCTCCGCCTTCGAGAACCGATTTAAGAAAGCTTTCGCCCGTCATTGTGTTAAAACCTTATCTTCAAAAGTTCCGCCCTGAATTCCGAAACGTCTTCTTCGCGAAACGCCCCGCCCGTCTTTGAAAACCCGTATTCCGGAACATCTCCTCCGCCCGCGTATTCATTCTTGGGCGCGTTGGCAATCCTGCCGGCGTACATTATGCTCCAGATTATGTAAGCGCCTCCCGCTATTACGCCGCCGCTTATTGAGGCTGTAACGTAAACGCGGGTCTCGGCGCGAGCAACGCTTGGCGCGAAAAGAATCGAGAGAATAAAAAAAACGACAAAAAATGCCTTTGCCATAAGCCGCATCATGCCGGAAGGACGTTCAATATCCATATGCATGCCCGCAATTCCAGTGCTTCCGCGATACTCTCACGCTTACAATTAAAAAAGAAACGGCATCATGCCGAAAGGGCGTTCAATATTGAGCCGAAGACCCCTTTTCCGTCAACGCCTCCGAGAACCTCCTCGCACAGTCTTTCCGGGTGCGGCATCATGCCGATGACGTTTCCTTTTTCGTTTACCACTCCGGCGATGTTATTTATCGAGCCGTTCGGATTGACCTCCGAGAGAATCCTGCCGCCTTTGGTCGAATACCTGAAAACGACCCGGCCGTTGTCTTCGAGCCTTTTTATCGTGTCGTTATCCGCGAAGTAGTTGCCGTCCGCGTGCGCGATGGGGAGCGTAAGGACCTGCCCTTTTTTATAGGCCTTTGTAAAAGGTGTTTCGACGTTCTCGACCCTCACGTTCGCCTTTTCGCAGATGAACTTCAAATCTCTGTTCCTCGTAAGAACTCCCGGCAAAAGCCCTGACTCGCAGAGTATCTGGAATCCGTTGCAGATTCCCATGACGAGGCCGCCCCTTTTCGCGAATCTTTCCACCTCGGCCATGACCGGCGAAAACCTCGCGATGGCGCCGGTGCGGAGGTAATCGCCGTAAGAAAACCCCCCGGGCAGTATCAGGCAATCGAACTTATTAACGTCCACGGTCTTGTGCCATATATACTCGGCCTCCTGACCGAAGACGTGCTTTACCGCGTGGTAGCAGTCGTGGTCGCAATTGGAACCGGGAAACACTATAACTCCGAATTTCATCAAATCCCCCTAACCCCCTTTGTAAAAGGGGGGAACCGCTATCCCTCGACCTCTACTTTGAAATCTTCCATCACAATATTGGCGAGGAGTTTCTCGCACATCTCTTTTACGCGCTTTTTCGCCTCGTCCTTCGTGGCCGCCTCCAACTCTATCTCCATGAACTTCCCCATTCTCAAGTCCTTTATCTCCCTGAACCCGAGGGTATCGAGGGCGCCGAGGACCGCCTTGCCCTGCGGGTCGAGCACGCCTTTTTTCAAAGTTACGTATACTTTAGCCTTCATGCCGCGGCCTCTCTTTCTTTAAGCGGGCGCAGGCATCATGCCTGCAAATATTCTACAGCCTGTTAATCTTATATTGAAGATAAAATATGCCGAAGAAAAACGTGGCCGGCCACGAGAACTTAATCTCCTTCTTGAGATTCTCGTTAAAATGGTCCATGAATACGCGCCTCACCTTAAAGCACTGTATGAGGACGGAAACCTGCAAGACGAGCGCCAGGACGTCGGACGCCCGGAGAAGGGTTTGCCTGAGTTCTTCGGTCAAAGCCGCGTCTTGAAAGATTACGTATAAAAGAAGCGAAACGTTCACCGCGAAGCCGGCTATGATAAAAGCGAATATCCCCTCCCTGAACTTGAAAACGGATTTCATGGCGTTAATCGAGCCGATTCTCTTCACGAACCAAAATCCGGTGTATATGCCGCCCGTCAGGAACATGACGAGTATAAGGGCCGGAACGCTCATCTTCTCGACCGAATTCGAGGATGTTGCGACGTTTGAACTTTCCGTATTGCTTTCGCTTTTAAAATCCACTTGCTGCGCCTCCGTAAAAACCTATTCCATGACCTTGCGTAAAACCTCTTCGTAGGCCTCTTCTATTCTGCCGAGGTCGCGCCTGAATCTGTCCTTGTCGAGTTTTTCATGCGTCTTTTTATCCCAGAGCCTGCAGCCGTCAGGGGTGATTTCGTCGGCCAAAAGCACCTCTCCCTTGTGCCGTCCGAACTCCAGCTTGAAGTCAACTAACATTATGCCGCGCTCGTCAAAAAACTTCGACAAAATATCGTTCACCTTAAGTGCGGTTTTTTTTATCTTTTCCGTCTCCTCGTCCGTGGCGAAGCTGAAGGCCCTTATTATGTACTCGTTTATAAAAGGGTCTCCGAGAGGGTCGCTCTTGTAGCAAAACTCAAGGATAGTGCTTTTAAGAGGCGTTCCTTCCTCGACCCCGAGCCTCTTCGAGAGCGAGCCTGCCGCGACGTTTCTCACCAAGACCTCGACCGGTATTATCTCGACCTTTTTCGCGAGCATCTCCCTGTCCGATACCATCTCCACGAAGTGGGTCTTCACGCCCTTGTCTTCGAGATACTTGAATATCCGCGAAGACACCTTGTTGTTTATTATGCCCTTATCCTTTATTGTTCCCTTTTTTTCCGCGTTAAAGGCAGTGGCGTCGTCCTTGAAATACTGTATAAGCAGGTCAGGGTTGTCGGTCGAGTAAAGTATCTTGGCCTTGCCTTCGTAGAGTTGTTCAAGTCTTTTCATGCTGCCTCCTGCGTAATTTCGAAATTTTTCACTCCCTCTCCCCCGACCCGTCCTTCTCGGACGGGTTCCCCGGAGAGGGCCGGGGTGAGGGGGAAGGCATGAGATTGCTTCGGCCTTCGGCCTCGCAATGACAATTAAAAACCTGCCCTTACCTCTTGAACACCCTCTTGAATATATAATCAACGTTCTTTATGTAAGGCCTTATGTCAAAGCAGGCTTTTATCTCCGAAGGTTTCAAATAGCACAATACCTCTTTGTCGGCAAGAAGAACCGCCATGAAATTGCCTTGCTCTTTCCAGACCTTCATGCTGTTTTTCTGGACGATTCCATAGGCGTCCTCCCTTGAAATCCCTTTTCCGGCGAGTTTCAATAAAACCCTCTGGGAAAACACGAGCCCGTAAGACCTCTCCATATTTCTTTTCATGTTCTCCGGATAAACAACGAGGTCTTTCACGAGACCCGTAACCCTATTCAGCATGAAATCCAGAAGTATGGTAGAGTCCGGCGCTATGACCCTCTCGACCGACGAATGGCTTATGTCGCGCTCGTGCCACAAAGCCACGTTTTCCATCGCGGAAGCCGCGTATCCCCTCATAAGGCGCGCGAGGCCGGTAAGATTTTCCGAGAGAACGGGATTACGCTTGTGCGGCATTGCCGAAGAACCCTTTTGCCCCGGCGTGAAAGGCTCCTCGACCTCAAGGACCTCTGTCCTCTGAAGATGCCTTATCTCGATTGCTATCTTCTCGATAGTCGCCGCGACCAGCGCGAGGGTCGTGAAAAATTCCGCGTGCCTGTCCCTCTGCACCACCTGAGTGGCCACGGGCTCGGGCTTAAGGCCTAATTTCTTTAGCGCGTATTTTTCCACGAAAGGGTCTGTATTTGCGAAGGTTCCGACAGCGCCGGAAAGTTTCCCGTAGGATATCGTTTCCTTCGCTCGCCTCATCCTCTCGAGATTCCTTTTCATCTCCGCGTAAAAGAGCGCCATCTTCAAACCGAAGGTAACCGGCTCCGCGTGCACTCCGTGGCTCCTGCCCATCATCACGGTCTTTTTGTGCTCCAAGGCCTTTTTCTTGAGGACCTTCAGCAATTCCTCGATGTCATTTATTATTATGTCCGAGGCCTCCCTTAAAAGGAGAGAAAGGGACGTGTCAACTATGTCGGAAGAGGTAAGACCTATGTGCACGTAGCGCGAGTCCTTGCCGATATGCTCTCCGACGGACGTCAAAAACGCTATGACGTCGTGCTTGACAATCTTTTCAATCTCGTCAATCCGCTTTACGTCGAACCCCGCCTTTTTCTTTATCCTCAAAAGGGCGTCTTTGGGGATGCGTCCTTTTTTATGCCACGCCTCGCACGCAATCAATTCCACGTCAAGCCACTTGCGAAACCTGGCCTCGCTTTCCCATATCCGGGACATCTCTTTTCTCGAGTATCGAGTTATCATGACAATTCCCCGTCCGCGGGAACCAAACCCCCGCGCGCCTTGTTGTCTTGCCTTGCGCGGCATAATGCCGCCGGAAGATATGGGTCAAGGGTGGGTCCCTTTGTTAGTGCCCCATCACTCCTTCAAGCACAAATACTAACACAAAACCCAGCAAAACCGACACTATAACCTTCAAATTGAACTTCTTGTGCGCCTCCACAAAGAGGTCTCCGATGCCTATGTATATGAAAACCCCTGCGATGAAAGCGATGAGCGGCTCATGAAAGGTCTCGGGTATGAATACCGCCGCATAAGCTCCTATCGGGTAAGCCACAGCGGCGAAGATAATTGGTATGAGCATCTTTTTCCTGCCGTAGCCCAATTCTTTCATAATCAGCGTGGCTGTTATGTCCTGCGGTATCTCGTGTATGATGACTGCGACCGTTATCACAAGCCCGAGGTTCGGGTCCGTAAGATAACCGATTGTTATGGCTATTCCGTCTATGATGTTATCGAGCGACATCCCGATTATCGAAACCATGTTCATGGAATGCTCGTCGCATTCCATCTCCCCGCACGAATGGAGTATCGTGAGTTTCCCGACCACGTAGAAGATAAGAAAACCCGCGGCCATTATCCACGCGTCCCGGCCGAGGTTGGCTTCGGGAAGAAGGTCCAGGAATACCGTGGCCGTAACAACTCCGGCCGAGATCGCTATTATGTATCTTACGCCTTTGAAATTAACGTAGAGCGGAAGCACGCCGGCAATCAGCGTTATGACGCCGGCCAAAAGTCCGTAAAGAACGTAGGTTTCCATCATCTGCCTTTCTTATTTCCAAGCGCCGCGGCTTCAACCCTGACGTAGGTCTTTATCGCCGAGAACTTAGCCTCTCCGATGCCTTTCACTGTCTTGAGTTCTTCCGTCGTCCTAAACCCTCCAAGCGCCATTCTCCTCGAAACGATGCTTTGAGCGAGGCTTTCTCCCACCCCGGGCAAAAGCGAAAGCTCCTCGACGCCGGCGCTGTTTATGTCAATCGTTCCGTGGAGAACGAATCTTTCCGGCGGAGTCGCCTCGAAACGAAGCCTTTCGGCTATCGCGGCCTCGACCTCTCCGGAATCGGCCTCTCGCGGCGCGTTAAAATACGGCTTCGCGAAAAGCACGATAAGAAGACTCAACAACAAAAGAAGAGCCGCCGAATTACCGTATGCTTCTTTTTCTACGATCTCGGTCAAATGCCCTCCGCGCTTTTTAGCAAACGCACGATTTGGCCAAAGATTGCGTTTGCCATATCTACCGCCTTTTTTTCTTGTCTTTGTAAAGTTTATACTCGAGGCTATCCACAAGGGCGCGCCAGCTCGCCTCTATCACGTTTTCCGAAACCCCGACAGTTCCCCACTTATCCGACTTATCCCCTGATTCAACAAGCACCCTGACCTTAGCGGAGGTGCCCGCGCGCCCTCCTATGACGCGCACCTTGAAATCCAAAAGTTTCACTTGCTTAAGGGACGGATAAAAACGTTCGAGGGCTTTTCTCAGGGCCTTATCGAGCGCGTTCACCGGGCCGTCGCCTTCGGCGGCCGTATGCTCGACCACGCCTTTGACTTCGAGTTTTATGGACGCCTCGGCGCAAGGCGGCTCGCCTTCGTCTTTTTTGGAATCAACCACGCTCCAGCCGTGGAGCTTGAAATACTTCCGCCTCTTGCCCAAGGCTTCCTGCATCAATAACTCGAATGACGCCTCCGCACCTTCGTACTGAAAACCCTCGTGCTCGAGCCTTTTGAGCTCATCCAGAACCTTTTTTACGGCCGGGTCGCCGCTCTTTAGATTTAGGCCGTACTCCTCGGCCTTGTAGAGGATATTGGACCTGCCGGAAAGGTCGGAGACCAAAACCCTTTGACGGTTGCCGACAAGCTCCGGAGTTATGTGCTCGTAAGTCTTAGAGCTTTTAACCACCGCGCTCACGTGTATGCCGCCCTTGTGCGCGAAGGCGCTGTCCCCGACATAGGGCTGGCGCTTATTCTCCGAGAGGTTCGCGATTTCGTAGAGAAACCTCGAGGTCTCCCTGAGCCTTTTTATGTTGGCATCCGGAAGGCAGTCAACCTTCATCTTGAATTTAAGAGACGGTATTATGGCGCAGAGGTCGGCGTTGCCGCACCTCTCGCCGAATCCGTTCATGGTGCCCTGCACCTGAACCGCGCCTTGCTTTACGGCTACAAGGGAATTGGCCACGGCCGTGCCCGAGTCGTTATGAGCGTGTATGCCCAACTTCGCTCCGGTCTTCCTCGCGACCTCGGAGATAATCCTTTCCACGTCAAAGGGAAGAGTTCCGCCGTTAGTATCGCAAAGAACGAGGCAATCCGCCCCGGCCTCCGTTGCCGCGCGAAGACTCTTAAGCGCGTACACCGGGTCGTCTTTATAGCCATCGAAGAAATGCTCGGCGTCGAAAAATACGACTCCCGTTCTTTTCTTGAGGTACGAAACAGTGTCTGATATCATGTCGAGGTTTTCTTCGAGAGAAACCCTCAAGGCCTCTGTTACCTGAAACTTCCAGCTCTTCGCGACTATGGTAATAACCGGAGTTTCGGCCTTCAAGAGGGCCTTTACGTTTTGGTCGTCCTTGGTCTTTACCCCGTGACGCCTCGTGGAGCCGAAGGCCGCCAATTTAGAGGTCTTGAGTTTTTCCTTTTTCATCTTCAAGAAAAACTCGACGTCCCTCGGATTGCTTCCCGGCCATCCGCCTTCTATGTAATGGATGCCCAAAGAGTCGAGGGCGGCCGCCACGCGCACCTTGTCCTCGACCGAGAAATTAACGTCCTCGGCCTGCGCCCCGTCACGGAGAGTGGTGTCGTATAGGAATACCTTATTTGGTGTTTTATCGGACATGACGAAAGACCCTATATCTTATACCCTTCTTTTTTTAAATATCCCGAGATCGAAGCCATAAAATTCTCAGCCTCTTCAAGCAATTCTTTCGCCTCTTTCTCCGAGATGACAAAAGTAAATTCATAATCGCTTATCTGTCTTTTTTCAAAGGCGCGCGTAAGGGCCTTGCTTAAATCCTTTGAAAAGATGCCTGTCTTTACGAAATGCTCGCCGAAAGCCGACAAAACCGCTTTATGACTCGAAAATGACAATTCTTTCGCAAGCAGCAATGCCTCGGTAGCGTAAAACATGGCGTAATACGCGCGCGAAGCGGCGGACTCATAATCCTTGGCCTTAATAAGAAGCCCGGTAGATTTGATATATCTTTCCGAACGCGCGATCAAACTCTTGATTTCGCCGCTCATAAACATATCCCCTCTTGCCTGACATTCAAGATAAGAGGGCTTTTTACGGTTTTAAAAGCGTTCTCGGACACAGGGCATATTGATATAAGCGTATTATATTTGAGATTTAAATCAGTAACCACGTCCAACATATAATCTATTTCCCTGCCGGGTCTGACGCCGCCTTTAAGAACAACAACAACATCTATGTCCGAATCTTTTAACGCCTCTCCTCTCGCGTAGGAGCCGTAGAGAATTACTGAAACCAGCCTCTCTTTGTAGAGCCGTTCCAATCTTTCTTTCACTTCGCGCAAAACTGCGCGAATATCGCTTTGTTTTAGCTTTTGCATAAATTGCGAATATCACCCTTGATAATCTCTATTGCTTCTTGTACTACATCATTCCCATGCATATTTTCAATATTCCCTTTCACAAACGGTGGAATCTCGCCTTGCAATACTTCTGCGACGCGTTTACCGTTCAAAAAAGTTTCTATTATATATCCATCCTTATCACTCCCTGTACATTTAATTACATAGTCTTTGCCGTTGCACTTAAAGATTTCAGTTGTTTCCATAGTTATCTCTCTGCCAAAATTTTCAGCCGATTTTAATCTATATCTTTACCTCTCCTCCTCGACCTCTTCCTTGCCTAATTCGAAAACGTCGTGAAGGACCCTCACGGCGAGTTCCGCGTATTTTATGTCAACCACGCAGGAGATTTTTATCTCGGAGGTGGAAATCATCTGTATGTTCACGCCTTCTTTCGCGAGCGTCTCGAACATGAGGGACGCGACTCCGGCGTGGCTCCTCATGCCGGCGCCTACAATCGATATCTTCGCTATGTTGGTGTCGCCTATCACGTCACGCGCCTCGATTCCCTTGGCGACCTTCTTGACGAGTTCGAACGCCTTTTTAAAATCGTCCTTTGTCACGGTAAACGTCAGGTCCGTGTGAGCGTCATGGGAGATATTCTGCACTATCATGTCGATGTTTATCCCGGCCTCTGTCAAGGGGCGGAAGAGTTTGGCCGCTATGCCGGGCTTGTCGGGCACCCGCACAACCGAAATCTTGGCCTCGTTCTTATTGTATGTGATGCCAGAAACAGCTACCTTTTCCATATCCTTATCCTCCTTGCACACGAGAGTGCCTTCGGCGTCGGTAAAAGAAGACCTTACCATGACCGGGACGTTGTATTTTTTGGCGAACTCGACGGACCGCGTCTGAAGCACCTTCGCCCCGAGGCTCGCCATCTCGAGCATCTCGTCGTAAGAAATCTTCTTGAGTTTCCGCGCCTTATTGCAGATGTTCGGGTCTGTCGTATAAATCCCCTCGACGTCCGTGTATATCTCGCAGAGGTCCGCGTTCAAAGCCGCGGCTATGGCTACGGCCGTAGTATCGCTTCCGCCCCTGCCGAGAGTCGTTATATTTCCCTCAGGGTCAACCCCCTGAAAACCCGCGACAACCGCCACAAAGCCGTCTTTCAATTCAGCCATGATGTTTTTCTTATCGATGCTTTCTATGCGCGCGGAGGAAAACCTCTTCTCGGTTACAATCGGCACCTGAAGCCCGAGAAAACTCTTTGCCCTGCATCCGATGCTGTGGAGCGCGAGGGAAAGAAGCCCTATGGTAACCTGCTCGCCCGTAGAGACAACAACGTCGTACTCGCGGTTTCCCACCGGGCCGTCAAAGGCCTGCTTGGCGAGGTTTATCAAGCGGTCGGTCTCGCCCGACATGGCGGACACCACTACGACAACGTCGTGGCCGGCCTTTTTTGTCCTGGCAACCCTCTTGGCGACGTTTTTTATCCGCTCTACCGAGCCGACCGAAGTGCCGCCGTATTTCTGAACTATAAGAGACATGTTAAGATTACCTTTTCCTGCCTATTTTATGTATCGCCATGCCGTGGATATCTTCCGCGGCCTCATGCACTATTTCAGGCAACGTCGGATGCGCGTGTATGGTGTCAATTATGTTTTTTAATTTACCGCCCGCCCTTACAACCACCGCAACCTCTCCTATCAAATCAGTCGCGTGAGAGCCGACAATGGTCGCGCCCAAGACCCTCTCGGTGCCTTCCTCGGTTATGAGTTGAATGAAGCCTTCGGTCTCGCCCATGGCAAGGGCCTTGCCCGATGCCGCGTAAGGAAACCTTCCGACGTTTATCTTAACGCCTTTTGCCTCCGCGTCCTTTTCCCTTAACCCGACGCTCGCTATCTCAGGGTCGGTAAAAATGCCGGCCGGAATTGCGGAGTAGTCCATGAACTTTTCTTTTCCAAGAATGTTCTCTGCCGCTACTATTCCCCCCGCGCTCGCGATATGGGCGAGGAGCATGCCTCCGGTAACGTCCCCTATGGCGTAAACGCCTTTTACGCTGGTCTCCATTTTCGCATTGACTTTTATCCTGCCCTTTTCGACCTCGACGCCAATATTCTCAAGCCCTATGCCGTTTGAATTAAAACTCCTTCCGATGGAGACAAGGACTTTTTCGGTCACTAATTCGCGTCCGTCCTTAAGAGCGGTCTTAACGCCGCTCTCTCCTATTGAAATATTCTCGACGCTCGCCTCAGTAATAACCTCGATGCCGGATTCCTTAAATGACTTCTGGATAACCCTTACTACCTGCTTGTCTTCCATTGAAAGTATCGTGGGCAAAAGCTCGACTATCGTAACCTTGCTTCCGAATTTGGAGAATATGCCCGCGAACTCGCACCCCATTACCCCGCCGCCTATTATCAAGATGCTCGAAGGGAGTTTTTTGAGATTAAGAGCCTCTGTCGAGGTTATGACGTTCACCCGGTCAATGTTAAAGGCCGGTATCATGGCGGGCTCGCTTCCCGTGGCTATTATGATGTTCTTCGCTCCGATGACCTCGATTGCGCCGTCTTTCTTCTCGACTTTTACTTTGCCTGCCGATTCAATGGAACCCGCGCCGTTTATGACCTCTATTCCGTTTCCCTTGAGGAGCTGACCGACTCCGCTGACGAGTTTTCTCACCACATCGTCTTTTCTCTCTATTGCCTTTGCCATGTCAAAGCCTTCGATGCGCGCGTTCACTCCGAACTCAGAGGCCCTCTTTACCGTTGAGATGGTCTTTGCCGAATAATAAAGAGCCTTTGTCGGAATACAGCCCCTGTTGAGACAAGTGCCGCCGAGGGAGTCCTTTTCAATAAGACAGACCTTGGCGCCAAGTTGCGCCCCGCGTATGGCCGCGACGTAACCTCCGGGCCCGCCGCCTATTATTACTATGTCGAATTCCTTCACCAAAACCTCCGTCTATGCTTTTTCGAGCAAAGAGAAATATTCCTCTCTTGAAATTCCGGCGGTTCTCAAATTATTCTTGATGATAAAGACCGGAACCTCTTTCCAATCCGGTATGACAACAGGCCTTATTGCTCCGGCCTTTGTATATACGTAATGATCCCCTTCGATTCGCACGCATTGAAACCCCGCCTTCTCGAAAACCTTCCTCAACCTGCTTGCGGGTATGGGGATAATCTTGGGCATATTACGGCACGCTTACGTGCTCGGTCGCCACGAGCTTCGGCGGCATCCACCTGCCGCTTGCGTCTTTTTTATATCTCGACTCCTCCAAAATATCGGCCAGAGTCCCTAACTTCTCCGCTTCTTCGAGAAATAATCGGACAGCGGTATTAAGCATCTCTTTAGCGTGTTCGACAGTATTGCCGCAACTTGAAACGTCCAGTTCGGGACAATAGGCCACATATGTATCGTCTTCCTTGAAAACCATCACATCGTAATCAATTGCCACCATGATTCGCCTCCTTTTCGCCTTTTACCAATCCAATCTAATTCTTGAAACTTTTCACTTGTTGGGTTGCGCTTCGCTTAACCCAACCTACAGGGCTGCAGGGCTATAATCACAACGCCGCCACATTATGCCTTAAAATTCCAATTATTTTCGTAATCTTCCGCCAATGGGATAGATTTAGGTTTACTTGCGCCCTTAAATCCCAATCTGAACCCTCTTTTTGCTTTAGCAACTTTACGGCCGCCTTTTGCATACAATTTACGTCCCTCTACTATCCAATCTGCCACCACTTTAGACGGAATAATAAAAAATCTAAATGCATCGTTCTTACTTTCCGGAACCGAAACAAAACAATAAAATAAATCATCAGCCTTTATTTGTTCATGCTTCGCGTTCATCGTCCATTCAATAATCTTGCCAAATTGCCAATCTTTCTTGATGCTATTTTCCGTTGTTTTGACTTCCACCCTATATTTATTTTTGGATTCCGGATGAAAAGCCAAAATATCAGTGCCTTTGGTATTGCCAAAAGTTATGCTGACATCATAGCCGTGTAATAAAAGTCGCGACAAAACGGCAAATTCTCCCGCCAATCCAATGTTGTTTGTATTGCTTTTCCCCATGATTCGCCTCCCTTTCGCATTACCCCACCTCTATCCTTCTCCTCGTCTCGCCCTCGTAAAAAAATCTTACCATTACCGCGCCTTCAGGCAAAAGGCCTTCTGCTTTTTCCGCCCATTCTATTACACATACCCCCTTGCCGTAAATATATTCTTCGAGCCCGAGTTCCGTTACGCCTTTCTCAATCCTGTAAAGGTCTATGTGATAAAGGGGAAGCCTTCCTCCCTCGTATTCGTGCGCTATTACGAAGCTCGGGCTTTTTACGTACCCCTTTATGCCGAGCCCTTTTGCGATGCCTTTCGTAAAGACCGTCTTGCCGCATCCGAGTTCACCCGTGATGGAAACGACGCTTGCTTCATGAAGCCTTTCGGAAAATCTTTTTCCGAGTTCCTCCGTCTCCTCGGCCGAATTTGTGACAAAGGTCTCCACGCTCAATCCGCGAAACGCGAGGGACTTTTCCCTGCAAACGAATTTATCAGCGCGGGCAATTCGTTCAAGATGTCGGTAGCGAGAAGCCCTATCTCTCCGCGCCTTTTCACAACCTCGTCCCCGCAAAGACCGTGCAGATAAACAGCGGCGCAGGCAGAGGAAACATCCGGAACGCCCTGAGAAAGAAACGCCCCGATAATCCCCGAAAGAACGTCCCCTGTTCCCGCGCTCGCCATGCCGGGGTTTCCTGTCGGATTTATGAATACCTTTTCGCCTGAAGCGACGATGGTTCCCGCGCCTTTAAGAATCACAGTCGAGCCTGTTTTCTCGAAAAGTTTTTTTGCAAATCCGATTCTGTCGGATTGAACTTCCTTGGCGCTTACTCCCAAGAGCCGCGCCGCCTCGCCCGGATGAGGAGTTATGATAATTCTGCCGCCTTTTTCCGATGCCTCTTTTAATATTGAAATATCTTCTGAAATTGCGTTAAGCCCGTCAGCGTCAATGACCACCGGAATTTTCAAGTCACCGCATTTTTCAACAACTCGCCTTACATAATCGAACACCCCCGACCCATGTCGGGGTACCCATCCGAAGGATGGGTCGTGGGTGCCCCGCCTTCCCTCTCCCCCAAGGGGAGAGGGAGACCCTCCGAGCCCCGGGCCTATTACGACAGAGGTCTTGCCTTTCATTGCCTTTACTGTCTCCGGAATAGAAATGTCTCCGAGCGTCGAACTTGCTGTCTCGGGAAGAGGACAAGTCATGACCTCGACTATTTTCTCGCTCATAACCTTATCAAGGCTTTTGGGCAGGGCAATGGTCGCGAGGCCTGCTCCGGCCCTCATGGCTCCCATTGCGGCCATGTAAGGAGCGCCTGTCTTTCCTATCGAGCCTCCGATTACGAGGGTATGGCCGTAACTGCCTTTATGAGTGTTTTTTTTCCTCGGCCTCGCGACGGAAGCGACAAAAGAATCGTCAAGCAGATGAAATTTCGCGTCTTCTTTCGAAAATATCCCGACAGGCATTCCTATGTCCGCTACTTCGACCTTGCCTGAAAAATCCCTCGCAGGATAAACAAAGAGTCCGGGCTTTGCGAAGGCCATCGTAACCGTTCTGCTTGCCTTCATTGCGACGCCTAATATCCTGCCGGACGTGGCGTCAATGCCCGATGGAACGTCAATCGCCACGAGGGGCTTCGAGACTTTGTTTATCGCCTCTATCATCTCCTTGTAAACACCTTCGATTTCCTTTGAAAGGCCGATGCCGAACATGGCGTCAACTATTACGGAGGAATGCTTAAGAGTCGAGACGGAATCTTTCACGTCGCGGGAAGTCGAGATAACGCGAATTACTCCTCCCATCTTCTCCCATACGCGGGCATTTATTCCGGCGTCGCCTTTTATACCCGGAATACGGGAAAAAGAAAACACGATAACGTCAAAGCCCGAATTCTTAAGATGCCTCGCGCTAACGAAACCGTCTCCTCCGTTATTTCCCCTGCCGCAAACTATGGAGACTCTTTTACCCGAAGCCCCGGCCTCTCTCTTTACGGCCTCGGAAACCGCGCGGCCCGCGTTTTCCATGAGAACTATCCCTTTTATGCCGTAATCGCGCTCTGCCTTTCTATCGAGCCTTTTCATTGTTTCGGCGCTAACGAGTATCACTCGAAGGTCTCCGCGATGGTTTCCGCGAGGCCGAATGTCTTTTCGTGCGAAAAAGAAAGACTCAGCCTCAAGCCCTTCTCGATTCCTTTAACCTTAAGCGCCGGACGTCCGTTGGAATCCCTCGTTATTTCGACGTCTTTATAAGGAAGGGTCCTTCCCAATGCCTTGAACACGCTCACCTTTGCCGCGAACCTTGTCGCGAGATGCGTTTCGGGATTACGCGAGAGCGCGCAATAAGAAAGCTCGGAGTCGGTAAAGAGCCTCTTTTCAAGCCGACCTTTGAAGCGCTTCATCGCGGCCTTGAACCTCTTGACGTCAATCATGTCTATGCCCACTCCGCGTATCATCGCCGAATCCCGTGGCCCAAAACGAGTCTTTTCATCTCTCTTACCGCTTCCTCCATGCCCGAAAAAACGCTCCTCGCTATTATCGAAAACCCTATGGCGAACTCCTCGATTTCTTTTATGGCCGCGACGTCCGTAATATTTTGATAATCAAGCCCGTGCCCCGCGTGAACCCTGAGCCCGAGCCTTTTCGCGACCGCGGCCGAGTCCGCTATGCGTTTAAGCTCGGCTGTCTTTCCCCTTCCGGGCGCGTCCGCGTAAGCGCCGGTGTGGATTTCAACGCCGTCCGCGTCTATCTTATGGCAGAGCTTCATGTTGTCCGGCAAAGGGTCAACAAAGAGGTTCACCGAAATCCCGCCCTGCTTAATGGATAGAATAAAATTTTTGAGATACTCGGCGTTCGTCTTCAAGTCAAGCCCGCCCTCTGTGGTGAGTTCCTGCCTTTTTTCCGGAACAAGCGTTACCATGTCGGGCTTCAGGCCCAGCGCGATATCGAGCATCTCCCCTGTCGCCGCCATCTCGAGGTTCAACCTCGTCTTAATAACCTGCCTCAAAAGAGTTACGTCCCTATCCTGTATGTGGCGCCTGTCCTCGCGGAGATGCGCGGTAATCCCGTCGGCTCCGGCAAGCTCCGCCATAAGGGCCGCTGTAACAGGGTCGGGCGCCGATGCCCTCCTTGCCTGCCGCACTGTTGCAACGTGATCGATGTTGACCGAAAGCCTTGCCATCACGCCAATTCCTTTCTCAAAACATCCGCCAGATCCTCGGCCATGGCCTTTATCTCTTCCTCTTTTTCGCCCTCGACCGTAATACGGGCTAAGGGTTCTGTTCCGGAATAACGTATGAATGCCCTGCCCCTTCCCCTGAGTTTACCAATTACCTTTTCGAGCGCGTTTTTAATCGAAGGAATCCCGGCCAGATCTTTCTTTTCCCTGACCTTCACGTTCAAGAGCACCTGAGGAAAAGGCGTCATTATTTTCGCGAGTTCGGAAAGAGGTTTATTTTCCTTTACCATGACGGAAAGCGTCTGAAGAGCCGTTATTATGCCGTCGCCAGTGGTGGTGTGATCGAAAAAGACTATGTGGCCGGACTGCTCGCCTCCGAAGTTGTATCCGTTTTTCGCGAGTTCCTCGACCACGTACCTGTCCCCGACGTCAGTTCTCACCACCCGGCCTCCCATCTTCTCGATGGCGACGTCAAAAGCGGCATTGCTCATTATGGTCGAGACCACGGTTTTTTTGTTGAGCCTTCCCTCTTTGATGAGGGCCTTGGCGCATATGGCCATTATGCGGTCTCCGTCAATGATATTGCCTTTTTCGTCAACGAGCACGCACCTGTCTCCGTCTCCGTCAAGCGCTATGCCTATGTCGGCCCCGGCGCGCTTCACCTCTTTTTGGAGCGCCTCGGTATGCAGCGCGCCGCAGCCGAGGTTTATGTTCTCGCCGTCGGGATTTACTCCCAAAGAAATTACCTCCGCGCCGAGTTCGTACAAAACCTCGGGCGCGACCTTATAGGCCGCGCCGTTCGCGCAATCGACGACTATCTTGAATCCGTCGAGAGTAAGTTCTTTCGGAAACGTATTCTTGACGAAAACGACGTACCTTCCCTGCGCGTCGTCTATCCTGAAGGCCTTGCCGACCTCCTTGGCCGTGGGCACGGACATTTTATCGTGGTTTCCGAAGACGAATTTTTCTATCTCCAGTTCAAGCGCGTCGGAAAGCTTGAACCCGTCCCTCGAAAAAAACTTTATCCCGTTATCCTGATACTGGTTATGAGAGGCCGAAATAACGACCCCGGCGTCGGCCCTCATGTTGGACGTTATGAAGGCTATGCCCGGAGTGGGAAGAGGCCCTATCATGAGGGCGTCCACGCCCATCGAGCAAACCCCGGCCATCATCGCGCTCTCGAGCATGTATCCGGAAAGGCGCGTGTCCTTGCCTATGACTATCCTGTGGCGGTACGGCTTTTTTTTGAAGATGTGGGCTATGGCCCTGCCGAGCTTCAATGCCGTCTCGGCGGTCATGGGCTCGACGTTCGCCACGCCCCTTATGCCGTCCGTCCCGAAAAGCCTCTTTTTAGGCCTCATCGCCTCACCTCGCTACTCTTTCTCTATTGTCACGTAAACCGTCTTGGGATTTATCTTGACGACCTCGACCCCTCCGGGCGCGCTTATGTTGTCGACCACAAGCTTATAAACGTTAAGCCCTTCCGTAGCGGCCTTCACGTCCAGCTCGGCCTTTATCTCCGAAGGCGAAAGGCTGTTTATCAAGGCCTTGGGGCCGGAGAACCTGACCTCTATGGTTTCAGGCGTTCTTGAAGCGACGGTCATGCCCTTCGGAACCCCCCTCGTCTCAAGGGTAACGAACATCCCGACCTCGGAGACCTTCTCTCCGGTGACGAAAAACCAGAGCGCCGCGGAGATGACAAGGGCGAGTATCTTTAATTTGAAATTCCTTATTATGTACTTGGTGAAAAAATCGTCTTTCGCTTTTTTCGCCTTTTTGATCATGGCCTGCTTCCGTTAGAAGTGAACATGCCGCCGGTAGCGAAGGCCTCGGCGGATATGAGCCCTTTTATCTTCGCGTGAAGCTCCTCGGGCGAAAGCCCGTGCTCCACGCTGTCCTGCGCGACGAGGGTTATGTCACCGGTTTCTTCGGACACGACGATTATCACCGCGTCGGTATCCTCGGAAAGCCCTATGGCGGCCCTGTGCCTCGTTCCCATGGACTTCGGGAGTTCCTTTTCCGTAAGCGGCAATATGCAGCCCGCCTTGGCGAGCCTGCCGTTTTTCACTATGACCGCCCCGTCGTGAAGCGGCGAGGCCGGCATAAAGACCGTGAGGAGAAGTTCCTTCGAAACCTCCCCGCCGAGTTCCACCCCTCCGGAGATGACGTCCCCGGTTTCGACCTCCCGCTCTATGGCTATCAAGGCGCCGGTTTTCTTCGAAGACAAGGTCTTTACCGCGTCGACAAGTTCTTCCAGATACTCCATGGAAGCGGCCCTGTTCGTTGTCACGGCCCTGCCCATCTGCACGAGCGCCCTTCTTATGTCCTGCTGGAAGATGACTATTATGATTATGATTATGGAGCCGAGAAAATTGCTCAACAACCAATGAAGCGTCAGGAGTTCGAACCTGCCGGAAAAGAAATACGCGAACACCACCACGCCGAGTCCCCAGAGCATCTTTTCGGCCCTCGAGCCCTTCACGAGAAGCATCGCCCAGTAAAGCGCCGCGGCGACAAGCGCTATGTCTATCCATTCCGTGGCGCCGGGAAATGCTATCTTATCGAGCCAGCCTGTCACGAGTCGCCTTCCGTCCGCAAATCAAAGCGTTTTATCGCCTCTATCATGAGTATCGTCTCTTTGGTCTCTTTCACGTCGTGGGCGCGAATTATATCGGCGCCGTTAAGGAGCGCGGCCGAAATCGTCGCGAGGGCGCCGTTAAGCCGCGCTCCCGCTTCCGCGCCTCCGAGTGTTTTTCCTATAAAAGACTTCCTCGAAGTCCCGATTAAAACAGGCGCGCCGATTGTCTTAAGTTCTCCGAGACGCCTGATTATCTCAAGGCACCCCGAAGAGGTCTTGGCGAAACCCACTCCCGGATCTATGGCTATCTTTTCCCTGTCTATGCCGAAACCCTCCGCGAACTCCACCCTCTCCGAAAGATAATCGAAAATCTCGGCCATGAGGTCTTCGTAAGCAGTCTCGCCCTGCATGGTTTTCGGAGTGCCCCTCATGTGCATGAGCGCGACTCCCGCGCCGTGCCTTTTTATAACCCCGGCCATGAGCGGGTCCCTCCGCATGGCGCTTATGTCGTTTATCGCCTCAGCCCCCGCGAGAAGAGCGAGGTCGGCGACGCGGGATTTTACCGTGTCAACCGAAACGGCCAAACCCCTTTTGGAAAGTTCCTCGACGACCGGGACGACCCGCCTTATCTCCTCTTCGACGGGGACATCTATTGCCCCGGGCCTCGAGGATTCGCCGCCCACGTCTATTATGTCCGCGCCCTCGTCCGCCATGCGGAGCGCCGTCTCTATCGCGGCGTTCTTTCCCGAATAAGCGTTGCCGTCATAAAAAGAATCGGGCGTAACGTTAAGAACTCCCATTACGAGAGCCCCCTTGGATACGTCCCACGAACGGCTCCGCCCCCTGAACGCGAGCCCGCGGTTCGTCAGCCTGTCTAACGCTTCATTTATGGATTTTCCGGCAATCGGCAGGCCGTAAGGCTGGGCTTTGAGTTTATCCGCGAGACGCCTTAACTGCTTCACTGTTCCGGAAAGGATGGCGTCGGTAAAATTTATTTCGCAGGATACGACCCCTTTCGCGACCGCCGCCTCGCCGCCAGAGGCTATGGCGTCCTGCTTTAAAATATTGGCTTGCGGCGCCGTCAAACCGGTAATCTTGAGATTATAAAAAACCTCTTTCGGAGCCATGAGCGCCATGCCCGCGGGGTCAACGCCGATGCGCCTCATCTCAATGCCGGCCGCTTCCGCGGACGCGATGTCAATCGCCCTGACGCGAAACCTCACTTGACTCTCCGAAAACCGGCGATTTGTCCGCCATACTTCGTTATCGGCGCATTTTTGCTGCTCGGCGTATTTGATATACGCCTGCGTCGCAAAAATGGCCGTTGCCTCGTCTGACGGACAACGGAATGCTCGCCGCAGACCGAAGGTCGTGGCGAGCCATATTAATGACATACCTTACCGTGAAGATTCCTGTTTATAAGCAGGAATCTTCCACTTGCCGGTTTTCCTAAAAATTCAACCTATTTTGGGGACGGAAACCCTTCAGGCCGTGCCGGGCATGGCCGCGGTATCCGCCTTATCGTCCCGGGCCGTCTTCACGCCCGGAGGCACCGTCCCTTTGAAAACCACGTCGTCTATCTCCTCGCCGGAAACGGTCTCTTTTTCAAGAAGCAGGTGCGCGAGGGCGTGGAGCGTCTCGATATTTTCGCTCACTATTCTTTTTGCCCTCGCGTAATTATCGCTGACGACGGCCTTTATCTCCGAATCTATCTCCATGGCGGTTTGCTCGCTGAAGTCCCTTCTCTGGGACATTTCCTTGCCGAGGAATATATGCTCCTCGCGCTTGCCCCACGCGAGAGGGCCTATCTTCTCGCTCATGCCCCACTCGCAGACCATCTTGCGGGCCATCTCCGAGGCGCGCTCGATGTCGTTTCCCGCGCCGGTCGTGGTGTGCTTCAAGACAAGCTCCTCGGCCACCCTGCCGCCCATGAGTATCGCTATGTTATTCACCAAAAAGTCCTTGCTGTACGTGTGCCGCTCGTCTATGGGGAGCTGTTGCGTGAGGCCCAAGGCCATTCCCCTCGGTATTATCGAAACCTTGTGTATCGGGTCGGTGCCCGGTATGAGCCTCGCGACGAGCGTGTGTCCGGCTTCGTGGTAGGCCGTGTTTTTCTTCTCGTCCTCGCTTATTATCATGCTCTTGCGCTCTTTACCCATGAGAATCTTATCCTTCGCCTCGTCAAGCTCGGCCCTTCCGACCTTGTCCTGCCCTTTCCTCGCCGCCAAAAGCGCGGCTTCGTTGACGAGGTTCGCGAGGTCCGCTCCCGAAAATCCGGGCGTGCCGCGCGCGACCCTTTCAAGGCTTACGTTAGCGTCAAGCGGGCTCTTCGCGGTGTGCACCTTGAGTATCTCGAGCCTTCCCTTGACGTCGGGTATGGGAACAATGACGGTCCTGTCGAACCTTCCGGGACGAAGAAGCGCCGGGTCCAGAACGTCGGGCCTGTTGGTGGCCGCCACTATTATGACCCCCTCCGAGCTTTCGAATCCGTCCATCTCAACGAGGAGCTGGTTCAATGTCTGCTCCCTCTCGTCATGCCCTCCGCCGAGTCCCGCGCCCCTGTGGCGGCCGACGGCGTCTATCTCGTCTATGAATATTATGCAAGGGGCGTTTTTCTTGCCCTGCACGAAAAGGTCCCTCACCCTCGATGCCCCGACTCCGACGAACATCTCGACGAAATCGCTCCCCGAGATGCTGAAAAACGGAACCCCCGCTTCTCCGGCTATGGCCTTTGCCAGAAGAGTCTTTCCCGTGCCCGGAGAACCCATGAGGAGCACCCCTTTCGGAATCTTGCCGCCGAGGCGCGTGAACTTCTTCGGGTCCTTCAGGAAGTCTATTATCTCGCTTACCTCTTCCTTCGCCTCTTCTATGCCCGCCACGTCCTTGAATGTTTTGGTCTGCTGGGATTCGTTAAGGAGCTTGGCGCGGGATTTGCCGAAGCTCATGGCCTTTCCTCCGCCGGATTGCATCTGACGCATGAAAAAAAGCCAGAATCCTATTATGAGAAGCACCGGAAACCACGAGACGAATATCGTGCCCCAGCCCGGAGTGTCAACGGCCGGCTCGGCCGATATCCTGACACCTTTTGCCTTGAGATTGGCGACGAGTTCCGGGTCGTTCGGGGCATAGGTGACAAACTTCTTTTTGTCGCTTTTGTAAACGCCCTTTATGTTCTGCCCCTGAATCATGACCTCGTCCACGTTGCCGCTCTCGACGGCCGCGATGAACTCGGTGAAGATTATCTTCTTATCCTCAGGCGCCTTCTGGTTGAGAAATGTGTACATCAAGAGCACCGTGGCTATGATGATTATCCAGAGAGCTATGTTTTTATAGAGTTGGTTCATTTTCCCTTTATCCCCCTAACCCCCTGTAGGACAGAGCCTGCCCCCGCAATATTAAGCGGGGGCGTCTCGCCTGTCAAACAAATGGGGTAACCTTTATCCTTATTGGTTTTTATAAATAGAGGGTAATTTTCGCACAGAATAATGCATTTTACAATAAAAATCTTAATAAAATAAAGGCCTTGGCAGGGGTGATAAGGTAAACGTAGGGCAGGGCTTTAGCCCTGCGCAAAAATAACGCGCCCATAGAGGTCTACCTCGCAAAAGTGCCTCTCCCTCCCCCTTTATGGGGGAGGGCCGGGGTGGGGGTGTCATCGGGAACAACAAACCGATTAACGTCTCTCGCGGAAGGAAATCCTTAAAGGGGCCGAGTCGAGGGAAAGGGATTCCCTGAAACTGTTGACGAGGTATCTTTTGTAGGAATCCACTATGCCTTCCGGGCGATTGACGAATATGGTGAACGCCGGGGGCATGGTGCGGGTCTGGGTAACGTAGTAGAGTTTTAC
>Ga0209342_10000165_pt1 | contig 71274 bp, 59 predicted proteins | sample RifCSP16_2_FD_184023 | JGI IMG/M metagenome (GOLD analysis project Ga0209342, IMG submission 184023) | Soil microbial communities from Rifle, Colorado - Rifle CSP2_sed 16_2 (SPAdes) (version 2) | ecosystem: Environmental > Terrestrial > Deep subsurface > Rock core/Sediment | place: Rifle... | reverse complement strand
AAGGGCCATGCCCATGGTCTTCGGCGACCCGGGCCCGTCGCAGCGCCCGTTAAAGGCGTCGCATTTTCCGGTCATCGTACATCTTGTTCTCATTCTTGTACTGGGCCTTTATATGCCGGTATTCCTTAACGACTGGTTCCATAAGGCCGTGGAGTTGCTGAAATGAGCGAAAAAATCCAGAGCGCATTAAAAGCTTTCGGCGAAAAAGGCTCCGTTGAAATCGACGGGGCGGTCAAAGGGGCGGCGGCGTACAGTGTGCAGGCGGACTTGTTCGCCCATGCAGGAAGAGTTCTTAAGGAAGAAGGCTTCAGGCTTGCCGCGGAGTGGGCTTCCGATGAGACACCTTTCGGCCGCGGCTTTGCTGTACACGCCGTGTATGCCAGCGCAGGCGATTATCTTATAATCAAGACAGAAGTCCCTCGGGATGAGCCGTCCTTCCAGAGCCTCACAAAATACTTCCCTGCTGCTTCCCGTTTCGAGAGGCAGATAAACAGCCTCATGGGAATTGTGCCTGAGGGCCATCCTGACCTGAGGCCCTGGATAAAGCACGAAGACTGGCCTGTTGACGCATGGCCCTTGAGGAAATCGTTTGACGGGAATGAGCCCATGCCCAGGATGTCAGGGGACTACCAATGGGTAATGGCCGAAGGCGAGGGCGTCTTCGAGGTGGCGGTGGGGCCGGTGCACGCCGGAATAATCGAGCCGGGCCATTTCAGGTTCCAGGCCGTCGGCGAGAATATAATAAACCTTGAGACCAGGTTCGGCTATGTCCACAAGGGCATTGAAAAACGCTTTGAAGCCCTTTCGTGGAATGAGGCCGTAAAATTAGCTGGCAGGGTTTCAGGGGACTCTACCGTGGCGCACACAGAAGCCTTCTGCGTGGCCGCTGAAGAGGCCTCGGCCTGTACGCCTCCTGAAAGGGCCAGGTACATAAGGGCCATAATGATGGAGCGGGAGAGGATCGCCAACCACCTCGGCGATATAGGGGCCATTTGCAACGATACGGCTTTCGCCTTCCTCCATTACCAGTTCTCGATATTGAGAGAAAAAGTGCTGAGGACAAACAAGGCAATCTTCGGCCACAGGCTCATGATGGACTCTGTCTGCCTAGGAGGGGTCACGAAGGACATTTCCATTGCCGGGATAGACCTCATGCTCGAAGAGGCAAGGTCTGTTTTAGAAGAGTTCGAAAGGCTTATCAAAATATACGAGAACAACCCCTCGCAAGAGGACAGGCTTTACAATACCGGCGTGCTCACCCCTGAGATGGCAAAGCTCATCGGAGCGGTCGGCTTTGTGGCGCGCTCGAGCGGACAGAACATGGATGTGAGGAGAGACAGGCAATACGCGCCGTACGACACGCACGCGCTGGTAGTGCCTGTCCTTTCCTCAGGCGATGTTCACGCCAGGGCGTGGGTAAGGGTCGAAGAGGTGAGGGAGTCTTACAGGCTCATAAAAGAGTTTATCGGCAGTCTCCCCGCCGGGCCTATTGCTGCCGGGTGGAACCCGCCATTGCCGGGCGCGTCCGGTTTTTCTGCTGTCGAGGGCTGGCGTGGCGAGGTCATCTACTGGGTGAGCTGCGGCCCCGGCGGCAATATAAACAGGTGCATGGTAAGGGACGCCTCAAGCGTCAACTGGCTGTCCATAGAGCAGGCCATACACGGGAACATAGTCCCTGATTTTCCGCTTTGCAACAAGAGCTTCAATCAGTCGTACTCCGGGCACGACCTTTAAGGCAGGGAACAGATGTTAAGGATACTCCACCAGATATTCAGGACAGGCATAGTGACCGAGCCGCTCAACGCTGAGGTTGACGCAAAGGTCACTGTCGTCGGCAAGGCGCTCGAAAAAGAGGTGCTCGAGCGCTTCAAGCGGAGCCTTACCATAAGGTTCGTTGACTCTGGCTCATGCAACGGCTGCGAGCTCGAGTTGGTGGCAATAAACAACCCCGTGTACGATTGCGAACGGTTCGGCATCCATTTCACAGCTTCCCCGAGGTTCGCTGATATGCTGCTCGTGACCGGCCCTGTCTCAAGGAACATGGAGATCGCCCTGAAGAGGACCTATAACGCCATGCCCGCCCCCAAGATGGTAGTGGCCCTAGGCGACTGCGCGTTCAACGGCGGCATCTTCGGCGAAAGCTACGCATCCTTGGGGAGCGTCGGCAATATCGTGCCGGTAGATGCCTATATACACGGATGCCCGCCGTCGCCCGAAGAAATCCTCAAAGGCATACTCAAAGCTGTAATCCGCTGACTGTTTTATCCCCCTGATATTAAAAAGAAAATCCATTTCAGGCCAAATATAGGGTTGAATATTGCCTCAAAATATCATATTTTTTATAGCTGCCCCCGGAATCCGGTTACTCGGCATTGAAAGGGGCTGAAAGAAAAGCATTGAGAGGGAGAGAAGATGGCAAAAGGTCCGATTTCACAGTTTATCGAGAGCAACTTCCTGCACTTTAACGCCGCCGCGCTGGTCGATGCCGCGAAAGGCTACGAGGCGCACATGAACGCCGGTGGCAAGATGATGGTGACGCTTGCCGGAGCGATGAGCACCGCCGAGCTGGGCAAATCACTTGCCGAGATGATACGCGCGGGAAAGGTCGACATAATCTCCTGCACCGGAGCAAACCTCGAGGAAGATGTCTTCAACCTCGTGGCCCACGACCATTACAAGCGCGTGCCTCACTACAGGGACCTGTCCCCAAAAGACGAATGGGAGCTTCTGGAGCAGGGCTTCAACAGGGTAACCGACACCTGCATACCTGAGGACGAAGCCATAAGAAGGATAGAAAAGCACATATTCGACCTCTGGAAAAAGGCGGACGACAACGGCGAAAGCCTTCTACCCCACGAGTTCTTCTACGAGCTGCTGAAAAGCGGCGTCCTGAAGCAGTACTATCAGATAGACCCGGCTCACAGCTGGCTCCTGGCCGCTGCCGAAAGGAACCTGCCCATCATCGTGCCGGGCTGGGAAGACTCGACCCTCGGCAACATATTCGCCTCCTACTGCATAACAGGGGAATTGAAGGCCACGACGATGAAGGCCGGAATAGAGTACATGGTGTTTCTCGCCGGATGGTACCAGAAGAACTGCTCCGCGCCTGGCATAGGCTTTTTCCAGATTGGCGGCGGCATAGCAGGTGACTTCCCCATCTGCGTCGTGCCGATGCTCCAGCAGGACCTCAAGAAGGAAGAAACGCCTTTCTGGGGATACTTCTGCCAGATATCAGACTCGACGACGAGCTACGGGTCATACTCCGGGGCTGTGCCAAACGAGAAGATAACCTGGGGCAAGCTCAGCGACACGACCCCGAGATTCGTCATCGAGTCTGACGCGACCATCGTCGCCCCGCTCATATTTGCCTGGGTACTGGGCTGGTAACTAAAAATTGCTCTTTTTCCTGACCTTAAGCGTCAGGGCGTAAATAAAAATGCTCACATATTGTCATATATGCTGCGCTTTTTATTTCCGCCCTTCCTTGACTTCAGAAAAAATATCTAATTTTTAGAGCAACCTGAATACCATTGACGGCTGGCCGGTTCTCCGGCCAGCCGTTTTTTTTGCGTCCAGCTCTTCCCCTCTTTTTCTTTAGGCTGCTGGCTGGTTTCTGTTTTATGTGATAAAGTCTCTCTTGCGGTTCTTCGATGCGGGGGAATATGAAAATCACTAAATTCTTTGCTGCGGCACTTTTGACGGCCTTTCTGGCTTCGTGCGCCCATATGGGCGATAAGGCGCCGGTGCACCCGGTAAAAGATACCGTGCTCTTTGACGGGATAGAGTTCAAGGTAAACTCCAGGGAATACAGGTACTCTCCCCTTTCCGTCTCAGGCAAGCAGGTGGCCCCCGAAGAGCTCTTCGTCATATTAGAGCTCTCCTTGAAGAACAGCTACAACTCGCCGGTCCCCGTCCAGTTCCAGCCGAGGTTTACGCTGGTCGATGGTTCAGGGCGCGAGCATGCCCCTGAAAAAGAGCTTTCGTCGTCAACCGCAAAGGGAGCAAACGGCGCCGCTGAACTGGCCCCCAGGACGGCTTATACCAAAAGGCTCGTCTTTGATGTGCCTGAAGGGAGCTACAGGCTCCGCGTCTTCACCCCTGTCGTAGTCAAGACCGGTCCTGAAGGCGGGACTTTTCAGGGAAGGTTTTTCTATTATGATATAGGGCCGCTCAGGTGACGTCTCTAATGTAAAAGCGTCAGTATGAGGCTGCCGCTAAATCAGGAAACTCTGATTTATACATTGACTTGTCATTGCGAGCGTAGCGACAATTTTTGCAGGATAGCAAAAATTGAACTTCGAGCGTGAGCGAGAAGGCCCGAAGGGTCGAGCTCCAGGGATGGGGCGAGATAAGCAATCTCGTCTTTTGATAAATCAAACACTTAGAGATTGCTTCGTCACTTCGCTCCTCGCAATGACAGCAGGTGAGCATTTTTATTTATGCCCGACGCTTAAGGTCAGGAAAAAGAGCGATTTTTATGATAAATTCCATAGCTAAACTCCTTTCAATCCTGAACTCCGGGACAGACCCAAACCAGATAAGCCTTGCCTTCGCCTTTTCCATGGTGGCGGGCCTCACGCCTTTTTTCGGCATCCACAACCTCGTTGTATTTTTTCTCGTGCTGGTCTTGAGGGTCAATCTTTCCGCATTTATTCTGGGCACGGCCCTTTTCAGCGGCCTCGCTTACGGCCTCGACCCTCTTTTCCACATCATAGGCCTGAAACTCCTTACATGGGACGCCCTTCGCGGCGTATGGACTCAGATGTACAACACGGCCATCTTCAAGGTGGCGCGCTTCAACAACACCATCTTCATGGGCAGCCTCGTATCATCCATCATCCTGTTCGTCCCTTTCGTGCTGGCCGGAAACCTCCTCATAAGAAAGTACAGAAAGCATGTCCTTTCCTATGTTGAAAAGACGAGGATAGTGCAGGCGTGGAAGGCGACCGGCATGTACAGGGTGTACCAGAGCTACAGGGACTTGCGGAGCCGCCTATGAAGTGGATTCGTTGGCGCGGCTTTATCGCTTTCGTGGTCCTGACGACTATCGTATCGGTTTTCTGGTTTCTCCTCATAGACCAGATAATTGAACGGTACATCGAAAAGACAGGCACCTCGATAGTCGGCGCGAAAGTCGAGCTCGACAAGGCCGACCTGTCTCTTTTCCCGCTTGGGCTTACGCTTACCGGACTTCAGGTCACTGATCCCGGCTCACCCATGAGAAACGCGGTCGAAGCCGAGCGCATCGCTTTCCTCATGGACGGAGTGAATCTCCTCCTCCGTAAGGTCACGATAGACGAGATGACCGTCTCGGGTGTGAGGCTCAATACCCCGAGGAAAAGCTCTGGCGAGGTCAAAAAAACGCCGGTCCTGCCCGGCCACGAAGAGCCGCCCATCCTGACATTCGAGATACCCGCCGTAGAGGATGTCCTCAAAAAAGAAGAGCTTGAGTCGTACAAGGTCGTTGAAGAGCTTCAGGGCCGCATCGAAGCTGACAGGGAAAAATTCACGAAGGCGGCCGAAAGGCTACCTGATGAAAAGCGCATTGAGGCGTACAGGGAAAGGTTCGAGAAGATAAAGGCTGGGGGAAGGAGCCCGGCCGAGATGATCGCGAAGGCGAACGACCTTATCGCCTTGAGGGAAGACATAGAAGATGACGCCAACCTCATAAAGACCACGGCACTTGATGTCGGCAAGACCGCCAGCTATTACAAAGAGCGCGTCGAGTTCGCCGCGGGCGCGCCTCAAAGGGACATAAAAAGGCTCACCGAGAAATACGCGCTCACGCAGCAGGGGCTCATGAACCTCAGCAAGGTCTTTTTTGGCGGCGAGCTTTTCCGCTGGGTCGATAAGGCCCTTCTCTGGAGGGAGAGGGTAGACCGCGTGACGAAGGTCTACCAGAAAGAGCCCGGCGTCGAAGTCAAGCCAAGGGGCAATGGCGCTGATGTGCGTTTCCCTGAGGCCAACCCCACGCCGGACTTCCTCATAAGAAAAGCCCTTGTCACCCTGACTATCCCCTCCGGCGATATCTCAGGCGAGGTACTGGACATAACAGGAGACCAGAATATCCTCGGCAGGCCCACTAAGTTCCGCTTCTCCGGTAGCAAGCTCAAGGGGCTTGATTCTATGGCCCTCATAGGGGAAGTCAACAGGGTCGTGCCGGAGAGCCCCAGGGACTTCATTAAGTTCGATATGCGCGGCTACAAAATAAAAGACCTCGCGCTCGCCAAGGGCGGCAATATGCCGCTGGCGTTTAGCAAGGGCCTTGCAGACCTTTCGGTCACGGGCGAGATAAGAGAATTCAAGCTGGACGCTGGAATAAGGGCCGCCCTGTCCGGCATAGATGTAAAGGCCGGAAAACCTGATGAAGACAACCCGTTCCTCAAGGCCGCCGCGTCCGCCCTCACTGGCGTCAAAGGCTTCGGCCTTCAGGCTGGAGTCAAAGGCACAGTCGACAATTACACTTTGAGCATGACATCCGACCTCGACAGCGTGCTCATGAAGTCGGCGGGCAGCGTAGTTGCCGAAAAGGCGGCACAGTTCAGAGGCGAGCTTACCCGTGAGATAAACGCGAAGGTCGGCAAGCCCATCGAAGAGTTAAAGTCCGAGCTGTCCTCGTTCAACGGTATCCAGCAGGAGCTTGACAAGAGGCTCCGCCTGACGGACAAGCTCAAAGAAGAGATAACCAAAAGCCTGCCTACTAAGGGCTTTAAGATACCCGGCCTGTCCTTCTGATAAAAATTGCTCTTTTTCCTGACCTTAAGCGTCAGGGCGTAAATAAAAATGCTCACATATTGTCATATATGCTCCGCTTTTTATTTCCGCCCTTCCTTGACTTCAGAAAAAATAGCTAATTTTTAGATGCTACTCTAAATGAGAATTGCTCTTTTTCCTGACCTTAAGCGTCAGTTCGTAAATAAAAATGCTCACATATTATTCATATATGCTGCGCTTTTTATTTCCGCCCTTACTTGACTTCAGAAAAAATATCTACTTTTTAGAAGCAGCCTTAACTTAAAAACTCCGTTTGACAAAGTCTTCCTTGAGGGTAAGCTCATACACTGATACTCATCAAGGAGGGCCGCATTGCCTGAGCCAGCCAGCTTAAAAAAAGGTTACAGCGAAGCCGTCATAAAAGAGATACTCGGCCCGGGCGGGTCTTCCACCCCTGTCCTTATAATAGCCGGGCACATGGACGACGAGGCGATAGGCGCGGCGGGCATGCTGAAGTATCTTAAAAACCTTAGCGTGCTCCACATAACAGACGGAGCGGCAAGGAACGGGCGGGCCGCGCGCGCCAGAGGCTACGCGACCCGTGAAGGCTATGCGAGAGCCCGGGGCGCGGAACTGCGGGAGGCGTTGAGCCGGATGCTCTGTCAGCCGATGGACCTGACCACGCTCGCCGTGCCTGACCTCGACGCCTCATACAACCTGCCTGCAATAACTCACGGCGTAAAAGAGATAATCGCCAGACACAGCCCTGCCGTAGTTATCACTCACCCGTATGAAGGCGGCCACCCTGACCACGACTCAGCCGCTTTCGCCGTTTCTGCCGCTTGCATGATCATTTCAAAGGAGGGCAAAACCCCGCCTGTCATACAAGAGTTCACCTCATATCATGGCGAGGGCAGGAAGATGGTCACATCGCGCTTTCTGCACTCAAGAGCAGATGAAGCCTGCGTTGAGCTTTCCGAGGAAGAGCGGGTTTTCAAGGAGGAGATGTTATCGTGCTACAGGACGCAGAAGGGCGCTCTCAAAAACTTCCCCATTGGCGTTGAGAGGTTCAGGAAGGCCCCTGTCTATGATTTCTCCAGCCCTCCGCACGAAGGGCGCCTCTTTTATCAGCACTTTGACTGGGGCTTGCCGGGGCGCATGTGGCCTTCTCTGGCCGTAAAAGCTATGCGAGAGCTGGGTATAGGGGAGGGGAGGACGCGACGGGACTTCTCAGAGTTCAGCCCCAGGGCCGTTTACAGGTATATGAAATACCTGAGGAACAGGAGCGCGTTTTTTAGCTGAGCTTTGCCCGGTTGACAAACTCAAAAGTTGGATTAAAGTATTCTTTTAATACGAAAGCCGGATAAAATCGTATGTATGAATACCCGTTGCTGCTGGTGCTTCTGGGCCTCCTGACTATCTTGTTCGGGGTCGCGCTTCTGACTGTACTTGCCGGGAAGGTAAAGGCGTAAAAGCCTGGACCTGTCCTGTGGTTCATTCAGAGGCGATTGCGGAGCTTACAAGAAAGGCAACCGGAAAGGAGCCGAGGGCTTCCCCGGCCTCTATTTCTTTCCCCTGCGGAATGCTCTGCCCTGTAAACGCGTCTTTCCATTCATATCCGTGAAGCTCGTCAGGCAGAATGACGGTTGTGTCACCCCACTTCTCTCCTATCGCGTACTCGCCTTCACGCACGACCGATGTCAAAAATCTTGCTGCTATTGTGATGCTCGCTTCCCTTTCTCCTGTTCTGGCAAAGGCCACAAGATTCCTTGAATACTCTCCTTCGCATTCAAGCGGCATATACGGCGAGGCATTGAAAAGCTCAAAGCGTTTTTTTCTTTCGTTCAGGGCCATGTACATAAGAAAAAGTTTTATCCGGCCGTCCTCCGGGCTTTTGAGGAGTTCAGCGATGAGCCCTTCCATGTCGATGTCCGCCCTGGCGGAGATGTCATCGAGCAGCATTTTTCTTACGCTGAAATCAACGGGCCGCCTGTTGTCAGGGTCGACCATGCTGAAGTCCCACAGCTCGGTGCCCTGGTAGAAGTCCGGCACCCCCGGACAGGTTATTTTCAGGAGGGTCTGAGAAAGCGAGTTCATCATCCCGTACCAGGCGACCTTTTTCTGGAACGGGATGAACGAATCGAGAAAGGGGTTTGGCTTTGTCTCGTCGAGGCAGCTTTCCATGAACCTTACAAACGCGTCTTCATACTCTTTGTCAGGCTTGAGCCACGCCGTGTGTATCTTGGCCTCCCGCACCGCTTTTATCATGTGCTCTCGCATGCGGTCTTTAAAAGAGCTGAGCGCGGCGGCGTTAAAAGGGAACGAGCCCAGGAGCGACTGGTAAAAATAGTACTCGTCGTTCCTGTCCGGGATTTTCTTTGCCTGGCCGCGCTTTTTTCTGTTGAGCGAGCTCCATCTTTTTAAATGCCGCTCCCATTCGCCGGGCAGTTCTGAAAGTACATTTACCCTGGCCCGCGCGTCTTCGCCCCTTTTGGTGTCGTGCGTCGCGGTGGCGCTCATGGAAGCGGGCCGCAATGCCGCGGCTGTCCTGTTCCTTGAATGGAAGTCCTCCAGAGAAGTGCCGAAAGCCGAAGGGGAGCCGCCGACCTCGTTCAGCGATATGAGCCTGTTGTAAACATAAAAAAGAGTGTCTTCAATGCCCTTTGCCATTAGCGGGCCGGTGAACTGCTGGAACCTCATGACAAACCTCAGCCACTCCCTTTTTTCCTCCTCAGACTGATATTCCCTGTAGTTGAGCGTGAGCACCTTTTCGAGGAAGGTAAGCTCGTTCAGGAGCGCGGGGTTTTTCCCTATCGCCCTGCGGGCCGCGTCTTTTATGTAACGGATGTCAACGGCGGCCTCTATCCCGGGGCTTATGTATGTCCTGTATACCGGGAATTCGGCCATGACCTCGACTATCGCTTTTTTAAGCCCCTGGAGCGTTATGTCGCTGCCGTACCTGTCAGAGCTCAAGGTGATTTTCAGCAGCTGGGCGAGGTTGCTGACATCGCTCATCATGTCCATCTCGGTGATGAGCTTTTTCTTTTCGTAGAAGAGCGCGGTGCACTGGGTCTTGAGCCCTGTGAAGCTGGTGTATATCTTCGTGAAGCGGGTTTCATTCGCGTGATCGCAGAAAAGCCCGTTCACTCTCGCGAGAAAATCATAGCCGGTCGTGCCTTCCAGCGGCCAGTTGAGCGGCAGTTCTTCGTCCGGTCCGAGTATCTTTTCCGCGACAATGTATATCCCTCCGGTTTTCTCCTTCAGGCGCGTAAGATATTCGAGCGGGTCGAGAAGCCCGTCTATGTGGTCTACTCTGAGGCCCGTTATCCCGTATCCTATGAGGTTGAAGACAAGTGAATGGGTTTTCCCGAAGACATGCTCGTCCTCGGCGCGCAGCGTAATGAGCTCGTTTATGTTGAAAAACCGCCTGTAGTTTATCTCTTCGGCCGCGACCTTCCAGAACGAGAGCTTGTAGACCTGCTCTGAGAGGAGCCTGTCAAGGAGGTTGTAGCTCTCCGGGTTCCCGGGGACGCCGTTGAAAAGCTCGATGCTTTCGTCAACGAGTTTTTTTATCGCCGGGTTTCTGGAGTACAGCTCCCAGAGCATCCTTTTGACGAAGAGCACCTGGTCGTGAAGCTCATCATCTTCGCCTGTTGGGAGGTTCTTCAAGACATAGAGGATGCCGAGAAGCTTGATGAAATCCGGGTGCTCCCGGCCGAGCTCGAAGACGAGTTTTCTTAATCCATAAGTGAGGAAGTAATGGTACGAGTCGATCCTCAACGGGAACCTGTTGCCGGAGTAGTTGACCGTGAGCCCTGCGTCCGAGTAGGCAAGAAGTATCTGTCCGGCTTCAAGCGCCTCTCCGTATATCCTGCCGAGAAAAGGGGCCAGCACCCGCTCCCGTATGCCTTCGTAGGGGTGGTCCCACTCGATATCGAAAAAGCTCAGGAACCTTGAACTTCGCCCCTTTTCCATCACATCCATGAGCATCGCGTTGGCGCTGCCGTAGGACATGTGGTTCGGGACTATGTCCTGGACCCAGCCCATGTGCCGCCCTTTGAGCGCCTCCAGGGCCTCAGTAAGCTCTTCGACCGTGCCTACTTCAGGGTTCAGGTGGTTGTGGTCTACGATATCGTAGCCGTGAAGGCTCCCGGCCCTGGCCTTGAAAACCGGCGAGGCGTATATGTCGGTTATGCCGAGGGCGTCAAGGTAGCCGATTATGTCGATAGCGTCTTTCAGGCGAAAGGCCGGATTGAACTGGAGCCGGTAGGTCGACGATGGGATGCGCATACTCAGGAGACTCTTACATGGAAGTAGTTCCCGAGGTCTTCGAAGAGGGCGGCCCATCTGGCGGCTGTCTCGTCCCCTTTTTCACCCTTTTCCCTGGCTTCCCGGTAGACGCCCATGCCAAGGGCGAAGTAGATGTTCTGTGCCTTCCAGAGGTTCAAATTCACCGGGGTCTCACGCAGGAGTTTTATGGCGTCCCTCAGGACGGTCAGGGGCTCGAGCCCTGCCGGGTCTTTTTGTATCTCCTCCATGCGCCCGTTTATCCACGAGCTTGCCACGAACCCTATTGTCTCCGGGTCGAGCGGGACTGACAGGTGCTTTGAAACCTTGACCAGCTGCGCCATCTGGTTCATGTCGAGCGCGCTGGAGCCGTTGAAAAGGGCCTTGAGGTCGTGGTGTATGATGAATTCCGCCGACACTCCGAGCGGCTTCGGGAGCGGTATCCCGAGCTTTCCAAGGAAATCTATGACGCCGTAGTTGCTGTCGAAGACATTCCTGTGGAAGCCCTCGATGTCCCTGTAGGTCAGCTCAAGTATCTGGTTCAATATCTTTCTCTGCTCGTCCTTGAAAAGGTGCCAGAGCGAATAATTGGCAGTGCCGTAGTGTTTGTCCATGAGCCTTATTACTTCCGGAAGGTCGCCCTTTTCAAAGGCCGTTTTCAGCTCGGACTCCGTCGCGTGGAAGTCCTCGTCTCCTTTGAAGTACCTGACCCCGCAGTTCAGGCTCACCTCTCCCATGTGCAGAACCGCTGAGTTTACGACCGCCTCTTCCCAGGTTACTTTCGAGCTTATGCGCGTCTTTCCTATGGCGAGCTTGCGCTTGCCGGCCTCTATTTTTTCGAAGACTTCGTTTTCGATATCGAAAGAATATATCCCGGTTTTTTTTTTCAGAGGATTGGAAAAGGGATGATATCGCGTGGTGGGCCCCCACCCTCAGGAGGTCTACCCTGGCCGGTTTCGCGTACATGTTGTATACGGCCCTGGCGTTTTCGTGGAGGTTGCTCGGGGCCGCTTCAAGGCCTCGTTCGAAGTCTTGCTCCAGAAGTATGCCGGAAGTCTCCTGGGCGAGCTGGATGGCTCTTGAGGCGTACTGCATCACCTGGACGGTCTCGATCCCGGATACCTCGTCGAAAAACCACCCGCAGCTCGTGTACATGAGCTGGGCGCCCCGCTGCATGCCCAGGAGCTTCAAGGCCCGGATTTTCTCGTCCCTTGAGAGCTCCTTTTTCGCCTGCTCCCCGAAGAAACGATCCACATTTTCGGGCGACCTGTCGTTTATGACCTCGATGTACTCATTCCTTGCGGCCCAGGGGTCTTTGAGGTATTGGGACGCTTCCTGCTCGAACATGGGCGCGAAGGCGTCACGGAGATTGTCCAGGGCCGCCCTCAAAGGGGCCCTCCACTGCTGGTTCCACGCGGGGTAGCCGCCGGTCGAGCACCCGCAGTCCGCGCGCCACCTCTCTATGCCGTGAACGCAGCTCCACGACGAGTTGTCGTGTATCTCAACGAGATGGTCAGGAGGGAACTTTTCGAGATACTCGCCGTAGTTCGTAAGCCTGGCCAGCCCCTCGGATTCGAGATGGTGGATGCAGTATGAAAGGGCCATGTCCCCGTGCTTGTGATGATGTCCGTAGGATTCGCCGTCGGTTGCGATGTGCACGAGAGCGCTCGTCCTGTTGTCCTGGGGGAAGGCCCCGGAGAGCCTTTTGGCGAAGCTCTCTCCGTTGTCCAGCAGGTGGCCGAAGCCAAGCTCCTGGGATATCTCGCCGTTGTAGAAGAAAATGGATATGCTCCTGCCTGACGGGAGCTGGCACAGGTAAGGCATGTTCGGGTCTACAGCTTCCCCGGTAAGCTCTTTCCAGCGGCTTCCCTTTATCGCCTTCTTGACTCTTTTTGCCTGCCGGGGGGCCAGCACCGTGAACTTTATTCCGAGCTCGGCCAGGACTTCGAGAGTTTCTGTGTCAACGGCGGTCTCGGGAAGCCACATGCCTTCCGGCTCCCTTTTGAAGCGGGCCCTGAAGTCCTTTATGCCCCAGTACGCCTGCGTGTACTTATCCCGCCTGTTTGCCAGCGGCATTATCATGTGATTATAGACCTGCGCGAGCGCCGAGCCGTGGCCGGAGAAATTTTCCATGCTCAACTTGTCGGCCTTTAAAATCTCGGCGTAGACCTCCGGGTTGTCGGTGTGCATGCTGTAAAGGAGCGTCGGCCCGAAGTTGAAGCTTATCTTCGAGTAGTTGTTTATTATGTCTATTATCTTGAGGTCAGGCCCGAGGACCCTGGCGGCGGTGTTCGGCTCGTAGCATTCCGCCGTTATCCGCTGGTTCCAGTCATGGTAAGGGTAGGCCGAGTCCTGCAGCTCTATTCTTTCGAGCCACGGGTTCTCCCTGGGCGGCTGATAAAAATGGCCGTGTATACAGATGTATTTCTCCATTACTCTTCCTTTCGCCTGGCTCTAAAAATTGCTCTTTTTCCTGACCTCTGCGTCAGGGCGTAAATAAAAATGCTCACATATTATTCATATATGCTGCGCTTTTTATTTCCACCCTTCCTTGACTTCAGAAAAAATATCTAATTTTTAGAGGCAGCCTTTATGTAAAGGACGAAAGACATCTCTCTCATAATGGTTTCCGCCGGGGCCTCGGCGATACCTGGAAGGGCCGACCCCGGCCCCTCCCAGACCTCTTCAGCCGAGTCCAGCGCCTTTACCCACCTGCCTTTTGGAAAGGGCATCTTGAGGGGGCGCGCATCCGAATTGAAATTGAAGGCCGCGAAAGTCGAGCTGCCCTCAAACTCTTTCTTCATAAAAAAAATCTTTTCTTCCTCGAGACCCCAGGCATGGACAATGCTGTCTGCCGGCGAAAGGGCAGGGACCTCGCGCCGTATGCGTATGAGGGTCCTGTAGAGGTTCAGGAGCACCGCGTGAGAGCCCTCAATCCTTTTATCCCACGCTAAAATCGACCTTTCGAAAGTGGCAGTGTCGTCAGGGATCGGCGGCTCGGCCCCCAGCATGAAGGCGCTGAATTCTTTTTTTCTGCCGTCCCGCACGGCCTGCAGTAGCTCGCCGCCTTCGTGATTTACGAAATAAAGGAACGGGGCATCTTCTCCGTACTCTTCGCCCATGAAGATAAGCGGGATGTACGGAGACAGAAGTAGCGCGCCGGAGGCGAGCTTGAGACCTTCGAACGGGACAAGGGCAGAGAGGCGCTCGCCGAGCAAGCGGTTCCCGACCTGGTCATGGTTCTGAGAGAAGACTATGAACCTGTCTTTAGGGACTAAAATCGAACTGCTGCCGAAGCTGCGCCGTCTGTACCTGGAGTGCTGGCCAGAGTACACGAACCCTTCGTTCATCGATTTCACCATCTGCCAGGGCGCTCCGAAGTCGGCGTAGTAGCCGTCCTGCTCGCCGGTCAAGAGTGTGTGAAGGCAGTGGTGAAAGTCGTCGCACCAGAGCGCGTCCAGCCCGAAAGAGTGCTCGTCCGTGCTGACGGCCCTGGTGTCGTTCAGGTCGTCTTCGGCGAAAAGGTAAAAGGGCCTGCCCTTTGATATGGCGTACTCGCCCACCTTCCTACTGAGGACTTTGAGGAACGGGACGGCGCTGGTGTCGATTATGGCGTGGATAGCGTCAAGCCTCAGGCCGTCGAGGTGATAATGCTCGAACCAGTGGATCGCGTTCTCGATGAAGAAGTTTCTTACAGGGTCGCTTTCAGGGCCGTCGAAGTTCATGGCCATGCCCCAGGGCGTTCTGTAAATGTCGGTCAGGTACGGCCCGAACTCCAGTGCGTAGTTGCCCTCCGGGCCGAAATGGTTGTATACGGCGTCGAGGATGACGGCCATGCCCCTGTAGTGGCATTCGTCCACGAGCCTTTTTAGAGCAATGGGGCCGCCATAGGTGTTCTGGACGGTGAACGGGAAAACGCCGTCATAGCCCCAGTTCCTTTCTCCGGGGAACTGGGCAACGGGCATGAGCTCGACGGCGTTTATGCCGAGGTCTTTTAAATCGTCCAGCCTTTTTATTATTGAATCGAGGCGGCCTTCAGTGGTGAAGGCGCCCGTGTGCAGCTCGTATATGACCATGCTGGCCGGGCGTATGTTTTCCCAGCCGTCGTCGGTCCATTTGAATGAGGCGTGGTCAACGACCTCTGAAGGCCCGTGGACGCCGAGCGGCTGGAAATGCGAGGCAGGGTCAGGCCGTTCTTGTCCGTCCAATACGAAAAAATAGCGGGCCCCGGGCCAAGCCCCTTTGACAGAGGCGCGCCAGTACCCGAAATCAAGCGGCTCCATCGGGGCAAAGCTCCACGGCCCGTCCTCAGGCGAGGAGATTTTAAGGCCCATCTCCTTTGCCTTCGGAGCCCATACGGTGAACTCGCTCCTGCCGTCTCCAAGGTAGCTGGGGCCTGTTTTCATCCTGGATGGGATTCCCGGTTTTAAGCGGCGCGCTGCGTTTTTATAAGTTTATGTTTTGTAAGGGCAAGGGGGCGGTTTGCCCCCTTGCCCAAGGGTCAGATTAAGTCTATACCCGGATATGTATAAGTCAAACCATTGATTTGTCATTGCGAGCACAGCGACAATTTTTGCAGGATAGCAAAAATTGAACTTTGAGCGAAAGCGAAAAGGCCCGAAGGGTCGAGCCCCACGGACGGGGCTCGATAAGCAATCTCGTTTTCTGATAGATTAAGCATTAAGAGATTGCTTTGTCGCTTCGCTCCTCGCAATGACGGAAGGCCTCTATCTCCTGCCGCCTTCGTGCCGCCATTCCCAGCCGGTTATCTCGGCCGGGTCGACGCCGTACTGGTCGATGTAGGCCCTGTGGTCGAGGAGCTTTTTCGAGTACTTCATCACGAGCTTTTCCGCTTCAACGGCCTTTGACGGGGTGTGCATGGCTATCTTTTCGGCGGCGTACATGACGAGGTGGTACCTGCTCGTCCGGTTTCTGACGTGCATGTCAAACGGGGTGGTCGTCGTCCCTTCTTCCCTGTAGCCGTTTATGCTGAACCTGTCGTTGCCAGGCCTCTCCCACACTAACTGCTTTATGGCGGCCGTGTACCCGTGGAAGTTGAAGATTACCGGGCAGCCCATCGGGAATATGCGCTGGAACCGTGCTTCGTCGAGGCCGCCCGGATATTTCTGCGGTATCCCTAAAACAAGTATGTCGATGACATTCACCACCCTTATCCGCCAGCCAGGGGCCTCTTCACGGAGTATCTGGGCCGCTGCCATGGCCTCCAGCGTAAGGTTGTTGCCGCTTGCGGCAAGCACCAGCTCCGGGTCTTCCCCGCCGTTGGTCGAGGCCCATTGCCAGATGGCTATACCGGCCCGGCAGTTCTCCATGGCCTCGGCCATGGTAAGCCACTGCACCATCGGCTGCTTGCTCGCTATGACGAGGTTTATGCGGTCTGTCGAGGCGAGGCAGTTGTACATCGTGCAAAGCAGCGTATTGGCGTCCGGCGGCAGGTAGATGCGGTATATGTGCCCTTTTTTCGTGAGCATGTTGTTTATGAAGCCAGGCCCCTGGTGCGAATACCCGTTCTGGTCCTGCCTCCACGCTTCCGAGGTGAGGATGAAGTTCATGGAGGAGATGGGTTTTCGCCATTCGACCTCAAGGGACGACTTCAGGAACTTGGAGTACTGGTTTATCATGCCGTCGACTATCTGGAGGAACGCCTCGTAGCAGGGGAATATGCCGTGCCTTCCCGTGAGCAGATACCCCTGAAGCCAGCCTTGGCAGTTGTGCTCGCTAAGTATCTCCAACACCCTGCCTTCCGGGCCAATCTTTTCGGCCCCGGGCGGGATTGGCCAGAGGTACTGGCGGTTCGTAACATCAAGTACGGCCCCGAGCTTGTTCGACTCCAGCTCGTCAGGGCATACTATCCTGAAGTTGTTGTCGGCGGAGTTGCTCTTTACGACCTCTTTCAGATAGTCGCCAAAGACTTCCATCGCGCTCTCTTCGGTAGCCCCTCTTGCCTTGACCTTTACCCAGTGCTCGTCGAGCGGCGGGAGCTTCAGCGCCTTTCTCACATCGCCGCCGAAGCTGTGCCTGTTCATGGACATGCGCTCATCGCCCTGCGGGCACTGCGAAAGTATGTCTTCGGCTATATGGCCGTCCTTGTCGAAAAGCTCCCATGGCCTGTACGACCGTAGCCATTGCTCCACGGCCTTCAGGTGGCCGGGGTTTGTCTTCAAGTCCTTGCCCGGTACCTGGTGGCTCCTGAAAGAGCCCTCTATCATCTTGCCGTCGAGGGTCTTGGGGCCGGTCCATCCCTTTGGCGTCCTCAGAATAATCATGGGCCACTTAGGCCTCTCTGTAGTTTTCCCGCTCCGCCAGGTTGCCTGAAGTTCCCTGATCTGTTTATACGCGGCTTCGAGGCTGGCGTCGAACTCGGCGTGCACATCTGGCCCGGCGTTCACTATGCCGACTGAATAGCCAAACCCCGTGAAAAGAGCGGTAAGCTCCTCATCCGACATCGTGCCGTAGACCGTGGGCGAGGCTATCTTGAAGCCATTCAAATGGAGTATGGGCAGCACCGCGCCGTCTTTGGCCGGGTTCATGAACTTGTTCGAGTGCCATGAACCTGCCGTGGGGCCGGTTTCTGCCTCGCCGTCCCCGATGATGCAGGCGACGATGAGGTCCGGGTTGTCAAGGGCCGCCCCGTAAGAGGTCGAAAGGGCGTAGCCCAGCTCTCCGCCTTCGAGTATGACGCCGGGCAGCGCGGGGTTGAGGTGGCTGGGGAACTTGTCAGGCCATGAGAACCACTGGAGGAGTTTTCCCAGCCCTTTTCTGTCTCTCGTAAGCTCGCTCTGGTATTCGCTCAGAGTGCCTTCGATATACATGTTCGAGATGTTAGCGGCAGCGCCGTGGCCCGGCCCTGTCACAAGGAGTATCGACGCGTGCGTCTTTAATATGAGCCTGTTCAGGTGCAGGTACATGAGGTTTATTCCGGGAGCCGTGCCCCAGTGGCCCAGCAGCCGGTCTTTTATATGTTCGAGCTTCAGTGGTTCTTCCATCAAGGGGTTAGCCTTGAGATATATCTGCGCGGCTGAAAGGTAGTTTACCGCCCTGAAATATCTTTCAGCGGCTGAATCTATTCGTTCGCTTTCCTTTGACGCTTTCGTGGCCGTCTGTTTAGGCATCTCTATACCCTCCCGGTCTGTATGAAATAGACTTTATCATATATCGGGTTTGCAGGCCGGGACATGAGCGGATTCAGGCTGGCTGAAAACCCATAGCGAGCGCAATCCCCGCAGATTTGACTTCTGCGGGGTCAAGCGAGCGAATAGAAAATCGAGACTTCCTTAGGTTTCGAAGGCCCTAGCGGCTTGCCGCTGGGGCCTTCAAAAAATCCCATCTGCTTTGTCGTCTTCAAATCTCGTCATTGCGGCGTACAAACAAAGTACGCCTCTCTCCTCGCTTTTCGACTCCTCGCATCTGGAACTTTTTGAGCAACCTTCACTGTGTTTTAGTATTTTTTCAATACTGTCTTTAAAAAACATTTAAATATTTACAGTAAATGCCGATATGAATGATGTTGTATACAATCTCAAACATAGATTTGTAAGCTTCGGGTTTTAAAAGCGGCTCTCACCGGAGAAAAACAGCATGAAAAGCGGAAATATCAACAGGCTTTTGAAACTTCAGAAAAGCATCGAGGCCATGGAAGGGCTCATCAACTCGAACATCCCTGACTGCCTCGCGAATTACAAGTCCATCCTGAGCGGGATAACCGACATGGCCTGCATCACGGACGCCTCCGGCGATATCCTTCATCTTAACGCGCCGTTCGAGAAATTGACGGGCAAAGACGCTTCCTGGTTCATGGGCAGGCCTTTTTCGCTCCTTTTCGAAGAGGGTGAATCGGAAAAGGCTGCGGGTTTTCATTCCAGGGCGGCCAGCGGAGAGAGTTTCGTGTCAGAACTTGCACTGAGGGGCGCTGGCAGGAGAAGCGAACTCAGGCATTTTCCTTTAACCGACTCGAAAGGGCAGATCCAGGCCGTGTGCGTCATAGCCAGATTTGATACGGACCAAAAAGAACTCGAAGACCTCATGGCTTCGAACCAGAGGCTCAGGGACGAGATATGCGAGAGTAAAAAGACCGAGAGCGAAAAGCTCCTCTTCCTTACTAATTACGACCCAGTGACAGGGCTTTTCAACAGGGCGCATTTCATAGAGCTTCTGGGCGGGAGACTTGAGGCCGCTGGTGCCGGGGCCGGAGCGCTCCTTCTTCTTGACATAGACCAGTTCAAGTTCATAAGCGACTCTTACGGCCACGGCATGGGAGATGAGTTTCTGAGACGCGTGGCAAAGCTCCTTCAGTTCAACATGAGGTATCTGTCCTCAAGGCTGCTGAAAAAAGAGGAGAAGGACGCTGTGTTGTTGTCCCGGCTCTCCGGAGATGAGTTCGCGGTGTACCTGCCTTCTGCTGGCATGGTCGAGGCGGTCGAAGCGGCAGAGCACATAAGGAGCGCCATTGAATGCTTTTACCAGTCTGACATGCACTGCCATATGACGGCAAGCATAGGGATAGCGCTTTGCCCGGAACACGGGAGGACGGCAACCGAACTCCTTACCAAGGCTGACGCTGCCATGTACCGCGCCAAGGACCAGGGCAGGAACAGGTTTCACCTTTACAGCCCCGAAGAGCGCGAGATAGAGCAGATGCACATGAGGCTCAAATACAAGGAAAACATACACTGCGCCCTCAAGGACGGCCGTTTCACGCCCTGGTACCAGCCCATCATGGGTCTTGCCGACAACAAGGTCACGCATTACGAAGTGCTCGCCCGCATGACGGACCTTGACGGGTCGATCCTCCTGCCCGGCCCGTTCATAGATATTGCCGAGAGGTTCGGCCTGGTGGGCGCAATCTCAAGGGATATTTTCAGCAAGGCCTTCGCGCTTCAGGAACAGAGAAGGCAACAAGGCAGGCCAGTGAGGTTCTGCCTGAATGTTTCTGGCAAGGAGCTCGGCGACAGGGAGTTCCTCTACTTCCTCAAGAGCAGCATAATGGAGCGGGGGATAGACCCGGGGAACCTCGTATTCGAGATAACCGAGACGGCCTCCATAGGCGACCTGGACAAGGCCATGTCATTCATCTCCGCGTTGAAGGAGATGGGCTGCCATGTAGCCTTGGACGACTTCGGCATCGGGTTTACCTCGTTCCTGTACCTGCGCGAGATGCAGGTCGACTACATCAAGATAGCAGGTTCTTTCATAAAGGCCCTTGACCAGAACTTGAACGACCAGCTCTTTGTGAAGGCCATAACAGAGGTCGCCAGGGGAATGGGCATAAAGACCATAGGCGAGTTCGTTGAAACCGGCGAGATATTGCCCTACCTTAGAAAGTTCGGAGTCGACTACGCTCAGGGCTATCTGGTAGGAAGGCCCGCGCCTTCACTCCTTGAGTCAAACGAGATACCCTCCCTGGCAAACGGATAACCACTGCCTTTTCCATCTTGAAAAAAACATGGCGCGGCACTAAAATGCCGCTCTATGGAACAGCTCCCTTTACAACTTGCCATTGACGGCCCCGGGCTCAAAAAATTTTTCGAGGCGGCGCTTAAAAAGCCCGTCGAGCTTGTCCTGACCGACAACTCCGCGCGCATGCTCTCTTTCAGGCCCTTTGGGCCCGGCATCGCCTTGAGGCTCAGCCGGGTATTCCTTTCCGCCCCAACAGAAGTCCTCCATGAGGCGGCATTGTTCATCGGGAAAAGGGGCGGCCCCACGCCTGTCATGAACAGGTTTCTGAGGCTCGCCGCAACCAGCGCAGGCAGGCCGAGAAAGACACGGACGCGCACCGCTGGCCGTCACCACGACCTCGGGGCCGCGTTCGAACGGATTAACAGCGAGTACTTTGAGGGGGGCGTTGCCGCTTCGATTACATGGTCAAGGAGGCAGCCGGGAAGGGTGCGCCGCAGGACCCTCGGCAGCTACTGCCCACTATCCCGCACGGTGAGGATAAACCCCGTGCTCGATAACCCGGGGGTGCCTGCCTTGTTTCTGGATTTCATCGTCTACCACGAGATGCTCCACGCAGTGGTCGCCATAAGGGAAAAAGGCGGCAGAAGGGCCGTCCATTCAAAAGAGTTCAGGGAGAGGGAAAAGGTATTCAAGGGGTTCGAGGCGGCCTCCAGATGGGAGAGGGCCAACAGGGCGCTTCTGTAAGTTTGCGCTTGAGTAGCGGGTTGCAAAGATGCGGCGCGCCTCTTTCTATTGCTAATTTTTTATTGGGTTACGCTCCGGTTCTGGCTGATGTATTAGCCGCGTAGGGTGGGCACCGCCCACCATAAAAACAGGCCACCAAAGGCATAATATGCCGGAGTATAGAAGAGCAAGAGAAGGCAGTACTTTTTTCTTCACAGCCGTAACGTATGGCAGGCAACCGATACTCTGCCTGAAAGAAAGCCGGTCTGTTATTGAAGAGGTAATCAAAGAGACGCGCGCACGGATGCCCTTCGAGATAGACGCATGGGTTTTGATGCCGGACCACCTTCATTGTATCTGGACACTGCCTGCTGGGGACAGCGACTATTCTAAGCGGTGGGGGCTGATAAAGGCTGCGTATACAAAAAGGGTCGGCAAAGCACTTACCGACAAAGCACAGGCTGAGAACGCCTCGCGGTTGAAACACAGGGAACAGCTTGTGTGGCAGAGGAGGTTTTGGGAGCACCGCATACGCGATGAAAAGGACTTTGAAGCGCACTGCGACTATATACATTATAATCCCGTCAAACATGGACAGGTGAGGGCCCCGAAGGATTGGGCTTATTCAACCTTTAGAAGGTATGTGGAGCAAGGTATTTATTCAGAGGACTGGGGAAGCGCGGAGAAGATAGAATTCATGGACGGCATAGGAGCGGAATAAGAGGATGGTGGGCGGTGCCCACCCTACAAGGCTGATAGCATTCTCGGAAGACATAGGAGTGGAATAAGAGGATGGTGGGCGGTGCCCACCCTACAAGGCTACAAGGCTGGGCCAAAATGACAAGTACAGCTTATAAAGCGCCGGACGGGACTATAATGCAAACACATTGGTATGAGAATATCAAAACAGGCCAAAGAGTCGAATATAAACTTAAATGAAAAGGTGAATTAGTCTATGTTGGTTAGATGCATTTCCACACTTCCGAATGAAGAGCAGGCTAAGAGATTGTTAGGTAGCTACTGGCCTGGCAAGCAAACCTTTCATGTTGAAATAGGACAAGAATACATAGTGTTTGCGATGAGCATCATCAATGGTGAATCTTGGGTTCAGATAGAAGAAAAAGGTTTTGAATTTCTTATACCTGTTCCGTTATGCCTATTCGAAATAGTTAATGGCAAAGTACCCTCCTCATGGGAAGTCTGTATAAAAGGTGTGAATATTCATCTCTGGCCATCATCCTTCTATAAGGATCAATACTATCATGATAAGTTATCCGATGGTGATCCAGAGATCCTTGAGAATTATCGTGAAGTAAAAACACAAATTTTGAAGGAGGGCGGAGTAAAAAAAACACGCACTGATGAGTTATGAAATATTATCGTCGACCAGCAAGGTAGGGGTGGGCACCGCACACCATAAAAGAGTCTGGTATCAAATTCTGATTATATTCAAAATGAACCGTGCATGTTGATGCCGTAACTGATCGAAAGGAACTTTTCGTAATGAAATCGAAGTTGGTCTTTCTCTTAATATTCCTGATTACAATCGCCTTTAGCGGGCCAGCTTTTTCTGCCACATACACATACGATAACGCAAACCGCCTAACCAGAATCGACCACGGAAATGGAACGGTCGTTGATTACACCTATGACGCCAACGGCAATATGGTATCAATGAGCGTCAATGATACACTTCCTCCTAGTGGCTCCATTTCAATAAATAACGGAGCCGAAACCACGACTTCCACAGCTGTAACCCTCAGCCTCTCCGCGACAGACAACAGCGGCACCGTCTCTCAGATGAGCCTCAGTGATGATAATGCGACATGGTTCGCCTGGGAACCTTACGCAACCTCAAAAGCATGGACGCTTTCCGCAGGTGATGGAAATAAAACCGTATATGTTCAGCCGTTAAATAATCTCAAGGCGTAAGCGCGCCCGCAGAATTTACGAAAATAGAAAACGGGCTCCAAAATACGGAGCCCTTTTTCTATTTGGATGATTAAGCGGCTGGTTGTCTTCTGGCGCGGATGAACTCGATGACTCCCGGCATGACCGAGAGGGCGATGATGGCAAGGATGACGAGCGTGAAATTCTGCTTTACTATTGGAAGGCCTCCGAAGAAGTACCCGCCCAGGACGAACAGTGAAATCCAGAGCACCCCTCCCACGATGTTGTAGGTGAGAAATTTGCCGTAGCTCATCGCGCCGATGCCCGCCACAAAAGGCGCGAATGTCCGCACTATGGGCACGAAGCGGGCAAGTATGATGGTTTTAGCCCCGTATTTCTCGTAAAACCTGTGGGTTTTGTCGAGGTACTCTTTCCTGAATATCCGGCTGTCTTTTTTCGAGAAGACTTTTGGCCCCATGTAGTGGCCTATGGCGTAGTTGACCGAATCGCCGAGTATCGCGGCTATCGTGAGACCGATTAAAAGGTATTCGAGCTCCAACGAGCCGAGGGCCGCGAAGCTGCCGATGGCGAAAAGGAGCGAGTCTCCGGGGAGTATCGGCGTGACCACAAGCCCTGTCTCACAGAATATTATGAGCAGCAGGATGACATAAGTCCACCCGCCGTAGGCCTGTATGACAGCCGAGAGGTGCTTGTCGAGGTGCAGGAATATCTCTATGAAATCCTTCAGAAGCTCCATTTGCTCTCCTTTCGAAAGGACAATATAAAATACAATGGCAGGGAGAGTCAAGGTTCTCCTACTTGCCCGTATTCCCAAAGGAAATTGACACGGCGTCAAGTGATTGTATAATCAGGATAAGGCGGATGAAATGCGTTCGTATTCGTCCATCTGCCTTAAGTAGAGTTTAATCCTTAACGGGAAAGAAGGTGATCGCATGCTTTCATGGGCAATAACCTTTCTAATCATAGCCATTATAGCCGCGGTCCTCGGTTTTGCCGGGGTGGCCGGAACCGCCGCCTGGATAGCCAAGGTGCTTTTCGTCGTCTTCATAATCCTTTTCGTGGTCTCGCTCATAGCGGGGAGGGGCAAACCGGCGGTCTGAGCTTGATGGTCCAGTGTCCTTGAATCTTTTCAAGAGGCTGCGCGAGGGACGCGCGGCCTCTTTTTTTGTGTCTTCCGGGGCAGCCATTGTGGTATTATTTCGTTAATTCCCTTTGAAAATCCGGCCACAAACAGCTGAAAACCATAAGACCTTACAATCCAAAAGGTTTTCAGGTTTGAGGGTAGTTGTGTTATGATATAAGAAAACCTCTAAAAGGTGTCTGCCTATGAATACCAGGGATTTCGAGAACGAGATACGGATCCACATAGAGGCCAGGTACCCCATCCTTTGGCTTGTATCATTTGAGGAACGCAGGGTTGAGCGGATAATCGAAAACCTTTGCGATTCCATGAAGCTCAGCTTCTGGTCATGGTCGGTCTCTCGCGGGCTGTACGGCGGCGAGAAGAAAAAACGCGAGCCCATTGGCAGGGAGAAAATTCTCCCCGTCATAGAAGAGAAGATTACCAAAGGGGAGAATGTCAACAACCTCTTTTTATTGAAGGATATCGCCTCTTATTTCAGCTCGCACGAGTTCCTGAGGCGCTTTCGCGACCTGCCGGCCATCATCGACGAGCGCCATACCGTAAACACCATCATCATACTCTCGCCGACACTGGGCGATATACCCCCTGAGCTCGAAGAGGACATCGTGGTCCTCGAACTCTCGCTGCCGGACTACGACGAGATAGCCGAGATGGTCTCCAGGACCTACGGCCATCTCATACCTTCAAGCTGGCACGCATCCACGCGCTCGATACTCTACAAGTCCCTTCAGGGCCTTTCGATGGACAACATCAGGAGGGTCGTGAGGAAGGCCATAAGCCTCAACAACGGCTTTTTGAACGAGACCTGCATTTCCTACATTCAGGACGAAAAACAGCAGATTATAAAAAAGCAGAAGATACTCGATTATTATCCCCACAGGGAGATGATAGAGAACATCGGCGGCTTGAGCGAAATAAAGAAGTGGTTCGTCGAGCGGGAGCAGGTCTTCAGGCTCTCGCGGGACAAGATAGACACACTGGGTCTGGATATCCCCAAGGGGCTCCTTCTTATCGGCGTGCCCGGCTCGGGAAAGAGCTTGTGCTGCAAGGCTCTCGCGGGCATCTGGAACCTGCCTCTCCTTAGGCTCGATGTGGGGCGCCTGTTCGGCTCCACCGTGGGAGAGTCGGAAAAGAACATAAGAAGGTGCATACAGCTTGCTGAAGCCGTGGCTCCGTGTATACTCTGGATTGACGAGATCGACAAGGCTTTCGGAGGCGTCGGCGGCTACCAGGGCGACTCTGGAACGCAGCTGCGCGTGTTCGGAACCTTCATCACCTGGCTCCAGGAAAAAGAGCAGCCTGTTTTCGTCATATCAACGGCCAACGAGCCCAGGAACCTTCCCCCTGAGCTGTGGAGAAAAGGGCGTTACGACGAGGTCTTCTTTGTCGACCTGCCGAGCCAGGAGGAGAGGGAAGAGATATACAGGATACACCTTGAAAGAAGGGTGCAGAACCTCGCCAGGCTCAGCATAAAGGAGCTTTCTCTGAACAGCCAGGGCTTCACCGGAGCTGAAATAGAACAGGCGGTGAAAGACGCTGTCGTCACGACCTTCAATAACCTGAATGAGAACAGCGGTGGAAGGAATGTCGAGGATGTCATTGAAGGGCTGCTTTCGCTGGATGTGACGCAGGAAGCGCTCTTGAAGGCCATAAGGAACATAACCCCGCTTTCGGTTCTGAAAAAAGAGGAGATAGAAGAGCTTCGCGCGTGGAGCCACCAGAGGGCAAGGCCCGCCTCGAAGTCCCTGTTCCTCCAGAGGGCCGAGTCGCTCTCGGATACGGAAAAGCGCAATATCGCCATACACGAGGCCGGACATGTCATCCTCATGAAGGTCCATTTCAACAAGACCCCGGCTTTCATAAGCGTGGACAACTACAAGAACTACGCGTCATTCATACCGGTTGACGAGGCCATAAGGACGACCTATACGAAAAAGGACCTTGAAAAGGAGATAGGCGTCATACTGGGCGGGATGGTCGCCGAGGACGAGGTCATTGGCGGGGATTCCAAGACGGTCGGCGCTTCCCACGACCTCATACAGGCCACCGGGATCGCAAGGAAGATGGTTATAGAGTACGGCTTCGGCGAGATAATGAAAAACAAGAGCCTCATCGTTCTCCAGGACTACGCGATCACCTCCGGGAGCGATGTGCTCGAAGACATCCAGAAGATACTGGACAACGCCAAGGAAGCGTCCTCGAAGATAATTTCTGATAACAAGGATGTGCTCGAAAGTCTTGTCAAAAGGCTCATGAATGAAGTTCTCATAAACGGCGAGGGCTTGAACGCGTTTTTCAGGGAAAATCCCCTGACTTGAGGAGGCAGGCATGTCTTTCTACACGGTAATAAAGACCGAGCTGTCAAACAAAAAGTACCTCATCTGCGCCCTCGAGGAATTGAAGAAAAGGGGCGAGATAACGAACTTTGTCGCTAACGAGCGCAAGGAAACTGTCGAGATAGACAGGGACGGCGACATTATAAATGTGATAAAAGAGAAGACCGGAAGCTACCAGCTCGGCGGCGACAACAGGGTCGTGAACTCTTTTTCGAACAGATTGAAGCAGATATATGCCTACGAGTCCATAAAGGACAACTTGCCCTTTGACTTCGAGATAGCCAGCGAGCAGGAGACAGAGGGCGAGATACAGATTCTCTTAAAGGGTTAGAAGGGTGCTGAAAACACCTATTTGGCTCAGGCTGCTCAAAAAGTCCAGATGACAGGAGTCGAGGCGCGAGGAGGGAGGCGTACTTTGTAGTACGCCGCAGTGAACTCGCGCCGAAGACGCCTTCGCAGATGGGCAGCTTGAGGCGGCCTGTCAGGAGGAACCGATGGACAGGCAGATAAAGATAAGAATAACCCCGGACGGGAAGGTCGAGATAGACTCCAGCATCTATAAAGATTGCAAAGAGGTTGCCCGTCACCTGACTAAAAATCTCGGCCAGATAGAAAGCTTCTCCGAAAAGGACGAGGTCCTGGGCCATGAGATAGCCGTAAAGCTGGAGACCGGCGATTAGGGAAGCTCTGATTGATCCGTCATTGCGAGCGCAGCGACAATTTTTGCAGGATAGCAAAAATTGAACTTTGAGCGATCGCGGGCCATAAAGGTCGAGCCCCACGGACGGGGCTCGATAAGCAATCTCGTTTCAGGTAAAATCAGGCATTTTGAGATTGCTTCGTCGTTACACTTCTCGCAATGACAGCAGAAACCGGAATTTACCAGAGGTAACCCGGTTTTTTGAGGAGGCCTCTTTGGGAGTGGACCTCAACATACACGCCGTACTGCCCCGTTCCAGGGTCAACGGGCCCGGGACAAGGCTTGTCATATTCTTTCAGGGCTGCGCCCGCCATTGCGAAGGGTGCTTCAACCTTGATACGCACTCTTTTGAGGAAAAGGAGTTCGTAACCCCTGAAGCGCTTTTAGGGAAGCACCTTTCAACGGGCATAGAAGGCATTACAATAAGCGGAGGCGAGCCTTTTATGCAGCCTCGTGGGCTTTTCAGGCTCCTTGTGCTCGCGGCCGCAAGCGGCCTTTCCACGCTGGTCTACACGGGGTTCACGCTCGACGAGGTACTGGACGACCAGGCAAAGGCCAGATGCCTGGAATACATAGATGTGCTCGTTGACGGTCTGTTTGACAGGAAAAGCTTAGAGCCCTCGTTGCTGGCCAGGGGTTCGTCAAACCAGAAAATACATTTTTTTACTTCAAGGTATTCACTTGAGGACCTTTACATGCCTGGCAAGGTAGAGGTGATAATAGGGCCGGACGGCGACATAAGGAAGACCGGCTTCAGCAGTCTGGGGGTTTGAAGAGTGTAAATCTGCCAGCGGGGAAAAAACAACACAGTCTCTTTTGAGCAGGTTCCCCGCAAGCCAGCTCCAGCAAATGAACGAATGACAATAACGGGCTTTTCAGGCCCGGATGACGGTTCTGTCGAGATGAGCAATATAGAGATATGCAGGCAGCATCTTTACTCTGCCAGGGACACTGAAGACAAATCAGCCATAAGGCCGCTCCTCATAAGGGTCTCGAGGGAATTGCCGAAGACGCCGGAGGCTTTCGAGCTTTTCCGTCTCGGCTTCGAGCTCCTGGACAGGATAGAAGACCCCGCAAGCCGCCAGCTCGCTCTCCTGGAGTACACAAAGGAGATTCCTTCCACCACTGTTTTTATCTCCCTTTATTTGAAGGCGGCAGAGGCGGCGATAATCGCCGCCGACGCTCTCGACGAGAGCTATCGCAGGATAGTCGAGCTCACGAGGATAGCCGAGGAGATGCCCAAGGGCCCCGAGTTCACGGACCTTCGCGTGCTCGCCTGGCGTCTTGCCCTCGACCTGCCGGACAAGCCGAGGTTCGCCGCCCCTCCCATTGAAAAGATATCCAGGGAGCTGCCCAAATCGAGCGACTTGAGTTTTTTCACCCGTTACACCCTTTTGGGGATAGCGAGGATGACCCCTAAGGACGGCCCGTTCGCGGCCGTCTATAGGGAAGCCATTGAGCTGGCCATGCAGGCCGCAGCCACTATCAGCGAGCCGTATTACAGGAGGTACGCCAGTCTCAGCATAAGCGCGGAGCTGCCGAAATCGCCTGAGTTCGCCGACCTCTTCCTGAAGGCCCTTCAGGACGCATATAAGTACAGCCTGGAGATGAAAGACCCCTTCGCCAGGGAGTTCGGCCTGATTGAGCTGCTGCAGCGTATACCAAAGACCCGTGAGTTCTTCTCCCTGCTCCAGCAGGTACTGGAACAGAGCCTGTCGTTTTTCACCGTGAGAAAATGGATGGAGGATGTCGATGTCTTCGATGTCGTCGACTATGTGCTCTCGGCTGAAGACCACGGCATAACCGATTCCAAGAAGAACAGATGCCTCAGGGAAAAATATTCGACCATACTCGCCGTAGAGGTGGGAAAGTTCGGGGGCGAGCTTAACGACACGAGGTTCATCGAGACATTCAGGCCCTACACCCATGTCTGGGTGCAGCCCAAGACGCTGCGCGACGCGGTCAAGAAGGTCGTGGACAGGCTGGAAGCGCTCAAGGACGCCTTCCACGGGGCCGAGATACAAAGGCCGGTTTTCGTCGCCGAGTTCCACGCTGACTCCGAAGGGAACATGGTCCGCAAAAAAGACCTCCAGCCCTCGGAGTGCATCTCGATAGACCTGGGGGCGACCAATACCGTGGTCATGAGGAAAAAGGGGGCGGAAGCTCCGGATTTCCTGCACCTCGGAACGATCGCCAGACAGTACGATGGCGTTCTGGTAATACCGACGCTCCTCAGCGCGGATACCAACAACATCGGAGCGGAGGCCGGGGACAACCCGGTATCAAACATAAAACAGATGCTCCTTGAGGGCAACCCCAGGGGCAGGGAGCACATGGAGAGGTTCGTCAGGATACTCTTCCAGAACCTCCAGAAGGTCACGGTAAGCCCGGGCTGGCTCAAGCTGAAATCCAGGAGCTCGGCGGATTTCATTTACATAACCGTGCCGGTCGGCTACCAGGACTATACCGCCTCGCTCAAAGAGATCACGAACAAGGTAATGAAAGGCAACAAGGTGGAATTGATAGAGGAGCCCTTAGCGGCTGCCGTCGGCTACCAGGTCGTTGACCAGAGGGATAAGGTCATAATGGTCATCGACTTCGGCGGGTCCACGCTCAATACCATGCTGCTTCGCCTCAACTTCAACGAGGTCCATGTCGTGGCCAAGCCCGAGCGGGCGCAGATGCTAGGCGGACATGATGTGGATGTCTGGCTCGCCGAATATCTCGCTGAAAAAGCCGGAGCGCACGGCACGGTCCCCTACAGCCTTCTTATGGCCGCCGAAGAACTCAAGATAAAACTTTCCGAAAGGAAGGAAGCGTCTTTTGTCTGGGAAGGCCGCGAGGTATGCAGGGTCACCAGAGGCGAACTCGAGCAGGTCCTTGACGGCCACGAGTTCTACAAGAGCGTGGACAGGACCATCATAAATGTCCTCAAGAGGGCCGAGAAGGTCGGGCTCAAGAAGGACAGGATAGAGGCGATACTCCTGACGGGCGGGTCTTCCCAGATACCCTCGTTCAAGGACAAGATAGGCCATATATTCCCGGAGCTCAGGGCCAAAAACCAGATATACGACCACAGCCCCCTTACGGCTGTCGGCCTCGGCGCGGCCCTGTACGGCACAAGGGACATAACAGACAGGCACATAGCCGTGGCCTATGCGGTAAGGTACGCTCCGCCTGAAAAGGATGTGACGCATTCGTATTCCATCGTCCTGGAAAAGGGCGAGCAGCTCCCGCTGGAGAAGAGTTTCAAGTTCAGGCCCGCCAGGAAGCTCGGGGTCCAGACCGACATGACCATAGAGCTCTTCGAGGTGCCGGAGAACCTCTTGACCCGCAGATGGGTCTCGGAGGAAGGGATCGAGTTTTTGAAGCAGGAGATGAAAGAGGCCGCTGACCTGACCTTGAGCGGCCTGAAGCCCGTTACCGTCAAGCTGCCCGGGGAGGATACGGAAGAGGTGCTCGTGACCTTCTGCATAGACCAGTCCGGCTCATTGAGCCTGAAGTACGCCCCCGACGGCGAAGCGGTTGACACGGGCCTGCGGCTCCAGTAAAGATTTTTATAAAAAGTCTTTGAAAATCAGCCACTTCCATTGCTGTTTCTAAACCTTCCGTTAAGCCGTAAACACACGACCCGTGACCCCGGTCACTTCAAAAAAATCAGCCCTCTTATATAGTACTCCTGAGATTGATTCACCCCTGAATATTGCTGACCAGCGGCGCTTCATTTTCATAAATATAGGTTCAATTTACCAGGCAGGAGGGCGTGTATGAGCAGCAGTGCAGTCATTGAAAAAGGGATCGGGTTTGCGCGTGAAGGGGAGTTTGAGCAGGCGCTGAAGGTATTTGACCAGGACCTGTGCTTTACCCAGCACCCGACGGCGATGTCCTATTACGCCGTTTGCCTGGCGAATGTGGAGGGGAATTTTGACAAGGCCATCTCCCTTTGCCTCATGGCCGCCGAAAAAGAGTTCTACAACCCCGAGATATACCTGAACCTGGGGAGGATATTCCTCCTGAACGGGCAGAAGGCGGTGGCGGTCAGGGCTTTCAGGAAGGGGCTCAAGTTCGACAACAGCCACTTCGGGCTGCTGAACGAGATGAGAAGGCTCGGCGTCAGAAGAAAGCCTGTCATCGGCTTCCTCCACAGGACAAACCCGGTAAACAAGTTCCTTGGGATCATCGTTGGCAGGGTGGCAGTCTGAGCAAACCTTAAAAGAATAAACCGGCCCCGCATGGAAACATGCGGGGTTTTTTTAATTTCCGGGAGACAGGGAAAAAGGCAGGTGTAGATACACATGGGTTGAGCCGGTTTATCGTAACGAAATTACGCCAACTGACTTCCGGTATTTCCCCGGGAAAAACGGTGCGCCGTAAAAATACCGCCAATAGCCAATCCAAGCAACATGATTGACGATGGCTCAGGGACTGCTGTACTCTCTGAAGGAGTTGCTATATAGGCAAACTGCGCGTTCCCGACAATTTGTCCTGAGTCATTAATATCGCTAGCTATCCCGGGAAGGTCGAGTTGTTTGAACTCACCATCGTAAATAAAATTCACGGAAGCTTCATACCCATACAGCTCTCCGACTACCTGTCCAAGATTGTTCATACCGTTGGCAACAATCTCGGGCACGTTTTCCAGGTTAATAAAGTCGTTATAAAAATCATCATTGCCTATCACCCATGAAACCATGCCAGGTTCAACGGTATGGACCAGTATATCCCCGTTATCATTGATATCTACGCCATAGCCGTAAAATTTATCTGCAATAACGACACCCTTGTCATAGGTGAATCCGAATTCACCACCGGCCCAGTACCCACCAACGGCAACATCTTTGTTATTTATACCGTAAATGGACGTTTCGTCGGGAATGCCATATTGCTCGTCAGTAAATGCCACAGAATAATAAGCAACATTGTCATACAAAAAACCGTAGGTCCTGTTATAGCCAAAACCCTGACCGTTAAAATTGTACCAGCCTACTACCTTGCCTGAATCATTGATGCCTCTAATGCTTGTTTGGACTGCGCCTGGAAAATCCACTGTTGTAAAACTATTTCCATCATAGATATAGCCATGCGTTGTTGTCCCATCGCTGTACGTGCCTGCCACATGCCCCTTGTTGTTAATGCTACTGACGCCTGTCCAAACAGCATCAGGATAGGTTATTGTTTCAAGCGTGTACTGCATAGAGAACGCATTTGAGGAAAGACCCAGCACAATAAACACGGCTCCGAACCATCGTTTTGTCATACAGGCCTCCTTTTAAAGTTCCAATGAGTATAGCAGGAAAGTTGAAGGACGATGGGTCAATGCAAGGCAGGTAGGGTCTTTTTGTATTGCCTTTAAACATACCCCGTAACAGGGCGGAATGAGCCTAAGGGAGGAAGGGCGAATCTCGCCGAGGCGCGGGAGCATAGCGACCTCAGGGGCGAGATTCGCGGATGGGGGAGGCAGAAAGCGAGAGGAGCCCTGTTACAAAGAGCGGCGACAGCCGCGTTACACGGTAACTTGCAAAATGACTCAAAACTTTTCAGGGAGCTAAAGGCATTTGTTGGGTTACGCTTCGCTAACCCAACCTACAAACTTACAGGTACTTTCCGGTAGACACGACTTTCAGGAGGTGGTGGGTCAGGCCCCGCGCCGTGCGCGGGGCCTGAACAAGAGCAGCTTAGGACCGCAGGGGCCGTCTTCAGCCTGCCTGCATAATGGGGGGGCTTGGATGGATTTACACTCGGCTATGAACTAACTTTTAAAGTACCGGGGTGCGCAGCATCACGGGTGCGCTGAGGTGTTTATGCGTGGTCCGCAAAAGAAAGTTTTATCTGTTCTCCGCATCGCGTCAGCCTGAGCTGATACAAACGATTAAGCGGCAATATCCTTCAAGGCCCCTGTTCCTCCTTTTGAGGATTCGAACACAGTCCACTTATATCACCGGGAAGATAACAAGGCAGTGACTAATGTCACCACGGTTTAAATCTTCAATATACAGTTAAGCATGGCAAGCTTTTAACTTGCCGTATTTAATAATGAAATTTCTCGCTCTCGCTATTTCGCTGAAAAGCTCGCCCCCTCCGGCCGTTGCTCGTGATATGCTTTATTAAGGCTTAGAAACGGCTGAGAACATCCCCGGACAGGTTTCAAAAAGGACTTGAGATGCCTTACACAATACCTTTGTACCCTGAGTTTATCGGCCTGGAGTTTGATGCCAGGGAGGCTCTCCACCCAAGGTTCAGGGCGCTTTCTCCTGTCATATCCGAGTTCTCGTTCGCGAACCTCTATCTTTTCAGGGGCGCTCACAACTATGCCGTTTCGATGCTTCCTGACGGAAACCCGGTCATCGCGGGGGCTGACCGTGGAGAGAGTTTTTTCATGCTCCCGTTCGGCTTGCCAACGGAAGCCCTGTTGACGGAGCTTTTGGGCAGGTTCTCTTTCATGAAGTGCGTGCCTGAAAATCTCGTCGAGCCGCTCAGAAAGTTCGGGTGCGTTGTTACTGAAGACCGCGCCAACTTTGACTATATTTACTCGCGCGAGGAACTCGCGAGGCTTGCCGGGAGAAAGTTCCACAGGAAAAAGAACCTCGTCAACTTCTTCACCTGGAGGTACGGACACGGCGAAGAGCCGTTGACTGACGAGCGCATTGCCGACGCCCTATCAGTGCTCGCTGCCTGGCGGTCAGCTCAGGGCGGGCCCGGAGATTACGAGGCCGCGAAGGAAGGCCTTGAGCGCTGTAACGAGCTTCAGCTGTGCGGAGGAATCTATTATGTAGAAGGAAAACCAGCGGCGTATATTCTTGGGGAGGAGCTGAATCCCGAGACCTTTGTCATACATTTTGAAAAGGGTGTGCCGGGCATCAAGGGGCTGCTTCAGTTCGTGAACCAGAATTTTTCCGCCCTGCTGCCTGAGCGGTACAGGTTCATAAACAGGGAGCAGGACCTGGGCGAGCAGGGGCTCAGGAAGGCCAAGGAGAGCTGGAGGCCTGTGGGCCAGGTAAAGAAGTACAGGGCCGAAAAAATCCTTTCAAACTCGTAAGTGGCCCATTCCAAACAGTTTTTTTTGCTTCAACATGGCTATTGACATCTCGCCAAATATTTCATAATAATACCGCCATCTTCTAAAATTCCCTTTTTAACGGAGTATTCCAATATGGAGCAGGCGTTTTACCTTGCCATAGGTATATTCGTGGCAGTGTATGCGCTCCTCATCTGGGACAAGCTCAACAGGGCAGTGGTCGCGCTTCTCGGAGCGTCGGCCCTCATCCTGCTCGGAGTGTTGAACCAGGAGGCGGCGGTACACGGGATCGACTTCAACACCATAGGCCTTCTCATCGGCATGATGGTAATCGTTTTCATCTCGCAGGATACAGGCATGTTCCAGTTTATCGCCATCAAGGGCGCGAAGATGTCCAAAGGCGATCCCTGGAAAATTCTCATTGCCCTTTCAGTCGTCACTGCCCTTCTTTCCGCTCTTCTAGACAATGTAACTACCGTCCTTCTCACGGTTCCTATAACGCTCCTCATAACACAGGAGCTTGAGGTAAACCCGTATCCCTACCTCGTCTCCCAGATACTCATGTCGAACATAGGCGGCACGGCTACCCTCATAGGCGACCCGCCGAACATCATGATAGGGAGCGCCACCGGCCTTACTTTCATGGACTTCGTCTTTGGCGTGGGCCCGGTAATACCGATAATATTCATCGCCACGATAATACCGCTCCGGTTCATCTACGGCAGCTCTTTTAAGGTGTCCGAGGACAGGAAAAAAAGGATAATGGAGTTCAGGGAATCAGAGGCCCTGACCGATATCCCCCTTCTTAAAAAGTGCCTTGTGGTGCTCGCGCTCGTAGTTGGCGGCTTCATGATGCAGAGGCAGCTCCATCTTGAGCCGGCAACCATAGCCCTGTTCGGCGCGTCGGTCCTCCTCCTGATCTCGAAGAAGGACCTGCACCAGGTCATGGAAAAGGTCGAGTGGACCTCGATATTTTTCTTCATCGGCCTTTTCATAGTCGTGCACAGCCTCGTTGAGGTCGGCTTTATAAGGTACCTGGCTGACCTGATGCTGGCGGCCACCGGCGGCGACCTGGCAGTCACGGGCTTCGCCATCCTCTGGGGCTCTGCCATAGCGTCTTCCATTGTCGACAACATACCTTTTGTCGCCACGATGATACCTCTCATCAAGAACATGGCCCCGGCATTCGGCGGGGATGCCGCTGTGCTGCCGCTCTGGTGGGCCCTGTCTCTTGGCGCGTGTCTCGGCGGCAACGGCACCATCATAGGCGCGTCCGCGAATGTCGTCGTCTCGGGCATAGCCCACAGGAACGGCCATGAGATGAAGTTCTTCAAATTCATGCTCATCGCCTACCCGATGATGCTCCTGTCCATAGCGATCTCGACAGTGTACATGTACATCAGGTTCCTCGGCTGAGGCCGGGCCTGAAAAGGAGGATTAGATGATAGCCGCAAGCATAATGACGACAAAGGTGCTCACCGTTCCGGTGACGGGCACCATGTATGACGCGTTCAATCTCGTTCAGGAAGCGAAGGTAAGGCAGATCCCGATACTGGACGAGCAGAAAAGGGTCGTGGGGGTCCTCACGCCGCGCTCGCTCATGAAGGCGATACTCCCGAGCTACATAACCGAGGGGCTCGTCGAGGATGTCCGGTTCGCCCCGGAGCTTCCCGACTTCGTCCAGAACATAGACAAGCTCGCTTCAAAGAAGGTCTCCGACCTCCTTGAAAAGGATTTCGTGGCGGTCTCCCCGGAGACCTCGGTCATGGAGGTAGCCGCCCTCATGGTCAACGCGAAAAAACATGTGGAGAGCGTGCTTGTAGTTGACGACAGGAAGACCCTTCTTGGTATAATCTCTCCATGGGATGTGTTCAAAAGATTGTGGGACTATTCGGAGAAGAACAGGAAGTAGGCGTATACGCCCATGTGCCCTTCTGTAAAAGGAAGTGCCCGTATTGCGATTTCAAATCCATTGAGGCAGCCCGCGCGCCAGAGGACAGGTTTGCGGGCTGCCTTTTAAAAGAGCTTGAAAAAACCGCCAGAGAGACGGGCCTTCATGAGGCTCTTCTTGCCACTGTCTATCTGGGCGGCGGCACTCCCTCCATCCTGTCGCCTGATACCGTAGCCGGTATCATCAGCGGAATCAAATCCACTTTCAGAGAAGCCGAAGAGCCGGAAGTGACCCTTGAGGTCAATCCGGACACCGTTGACCTTCAAAAATTGACTGGCTTCCGCAGTGGCGGCGTAACGAGGCTGTCCATAGGCTTCCAGGCGCTCGACGACAGGCACCTTGTGCTGCTCGGGCGCGCCCACACTGCGGAGGCCGCTCTCAATGCCTTCTCGTTTGCCAGGGAGGCGGGCTTTGCCAATGTCGGGGTAGACCTGATGTTCGCCATACCCGGTCAGACGCTTGCCGATTGGGAGACGACCCTTCGTAAAGTATCGGCCTTAAGGCCCGAGCACATATCCCTTTACGGCTTAACGATAGAAGAGGGCACGCCTTTTCATGGCCGTTACGGCAAAGAGAGAGAGGGCCTGCCTTCGGAAGAGATCGAAGCCCTGATGTACCTGAAGGCAAGGGAAGTTCTAAAGGATGCCGGATACCGGCATTACGAGGTCTCGAATTTCGCCTTGCCCGGTTTTGAGAGCAGGCACAACAGCAGGTACTGGAAAGGGGCGGACTATTTAGGAATCGGCCCAAGCGCGCACTCATACATATCCAGGCCGCTCTGGGGAAGGCGCTGGTGGAACATAGCGGTGCCTTACGAATACATGGACAGGGTGGAAAAGGGGGAAAGCCCTATTGATGCCGGGGAAGAACTTACCCGTGAGGACGCCATGCTGGAGGCAGTAATGCTCGGCCTCAGGATGGTGGAAGAGGGCGTCAAGCACGGCCCTTTTACCGCTCGTTTTGGCGTTTCCCCTGTCGAGGCCTTCACATGGGACGCTCTCATCCTCGATGGGTTCGTGGACAAGAGGGGACAGGACCTTGTTTTGACTGAAAAGGGGCTCCTTTTCTTAAATGAGGTACTTCTGTCTCTTACGCCAAAAGCATCGTAAAGGCCGTTTTCTTCTTTTCAAACAAAGGGTTTGGTGTTTTTTCTATTCTTGACAATGGTTTGGGCGGTTGGTATTTTAAGTTGGGTGGGCCCCTGTATTCGTATATAATAGGTCATTAGAGTTTTTTCAACCTTTTTGGAATATTAATGGAACAGTTCCCGGAACGCACCAGGAAGATCCTGAAGGCCTTGGTTCAGGACTACATCAGGACAGCCGAGCCCGTAAGCTCGAAGGCCCTCGCGACCAGCTATTCCCTCGGCGTGTCCCCGGCAACCATCAGGAATGTCATGGCTGACCTCGAGTCTCTCGGCTATCTTGTCCAGCCGCATACCTCCGCCGGCCGCGTGCCTACTGAAAAGAGCTTCAGGTTCTATGTAGATAGCCTTCTTGAGCTCGAAGAGCCGGGCCAGGACGCGAAGGACCTCCTGAAGCGCATATGCGAGCGCTCAGCCGCCATAGACGAAGTGCTTTCAAATACCGCCAAGGTACTTTCTGCCATAACGAACTGCGCCGGAGTCCTGTTCATACCCAGGAAGGAAAGCTTCACCATAAAGCACATAAGCCTTTTTCCGATAGATGCGGCCGGGCTCATGGTCCTGCTCGTGTCTGACTGCGGCATGGTCCACTCCAGGCTCGTGCCTGTCCCGGGCATTGAAAAGCTCGAGCTGGAGAGGGTCTCGAACTACCTGAACTCGCTGGGCGCTGGCCTTACCATAGGTGAGCTGAGGGCCAGGATAGTCGAGGAGATGACGATGGACAAGAACCTCTATGACGAGCTTTTGGCCAGGGCCTTGAGGCTCGGGGCCGCGGCCCTTGAAGACAGCGGCACCGGAGGCAGCGACATCGTGCTCGAGGGCAAGGTAAAGGTACTGGAGCAGCCCGAGTTCAGGGACGATTTCGAACGGATGAAGACATTGTTTTCAGCCTTCGAGGAAAAAAGCCTGCTCGTGAAGATACTCGATAAGAGCCTCGACGACAGCGGCCTGAAGATATACCTCGGCTCGGAGAACGCGGTAAAAGAGTTCAGCGGCCTTTCTTTTGTGACAGCCCCTTACGGCAGGCACGGAGAGGTCATGGGCACTCTCGGGGTAGTCGGCCCGGTGAGGATGGATTACTCGAAAATAATCCCGCTGGTGGATTATACCTCCGGGCTTCTCAGCAGGGTATTTTAACTTATTTAAGAGATTCTTCCGCGCCGTGACTTGCTTTTACGGGGTCACGGCCCTACATTTTATCAGTCCGCTGAAAAAGTCCATCTGCGTCGTTGTCATCGTCGCTCGTAATTGCGGCGTACAAACAGAGTACGCCTCATTCCTCGCTCCTCGACGCCTCGCATATGAAGCTTTTTGAGCAGACTGAAATCTGTTAAGGATAAGAATTTTAGACAACAAAAAAATATAGAGGTTTGTGGAATGGGCAAGGACGAGGGAATTGAAAAGGAACAAAGGATTGAGACCGCCGGAGAGGAAGGGCCGCTGGCCGAGACTCCGGAAGAGGAAATAAAGAGGCTCACGGAGTGCTGTGAGGCAGCCTCCAGTGAGGCCGCGGCCAATTACGACAAGTACCTGCGCGCGGTGGCAGACCTCGACAATTACAGGAAACGCGCCGAGAAGGAAAAGTCCGACGCCATAGTCTTTGCCAACGAGAAACTCATAGAGGAGATACTCCCGGTCATCGACAACTTCGACAGGGCGCTTTCCCACGCTAACGGGGAAGAGAACCTTGAATCGTTGAAGCAGGGGATAGGGCTCATCTCCGGGCAGATGGCCGCGCTCTTGAAGAAGTTCGGCATACAGGAAATAAAGGCCGCAGGAGAGAAGTTCGACCCCTCGATGCACCACGCCATCTCAGAGGAGGAGAACTCCGAGGCTGAAGCCGGGACAGTCGTCAGGGAGTTCCAGAAAGGATACCTCTTGAAAGGCAGGCTACTGAGGCCCGCGATGGTAGCGGTCTCCAGAAAGCCGGAGGTCCACTGAGAAAAGAAAAATGCCAAACAAAGACTTTTACAAGATATTAGGCGTCAGCAGGGACGCGAGCGACGACGAGATAAAGCGCGCGTACAGGAAACTCGCACAGGAGCTCCACCCTGACAAGCACGCCGGTGACAAGGGCAAAGAGGACAGCTTCAAGCTCATAAACGAGGCTTACGAAACACTTAAAGACCCGCAGAAGAAGGCGCACTATGACAGGTTTGGTGCCGCGACAGGCGCGGGCTTTGGCGGCGGAGGCGGCGGCCCTGAGGCCGGATTCGGCGCTGACTTCCAGGACATCTTCAACGATGTCTTCTCGGACTTTTTCGGCGGCGGCGGCGGGAGAAGGCGCCCCGGCCCTGAAAGGGGCGCGGACCTCCGGTTCGACCTCGAGATAACATTCGAAGAGTCTGCTTTCGGCACTGAGAAGACCGTAAGGGTGCCCAGGACCGTCGCGTGCAACACCTGCGGAGGCTCGGGCGCGAAGCCCGGCACGACCCCGGTTGCCTGCTCCACTTGCCGTGGCGCGGGACAGGTAAGGTTCCAGCAGGGATTTTTCAGCGTTGCCAGGACCTGCCCTTCCTGCCACGGCGCAGGTTCAGTGATAAAAGACCCGTGCGCCGAGTGCATGGGCGCGGGTAAGACCAGGAGTACGACCCCTCTGACCGTGAAGATACCGGCCGGAGTCGATACAGGCTCAAGGCTTCGCTTGTCAGGCGAAGGCGAGTACGGCGACAGGAATGGCCCCTCGGGCGACCTGTACATATTCATAACCGTCATGGCGCACGAGATATTCAGGCGCGAGGAGAACGATGTCCTTTGCGAAGTGCCCATAAGCTTTGCTCAGGCCGCGCTCGGCTCCGAGATCGAAGTGCCGACGATAGACGGGCCCGCGAAGCTCAAGATACCCGCCGGGACGCAGTCAGGCAAGGTCTTCAGGATGCCCCACAAGGGCATAGCCTCGGTGCACACCGGGAGGCGCGGCGACCAGCAGGTCATAATAAAAGTGGAGACGCCCACAAAGCTCAACAAGAGGCAAAAGGAGCTTCTCCAGGAGTTCGCCGAGATAAGCGGCGAAGAGACGACGCCCTTGAGGAGGAACTTCTTCTCAAAGGTAAAGGAAATGTTCGAATGAAAAAGCTTCTGGCAACGGTCCTGGCTTTTTTACTGTTGTCTGTTCAGGCCCATGCTTTCTGGGGCAACGGCAACGGAGAATTGATAAATATTTTCGGCAGCCTCGACCTCAGCGGCCCCACGGCCGCCAATGTTGAATCGCTCGAAGAATATGTAAGCGAGCACCCGGGAGATGAGGGCGTTGATGAGGCTCTCTTGAGGCTCGGTCGCATCTACTCGGATAAAAAAGAATATCAGAAGGCGTCCGCCTCTTACGCCCGTATCCTCGAATCTTTCCCTGATTCCAGGTTCAGGGCCGAGGCCTCGTACGAATTAGGCGTCATCAACTACAGGACAGGCAGGCTCAAGGAAGCGTTGTTCCTCGCGGAGCCGCTGGCCTCTGACAAGAGCGCGACCTTTGCCCTTCGGGCCAGGGCCGGAAGGCTCGTTAAGGAGATAGAGTCCGCCTCTTACGGAATAGCGCCTTCGGCAAGCCTTCCAGCCATCGGCGTGCTGCTGCCCCTTAAGGGCGATTACAGGTCTTTCGGCGAAGAGGCGCTCCAGGGCGTCCTGCTTGCCGCCGGGGTATTCGGCGCTCTCTCGCCTGACATGGAAGTCGTCGTAAAGGACACGGGGATTGACCAGTCTTCCATAGACAGGGCGATAACCGAACTCGCCTCCGACCCGAGGGTCGTCGGAGTAATCGGCCCGCTTTTGAGTTCGACGGCAACGGAAGCGGCCAGGAGCGGCCAGAGGCTCCATATCCCGGTCATCACGCTTTCACAGAAAGAGGGCGTGACTTCGGCCGGAGATTTCGTTTTCAGGAATTTCCTTACCCCTGAGGCCCAGGCCAGGGCGCTTGCCGATTATTCAGTAAAAAAAGGGCACAAGAAGTTCGCCGTGCTCTTTCCGCAGACCAACTACGGAGTTGAGCTGGTAAAATATTTTGAGATGGCCGTTAAAGAGCGCGGCGGGTCGGTCGTAAGGCAGGCCGCGTACTCGCCCGGCACTGCGGATTTCAGCGCCGAGGTCAAGAGAGTCTTCGGCGTCAAGGTAACAGAGAAAATGGACGGCAGGCGAAAGGTGCGCGAGTTCACGCCGACAGTCAATGTAGATGCGCTCTTCCTCCCTGACTCGTTTGAATCGGCGGCCCTCATAGTCCCGTACCTCGATTATTACAATATAAAGGACATCCAGCTTCTCGGGGCGAACGGATGGAATTCGCCGAGGCTTCCGGAGCTGGCTGGAAAAGCGGTCGAAGGCGCGGTTTTCGTGGACGGTTTTTTCGCGGCGAGCAACCGGCCCGGCACAGAGGACTTTACCAGAAGTTTCATGGAAGCCTATGGCAAGGAGCCGGGAGTGATCTCGGCCCAGGCTTATGACGCGGCCAGGATGCTCATGATTGCCGCGAGGGACCAGGCCGTGGACAGGGAATCCGTTGCCGGAAGGCTCCGGGGCTTGAAGGACTTCAGGGGGGCTACTGGCTCCATAAGTTTCAACGCGAGGCGCGAGGCCGAAAAGGGCCTGTTCCTGCTTACCGTTGAAGGTGGCCGCATAGTAGAGGCAGCGCCTGTAAAATAACGAGCGGGGGTTTTCGAGTATGGGGCTTACGCACATAGATGAGCGCGGCAAGGCAAGAATGGTCGATGTGACGCCGAAGGCTTCCACTGAAAGGGAGGCCGTGGCAAAGGGCCGGGTGCTCATGAAAAAAGAGACGCTCGACCTTATTCTCGCCAGTGAAGTGAAAAAAGGCGATGTGCTCGGAGTTGCAAGGGTCGCCGGGATAATGGCTGCCAAGAAGACCGCCGAGATAATACCGCTTTGCCATCCGCTCAACATCACGAGCGTGACGGTCGACTTCGAGCCGATATCCGACCCGCCCTCAATAGAGATAACCGCGACGGCGAAGATAGCTTCGCAGACCGGCGTCGAGATGGAGGCCTTGACTGCGGTTTCCGCCGCTGCCCTCACTGTTTATGATATGTGCAAGGCGGCTGACAAGGGCATGGTCCTCACCGACATAAGGCTTATGAAAAAAACCGGCGGGAAAAGCGGTACTTACGAACGGGAATAGAATATCTGCCGCTTTGGCGGCTTGTGTAGAAATTCTATTTACAATTAAGTATTTTTTCGGTTATACTTTAAAATCATGGAAAAAGACAGGCTTGAGCATTTCAGGTCAATTCTGAACGGAAAACTCGAAGAGCTGCTGAGCGGAGCTGACAAAGCCGTCTCTGGGATGAGCGAAAAGGAAGAGAACTTTCCTGACCCCACGGACCGCGCTTCGCTTGAGACGGACAGGAACTTCCTCCTCAGGGTCAAAGACAGGGAGAGAAAGCTCATATCCAAGGTCAAAGAGGCGATCGAGAGGATTGACGACGGCAGTTACGGGATCTGCGAGCTGTGCGGCGAAGGCATATCTGATAAGAGGCTCGAGGCAAGACCGGTCACGACCTGCTGCATAGAATGCAAAAAGGAAGAAGAAGAGCTCGAGAAGGCGAAAGCCAAGACCCTTTAAAAGCTCTGCCAGGTCCCTGTGAGTCTGCCCGCGTCCGCCCCGCCCCGTTCACCCTCTTTTTGCCCTCTTTTCTTTCTACAAGGAGAGTAAATGCCCGAACTTAGAAAAGATCCCATTGTAGGAAGATGGGTAATCATATCTACCGAGAGGGGCAAGCGCCCCTCTGAATTCGAGTTCACCCAGCCCACCGTCAAGGCCGGGTTCTGCCCGTTCTGCCCGGGCAACGAGACAAAGACGCCTTCCGAAGTCCTGGCCTACAGGAAAAACGGCGGCGTGCCCAATTCCGCGGGCTGGCATGTAAGGGTCGTGCCGAACAAGTACCCGGCCCTGAAGGTCGAGGGCGAGCTCAACCGCGAGGGCGACGGCGTCTACGACAAGATGAACGGCGTCGGCGCACACGAAGTTATAATTGAATCCCCTCTGCACACCGACACGCTTGCCAAACTCTCCCACGCGCAGATAGAAGAAGTACTCTGGGCCTACAGGGACAGAATAATCGACCTGAGAAAAGACCAGCGCCTCCGCTATATATTGATTTTCAAGAACCATGGCGAGGCGGCTGGAGCGACCCTCGAGCACAGCCACTCCCAGCTCATCGCCCTGCCCATCATCCCAAAGAGGGTGGCAGAAGAGCTCGACGGCGCGCTCGAATATTACAACTTCAAGGAACGCTGCGTTTTCTGCGACATCATCCGCCAGGAAGTAATGCAGGGCGTGAGGGTGGTCTCGGAGAACAGGGACTTCATAGCCATCTGTCCGTACGCGCCCAAATCTCCTTTTGAGATATGGATAATGCCGAAGGTTCACGAATCAAACTTCGAGAACGCGCAGAAACACCATTACGAGAGCCTGTCCATGATATTCTCCGATGTGCTCCGGAGAATGGACAAGGTCTTGAACTTCCCGCCATACAACTTCATACTCCATGCCGCTCCCGTAAGGGATGGAGCTTCTCAGTTCTATCACTGGCATTTCGAACTCATCCCGAAACTTACGAAAGTGGCCGGGTTTGAATGGGGCTCAGGCTTCTATATCAACCCGACCCCCCCTGAAGAGGCAGCGAAGTTCCTCAGGGAAGCCAAAGTCTAAGCAGGAGCCCTAAACTGCCGGAATCAGGCAGGTTTCAAATAAGTTCCAGATGCGCGGTTGGAAGCAGGCAATGCGGCGTGCGTGTGATGTTCGCCCGTGAAGCTTTTAAGCCAGCGCCAGGGTTTGATTTTCACCAGCTTGATTGTGCGACGCAACCCGGCCGTACCCCGGGGAAGTCAATGGAATATGATATAATAGAGAAAGTAAGCGATATTGCCGCTTCCGATCTGAAGCTTGACGCCAAGCTCTCCGAGGCGGCCCGGGTATTGCTGCGATACTTTCCATTCGAACAGTGCCTTCTGTACTTTGAGGACTCAGGGGCCCTGAAACTCAGGGCGGAGGCAAACGGCCAGTTGCAAGCGGTGCAGGCGTATGAAAAAGGCAAAGGCCTTTTGTGGCATGCCTGCGAAGCGGGAGTTCCCGTAGAGGTTTTCAAAGAGCCTGACGCGGCTTCCTGGGAATCCATAGAGGACAGGGGGCTTTACGGCGCGACTCACGCGTTAGCGGTGCCGCTGAAGGGCAGCGGCAGGGTTTACGGCGCTCTTTACTTCAAGTCGGCTGGGAAGGGCAAACTCAGCCTCCTGAAAAGGCAGATGGCACGGATTACCGCCCTTCAGGTTGTGTCGCTCATAAGGTGTTCTGAGCTCGAAAGCCGCCACAGCAGGGTCTATGACGAGCTGCTTCAGATGCAGCAAAAGCTCGTCAACTCGGAAAAACTTCTGGCCCTGGGCGACATGGCAGCCACGCTGGCCCATGAGATACGAAACCCGCTCCTCAGTATTGGGGCCTACGCGGCAAGGCTCAAGCGCCAGCTGCCGCCGGAGTCTCCGGGGCTCAAGTACCTGGAGCAGATGTCAGCGGACATCGGCAGGATAGAGAGAATAATGAACGGCATTATCCGTTTCCTCAAGGACAATGCCGTGGAATTGAAGACCGAGGACCTCGATTCCATCGCGGACGAGGCTCTGGCTCTTTTCAACGACGAATTTTCGGCGCATAATATCAAGGTGGAACGGCTCAGGGCCGCAGCAATGCTTCCTATCCTCGCGGACAGGGAGCAGATGAAGATTGCTTTTGACAACCTTATAGCCAATGCGATACAGTCGATGGAAAATGGCGGTACTCTTTTTGTAAAGACAGCCGCCTTCGGCGGCTTCGCGGTGGCCAGGCTGTCTGATACGGGCGGGGGCATAGACCCGAAATACTTCGGATATATCTTCAACCCGTTTTTTACGACAAAGAAGCACGGAACAGGCCTCGGCCTTCCGATCGCGAACTCGATAGTGATGAGGCACAAGGGCCAGCTGGAAGCAGGCAACGAAGGTCCGGGGGCCGTATTCACCATCAAGATCCCGTACGCCGGAGCTCAAGAAGCGGCTTCGATCACTCCGGCCAATGGCGCCGCATAGCCGTTTACTTTCCAGTACCACGGGGTTATAAATGAAGAAACGGATTCTTGTAGTCGATGACGAAGAGGGCTTGAGGCTCCTGTACAAGGAGGAACTCGAGGACGAGGGCTGGGAGGTAGAACTCGCGGCCTCGGGCGAAGAGTCCCTCGAAAAGCTCGAGAGGGATTCCATTGACCTCGTGCTCCTGGATATCAAGATGCCCGGCATGGACGGGGTCGAGGTATTGAGGCGCGTGAAGGAGAAATGGAAGGACCTTCCGGTCATTCTCTGCACGGCCTATCCCCACTACAAGCACGATTTCGGCACATGGGCATCCGACGCGTATATCACGAAGTCCTCCGACCTTACCGAACTCAAGCAGACCGTAAAAGACATCCTCGGTAAAAGGCCATGATACTCGTTACCGGCGGAACAGGTTTCGTCGGTAACGCTATAGTTAAGGAACTGCTCGAAAGCTCCTTCAAGGTGCGCGTGCTCGCCCGGCACCCTGAAAAGGCCCAGGAGCTGGCGGCCTCAGGTTGCCAGCTGCACAAGGGCGATGTCACCAGCATATCTTCCGTACTCAAGGCAATCACCCCTGAAATCGAAACGGTCATCCACCTCGTAGGCATTCTCGCCGAATCAAAGGGCACAACCTTCAGGGCCGTCCATGTGGACGGCACCAGGAATGTCGTCGAGGCGTGCAAGGGCATGGGAGTATCCCGCCTTCTGCATATGAGCGCGCTCGGCGCGAGGGAGGGGGCCGTGAGCAGCTACCACAGGACAAAGTGGGAAGCCGAAGAGATAGTCCGGGCCTCCGGGCTCGATTACACTATTTTCAGGCCTTCGGTGATATTCGGCCCTCTCGACCATTTCACGAATGTGTTCGCCAGGATGATGCGGCTTTTCCCGGTCGTAATGGTGCCGGGCAGCGGACAGAACCGTATGCAGCCTGTCTTTGTTAAAGATGTCGCGAAAGCCTACGCGCTCGCCCTCAAAAGGAAAGATACCATCGGCAGGACGCTTGAACTCGGCGGCCCGGAGGAGCTGACCTTTGACGAGATAATCGAAAGGATAGGCGAGGCGGCGGGCCGTCATAGGAGAAAGCTGCATGTGCCAATGCCGCTCATGAAGGCCAACGCCCTGCTGGCGGAAAAGTTCCTTTCAAAGCCGCCCTTTTCAAGGGACGCGCTCAAAATGCTTGAAGAGGACAATACGACAAAGCTCAATGCCCTCACCGAAGTCTTCCGCTTGAAACCCAAAGCCCTTGCGGAAGGCATGAGAGAGTACCTTACGGCCGCGTGACCCGGTGCGCGTCATTGCGCGGGTAGAGTAAAGAACCCGGCTTTACGAATCAGCTGAAAACGCGGCGCGCCGCTCTTGATTGCCTTTCCGGCAAATTTCTCCCAGGAGAACCGCTTACAAACCCTCCTCAGCCGTCATTGCGAGCGAAGCGACAATTTTTGCAGGATAGCAAAAATTGAACTTTGAGCGATCGCGGGCCATAAAGGTCGAGCCCCACGGATGGGGCTCGATAAACAATCTTGTTTGCGCCTGCTCTTTCTACACCCATCGTGCTAAATAATCATGCCTCCCGCTGCTGAAAACTCTTGCGGAAGGCCATTTTTTTTGATATTTATAGTTGTTCCATTTGCTTTCGGGGGGTTAGCTCAGCTGGGAGAGCGGCACGTTCGCAACGTGCAGGCCACCGGTTCGATCCCGGTACCCTCCACCAGAAATATAACGGGGCTGCGAAAGCAGCCCCGTTTTTTTTAACCAGGCTGCCTCAAGCTCCCCATCTGCGTTGTTGTCATCGTCGTTCGTCAATGCGGCGTACTTTTCACCATTTCGGGGGCTTCAGCTCCTCAAACGCCCTGGTTCCATTTCCCTGGTTTTTATTGTAAACTGCCTGGAACTGCTCTTTTTTCCCAAAGTTGCCAAGGTTGCAATGATGCGCGAAAATCAATCAAGAACACCTCTGCTGGCCCTCGGCGTTCTCGCTGCCATAATAACAGTCCTCGTCTATCTGCCCGCGCTCGGCAACGGTTTTGTCGAGTGGGACGACCATGTCTATGTTTACGAGAACAAAGGCCTTGCCCTCGAGGGCTTTGAGTTCATCAGGTGGGCGGCTACCGCTGTCGTAAGCTCGAACTGGCACCCGCTGACGCTGCTTACCTATGGGGTCGAGTACAGTCTCTGGGGGCTCTCCCCGTTCGGCTATCACCTCGTCAACATAGCCTTCCACGCTGTCAATACATTCCTTGTGTTCATGCTCGGCGTTGCGCTCTTCCGTTATGTTTTGAAAGACTTTGGGCCGGGACAGAGCACAGGCCTGCTTGCGGCCGCTTTTTTCGCGGCCCTTGTCTTCGGTATACACCCGCAGCATGTAGAGTCGGTCGCCTGGGTCTCGGAAAGGAAAGATGTCCTGAGCGGCTTTTTCTTTCTCTTGAGCCTCATCCTTTACCTCAAGTACGCCGAGAGAAATAAAAAAGGTCCTTTGTACTGGGCCTCATTCGCTTCGTTCGTGCTCGCCCTTTTAAGCAAGCCCATGGCAATAACCCTGCCGGTCGTGCTCCTCATACTTGATTTCTATCCATTGAGAAGGCTTGAAAATCTGCGCGAGTTTAAAAGCCGCCTCACCGAGAAGGTTCCTTTTTTCGCACTGATACCTGTCACGGCCGCCTTGACCGTCTGGGCGCAGCACGGGGACGAGGCCATGGCGACCATCGAAGCCTCCCCGCTTGCCCAGAGGTTCGATGTCGCGGTAAGAGGTTTTGTCTTTTATCTTGAAAAGCTCATCTACCCCGTTGACCTCGCGCCTTTTTATGTAAGGCCTCTTGAGGGAGAGTTCTATAATTATGTCTTTTTCCTGAGCCTCTTTTTTATTGCCGCGACAGCCGCCCTTGCTTTTGTCTTCTGGAAAAAGCGCTCGTTGGCCGCGGCCTGGGCCTATTACGCGGTTACTCTCCTGCCGGTCATCGGTCTCGTTCAAGTGAGCGACATGGCTGCCGCCGACAGGTACAGCTATTTGCCTGTGCTCGGGCCTGTTTTTTTTATTGCCGGAGTTCTGGGGGCGTTCATCTCGCGCCATCGGCAAAGGCTTATCCCGGTTGCCGCGTTGATGCTCCCCTTGCTGGCCCTTTCCGGTTTTCTTACGGTAAGGCAGGAGGTAGTCTGGAAAGACACGGCCAGTTTGTGGACTCAGGAGATAAAGGTCTTCCCCACCATACAGGCCTACATGAAAAGGGCCAAAGCCTATGAAAAGGAAAAAAGGTTCGCGGAGGCTGCGGCGGATTACACGATAGTCATCAACAATTCGGCAGAAGATCAAGCGGGCCTCTTCCTGAGGCGCGCTCTCGCATGGAAGAACGCGGGGAACGCTCAATTGGCCCTGTCTGATTTTTCAGAGGCGATAAGGCTTAATCCGGGGAGCGCGCTGGCTTATTTGAACAGGGGAGAGCTCTTCCTGAACTCAGGCGTTCTATCGGCGGCATTGCCTGACTTTGAAAGGGCGTTGGAACTGAGCCCGGGAAGCCCGGCGGCCCTGTACTATGCCGGGATCGCCCATGAGAGGGCAGGGGACAGGGAAAAAGGGCTTTCATATTTGTCTCAGGCGGCTGCCCTGGGCCTTAAGGAGGCAGTCGAGCGCCTTGAGGAGAAATAAAGACTTTTCAGTCGTTCTCGCTTTTTCTTACCTTGGAGTAGACGAAAAGCCCGCCTACAAGGACGAGCACGATGACCGCGTGGATGGCGAGCTGTATTACAGCTGACTCCCATTCGGCTTCTCCCATCCCGAGCTTCATCTGCGTCAGGAGTATCCCTCTTATGCTGGCTATGACGCCTATGAAGATGAAGGGGTTAAGCGAGAAGGCGTGCCTGTTTATCTGGCGCATTACCTGCCTGAACAGCTCCATGATGATAAGGACGAACATGAGGTCGCTTATTATGTGCGAGATGGAGTGCTGGGTGTAGTAGACGAAATCGGTAAGGGCCTCGAGCATGAGGAGGAATGCCACGCCGATTATGCCGAGAGCGACCCATATCAGTATCACATCGTCCACTATTGTAAGGATCCTGTTCACATAGGGGATGATTATGCTTCTGCGCTGTTCCATGTTCGGGTTGCCCCCGGTTTTCTTGTCCATCATGGCCCTCCGGCATTCTGTTGGTTCATCTGGATTCTATTACGCTTCGAAGCTAAAATCAAAGGGTATTGTCCGGCCGGACGGGAAACCTTGTTTGGGTTTTTTCTCAGAAAGAACTGCCAGGTTTTGGGGAGAGTTTGAAAAAAATTTAAATGGCCGGGAATGAATGAAAGAGGCGCGCTTTGGAAAGCGCGCCTCTGGTCCAGGGAGATGGAGGAGCTTCAGTAGGCTCCGCTACCGGCTGAACCGCCGCCGTCATATCCGACGAAGGGCCTCAGGTAGTTTTTGGAGCGGCCCCAAATCGAGCACCTCTTGGTCCACGGGCTCTCCGGATGCGTCATGAGAAGATCGTGGCAGACCTCAGTGAGTTTTTCCGTTTCTCCGGTCGTCTTGAAGGTGGCGGCCCCGAGGTAATACTCTGCCTCAGGCACGAGCTCCGAGCCAGCGTGCTCCTCTATGATGAGATTGAACTCCTCAATGGCGTCCTCATGCCTCTGAAGGTGGAAGTCCGCGAGCCCCTTGGAAAGAAGGAGCTGAGGGATGAAGTCCTCAGTCGGCAGATAGCCCTCAATGCGCTCCAGCTCGTTGCCCTCGTCGTCGCAGATGACGAACGCGGGAGTCCAGTCTACTTTGAAGCGCCTTGCGAGCTCCTGGTCCTTTTCCACATCGACCATCATGGGCGCAGTCTCGCGCTCTATGGCAACCGCTACTTTCTCGTCAGTCAATACCTCGTTAAGCATCTTTTTGGAGCCTTCACATTCCTGGCCAAAGAAGAAGATCATGGGCAGCCTTGAGCCCCCTTTGATCTCGCTTAGGGCCTCTGTCATGTTATTTTTCCATGTTATGCGGTTCATAACGGCACCTCCCTATTTAAAACCCTGTCAGATCGCCTCCAAACACCGTGTTAAAAGGCTGTTGCTTACTGATAATGAATTTCGATTTCATTATATCGCACGCCTGAATTCAGTCAAAATCCGTAACAACCATAACTCGGGCGGATTGCGGAGCATTGTTTCAAGCTGAGTTTTGAGCACCCCGGCCTTGACTCAGGGTGGGAATTCATATAAATTATTCCGTTCAGAACAGGGGGGTTTTAATGTTGAAGGAGCTTCTTGAAAAAAGCAGGTATCTCGTACTCATACCTGTAATCGTCTCTCTCATCGCCGCGGCCGCGGCCTTTGTGTGGGGAGGCTACAGGACAATCGATGTGCTTGCGCATATGGTGGAGACCATAGGCACGCCTGAGGCTCAGCACGCTATAATAGGGCTTATCCCGGTAATGGACACTTTCCTTATAGCGACGGCCCTGCTCATATTCGCCCTCGGGATGTTCGAACTCTTCATAGGCAAGCTCGATTTCCCGGAATGGCTCGTGATACACGATCTGCATGACCTCAAGTCAAAGCTCGGCAGCGTCATAATACTTGTCATGGCGGTCGCTTTTCTGGAAAACCTCGTCCACTGGAAGGACGCCCTGGAGACTCTGATGTTCGCCGGAGCCGTAGCCCTTGTCTCAGGCGCGCTCATCGCTTTCAGCTACTTCATGGGCCGGGATTAAAGCGCTACCTGTACCCCGGTACGGGTTGACATAAACTCCCGGCAGCGGATATAATATGTATCGTTACAATCTTCCTCTCCTTTGATCACTTCATCCAGTTCGCTTCTCTGATTTAAAAAGTCAAAATCCTTCAAAAGGCGGGACAATACAGCCCGCCGGGCGTCTGTTCAAGAGGTCTGAAACGGCCCCGCGCAGCTGGCGAGGGGATACCCTCAAATCCGGAGGTCCTATCTTGAATGAAGAAAATAAAAACGGAAGAATACTGGTCGTAGACGACGAGGAGACCGTAGGCATAGGCATGAGCGAGATACTCAAAGACGAGGGTTTTGAAGCGGCTTATGTCTTGTGCGGCAGGGACGCGGTCCAGGCCGTAAAGGAGACCCAGTTCAATCTCGTGTTCATGGATATCGTCATGCCCGGCATGAACGGCCTTGATACCTTCAGGGAAATAAGAAAACACAGGCCCAATACCAGGGTCGTGCTCTTTACCGGCTACTTCAGGGACGCCGAAGATGTGATACTCCAGGGGATAAAAGAAGGCATGATAGACGAGTTCATAAGAAAACCCTACTTTGCCGACGAGATAATTCGTTCCGCGAGGAAATACGCCTCCGCTTGAAATGCAAGATAGACCATAAACCATACCTACCCTATATCTTACATAAGGCCGGATAGTGTCCGCGCCGTCCATCCTCATTGATTGCAGTGCTCCCTTGTCCTTGACAAATTCCTTCAAAGCAGGCCTGTTTATGTTATATTGACAGACCGGCCGCTCCACGCGTTTTCATACTGTTATTTGCGCGTAAGTGAGCCGTCATATCATCAGGAGAGAAGCGACCATGCCTGGAAGGGCCGTAATACATATAGACCTGGACTCGTTTTTCGCGTCAGTCGAGATCAAGAAAAGGCCGGAGCTCAAAGGCAAGCCCGTAGTCGTCGGAGCGGACGGAGACCCATCGAAAAGAGGTGTCGTCTCGGCCGCCTCTTACGAGGCGAGAAAGTTCGGTATAAAAGCGGCCATGCCGCTCCGCCAGGCGAAAAAGCTCTGTCCGGAAGCGGTATTCCTCCCGGTTGATTTCGCCGCCTATGAGGAAGTCTCCGAAAAGTTCATGGCTATCCTCCGTGATTTCAGCCCGCTTGTCGAGTCATTCGGCCTTGACGAAGCCTTTATAGAGGTTATTGCTGACCCGGGCGGCGAACCGTACAAGCACGCGCTCGCCCTCTCCTCAGAGATGAAGGCCCGGGTTAAAAGGGAGCTCGGCCTCACGGCTTCGGTCGGCGTTGGACCGAACAAGCTTTTGGCGAAGATGTGCTCTGAGGTGAAAAAGCCGGACGGGTACTTCGTGCTGGAAGAAAACGAGGTGGAAAAGTTCCTCAGGGACCTGCCTGTAATAAAGTTGTGGGGCGTGGGCGTGAAGACGGAAAAGCGTCTGAATGACCTCGGCATAAAGACTGTCGGAGAGCTTGCCAGAGCGCCGGTTACTCACCTTCAGAGGTACTTCGGCCCGACTATCGGCAGGAGCCTGCATGAGCACGCAAGGGGCATCGACGACAGCCCGGTCGTCCCGTTCTACGATCCCGAGTCCATTGGCAGGGAAGTCACCTTTGAGGAGGACGCCGCGGACTTCCACATGATGAAGGAGACCCTTTACGCCCTGACCGAAGATGTAACCGCCCGGCTCAAGGCAGCTGGCGACAAGGCCCGGACCGTGACGATAAAGGTGAGGTTCAATAACTTCAAGACACTCACGCGCTCGGAGACCATTGAAGAGCCGACGCATTCGCTCAACGACATCTGGGTGGTGGTTTTAAAGCTCCTTGAGGGCGTTGACATGGAAAGACCGGTAAGGCTCGTGGGAGTGAAGCTGTCGGGGCTGGTGTGAGTTCTTTTGGGTGCCTCTAAAAATTGTTCTTTTTCCTGATCTCTTTGTCAGGCCGGAAATAAAAATGCTCACATATTGTCATATATGCTCCGCTTTTTATTTCTGTCCTTCCTCGACCTCAGAAAAAATTCCTAATTTTTAGAGGTACCTTTGGGTCACTCTGAGGCGCCGTAAGGCGACGAAGAATCGCAGTCAGGCACGGTGGGCTGCGCCCAGATTTTTTTTGGCGGGCATTGCCCGCCCTACGAGACTGAACCTTTTAGTGCAAACCGGCAAAGGGTCAGAATCTCCGGATTCAGGTTACAAACCTGAACCTGCTAAGAATGGGGAATATATATGTTGGTTAAATGTGTTGCCACACTTCCGGATGAAGATCAGGCGAAAAAATTAACCGGTAGCTATTGGCCAGGCAAACAAGTATTTGATATCGCAGTAGGGCATGAATATATCGTGTTTGGTATGACCATTATTAATGGTGAACCATGGGTTGATATAGAAAAGAAAGGCTCTGAATATATAGTACCTGTCCCCTTATGCTTATTTCAAATAGTAAATGGTCAAGTACCCTCTTTGTGGGAGGTTTCTATCAGGGATGGGGATCTTCTTTTATGGCCTTCATCCTTCTATAAAGATACTTATTATCATGATAAATTGTCAGATGGTGATCCGGCGATTCTTAAGAATTACCGTGAAATAAAAGCATTGATTTTGGATGAGGCCGGAGTAAATAAATCTCGCACTGATGAATAGCCGGGTAGGGCGGGCATTGCCCGCCCTACGAGACTAACCAACAGCGCTTTTTCAGCGACCTATCAGTTAGGTAGGGTGCGCTGTGCGCACCAATTAAGTTTTTGTTCGAGTTAAGCTCGCTAATTAACAGCGCTTAATTCGCAGCCGGGTAGGGTGGGCACCGCCCACCATTTTTTTTGGCGGGCATTGCCCGCCCTACGAGACTAAATATCTTAGTTAGCCGTCCTGTCCAGCGCCTCTCCCGGCCACAACCTCTTTTCCAGCTCCTTCATAAGCGCCCCGAGCGTCGTCTGGTTCACGGCCGAGACGAGCACCGCGTCAAAGCGTCTCGCGAGGTTCGCGGCTTCCACCGGGTCGCACAAGTCCATCTTGTTGAACACAAGGAGCCTCGGGATGCTGTTGAGGCCTATCTCGTCGAGGACTTTTTCAACGGTCGCCATCCTCGCCTCGAATGACGGGCTGCTGAGGTCTACCACATGCATGAGGAGGTCCGCGTCCTCCATCTCTTCAAGCGTTGCCTTGAACGCCTTGAAAAGCTCCTCAGGCAGGTCTTTTATGAAGCCGACAGTGTCGGTTATGACGGTGTCCCGCTCCCTTGGGAACCGAAGCCTTCTGGTTGCGGTGTCGAGCGTGGCGAAGAGCTTGTCTTCCGCAAGCGTGGCGCTTTTCGTGAGCGCGTTCAGCAGGGTCGATTTACCAGCGTTGGTGTAGCCGACGATAGAGATAATCGGCACGCCGCTTTCTGCCCGCTTCCTCCTTCTCTCAAACCTTCCGCGGCTTAAAGAAGTAAGCTCTTTTTCAAGGTGGGTTATCCTGTCCTGTACGCGCCTTCTGTCTGTTTCAAGCTTCGTCTCTCCGGGGCCCCTGCCGCCTATGCCGCCCATGAGCCTTGAAAGGGAAGTGCTCTTGCCCGTGAGCTTCGGGAGAAGGTATTTCAACTGCGCCAGCTCGACCTGAACTTTACCGTCCCTTGAATGGGCACGCCTCGCGAAGATGTCGAGGATGAGCTGTGTCCTGTCTATGACCTTGAGTTCCGTTACATCGCCAAGCTCTCTTACCTGCGTGGGCGTAAGCTCCTGGTCGAAGATGATCATGGTAGCGTTTTTCTGGAGGGCGTTTATGATAAGCTCTTTTATCTTCCCTGTGCCCATGAGGTACTTGGGGTTGAGCTTCTCGGGCCGCTGGCACAGCGTGTCAAGGACGGCGACATTGTCTGTCCGGGCAAGCTCTTTCAATTCTTCAAGGGACTCCATCTGCGTGTCCTTGTGCCTCGTGGAGACGCTCACGAGTATGGCGCTTTCCTTCGCGCCGCTTATGTCCCTTGTGATTGCTCTACCCATCTCCTCTTCGAGAGAGGCGGCGAAGTTGTCCATCTCGATATCAAAGTCGTGGAAAGGTATGGGGGGCTGTACTTCGTAAGTCCTGCCTTCAGGGTTGAAGGGCAGGAGGTGCGCGGTGTATATGTCAGCTGGAAGGCCGTCGTCCTTGACTCCTATGGCTGCCATGTAGTCGAGCCTGAGGAGCGCGAGGTCTGTGAGGTCGTCCTGGGTGAGCGGTTCGTTCTTGAGGTGGGTGTGCACGCACCTCACCCCGCGCAGGTGCTTTCTGCCAAGCGGGTAGTCGGAAAGGACGGGTATGACGATCTCTCTTTCGCTGCCGACGATGACAGAGACTATCGCGCCCTTGCGGTTTATTATGACCCCGAGCTGTTTTTTCAGCTCCCTTGAAAGCTCGGTCAGGTATCTGGCGAGCTCAGGCGTTATCACCCGGTGGGGCGGCATGCGGCGTTGATATATCCGTTCTATGGCCTTTATCTGGCTGGCCTTGAGTCCTGTCACATTACCAGTTATCTGTGCTATGCTGCGCCTCCATTAACAGGCTGCCTCAAGCTTCCCATCTGCGTTGTCGTCTTCAAAGCTCGTAATTGCGGCGTACAAACAAAGTACGCCTCATTCCTCACTTCTCGACTCCTGGCATCTGGACCTTTTTGAGCAGCCTGTATATTGCGTTTTTTCGTTAAGTTGTCTTGAATTCATTATATCATGTCAAAGTCTCAAGACAATTCCATAATAAACGGCATCAAAAAGCGCGAATTGACTGTTTGGCGCTTTTCTGTTAATTATCCGGTTGGACTGCAATCACAAGGAGTAATGGCATGGAAAGGGAATTCGGCGTCCTTATAAATGGGAAGTGGAAGACCTCCGGGACTATCCTCGATGTGAAAAGCCCTTATGACGGGAAGACCGTCGGGCGCGCGCATCTTGCCGGGCCCGGCCTTATAGAAGAGGCGCTCGTTTCCGCAACGGAAGCCTTCAGTACTCTCAGGCGTATGTCTGCGTGGAGGCGTTCAGAGATAATCCTGAAGACAGCCGAAGGCATTATGAAAAGGGAAGAGGAGCTTGCCCGGACAATAACGCTGGAATCCGGCAAGCCCATAAGGGACGCGAGGGGCGAGGTGAGAAGGGCAGCCCTGACTTTTCAGCTCGCGGCTGAAGAGGCCAGAAGGCTCGGCGGACAGGTGGTTCCTCTCGACATTAGCCCGGGCTCTGACGGAAGGTTCGGGGTAGTGAGGAGGTTTCCCATAGGCCCGGTGCTGGGGATAACGCCTTTCAACTTCCCTCTGAACCTCGTTGCCCACAAGGTGGCCCCGGCCATGGCCTGCGGCAACCCGATAATAATAAAGCCAGCCCCCAGGACGCCGCTTTCCGCGTTGCTGTTGGGGGAGATAGCCTTTGAAGCGGGCCTTCCGGCAGGCGGGCTCAATGTCGTCCCATGCGCCAACGAGCACGCATCCCTCTTATGGGAAGACCAGAGGATAAAGAAGCTGAGCTTCACGGGAAGCGCGGCAGTTGGCTGGATGCTCAAGGAAAAGGCCGGCACGAGAAAGGTCACTTTAGAGCTTGGCGGCAACGCCGGGGTCATAATACATAGCGACGCAGACCTGGAGTTTGCCGCGAAAAGGTGCGCCCTCGGGGCGTTCTCGTATGCCGGGCAGGTCTGTATCTCGGTGCAGAGGATTTATGTGGAGCGCATTGTATTCGACAGGTTCATGGAACTTTACCTCGATGAATGCCGCAAGATAAAGATGGGAGACCCGCTGGACGAGACGACTGCCCTCGGCCCCATGATAGAAGAAGCCGCTGCCATCAGGACGGAAGATTGGGTCAAAGAGGCCGTTTCTGACGGGGCGAAGGTGCTCCTTGGAGGGAAGAGGAAGGGGAGCTTCATGGAGCCCACGGTTTTGACCAATACCAGGCAGTCGATGAAGGTCTGCTGCGAAGAAGTTTTTGCCCCGGTCGTATCGCTTGCGGCGTATGACTCGTTCGACGAGACCTTAAAAGAGGTCAACAGCGGCCTTTACGGGCTTCAGGCGGGAATATTCACAAGGGACATGGCCCGCGTTTTCAGGGCTTATGAAGAGCTCGAAGTGGGCGGCGTGGTCGTGGGCGATGTGCCGACATACAGGGTCGACAACATGCCTTACGGCGGCGTAAAGATGAGCGGATTCGGCAGGGAAGGCGTTGCGTACGCCATCGAGGAGATGACCGAGCCGAAGCTGCTGGCGATAAACCCTTCTGCCTGAATGGTTAAAAATTGCTCTTTTTCCTGACCTTAAGCGTCAGGGCGTAAATAAAAATGCTCACATATTTTCATGTATGCTGCGCTTTTTATTTCCGCCCTTCCTTGACTTCAGAAAAAATAGCTGATTTTTAGGGACATTCTTGTCGCGGCCAAATCAGGAACTAAATAGGAGCATTTTTTTCAGAAATATGGATTTTTGTCATTGTCCGGCGCTCCCTGTTTTATGTATCATAAGCCTGTTGTAAAGGCCAAAAGCTGCCAAAAAAAATCTTGTATTTAATTTTTTTGTGCGTTAGTATACTGTATACATAAGAATACGGTTAACAGCCGTTGCCTGTATAGTCAAAAACGAAAGGATGGTGATCAGGATTGTCTCTTAAAATTACCGAAGATTGCGTTGCTTGCGGCGTTTGTTTGCCCGAGTGCCCTGTTAACGCTATTTCTGAAGGGGAGATATACGTTATCGATCCCAATCTCTGTGTGGAATGCAAAGGCCATTACGACGCGCCGAAGTGCGCTGAGGTTTGCCCGACTGATGCCTGCGTGCCTGCCTGAGGACTGCAAGACCCCGCAATCGGGGCCCTGAGTAAATCCTAAGTGAACTTAGCCGCGGCATAAACCAACAGAATTATTTTACGGAGCCTGCGCCGCCTTACGGGGCGGCGCAGGCAACCCAGCTCTGGATGTAACTCGAAGCCCCGGCACAAGCGGGGTTGTTCTTTCTTCTGGACTTGTTTATTCTTCCTATGCAGTTATCGTGTGCCGCCTAGCCGGCAGAGGGCAATATATGAAAGAGTTCGCCGTATTCTGGGGCTGCACAATACAGACCAGGTTCCCTTTTATCGAAAAATCCACCCGCATGATCCTCGAGAGCTTCAAGCTCCCGTACAGGGACATTGACGGGTTTACTTGTTGTCCGGAAAAATCGCTCGTAAACAATGTGGATCACGGCGCGTTCGTAGTAACTGCCGCGCGAAATGTGGCTCTCGTGGACGAGCTTGGCTACGACCTCGTCAGCCCTTGCACCGGGTGCGTCTCCAACCTCGCCACGGTCCGCGGCGAGCTTAACGCCAACCCGCGCGAGAAGGCCGAAGTCAACGGCCTTTTGAAAGAGATAGGCCGCGAGTTTACCGGCACCGCCAGCCTCAAGCATCTCGTGCCGTTTTTTCACGACACGGTCGGCGTCCACGCCATAAAACAGAAAATAAAGAGGGATTTCAAAGGCATGAGGATAGCCCTTCATTACGGCTGCCACATGATAAGGCCCTCTCACGCGTTGAGAGCCGACGATCCCTTGAACCCCGTGAAGTTCGACAACCTCATAAGGGGCCTTGGGGCCGAAAGCCTTCAGTTCATGACCAAGCTCATGTGCTGCGGGCAGGGCCTCGACAGGATAGATGAGCACGACAGGGCTCTGGACTTCGCGCGCATAAAGCTCAAGGAACTTAAGGCCATGAAGGCCGACGCGCTTGTGCTTTGCTGTCCGTCCTGCTTCCTGCAGTTCGATAACAACCAGTTCCTCATGGAAAAAGAAGGGGAACGGTTCGGCATACCCATCATTTACTTTACTGAACTTCTGGGCCTCGCGCTCGGCTTCAGCGCCGAGGAGCTTGGCATGAACAACCACAGGATCGACTGCGCGCCCTTCCTCAAGAGGTGGGAAGAGCTTTCGGCCAGGCCTTCGCCTTCAAAGGGCATCGAAGAGGGGCTTACCGGCCCCAACGCGCTGGGTTAAAGGAGAAAGCCATGTTGGAAGCGAAACTTGACCTGAAGCTCCTGGAAATGTGTTCGAAGTGCGGCGCGTGCTACTCAATATGCCCGTCGTGCGTGAACATACCCGGCTACGACCCCAGGGCAGTCATAAAAGACATACTCGACGGCAACCACGAGAATTGGATAAACCACAGCTCGATATGGCAGTGCCTTGAGTGCCATTTCTGTCTTGAGATGTGTTATCAGCATTACGGCTTTGAAAGCGCCATGACGGCGATGAGAACCATAGCCACGAGAAAGGGCGCGCACCCGCCGCAGGTAAAAAGGGGCTGGGACATGTTCGTGAAGACCTCAAGGCTCGGCGAGCCCGCTCTTCCGGCAAGGAAAAAGCTCGGCCTTCCGGAGCCCAAGGCCTCAGGCGCGGAAGAGTTCAGAAAACTGTATGCTCTTCTTAATGAAAAAAGGCAGCAGAAAGCCGAATAGGCTGCTCAAGCTCCGCTGAAGGACTGCGAAGTTCGAGGAATGAGGCGTACCTTCAGGTACGCTGCAGTGACGAGAGACGAAGACAACGAAGCAGGTGGAAGCTTGAGGCAGCCTGCAAATCCATACATCCATAAAGAAGGTGACAAGCCGTGAACCATAACTTTCAGAAAGACATCTCGGGCTGCGGCCTGACGGGCCTCATAAGCAGGAAAAGGCACAGGATAAGCGGCTCCGATATAGTTAAATCCCTCTGCCTCATGACCGACAGGGGCAACGGACTTGGGGCCGGGTACGCCGCTTACGGCATATACCCCGACTTCAAGGACTTCTACGCCTTCCATATCATGTACGACGAGCCGGCTGTCAGAAGGACCGTCGAGGAATACCTGAAGTCAAGCTATCATATCGAAAAGATAGAAGAAATACCGACCAAAGCCGTAAAGGCCATACCCATAAGCCCGATGCTGATAAGGTACTTCGTCTCTCCTCTGAAGGAAAAACTCGCCGGAGACCAGCAGGAGACCGACTTCGTGGTCAACACGGTCATGAAGGTCAACTCGGAAATCGACGGCGCGTACATCTTCAGCTCCGGCAAGAATATGGGCGCTTTCAAGGGCGTCGGCAACCCTTCCGAGATAGCCGAATTTTTCAAGATTGACGAGTACGAGGGCTATATCTGGACGGCTCATACCCGCTTCCCGACGAACACTCCGGGCTGGTGGGGCGGGGCGCACCCCTTTACGCTCCTGGACTGGTCGATAGTGCACAACGGCGAGATATCCTCCTACGGCATCAACAAGAGGTATCTCGAGATGTACGGCTACAAGCTGACGCTCCTTACCGACACCGAGGTCGCGGCCTATCTCCTTGACCTTCTCATAAGAAGACACGGCCTGTCCATTCCGGTCGCCTGCCTCGCGCTCGCGGCTCCTTTCTGGAAGAACATCGACCAGCGGGACCCGGAAGAAAAAGAGGTGTTGACCGCTTTGAGGCAGACCTACGGCAGCGCGCTGCTGAACGGCCCGTTCTCGATACTCTTCGGCCACAGCAACGGGCTTGTCGGCATCAACGACAGGATTAAGCTGCGCCCTTTGGTGGCGGCCATAAAAGACGATGTCACCTACATGGCCTCTGAAGAGTCGGCCATAAGGGCGATATGCCCGCAGCCCGAGAAGGTATGGGCGCCGAGGGCCGGAGAACCGGTCATCGTGAACCTGGATTAGGGTTTTAACAAGGCAGTTTTACACTTAATAGGCTTGCCGATTCTATCGGCTTTAACGGAGGAAGTAATGTTCAAAAGTCTTGCGCCGCCTGAATATCTGGCGACAATCGACAGGGAAAAATGCATCAGGTGCAAGAGATGCATACAGAACTGCGGCTGGGGCGTTTATGCCTGGGGCGGAGATAAGGTACTCATCGACACTTTCAAGTGCGTGAAGTGCCTTAGGTGCTACCATTACTGCCCTGAAGAGGCCATAGAGATAAAGGACAACCCCACTAAGTTCAAGCAGAACGCTTACTGGAGCTTCAATAACATAAGGAACATAAAGAAGCAGGCCGAGACAGGCGGTATCCCGCTTACAGGTATGGGCAGCGATATGCCGTACCCTATCCTGTTCGACAACCTGCTCATCGACGCCTGCCAGGTGACGAACCCTTCCATCGACCCCTTGAGGGAGCCGATGGAGCTTCGTACATATCTTGGCAAGAAGCCTTCTAATGTCAAAGTCGAGAAGACTAAGGACGGCAAGCTCAAGCTCTCCGAGCCCATGCCCCCGCAGATAAAGCTCGACCTGCCCATAATATTTTCGCCGATGTCCTACGGCTCCATCAGCCTGAACGCGCAGAAGGTGCTGGCCCAGGCTGCCAAGGCTTCCGGCATAGTAATGAACACGGGTGAAGGCGGCCTCCATGAGGACCTCTTCCCGTACAGGAGCAACATAATAGTCCAGGTCGCTTCCGGAAGGTTCGGCGTCAACCCCGAGTACCTCAACGCCGGAGTAGCGGTCGAAATAAAAATAGGCCAGGGCGCGAAGCCCGGCATAGGCGGCCATCTCCCGGGTGAGAAAATTCCTCTTGAAGTCGCCAGGACCAGGATGATACCGGTCGGCACGGACGCTATCTCTCCGGCGCCCCAGCACGACATCTATTCGATCGAAGACCTGAGGCAGCTCATATACGCCATCAAGGAGACGACTAACTATAAGCCCGTTTCCGTGAAGATAGCCGCCGTCCATAATGTCGCAGCGATAGCTTCTGGCGTCGTGAGGGCAGGGGCCGACATAGTCTACATCGACGGTTTCAGGGGCGGCACAGGCGCGGCCCCGTCGATAATCCGTGACCATCTTGGCATACCCATAGAGCACGCCCTCGCGGCAGTGGACGACAGGCTCCGCCAGGAAGGCATAAGGAACGAAGCCTCTATTATCGCCGCCGGAGGAATCCGCTCCAGCGCTGATGTTGCCAAGGCCATAGCCCTCGGCGCGGACGCGGTCGGTATCGGCACCGCGGCCCTTATAACGATGGGCTGCACCACTTGCGGCAAGTGCTACACAGGCAACTGCTCGTGGGGCATCACCACCCAGAGGCCAGAGCTTACCGCGAGGCTCGACCCGGAAGTCTACGCCGAGAGGCTCACGAACCTCATCCGCGCGTGGTCGCACGAATTGAAAGAGATACTGGGCGCGTTGGGCATCAACTCCATCGAAAGCCTCCGTGGCAACAGGGAGAGGCTGCGCGGAGTGGGGCTGGATTCCTTCACGCTTGACATACTTGGCGTAAAGCCGGCCGGAAGGTAAATTGGCAGGAAGAAATAAATTGGCAGGTTGCTCAAAAAGTTCCAGATGCGAGGAGCCGAGGAGCGAGGCGTGAGGCGTACTTTGTATGTACGCCGCAACGGCGAGCGACGATGACGACAAAGCAGATGGGATTTTTTCAGCAAACTGCATCTGAGAGGAACAGATGGTAGAGATTAACGCGTCAGGCAAATATTTTAAGGAACTCAACCAGCAGGTCCGTGAAGCGGTCGAAAAGGGCGAGAAGGAAATCGTCCTCAAGAACGTCAACGGCCAGTACTATATCGGCGACGGCCTCAGGGGCTCCTCGACCATAATCATTGAAGGCGTGCCCGGAAACGACCTGGCGGCCTTCATGGACGGCCCGACCCTCAGGATAAAGTCGAACGCCCAGGACAACATCAGCAACACGATGAACAGTGGCAAGGTCATAGTCGAGGGCAATGCCGGAGACGTGCTCGGCTACGGCATGAGGGGCGGCAAGCTCCACATCAGAGGAGATGTCGGCTACAGGGTCGGCATACACATGAAGGGCAACAAGAAGCAGACCCCGACTATCGTCGTTGGCGGCAGCGCAGGGGATTTCTTCGGCGAGTACATGGCCGGAGGGGTATTGATACTGCTGGGCCTTGACACTACCGGCCCGCTGGTCGGCGATTACCTCGGCACCGGAATGCACGGCGGCACGATATTCATCAGGGGAGAGGTCGACAAGAAGCTCTGCGGAGCCGAAGTTGGCATCCTTGACCTGGACGACGACGACCAGAAGGTGTTGAAGGACGCCCTTACCGACTACTGCAAGGACTTCGGCTTGAAGCTCGAGGATATCATGGCAAAGGGCTTCAAAAAGCTTATACCGGTCTCCTCAAGGCCGTACGGCAACCTGTACGCATACTGACAGGTCGCTGAAAAAGCCCCATCTGCGTTGTCGTCTTCGGCGCTTGTCATTGCGGCGTACAAACAAAGTACGCCTCATGCCTCGCTTCTCGACTCCTAGCATCTGGAACTTTTTGAGCAACCTGTCCTGAATTAGGCGTTTTCAATGTCCTGCAAACTCAAAAGCCCTGGCTCCTGCCAGGGCCTTTTTTTTGCCTTTTTACAAGGGAATAACCACATAATGTGAAGGCTATTAACGCTTGACTTACCAGATTGAAAAAAGTAATATATAAATGGACTCGGAGGCAAAATCAATGGCTTTAGAGAAATTCGAGAGGCTGGAAGAGGGCTTGGGCCGCCTTTTGGCTGCTTATGAGGCGCTTTCCGCCGAAAACCGTGAAATTCTGGCATCCCAGGGCGCGAAAGACAATGAAGTAGCCGCGCTCAGGGACAAGGTCGCAAGGCTTGAGAAGGAAAGGGACCAGGTAAGGGAACGCGTCGACGGCCTCCTTGTGAAGCTCGAAACACTTATGCAGGGCGCGTGAGGCCCCAGGTGAAGAAGGTTGCGGAACTGAAGATCTTCGGCCACAAGCTCCTTATAAGGAGCGATGAAAACGAAGAGTACATACGCGCTATTGAAGACTACCTAAACACTAAGATAGAGGAGGTAAGGGAGAATACAAAAGCGGTATCTTCTCTGGACCTGGCTCTTTTAGCCGCCCTGAACATAACGGGCGAGGTCATAAAAAACAAGGAGATACTCGAAAAGCTTGGAAGGAAATCTGAAGAGCTTTCTTTGAAGATAGACAGGAGATTGGTATAAATACAAATCCCCTGCGGGGTTAGTGATCGATCGGTTTTTTGAGCCAACATTATTTGTCAGGGAGCCTCCTCTGACTGTGGAAGGCATGTCCCCTAGCGGGAATCCGGAAGCTGTTACCAAGGCGCCCACCTGTCTCAGACAGGTTCAAATATCATCGACACGGCCGAGCGGGGGTATGAACGCAACTCGGGTCCTGGGAATAAAAAGGCAAGTCCGATTCAGATACAAGGTTCAGCATGCAGCATCTTTTTCCTATGTCAAAAACCAGCAGATGTGAGGAAATAGGGAAATTCAAGTAAGGGCCCGTTCCAGGCGGGTGTGCCCGTAGCGCTGCCAATCCTGTCTTCAACCCTCTTCAAAAATATCCTTCCAAAAAAGGCGATGAACAGGTCTGCGAAAAAGGAGCTCATAAGAAAAAAGCTCCTCGAGAAGCGCAGGTCCATGGTCTTCGAGACCGTCTACGAACTGAGCCTCAGGGCGCAGCAAAGGCTCCTCGGCACCTCCCTTTTCAGGGACGCCAACAGGGTCTGCCTTTACTGCAGTTTTCAGAACGAGGTTCTGACGGACGAGGTCTTCGAGAAGGCCAGGGGACTCGGCAAGGAGGTCTTCTACCCCAGGGTGGTCGCCTCCGGCGCGAAGAGGATGCTTGGGTTCTTCAGGGTCCACGGACTCGAAGAGCTTACCCCCGGCGCGTACGAGATACCAGAGCCTGACTCTGGCGCCGAGCTTGTCGGCCCGGAAGGGTTCGACCTCATAGTCGTCCCGGGAGTAGCGTTTGACGAGCGGGGCGGGAGGTTGGGCTTTGGCAAGGGGTACTACGACATGGCCCTCAAGGGGGCAGGGGGCCGGTTAGTCGCATTGGCGTATGAGTTCCAGGTCCTGAAAAAAGAGGAAATTCCGGTCGAGCCTCATGATGTGACCCTTTCGGTTATAGTGACCGATGAGCGGGTCATAGAAACAGGCTATAAGGCCGGGCAGTAGAAGAGGCGGCACGCAGTCCAGGCGATTTAGCCACTACGGGCGCAAGCGAGCCGACTCTATCAAATAAAGGCGGAAAGGGGTGTTCTGGCAATGGGGATTTCGACTATTTTAATTGTCGCTGTCATAGCGGTATTTGCGATTCTGGCGGGAGTAGCCATAGGTTACGCGATAAAGAGGAAGATGGACGAGGCCAATCAGGAAGCTGGCCGCAGGACCGCTGATTCCATAGTGTCCGAATCCAAAAAAGAGGCTGAGAATATAAGAAAGTCCGCGGAGCTTGAGGCCAAGGACTTGATATTCAAAGGCAAGACTGAATTCGAGCAGGAGACAAGGGAGCGCAGGAAAGAGCTTCAGGCCATAGAAAAGAAGGTCCAGCAGAAAGAAGAGAACCTGGACAGGAAGGTCGAGGCCATTGACAGGAAAGAGGCCGACTTCCAGAAGAGGGAAAAGGGAGTCACCTTACAGGAAAAAAAGCTGCAGGACATGGAAGCCGAGTTGACTGGCACCATAGCCCAGCAGAAAGTTACGCTTGAAAACCTCGCTGGCATATCCGGCGAAGAGGCCAAAAGGATTCTCCTCGAGAACATGGAGAACGAGGCCAAGCTCGAGGCAGGCAAACTCCTCAAGAGGATAGAAGAAGAGACCAAGGCCGACGCTGACAAGAAGGCAAAGGAGATAATCGCCCTTGCCATACAGAGGTACTCCGGCGAATATGTCGCCGAAAGGACGGTGTCCGTAGTAAACCTCCCGAACGACGAGATGAAGGGCAGGATCATAGGCAGGGAAGGGCGCAACATACGCGCCATCGAAGCCGCGACCGGCATAGACGTAATAATCGACGACACGCCTGAGGCGGTCATCCTTTCGGGCCACAACCCCGTAAGAAGAGAGATCGCGAAGCAGTCACTTGAGAGGCTCATAACCGACGGAAGGATACACCCTTCGAGGATCGAGGAAATAGTCACCAAGGTCGAAGCGGAAGTGAACCAGTCCATAATGGATGCTGGCGAGCGGGCGATATTCGACACCGGATTGCACGGCATACATAAGGAAGTGCAGAAGCTCATCGGAAGACTCAAGTTCAGGACGAGCTACGCGCAGAATGTCTACTCCCATTCCATGGAAGTGGCCTTCATTTGCGGCGTCATGGCCTCCGAGCTCGGCATACCTGCAAAGATAGCGAGAAGGGCTGGCCTGCTCCATGATATCGGAAAGGCCGTTGACCACGAGGTGGAAGGGCCGCACGCGGCCATAGGCGCGGATCTTGCCAGAAAGTACGGTGAAGCGCCAAAGATAGTATCCGCCATAGGCCAGCACCACGACGACACCCCGGATTCGATCCTGGGCATCCTTGTGCAGGCGGCTGACACGCTTTCCGCGGCTAGGCCGGGCGCCAGGAAAGAGATGCTCGAGAACTACATAAAGAGGCTCGAGGACCTGGAAAAGATAGCCAAAAGCTTCGGCGGAGTCGAGAAGGCGTACGCTCTGCAGGCCGGGCGCGAGGTGAGGGTCATAGTCGAGACCCAGGCCGTGAATGACGAAGGGGCCGTGGTGCTCTCAAAGGACATCGCCAGGCAGATAGAAAAAGAGCTCACTTATCCGGGCCAGATAAAGGTCACGGTCATAAGGGAGTCAAGGTCCATAGATTACGCCAAGTAAGTCCTGAAGTTGTTTGTTTGTCCTGTCCGGGCCATTGAGGCCCGGACAGGATTGTTTTATAAGGAACCTTGATTCATTCTCCCAATTTGCAGAGCGAAGCGAAGAATCCCTGCTTTAACCAAATCGGCTCGATACGAGATTCATCCATCGCTGTACTCCTCAGACTGACAGAAAAATATTAAAAAATTGTGGCCGTGCGCCGGGAATCACGGCAGCGGTGTAAGGCACGGTGAAATGCAGGACCAGACAAAGGTATTATTCATAGGAGATATCGTCGGCAAGCCGGGGAGGATAGCGGTAAGAGAGCTTCTTCCCCGGCTTGTCGGCCGTTACAGCCCTGATCTTGTCATCGCCAACGGCGAGAACGCCGCTGGAGGCTTCGGCATCACTCCGGAAATAGCCGAGGAGCTAAAAAAACTCCAGGTAGATGTGATAACCTCCGGGAACCACATCTGGGACAAGAAGGAAGTCTACGAGTACCTCGGCACTGAAAAGAGGCTGCTGAGGCCCGCGAACTATCCGCAGGGCTCGCCGGGAGCGGGCTACGGAATATACGAGTGCCCCTCCGGCGTCAAGGTCGGCGTAGTGAACCTCATAGGCCGCGTCTTCATGGACTGTCTCGACAGCCCGTTTATCGTCGGGATGGAGCTTGTGCGCAAAGTCAGGGAGATAACCCCGATCGTCATAGTGGACTTCCACGCCGAGACCACTTCAGAGAAGATGGCCCTGGGCTGGCATTTTGACGGCCTTGCCAGTGTGGTCATCGGCACGCACACGCATGTGCAGACCTCTGATGAAAGAGTCTTGATCAATGGGACCGCTTTTATTACCGACGCGGGCATGACCGGACCGCTTGATTCGGTGATTGGCATGAAAAAGGAGATAATCCTTGAAAGGTTCCTTACGCATCTGCCAGTGAGGTTCGATGTGGCTTCAAGGGGCGTTGAGCTTCAGGGCGTGTTCGTCACCATAGACACGGCCAGCGGAAAAGCCATTGCAATAGAGCGTATTAAAGAGCCGCTCGGGCGCGAGGTCTGATCAGGTCGCTCAAAAAGCTCCATCTGCGTCGTTGTCATCGTCGCTCGTAATTGCGGCGTACAAACAGAGTACGCCTCATTCCTCGCTCCTCGACGCCTTGCATATGAAGTTTTTGAGCAGCCTGAATAACAGAGTCAAGAATTTTGCCGGATAGGACAGGTTTGGAAAATTATTTTTAACAGGGATGGAAACGGTAATATGGACCCGAAAAAACAGCTCGAACTGATAAAGCGCGGCACAGCCGGGATAATCACGGAAAACGAGTTATTGAAGAAGCTCGCCACCTCCGCCGCGAAGGGCAAACCCCTGCGGATAAAGGCGGGCTTTGACCCCACGGCCCCTGATCTGCACCTGGGCCATACCGTGCTCATCCAGAAGCTCAAGCACTTTCAGGAGCTGGGCCACCACATCCTTCTTCTCATAGGCGACTTCACCGGCATGATAGGCGACCCGACCGGAAAGTCGGAGACGAGAAAACCTTTGACGCCAGATGCGGTGAAGGCGAACGCGAAGACCTACACCGCGCAGGTATTCAAAATACTCGACGAGAGAAAAACAGAGGTCGTGTTTAACAGCGAATGGATGGAAAGGCTCACGGCAGTTGACATGGTGAACCTCGCGTCAAAGTACACTGTCGCGAGAATGCTCGAGAGGGACGACTTCCAGAAAAGGTACGCTGAAGGAAGGCCCATTGCCATTCACGAGTTCATCTACCCGCTTATTCAGGGCTATGATTCAGTGGTCCTGAAATCAGATGTCGAGCTCGGCGGCACTGACCAGCTCTTCAACCTGCTCGTGGGCAGGGAACTCCAGCGGGAGATGGGCCAGGAGCCGCAGGCCGTCATAACCATGCCGCTGCTGGAAGGCACTGACGGTGTACAGAAGATGAGCAAGTCGCTCGGCAACTACATCGGCATCACCGAGCCAGCTTCCGAGATATTCGGCAAGGTAATGAGCGTCTCGGATACTCTCATGATGAAGTACTATGAACTCTTGAGCGCGGCCCCGGCGGACAGGGTCGATGAGATAAGGTCCGGGATCGTACATCCGCGGGACGCAAAAGTTGCGCTCGCGTTCGAGCTTGTTGAACGGTACTGGGGCCGGGATGCGGCCGAAAAGGCCCGCGAGGGTTTCGCGAACCTGTTCAAGAAACACGAAGTGCCCGAAGTAGTCGAAGAGGTCACTTTGAGCGGCGCGGAAGGCACAGGCATCGCAAAAGCCTTGGTAACAGCGGGCCTGGCGAGTTCCACCTCAGAGGCGAGAAGGCTTGTAGAGCAGGGCGGAGTGAAGGTGGACGGGGCGAAAGTCACCGATTGGAAGATGGAATTACCTAAGGAAAAGGCCGTTTTGGTGCAGGTCGGAAAAAGATTCTTCAAGAGGGTATCTTTTTCTTGACAGTCTTCTTTAAATCCGTATAATAGCAAGTCCAGTCGGGCACCACGCTTTAGAAACACGGTGCCCCGGAAAAAAAGATTCAGTAAGTTGTTTTTTTCTGTTGACAGGAACCGGACCCTAGGTTATATTAGACAACCCTGCTACGAAAGACCGGCTGAAACAAAAAGATGGACGGGCCGAAAAAAAGTTCTTGACAGGGTCGGCCGGTTAAAGTAAGATGGTCGGATTCGCTGCGGTACGAAGTTCTCTCGAATCATGTTGACCTGGCAACGGGTAACTGATAAGATTAACTTGAAGGAATCTGCAGTCTGCTCTTTGAAAACTAAATAGCAAGCACAGTCAAGTAATACTGACCCTTTAAATCAATCCAAACTTGACAATTTAATTGGAGAGTTTGATCCTGGCTCAGAACGAACGCTAGCGGCGCGCTTAACACATGCAAGTCGAACGCGAAAAGGGGGCAACCCCCCAGTAGAGTGGCGCACGGGTGAGTAACACGTGGGTAATCTCCCTTCGAGACTGGAATAACCCGCCGAAAGGCGGGCTAATACCGGATAAGACCACGGGGCATAAGTCCTGAGGTTGAAGGCGGGTAGCAATACCTGTCACTCGTCGATGAGCCCGCGTCCCATCAGCTAGTTGGTGAGGTAAAAGCTCACCAAGGCTAAGACGGGTAGCTGGTCTGAGAGGACGATCAGCCACACTGGCACTGAAACACGGGCCAGACTCCTACGGGAGGCAGCAGTGGGGAATTTTGCGCAATGGGCGAAAGCCTGACGCAGCGACGTCGCGTGAGGGAAGAAGGCCCTCGGGTCGTAAACCTCTGTCGGGGGGGAAGAAACTCCCGGCGGTTAATATCCGTCGGGATTGACGGTACCCCCTAAGGAAGCATCGGCTAACTACGTGCCAGCAGCCGCGGTAATACGTAGGATGCAAGCGTTGCTCGGAATTACTGGGTGTAAAGGGCGCGCAGGTGGCCCTGTAAGTCACAGGTGAAAGCCCCCGGCTTAACCGGGGAACTGCCTGTGATACTGCAGGGCTAGAGTACGGGAGAGGGAAGTGGAATTCCTGGTGTAGCGGTGAAATGCGTAGATATCAGGAGGAACATCGGTGGCGAAGGCGGCTTCCTGGCCCGATACTGACACTGAGGCGCGAAAGCGTGGGTAGCAAACAGGATTAGATACCCTGGTAGTCCACGCCCTAAACGATGGGCACTAGGTGTGAGAACCGCTTAAGGTTTTCGTGCCGCAGCTAACGCAATAAGTGCCCCACCTGGGAAGTACGGCCGCAAGGCTGAAACTCAAAGGAATTGACGGGGGCCCGCACAAGCGGTGGAGCATGTGGTTTAATTCGACCTGGGCTTGACATCCGGGGAACCCCCTGGAAACAGGGGGGTGCCCTTCGGGGAACTCCGTGACAGGTGCTGCATGGCTGTCGTCAGCTCGTGCCGTGAGGTGTTGGGTTAAGTCCCGCAACGAGCGCAACCCCTACTCTTAGTTGCCATCGGGTTATGCCGGGCACTCTAAGGGAACTGCCGGCGTCAAGCCGGAGGAAGGTGGGGACGACGTCAAGTCATCATGGCCTTTATGTCCAGGGCTACACACGTGCTACAATGGCCGGTACAAAAGGTTGCAATACCGTGAGGTGGAGCTAATCCTGTAAAGCCGGCCCCAGTTGGGATTGCAGTCTGCAACTCGACTGCATGAACTTGGAATCGCTAGTAATCGCGTATCAGCATGACGCGGTGAATACGTTCCCGGGCCTTGTACACACCGCCCGTCACACCACGAAAGTTTGTTATACCAGAAGTCGGTGGGCTAACCCGCAAGGGAGGCAGCCGCCTAAGGTATGGCAGGCGATTGGGGTGAAGTCGTAACAAGGTAGCCGTAGGGGAACCTGCGGCTGGATCACCTCCTTTCTATGGAGAAGCGGTCCGTGTCCTGTTTACTCAGGGCACGGACACATTCCCAGAGAATCTAAAAGGTTGGCCGGTCTGGAAGGGCTTGCTATTTAGTTTACGGAGAGCAGGCTCTCTGATGTGGGCCCGGGGGCCGTTAGGCCCCTTTTTTAAGCCCTGAATCAGCGGGCCCGTATTCAAAAGAGGGCCTGTAGCTCAGCTGGTTAGAGCACACGCTTGATAAGCGTGGGGTCGAAAGTTCGAATCTTTCCAGGCCCACCAGAGAAGCGCCCGGCCGTCGGAGGTAAAACTCC